>Ga0335069_10000073_pt1 | contig 171677 bp, 137 predicted proteins | sample Lox_Sample_11_FD_206714 | JGI IMG/M metagenome (GOLD analysis project Ga0335069, IMG submission 206714) | Soil microbial communities from Loxahatchee National Wildlife Refuge, Florida, United States - Lox_Sample_1.1 | ecosystem: Environmental > Terrestrial > Soil > Wetlands | place: USA... | reverse complement strand
GCCGACGCGCTGGTGAAGATCCTGAATCCGATGCAGGAGCGGCGCAAGAAATACGAGGACAATCCGCGGGCGGCATGGGATATTCTTGAGGCAGGCTCGGCGCGTGCCCGTGATGTGGCGGGTGCGACCATGAATGAAGTGCGCGATGCGATGAGCATCTCGCTGGAGTACGAACCTCCCAAGGCTCCGACAACGAAGTGACCGAATTGCCTCAATCTGTTTTGCATCAATCCGGGGAAGTTGCGGCTCCTCAGCCGCAGGCCGGGAACATTGCGCCATCGAAGGCTCCACCTCCGAATCCTGCGCATCCACATTCCGCATCTCCAAAAAAAGAGAGCGATTTTCCCTTCGCCATCGCGCTCGCCGAAATCTATGAAGGTCCGCTTGACCTGCTGCTCGACCTGATCCGCAAGCAGGACATCGACATCTACGACATTCCGATTGCGAAAATCACGGCGCAATACCTCGCGTATGTAGAGCGCATGAAGGAACTCGATGTAAACGTGGCCAGCGAATTCATCTACATGGCGGCGGTGCTGATCCACATCAAATCGAAAATGCTGCTGCCGCGCGATCCGCTGGCGCCGGCAGGGACCGAGGAAGATCCCCGGGGCGAACTGGTCAACCGGTTGCTTGAGCACGAGAAGTTCAAGTCGGCGGCGCAGATGCTCTTGCAGAGGCAGCAGATTGAAGAGGCCGTGCTGACGAATCCGGCGATCCGCGAGTTCATGAACGCGGAGGGCACGGAGCCGGAAATGGCGGTCGACATCATCGATCTGGTCAAGACGTTTCAGCAAATACTTGATCGTGCGCGCACAAGGCCGATCCTCGAAGTAGACGAAGAGACGGTGACAGTCGGACAGATGATTCAATATCTGCACCGGCGGCTGGCGCTCGAAGACCGGCCGATCCGGCTGAAGCAGATGCTGCGCACGATGCCGTCGCGGCAAACGCTGGTGTGCATGTTCCTGGCCCTGCTAGAACTGGTGCGGCTGCAGGCGATTCAGGTACGCCAGGATCATGTGTTCGGCGAAGTGCTGGTGCGGAAGCATACGCATTTTGAGGAAGTGATGACGGAGCAGTCGGCGGTGAGGGACGATTGGAAATAGTGGCCAGTGGTCAGTGGCCAGTGAAAGCACAAGAATTATGTCGGTTCGGTCTTATCGCGAACTGGTTGTTTGGCAGAAGGCTATGGATTTTGTCGCCGAGGTCTACCGGGCCACGAAGGTATTTCCGAAGGAAGAGCAGTATGGGATCACTAGCGAGTTGCGGCGGGCAGCTGTTTCAATCCCTAGCAACATCGCGGAAGGACAAGGGCGGCAGACTCGCGAATTCAGATTGTTTCTTGGACATGCTCGTGGCTCGCTTCTGGAAACTGAGACACAGATTCTTTTATCGGAACGATTGAATTATTTGGAGCATGAGGCGGCAAATTGTCTGCTCGAACATGCTTCCGAGGTGGGTAGAATTTTGAATGGATTGCTGACTTCATTGGAAGGATCGCATCGATAGAACTGGCCACTGACCACTGGCCACTAGCCACTATGAATTTGAAACCTCAACTTGAAGCAATCATTTACGCGGCGGAGACGCCGATTACGCTGGATCAGATTATCCCGCTCGTCAAAGACACGGTTCTTGCCGAGGCGCCGGGGATCGATCCGGCTGAGATACGGTCACGCGTGCGCGCGGCGATTGAAGAGCTTACCGCGGAATATGCTGAGCCCTCGCATGGAATCGAGATTCGGCAGGTGGCCGGCGGCTACCGCATGTCCACCAAGCCCGAGCAGCATGATGTTGTGCGCGCTTTCGCGAAGAGTCTGAAATCGCCGTCGCGGCTGTCGATGCCCGCGCTCGAGACTTTGGCCGTGATCGCTTACAAGCAGCCCGTGACCGTGCCGGAGATCAGCGAGATTCGCGGAGTCGACTCGGGCGGCGTAATTGCCACCTTGCTGGAACGCAAGCTGATTACGACTGCGGGACGCAAGGCTGTGATCGGGCGGCCGATTCTTTATAAGACGAGCAAGGATTTTCTGCTGCGATTTGGGTTGAAGGATATCCACGAATTGCCGAGCATGGAGGAGTTTGAGAAACTGCTGGCTGAGTCGTTCCAGAGCGATCTGATTCCGGCGGAGGCCGCGATTGAAAATGCTAAGTTGGAAACGGCCGAGTCGGCAGAAGAGCTAGTTGGCGGCGATTCTGGCGCTGCCGCCGAGATCGCTGCTGCCGAGGAAGAACCGGTGACTTCTTCCACGACATCCTCATCTGACACAGCCGAAGAAGAGCAGCACGCCGAAGCTCCCACGGAAAAGGCCTAATCATGCCCGCCGAGCGTCTGCAAAAAATCATCTCCGCCGCTGGTGTGGCCTCTCGCCGCAAGGCTGAAGAACTGATTACCGCCGGGCGCGTGCAGGTGAACGGGCAACTTGTCACTGAACTCGGCGCCAAGGCCGATCCCCAACAAGACCACATTCGTGTGGACGGCAAGCTCCTGCACGCGCCCGAGCGCTTCACCTACATTGCGCTCAACAAACCCAAGGGATACGTCACCACGACGAACGATCCAGAGCATCGGCCTACCGTTATGGACCTGGTGAAGAGCGTGAAGGGACGCGTGTATCCGGTCGGGCGGCTGGACTGGGCTAGCGAGGGACTGCTGCTGCTGACGAACGATGGTGAGCTGGCAAATGCCTTGATGCGCGCGGCGTCTCACGTCCCCAAAACTTATGTGGTGAAGGTCGCGGGCACGCCCGACGAAACGAAACTGGAGAAGCTGCGGCACGGAGTTTCGATCGCGGAAAAAGGCGGACGCCGCGTGCGTACGGCCCCGGCACAGATCAAGCTGATTCGCGAGGGCGATAATCCTTGGCTTGAAGTAACGATTATCGAAGGTCGGAACCGGCAGGTTCGCAAGATGTTCGAGGAAGTCGGGCATCACGTGGAGAAGATTCGGCGCGTGCAGTATGGGCCGCTCTCGCTGGATGTTCCGCCGGGGGAGTTTCGGAGTTTGAGCTTGGAAGAGGTGGCGAAGTTGAAGGTGGCTGCGTCTGGCACAAAGCCTGCTGGAAAGAAAAACGCGAGCGCTCGAGGTCACTTCAGATCTCAGGCCGAGAAGCCCAACCACAAAGGACACAAAGGATCACGAAGGATTTAGATTTCAAGCTGGCCCGCGGACGCTCACCGCCCTGGAGTCGCGGGTTTTACTTCTGCAATCTGACTTCTGCAATCTGCAATCGCACCCCAGAGTGTGGGCTACTATCGCTTATTCTCCGGAATCATTGGCAGGCGCGAGGCGCCGTACAGCCCTGCGTCGCTGCCGAGTAGAGCGCGCGTGATGATGGTGCGATCTCCGGGCAGGGAGTCGATGTGGGCCGAGGCTCCGTGGTGGCTTGCCAGCGGATCGGGCGGAGCGGTCGCGGCATAGACCATCGAGCGCTCACGCAGTTCTTCGAAGATTGCGGGCGAGAACGCCTCCCAGGCGCTCGAAACACCGCCGCCGACTACGTAGATCGGCAGGTTCAGAGTGTTCACCAGCGACGAGAGGACGATGCCAAGGCAGCGTCCTACGCGGCGGAAGATGCGGCGGGCGTCCTCGTCTCCCTGGATGGCGAGATTGTAGATTGACTTCGCGCTGAACTCCGCATCCGAGTGGGCGGCTCGGGCAAGTGCCGAAGAAGTATCCGACGCAATCGTCTCTTTCGCCATGCGCACGATCGCGGTGGCCGAGGCGTATTGCTCGAGACACCCGCGATTGCCACAGCCGCACGGATGGCCCTCGGGTTCGACTGTCGTATGACCCATCTCGCCCGCCATGCCGGTCATGCCGTGCCAAATCGAGCCATGGAAAACGAGACCGCCGCCGACGCCCGTGCCCAGAGTGAGCATGGCCATGTCGTCGTAGTCCTTGGCCGCGCCCAGCCACTTTTCGCCCAGCGCAGCGACGTTGGCGTCGTTTTCTAAAATCACTACTGTCTTGAGGCGCTGCTCGATCTCGCCGCGCACGGGATAGTCGGTCCAATCGGGCAGATTGGGCGACTCGCGCACCATGCCGGTCTTCATGTCGATGATGCCGGGCACGCCGATGCCAATGCCCATGAGTGTGGCCGAGTTGCGATATTTGTCGAGCAGGTGCTCGATGGCGTCGCACATGTCGGTGACCACGTGCTCGCGGCCGAGAGAAACTTTTGTGCCGAGAGTTACCTTCTCGACCAGAGTGCCGTCGCTGTCAACCGCGGCGATGCGAAGATTTGTCCCGCCGAGATCCACGCCGATTGCGATGTTTTTCATGATGAATGGCTCGTTAGAATCCTAACAAATCTCGACAGCTCACAGCTCACAGCTCACAGCTCACAGCTCACAGCTCACAGCTCACAGCTCACAGCTCACATCCCCTCCATGGCCGGTTTTTGCTTGGAGCTTGGAGCTGCGAGCTTGGAGCTGCGAGCTTGGAGCTACTTCTGACACTTTGGACAATAGTGGCTGCTCCTGCCCGAGAGCACTACGCGGCGTATCGGAGTTTTGCAGACCAGGCATTTCTCTCCTTCGCGGCCATAGACTCGGTGCTTTAGTTGGAAGAAGCCTTCTTCGCCGTCGGCATCGACGTAATCCGAAATCGAGGAGCCTCCCAGTTCAATCGCTTCGCGGAGGACCTCGCGCACCGACTCGTACAGCTTCGCCAGTTGCGGGCCTGTGATTGTTGAGGCGCGGCGGCGCGGCCGAATTCCTGCCCGGAAGAGAGATTCGTCGGCATAGATGTTGCCAACGCCACGCAGAAGCTTCTGGTTGAGGAGCGCGCTCTTGATCGGCGTCTTGCGGCCGCGAAATAGATTGATGAAGGTTTCTTCGTCTACGTCGAGCGGCTCGACTCCGCCCGGATCGAAAATCGCCGCGTGAACGCTGAGTTTGCCGAACATGCGCGGATCGATGAAGCGCAGCTCTCGGCCTGAAGCGAGAGTTGCGACCAAATGCGTGTGCTTGGCGACTTCGGCGCCGGTCTCGCAGACGACGAGTCTCCCTGTCATGCCGAGATGAACGACCCAGTGTGCGGACGACATGGCGTCGCCTGGCTCGTTTTCGCGAGAGCGTTTTGTTTTTGAACGTACTGGCTTGGAATCGCGGGGGCGGGCGAGCGCAACGACTATATGTTTGCCGGCACGGCGGATGCCTTCGATGCGAGCGCCTTCGAGTGTCTGCACGATCTCGGTGGCGGGAGACTTTAGCGGTTGCGGGCGCGAGCCGATCCAGACGGATGTGATCGTATCGCCGACGATGCGGCGCGCAAGGCCGCGGACTATCGTTTCGACTTCAGGGAGTTCGGGCACGTGGTCAGAATATCAAGATTTATTGGCGAGATCGTTGAAGCGGATTCTCGAGTCAGCGGGCAAAAAGATTGGGCGGCATTCACTCTTTCGTGTATGCCGCCCTGATTTAGTGAGGCTAACCCACTCTACCGTGGATTAAGCCGCGACCAGTTCGAAGCGATCGGCGTTCATCACCTTATTCCACGCGGCCACGAAGTCCTTCGCGAACTTCTCTTTCGCGTCCGAGCTGCCATAGACCTCGGCCAGCGCCCGCAGTTGCGAGTTTGAGCCGAAGATCAAATCGACGCGCGAGCCGGTCCACTTCACCTGCTTCGTCTTGCGGTCGCGGCCTTCGTACACTGGCCCCGCACCATTCGATTCGGCGGAGAGCTGCCACTCCGTTCCCATGTCGAGCAGGTTGACGAAGAAGTCATTGGTCAGCGTTCCCGGCTTGTTGGTGAAGACGCCATGCTTCGACTTGCCGGCGTTGGCGCCAAGCACGCGCAGGCCGCCGACTAAAACCGTCATCTCCGGCGCGCTCAGACGCAGCAGTTGTGCCTTGTCGACCAGCATTTCCTCGGGCGACAGGCGCTGTTTGCCGCGGATGTAGTTGCGGAAACCGTCGGCCTTCGGTTCCAGCGGTTCGAAGGTCTCGACATCCGTTTGCTCTTGCGAAGCGTCCATGCGCCCCGGTGTGAATGGAACCTTGACGTCGATCCCGGCTTCCTTCGCCGCTTTTTCGACTCCCGCAGCGCCACCGAGAACGATCAAATCCGCGAGCGACACTTTCTTTCCGCCGGTCGCGGAGAGATTGAATTCTTTCTGAATCGCCTCCAACTTGTCCAGCACCTTGGCGAGTTCTGTCGGCTGATTGACCTCCCAGAACTTCTGCGGCGCCAGACGAATGCGCGCCCCGTTCGCTCCGCCGCGCTTATCCGAGCCGCGGAAAGTCGAAGCTGAAGCCCACGCCGTCGAGACGAGCTGCGAAACGGTCAAGCCCGACGCGAGGATCTTCGCCTTCAGAGCCGCGACGTCCTGCTCGTTAACCAGCGGATGGTTAACTTGCGGAATGGGATCCTGCCAAAGTAATTGTTCTTTTGGAACCAGCGGCCCAAGATAGCGCACGATCGGACCCATGTCGCGGTGGGTCAGCTTGAACCACGCGCGGGCGAAGGCGTCGGCGAACTGATCGGGATGCTCGTAGAAGCGCCGCGAGATTTTCTCGTATGCCGGGTCGAAACGCAGCGAGAGGTCCGTGGTCAGCATCGTCGGTGCGTGGCGCTTCGACGGATCGTGGGCGTCGGGAATTTTTCCCGCGCCTGCCCCGTTCTTCGGCGTCCACTGATTCGCGCCCGCGGGACTCTTGGTCAGCTCCCAGTCGTACTTGAACAGATTCTCGAAGAAATTGTTGCTCCACTTGGTCGGCGTCTCGGTCCAGGTGACTTCGAGGCCGCTGCCGATCGTGTCCGCGCCAAAGCCCTTGCCGAACTTGTTCTTCCAGCCCAGGCCCTGGCTCTCGATGTCGGCGGCTTCCGGTTCCGGGCCAACGTAGTCGGCGGGAACGGCAGCGCCGTGCGTCTTGCCAAACGTATGTCCACCGGCAATCAGCGCGACGGTTTCTTCGTCGTTCATGGCCATGCGCTTGAATGTCTCGCGGATGTCCTTTGCCGCCGCAAGCGGATCCGGGTTGCCGTTTGGGCCTTCTGGATTCACGTAGATCAGGCCCATCTGCACGGCAGCCAGCGGATTCGAAAGATCGCGATCGCCGCTGTAGCGCTCGTCCGCCAGCCACGTGCCTTCCGGACCCCAAAATACGTCCTCTTCCGGTTCCCACACGTCCGCGCGTCCGCCGCCGAAGCCAAAGGTCTTGAAGCCCATGGATTCGAGCGCGACATTGCCGGCGAGAATCATCAGGTCGGCCCAGGAAATCTTGCGTCCATATTTCTGCTTGATCGGCCAGAGCAGGCGCCGAGCCTTGTCGAGGTTCACATTGTCGGGCCAGCTATTGAGAGGTGCAAAGCGCTGTTGTCCCGCGCCCGCGCCGCCGCGTCCGTCGCCGATGCGATACGTTCCGGCGCTATGCCACGCCATGCGGATGAACAGCCCGCCGTAGTGCCCGAAGTCGGCCGGCCACCATTCTTGCGAGTCCGTCATGAGGGCATGAAGGTCTTTCACCACCGCGTTCAGATCGAGGCTCTTGAATTCCTTGGCGTAGTCGAACTCTTTGCCCATCGGGTCGGACTTCGGCGAGTGCTGGTGCAGGATCTGCACATCTACCTGATTCGGCCACCAGTCCGCATTCGTGAAGGACCGGCGCGCGCCGTGCCCCATCGGGCATTTGGATTCGGTTGTAGTCTTTTCCTGATTCTCGGGAGAAACGGTTCCCGAAGAAGAGGCCAGCGTGTTTTCCATATGAGTCGGTTTTTCCATATTTTTTCCTTAGAAGTTAATCGGGAAATTTGTTAAGTCCTACGAACCAACCTGCGTCCGGTTCGCACGATTGAGCGATGCCGCTAACGGGCGGCCCGTTAAATTAATGATGTTCTTCACCCACATTCCCCACTATCGGGAAGCACGTCCGCGGGCACACTTAGTGCAAAGTCCACGGAAAATTAGTTCGCATTCGCGCAGCACTCGCTTGCCAAGAGAGCGCGAGGCAGGCCTGGGTACGTCGTACCATTCAAGATCTTCTACATCTCCGCAGCGATCGCAGATGAAGTGGTGATGACGCATGTTTTTGACATCGAAGCGCGCCGCACGGCCCTCGACGGCCACTTCGCGCACAAGGCCCGCCTTCACCAGGTCGCGCAGATTGTTGTACGTGGTGGCGCGGGAAGAGCGTGGGTCGACGCGATTGACGGCTTCGAAAATTTCGGCGGCCGTGGGATGCCCGGTATGGTCCATCAGGAACGCCATCACGGCATGGCGCTGGGCTGTACATCGCAGGCCACTGCCCTCGAGAGATCGTTTGATTGAGCTGGTGTGCACTGGAATATTTAGACTATATCTAATCTGATATTTTGTCCAGTTGGGTGGCTGTGGATTTCTTGGCCATGCGAAGGATGGATACCCGCCACCGGGCGAGGACGCTTTTGATAAATTTGATGGACTTCGGTTCAGTGGGGGCGCGTTTCCATGCGGGCTGATGTCGAACTTAATTTGGATGGAATGCAGCCACTCGATTGGTTGCTGAACTCGGACCCGGCTATCCGGTGGCAGGCGATGCGGGATCTGACCGATGCCCCGCCGAATGCCGTTGCGGCCGAGCGCAGCCGGGTGGCTCGCGAAGGAATCGGCGCCCAGATTCTAGCCTGCCAGGGGCCGGACGGGGCGTGGCACCGGCCGGGCTCGCCGGACTGGTTGCCGACTCTCTTCACCTTGCAGTTGCTGCGTACGACCGGCGTGGATCCTCGCGATCCCGCGGTCGGAGCGGCGGTGGTCCGACTTGAGGCTGGTTACCGGTGGGCCGAAGAATTTGGCGCGAAGACTTTTTTCGAGGGCGAGGTCGAGCCCTGCATCAATGGAGGCGCGCTTGCTATCGGTGCTTATTTCGGGCATCCGTCGCAGAGTCTGATGCGGCGGCTGCTGGGCGAACAACTTGAGGATAGCGGTTGGAACTGCGAAGCGCCGAAGAGTTCGCGGTCGTCGTTTCATACGACGATCTGCGTACTGGAGGGATTGCTGGAGTACGAGCGTGCGGCAGGTTCGACACCGGAGATCGCGGAGGCGAGACGCCGAGGCGAGGAGTATCTGCTCAAGCGGTCTCTTATGCGGCGGCTCTCGACTGGCGAGATTGTGAACCCGGAGTTCCTGAATTTCGCATATCCGCCACGCTATCGCTACGACGTGCTGCGGGCGCTCGACTACTTGCGGGCGGCTGGTGTTCGGCCGGATGCGCGCATTGCCGAGGGCTTGCGGCTTGTGGAAAGTAAGCGTCAGGCCGGCGGACGGTGGCTGCTCGACGGGACGTGCAACGAAGCGCTGCCGTTTCCGTTTCCAGAAACGGCCGGCGAGCCGAGCCGCTGGAATACGCTTCGGGCAATGCGAGTATTGCGCTGGGGAGAGCGTCTCGGCTTGGCTTGACGGTGAGGGTTAGCGCTCCACCGGCAAAAGGTAACTCGGATTCTTTCCGATTGCGCCGCTGAAATAGAGCTGATCGATCTGCTCCATGTCCCAGGAGAAAACTGATCTTGGCGTGATCCTGAAAACGACGTCGTCGACCGCGGCAAAGACCGGGCCGACCTTTGGATCGGCGCGGGCCGTCTCGCTCAAGTATTTCTGGTGAATGCGCGCTACCCATTGCTTCGCTGTATCGCCCGTGAGCATCTCCGCTGTGCCCATCACGGTAGCGCCGCACGATGCGGCTACCTCTCGCGAGTCGATCATCACCGAAACGTTGGCGTTGGCTTGCGCATTACGCGCTTTGCGCGTGCTGCCCGAGGTGCCGACGTAAATGAACGATCCGTCGAAGAGGAACCAGACAGCAACCATGTGGATTGAGCCGTTTGAGTTTTGCGTTGCGAGCGCGGCGATGTATCGTCCGTCGAGCAGATTCTTCACCAGCGGGTCGGAAAGCGACGCCATAGGGCCTCCAGAATTCCGGTGGCGAGTGTAACAGCGGCCGAGGCCGTCTGGGAACTGCGCGGCCGGCCCGCAGCGAGTCGCGAGCGGTTGCGACTCCACAGCCGGATTCGCTATTCTTAACAGTACACACCCGTTCCGCCGATCTTTAGTTGGTAATCAGTAGCGAGTCTTCCAGAACGCCTTTCCGCGGCGCAGCCCGTGTGTGCGAACCAGCTGTCCGAATCAGGTCCCAGGGGCGGCGTCACTGCCGCGCAAATCCAGACGGAGATTGAATTGAACCGAGGCAGAACCGCGGTCATCGTAGGAGCACAGTGGGGCGACGAGGGCAAAGGCAAGATCGTCGACGTGCTCACCCGAACCTTCCAGGTGGTAGCGCGCTACGCCGGTGGGCACAACGCCGGACACACGGTCATCATCAACGGCAAGAAGTTTATTTTGCAGCTGGTGCCGGGCGGTATTCTCCGCCCCGAGTGCAAGAGCGTGATCGGCAACGGGGTGGTGCTCGATCCGATGGCGTTTTTGAAGGAAGTCGCGTCGCTGCGCGATGGCGGCGTGAAGATTGACGGGAATCTGTTTGTCTCGAATCGTGCGCAAGTGATCCTCCCGTATCACCGGATGATGGAACTCGGCTCGGAGAATGCGCCGGGGCGGGTCAAGATTGGAACGACGTCGCGCGGCATCGGTCCCGCCTACGAAGACAAGATGGGCCGGCGCGGGCTGCGCGTTGCCGATCTGCTCGACCGGAAGTTGCTGCGCACGCATATCGAAAACGCTTGCCGCGAGAAGAACATGATCGCGCACGCGCTGTTCAATTCCGACCCGCTCGATGCGGACAAGATGTTTGCCGAATACGCGGCTGCGGCGGAGAAGATTGCCCCGTTTGTGACCGACACGGCGCTGCTCTTGAATCGGGCGCTGGCGGAAGGCAAGTCGGTGGTCTTCGAAGGGGCGCAGGGCACGATGCTCGACATCGACCACGGGACCTATCCGTTTGTGACCTCGTCGAGCGCGACGTCGGGCGGCGCGGTGATCGGCACCGGTGTTCCGCCGACTTCGATCGACACAGTAATTGGCATTACCAAAGCCTATTGCACGCGCGTGGGCGGCGGGCCGTTTCCGACCGAGTTGACCGGCGTCGATGGCGAAGACTTGCGCAAGCGAGGGAACGAATTTGGCGCCGTCACCGGGCGCCCTCGGCGCACGGGCTGGCTCGATTTGCCTCAACTTCGATACGCTGGCATGATTAATGGCATTTCCTGGCTGGTGGTGACGAAACTGGATGTGCTCGACCATTTGCACGAAATCCTGATTTGCGTCGGATACAAGATCGACGGGAAAGAACTTGATGGGCTGCCGCCGCAGGCGTGCGAGATTGACCGCATCGAGTGCGTCTATCGCAAGATGCCGGGCTGGGAGACGCCGACGAACAAAGTAAAGACGTTTGATGGTCTGCCCAAGGCGGCGCGCGAGTATCTAGGTTTCATCGAAAAAGAAACCGGGGCGCGCGTGGGAATGATCTCGACGGGGCCGGACAGGGAAGAGACGATTCTGGTGGATGGATTTGTGGAACAGCTTGGGCTCAAGGTAGATTGACAAAGTTCGGAAGTGGTTCAGGCAATTGAGTCATTGAATCATTGAGTCATTGCTGACAGACTTCGCAAGATGTTCGATGATTCAATACCTCAATCCCTCAATGACTCAATAAAATGATTCAATAATTCAACGGAGCGTCGGATGGTAGTGCTGGCAGTGACGTGGATGGCTAAGACAGGACGCGAGGTCGAAGTGGCCGCGCTCTTCGATAAACTGCAGGCTGAATCGCGCAAGGAACCGGGCTGCGCCATGTACCAGGTGCACCGGCACAAAACCGATCCGCGGCGCTTCTTTATTTATGAGCAGTACAAGGACGACGCCGCGCTCGAAGGGCATCGCACCTCACCGCACTTTTTGCAGATGGCGAAGAAGGATCTACCCAAGGTCGCCGATAGAACCGAAGGCCACTTGTTTGAGCCGCTGGGGTAAAGCAGTGGGTACTGGGCAGTAATCAGTGGCCAGTTACCCCACTCTCGCAATGCACGCATTTCGCAGTTCTAAGGTTCATGGGAAACGCTCGCACGGGCAGAAATGCCCGCACCACACGTTTCTCCTGCCACTTATTGCTTATCCACCATCAGCACGCCGCCTGACGCGTAGCTTTCCTTTGACACTTCCACGAACGTGACCACGATAGCCTCGCGCTTGGCGCCGGCCTCTTCGACCATCGCGTCGGTAAGACGTTTGGCGAGTTTGCGTTTTTGATCGGCGGTGCGGCCTTGCAGCATGGTGACTTGAACAAGAGGCATATGGGAGTTCTCAGTTCTCGGTTCTCAGAAAAGCAGCTCTCGCAAGAATCGATCTCACTGAGAACTGACAACTGAGAACTGAAAACTTGTTTACAGCGCCAATTCGTATCCCGCGAAAAAGAAGCTCAACTCAAACCGCGCCGTCTCGTCGGCATCCGAGCCGTGGATGGCGTTGTGCTCGATGTTGGTCGCCCATTTCTTGCGGATAGTGCCTTCTTCGGCGTTCGCCGGGTTGGTCGAACCCATCAGCTTGCGCAGGTCGGCGATGGCATTTTCTTTTTCCAGCGCGAGCGCGACGATCGGGCCGCTCGACATGAACTGCGTCAGCGAGTGATAGAACGGGCGGCTGGCATGCACCGCGTAAAACTGCTCCGCCTGGTGCTGCGAAATTTCCAGCATCTTCATGGCGATGATGCGGAAGCCGTTCTTCTCGAACTGCTCGATGATATCTCCGATGGCGTTCTTCTTGACCGCGTCGGGCTTGATGATGGTGAGCGTGCGTTGCAGTGTTTTCATGTGTTCGTTGTTGGTCCTTGGTCGTTAGTCGTTAGCAAAATTCAAAAGATGTCATCCTGAGCGGAGCGGGGCGAGCGAAGCGAACCCTGCGGAGTCGAAGGATCCCTACCCCAAGCAATACTTCCAAAAGAGCGTACATGCCTTGGCGACCTACGCGTGCACCTTCACGCCCAGCGCGGCTACCAGCGTGTCGCCGATGTCGGCTGGCGATTTCGCTACCTTCAGGCCAGCTTTCTCCATCGCCGCAATTTTTTCTGCCGCCGTCCCTTTGCCGCCGGAGATGATCGCTCCCGCGTGGCCCATGCGGCGTCCCGGAGGCGCGGTTTGTCCGGCGATGAATCCCACCACCGGCTTCTTCATGTGCGTGCGAATGTACTCGGTCGCAGTCTCTTCCGCGTTGCCCCCAATTTCGCCGATCATGACGACCGCTTCGGTCTGCGGATCGCGGTTGAAAAGTTCGAGCGCGTCGAGGAACGTGGTGCCAATGATCGGGTCGCCACCGATGCCGATCGCGGTCGACTGGCCGATGCCGCGCTGCGTGAGTTGGTGGACGGCCTCGTAGGTCAGCGTGCCCGAGCGCGAGACGATGCCGACGTTGCCTTCCTTATGAATGTGTCCGGGCATGATGCCGATTTTGCATTTGCCCGGCGAGATGATTCCGGGGCAATTCGGGCCGATCAGCCGCGAGCGCCGGTCTTGCAGGAAATCCCACGCGCGCACCATGTCGAGCGTCGGGATGCCTTCCGTGATGCACACGATGAGTTCGACCTCCGCGTCGGCCGCTTCCATGATGGCGTCGGCTGCGTACGGCGGCGGAACGAAGATTACCGTCGCATTGGCGCCGGTCTTATCGACGGCTTCCTGCACCGTGTTGAAGATCGGCCAGCCTTCGTGCGTTGTGCCGCCTTTGCCGGGTGTGACGCCACCGACAATTTGCGTGCCGTAGGCTGCGCAGGTTTTCGCGTGGAACGTGCCTTCGCGGCCAGTCAGGCCTTGCACTACTAGTCGAGTATTTTTATCTGCAAGAATTGCCATAAGGACTCACTTTCAAGAAATCGTAATTCGTTCGCTTTCAACTGCGGCGGCCACTCGCCGCCGTGACTCCGGCGAGCCGCCGGCGCTACGGTCTTGCGGCCGCTACCACTTTCTCTGCGGCGTCTTTCAGCGAATCGGCAATCAGGAAATTCAGACCCGATTCCTGCAAAATCTTTTTGCCTTCCTGTACGTTCGTGCCTTCTAGTCGAAGCACGACCGGCAGCTGAATATTCGTCTTCTTCGCCGCATCGACCACGCCCGTCGCCAGCATATCCACGCGCAGGATTCCCCCAAAAATATTGATCAGCACCGCCTTCACGTTCTTATCGCTAAGCAGAATTTCAAATGCGTGCGCCACCTGCTCCGAGTTCGCGCTGCCGCCCACGTCCAGGAAATTTGCCGGCATCCCGCCCGCGTACTTAATAATGTCCATCGTCGCCATCGCCAGGCCCGCCCCGTTGACCATGCAGCCGACGTTGCCGTCGAGCTTGATGTAGTTAAGGCTGTACTTCGAGGCCTCGACTTCGAGCGGGTCTTCTTCCGTGATGTCGCGCAGTTCGACCAGATCTTTGTGGCGGAACATCGCGTTGTCGTCGAAGTTGATCTTGGCGTCGAGCGCGAACAGGCGCCCATCGCTGCAACTGACGAACGGATTGATTTCGACGAGCGACGCATCGGTTTCGAGGAATGCGCGATAGAGACTGGTCAGGAACTGAACGGCCGCGTTAATCTGCGTGCCCTTCAGGCCAAGCGCAAAGGCCAGTTTGCGCGCCTGGAAAGGCTCGAGTTCCATGCCCGGATCGACGTGCTGCTTCACGATCGCCTCGGGGCGCTCGGCCGCGACCTGTTCGATCTCCATGCCGCCGGCTGCCGATGCCATGAACACCGGCTTGCCTTCGGCGCGGTCGACGAGAATGCCAAGATAAAGTTCCTTCTCGATCGGCAGCGTCTCTTCGATGAGCAGTCGGCGCACGATACGGCCTTCGGGACCGGTCTGGTGCGTCACCAGTTTCATGCCGAGAATTTTGTCCGCGAGTTCGCCCGCCTCGGCCAGCGACCTCGCGATCTTCACGCCGCCGCCTTTGCCGCGGCCTCCCGCGTGGATCTGCGCCTTGACCACTACGCCGCTCGCGCCCGCGTCAAAAAGCTCTTTCGCCGCTCGCTCCGCTTCATCGTGCGAGGTGGCCATCGAGCCGCGCGGCACGGCGACACCATACTTCTTCAGGATTGCCTTTGCCTGGTACTCATGAATTTTCATATTGGTTTAAAACCGGTCTTTCTTTGTTTGAACTCTTGGCTTTGTTCGAACTCTAGGCTTCTAAACTCTTGGTCCGCCCTGATGAGAATGACGTTAATGGTCACCACTTAGAGGCCCTGCTTGCGGCTTTGATCTCTTGCAGCAAACATTCGATTTTATAAGACGGCTGCACAATCGGCAAAGCCGGTGGAACACAGGCCGGCGTGAGGTGGGTCACAGTCGGAGCATCGGTATAATCTGCATCGCGCTTTAGGGCGAGATCGTCTGATAATTACATGAAAATTGTCTCGATCAACGTGGGGCGGCCGCGGCTCTGCTCGTATAACGGCGAGACCTTCAGCACCAGCATTTTCAAGGAGCCGGTGGCGGGACGCGTGATGCTGCGCCGCACCAACCTGGATGGCGACCGGCAGGCCGATCTTTCTGTTCATGGCGGCCCGAACAAAACGGTATACGGTTATCCAGCGGAGCACTACGCCTATTGGCGCGATGAACTGCGCTTGGAGACTTTGCCGCGGGGATCGCTGGGCGAGAATTTCACCACCGAAGGCTTGCTTGAAAAAGACGTGCACGTCGGCGATCGCTATCGCATTGGCGCCGCGACGGTGAAGGTGACGACGCCACGCCTTCCATGTTTCAAACTCGCCGCGAAGTTCAAGCGCGATGACATGATCGAACGCTTTCTGCACAGCGGCTGGAGCGGATACTACTTTTCCGTGGTCGAAGAAGGAGAAGTCGGAGCGGGCGATGAATTCGAGTTTCTCGGCGGCGAGACGGCAACGTTGAGCATCTTCGATACGTTCGCTGCCTATACCTCGCTCGATCTCGATCTGCTCCAGCGGGCCGCCGCTGTGAAGGCCTTGCCCGAAAGCTGGCGCGAACGTTTCCAGATGCGCGCCGATGCCATCCACAAAGCCGCGATTGAAAGGAATTCCGCGGTAAGGTAGCTTGGAAGTCCGGCTGGACTCGCGGCTTTGTGTCGCGATGCCCCCGGCGTCTTCCGCCATGATCCTCGACGCACTCCATCGCCTTGCCAATCACCGGGAGTCGCTCTCGCGCGATGCAGCGCGTGCGGTGATGTCCGAGGTGCTGAGCGGCCGATGCACCGACGCACAGATCGCCGCGCTACTCGTTGCTCTGCACATGAAGGGCGAGACCGTCGAAGAGATCGTTGGATTCGCCGAGGCGATTCGCGGCGCGGCTGCATCGCTCGAACTTCACGCGAATTCTGTGCTTGATGCCAGCGGCACCGGCCGCGACGCATTAGTCGATACCTGCGGCACCGGCGGAGACACCAGCGGAACATTCAACATTTCCACGGCAACCGCGTTTGTCGTGGCGGGCGCGGGTGTGCGCGTGGCCAAGCACGGCAACCGCAGCGTCACATCAAAATGCGGCTCGGCGGATGTGATGGAAGCCTTGGGTGTGAAGATCGATCTGCCGCCTGCGCGCGTGGCCGCGTGCCTCGAAAAAGTCGGCATTGCATTTCTCTTTGCGCCCCTCATGCATTCCGCGATGAAGCATGTGCAGCCGGTCAGGCGCGATCTTCGCTTGCGCACGGTTTTCAATCTGCTTGGACCTTTGACCAATCCCGCCCATGCTACCTGTCAGGTTGTCGGAGTGTATGCAGCCGAGCTGGTTGAGAAGCTGGCGGAGGCGCTCAGCATGTTGGGGCTGCATCGGGCGCTGGTCGTGCATGGGGATGACGGACTCGACGAGATCACGATTAGTGGGCCCACGAGAATTGGCGAGGTGCGCGATGGCTTGGTGCGCACATACGAGGTTACGCCGGAGGAATTCGGACTGAAACGCGCGCCGCTCGATGACATTTCCGGTGGCGACGCAGCCTTCAACGCTCAGTTGATTCGCCAGGTGCTCGAAGGGAAGCGGTCGGCGCGGAGAGATGTGGTACTGCTGAATGCATCGGCGGCGCTCGTGGCCGCGGGAAAAGCCGATCATCTGCGCGATGCACTGCCGCTGGCCACGAATGCCATCGACTCTGGAGCGGCGGCTGCCAAACTGGAGCAGTTGGTGAAGTTCTCTACTGCGAATCCGCTTCAGGGATGAATTCGCGGATGCCACGCGGCGGCGCCACAAAATGCTCTGCGAACTCCGCGGCTTTTCTCTGCGCGCTCTGCGTTCAAAAGCTTTCTGCCACGGCCTCAACCAGCACTCTCGGTAAAGTGACAGGCTCCTGGCGAAGCGCAAAAGACCTCTGCACTCCCCTGGTGGCGCCAAAGCTCATGCTTCAGGGGAACAGCCGCCCAAACTTATGCCGCTAGTTCCCGCCCCACGATAATGATGGCCAGAAATCTTCTTGACTTAGCCACAAACAGCGAGAACATAGAAGTAAGCGCACAAGGCGCCGAGCCAGATTCGCTCTTTGAAAATTCGGGGGCCGAAGCAACAGCGGCCTGACTGATCAGCCTGCAACGCCGATCTAAGCCCTTATTCTGGAATATTTTACGTATAAGTCTATATTCCTGAAGATTTTGCAGCGGTCAGCCTTTGCCAGGGCCCGGAAAGTGCAATTTTTGAGCTATATCTCCTACGCGCTCAAGATTTTACCCGTAAGTCATTTAAATGGAATATTTTGGCAGCCTATCAAGCGAAAAATAGCCCAAAATAAGGCCTAACTATAAGCTGAAAAAAGAGTTACAAAAAGTAAGTCTAAGTCTTTATTTTGGAAGATTTTGCGCGGATACTTATTCTAAATCGCTGATTCCATTACATTGGAGTTGAAGCGGTAGGGGGGAGGGGTACCCCCCTGCAAAAAGCGGCGTCTTTCTTTGCAAAACCAAAACTAATAAAGAGCGTCAGCGAACCGGAGAAACCGGGAACAGCACGACAACGCTCAGAAGCTCACCGCTCCTGAGCGCTGCCGATGTCTACGCTCCCAGGAAGAGTACGTGTACGTACACTCCAAGCCGTACGTTGTAGGCGAGATAGTAGCCGATGTGATCGGGATCTTCGTAGATCACGACTTCGTCGGTATCCCACAGCCAGTCGTTGCAATAAGCGAAATCATATGGCGCGACAGAGAAATAAAATCCGCTGAACCAGAAGCGGCTGGGGCCTCCGCCAGCCAGTCTCCAGATATGATGACGGCCGAAGCCGCCTGTGAAATGGCCATGCTCCCATGGATGATCGAGACGATAGTGGACGTCGTCGCGGCCGGTGTCGTGGCCAACCCAGGTCTTGCCATGCTCGACGTGCGGGGCGTTGGGGTGTCCGGGCTTATCGTCAAAGCGGCGATCCTCGCGCGGCGGCGCGGCCTTTTCTACCCGCGAGGGACCGTGCGACGGGATGTTCTCCTTCCCGCCGCCGACCTGCGGGCGTCCGCCGTTTTCATGTTGCGCCCATGCTGAAAGAGAAAACACGAAGCAAATCGCGAATACACCAATCAGCTTTTTCATAATGTTCACCGTTCTGAGCTTATCGCTCGTTCGAAAAAAGTAACCCTGTTCCCTCGCGGATGTTGCGGTGGATGGAACGGAGTTGGGGAGATTGTACAACCTGCCGCGCGAGACATTTCTCGCGGGATGGTGTTGCGGACGAGGATCGTTCGTCACTCGTAGCGCAGCGCTTCGATTGGATCCAGGCGGGACGCGCGGATCGCTGGCACCATGCCGCTGACAAGACCCACTCCGGCGAGAATGGCGATGGCGATCAGCAGAGTCATGGGATTGATCATCAATCGGATGTCGCCTTCTTCGGCATGTTTGGCCATCGCGCTGTAGAGTGTGAGTCTGCCCACTGACAGTGCCACGCCGTAAGCGAGAATGATGCCGAAGACTCCGCCTGCCATCGTGATGGCCAGAGCTTCGGCAAGAAACTGCAGGAAGATGTGGCGGCTGCGCGCCCCGAGAGCTTTTTCCACGCCGATCTCGCGCGTGCGCTGCGTGACCGAGACGAGCATGATGTTCATCAGACCGACACCGCCGATGCCGAGCGTGAGCGTGCCGATGAAGGCGAGCAGAATCTTCAGGCCGATGGTGATGATGTGGAACTGGTGGAGTTGCACCATCAGGTTGAACACCATGAGCGCGCGGCGGTCGGCGGGATTGTAGCGGTGCTGGTCGGCAATGACGTTGCGGATGGCCTGCTCGAGTTGCTCGTAGTCGTTGGTCTCGTAGTTGATGAGGAATGACCCGAGGTAGTGCGTATCCATCACGTCGCCCAGCGTGCTGTAAGGAACGAAGACGATGCGATTGATGTTGTTGCCGTCCCCGGCCTGCATTTTGGCCGCGTAGACGCCGATGACCTCGAAGCTTTGTCCGTCGATGCGAATGTGCTCGCCGACCGCGTTGCGGCCGGAAAAGAGCTTCTCTTTGGTTTCTGGGCCGATGACGGCGACGCGGGCGCGCTGCGCCTCATCCTGCCCGTTGTACCAGCGGCCCTGCTCCATCGTGATTGCGCGGATGTAATAGGTGATCGGATATTCGCCGACTAAGTCGAAATCGAAGGAGCGGTTCTCGTATTGCACGGTCGAGGTTTTGCCGTTGCTCGGCGTGATGTGCGTGATCTGGGGAATATTGGCGCTGATTACGTCGATGTCTTCGAGCGTAAGTTGAACCTTGGCCCCGGCTTTGTCCCCGCCCGCCTGCATTGACGTGCGGCCAGGGACGATGAACATCATCTTGGTGCCAAAGGAGGCAAAGATGTTCTCGCAGGCGCGGCCGAAGCCGTCTCCGTAGGCGAGGAGCATGCACACTGTGGCGATTCCCCAGGCCATGCCGAGCATGGTGAGAGCTGTGCGCCGCCGGTTGTGGCGCATCGCGGTGTAAGCCTCGGTTAGGAGATCGGAGAGCATTTGTAATTGCTAATTTGTAATTTGTAATTGAAAACCTCTACCGCGGGCGTTTTGGGTTTTCAATTACAAATCACAAATTACCAATTACAAATTCATCACTCTTGCCTTAACGCTTCTACCGGTTCGAGATGTGCGGCTTTGCGCGCCGGGTATAGTCCGGCGATGACGCCGGCCAATGTCAGGCATCCAATCGCCAGCATGGCGGTGCTCGGCACCAGACGTGGCGGGTCGAAGCCTCCGGGGCCTTCATAATTGCGGAAGGCGAGCATCAAGCCTCCGGCAAAGCCCATGCCGATGAGGCCACTAATCAGTGTCAGCAGGATGCCTTCGGCGAAGAAGTGCATGAGAATCGAGCGGTTGGTTGCGCCAAGCGCCTTGCGCAGGCCGATTTCACGAGTGCGCTCGGTGACCGCAACGAGCATAATGTTGATCACACCGATCGCGCCGAGCGCGAGCGTGACGAACCCAACTGTGCCTAGAAACTTGTCCATGGCGGTGAAGATCAGTCCCATGGACTTGATCTGCTCGACGGTGTCCCATTCATCGAAGGCGTTGGGGTCGCGATAGTCGAAGCCGTGATTGCGTCCGATAACCTTGTGGACCTCCTCGCGCGCCAGCAAGTGGTCGTCGGGATCGGTGGGCTGGTAGTAGATCATGGAGAGCGCGTCGGTCTCGTTGTTGTCTCCCTTGAGCGGGAAGGCGCTGCGCATGATCTGGTAAGGAATGTAGGCGCGCATGTTGGTCATGTTTTCGTCCCCGCGGCCGACGCGCTTGAGCGTCCCAATGACCTCGAAGCGATACCCATTCAGCAGCACAAACGAACCGATGGCAGGGCGTCCCGGGAACAGATGGCGCGTCATTTCGTCGCCGAGCACGACGACGTTGCGCTTCTGCTTGTCGTCGAGTTCGTTGAGCCATCGCCCCTGCAACATAGGAAGGAAGCGGATGGTATTGTAGTGCGCTTCGCTTCCCGTGATCTGGCCGCTGGCGGAAGCGTATTCACTGACCGCGTGGACATCGTTCGTCTGTAAGACGGGAACCGCGGCCTTAACATGAGGGCACTCTTTGCCGATATCGAGATAGTCGCGGTACGTAAGGTGGTAATAGCGCGCCGAGTTCATGCTGCCAGCGACAGCAGGAGCGCGTCCGGGAAAGACCATCATGATGTTCTCGCCGATTTCGCTGAGGTTACGTTGATTGCCGCTGCGGAAACCTTCGCCAAGCCCGACCAAAAGAAGAAGAGAGCCGACTCCCCATGCAATGCCGAACATGGTGAGGAAGGAGCGTAGCTTGTGGGCCCAGAGCGTGCGGAAGATCTGTGCGAATACGTCGAGGACGAGCTGCATGAAGGGTCAGGAGAAGTGCCAAAACGATTCTATCGAAGGAGCCTCGAAGAGTGAGAGTGGAATGTTATATTCGTTCGAAATTGGCATTCGCGAATCCCTGCCTCAGAATGATCTTTTGAAAACAAAGGGTTTATCGGAGAACTCTGAGACGTGGGCAATGATGCTCCTTGATTTGTCAGGGCGATTGAGCGATGACAAATGAGGAGCCCACTCGCGAGCTAGTCGTAGATTTCTCCACCGGCATATAGCCGCGCCGTGATGGCCTTAACCTGATCGCTGTAACCTGGCTGTAACTTCCCGATTATCAACAGATATTAAGGAGGGAGCAGTATTGTGAGAGGAAAGAAACTAGGCTATAGTACGCGTGTTGTTCGCTGCACAACCGCTTCGTTTCCCAAAACACTAACCACGATTCACCCGTCCTGCGTCGTTCTCCGAAGAAGCTTAGCCGGACCGCACAAGAAAAGAGTGGAGGGTTTGTGAAGACACGAGAATTGTATGTAGAAGTGGGCCGACTCCGGAAGTCTGGCCTCGGCTGGAAGAGGAATTCCAACCGGCGGAGCGTGAGTGGTCTGTCAACGCTGGCGGTTCTGGCCTCGCTCTGCGCGTGCTTTTTGGCTTTCGCGCATCCTGCGCAGGGGCAGACGTATCAGGTTCTCTACACGTTCTGTTCGCAGACGAACTGCACGGACGGGGCGACGCCGAACCCGAATCTGGTCATCGATAAGGCTGGCAACCTCTATGGTACGACACAGCAGGGTGGCGACAGCCTCTCCACCGAGGGGATTGCATTCAAGATCAGCCCGAGTGGGGCGGAGGAGGTGCTGTTCAACTTCGAGAATTTGAGCACCGGTGTTCAGCCGATGGGCGGGCTGATTCTTGATGCGGATGGAAACCTCTACGGGACGGCATCGGTAGGCGGTTACGTGCAGAAGAGAAAGAACTGCGGCAGTACGGGTTGCGGCCTGGTCTTTGAACTGAGCCCGAGCGGCGGCGAGACAATCCTGCACGACTTCATAAACACGCTTACCTGGCAAGGCAGATTCCCGTTCGGACCGTTGGTCCGCGACGCCAATGGAAACCTTTTCGGACTAGTGAATGGCTTCGGCCAGGCGACCCAAGGTGGTCTCTTCGAGTTGAAGACGGACGGGAGCGAGTCTGTGTTGTATTGGTTCGGCGGGAGCAAAGCCCCAAAAGATCCGAACCCCGGCCTGTTAATGGATGCGCAGGGCGACATCTATGGGACGTCGAATTCCGGAGGGGCCCACCACGCGGGAGCGGTGTTCGAGATCAACCCAGCGGGCGAAGAAACGACGTTGTACTCGTTCGGAAACAAAAAGGCGCTGCAATATGGAACCCGGCCGGCGGCGGGTTTAGTGATGGATACAAGTGGCAATTTCTATGGCACGACTTCCGGCGAAGACTCCTATGGCGCATCGTTTGGAACGGTCTTTCAGTTGCCGCCGGGCCAAACGTCGCCCAAGCTTCTTTACGCTTTCCAGGGACAACCGGATGGCTCAAGCCCCATCGGCAGCCTGTTACGCGACGCGGAAGGAAACCTCTACGGCACGACTTATTGGGGCGGTGTTTACGACCAAGGTGCGGTGTATAAACTTTCTCCGGCTGGCGTAGAGACGGTCCTTTACAGCTTCAGTGGCGGAACGGATGGGGCAAATCCGATGGGCGGGCTCACGATGGACGGACAGGGGAATCTTTATGGGACGACGCTGCGCGGAGGGAACACGCAATGTCCGAAGTACAACGGTGGCTGCGGGGTAGTGTTTAAGGTGACGCCATAGAGAACTCGAAGCTTTTGAGGCTGGTTAGAGGCTGGTTGACTTGGCCTATCGCCCATGGATTTTCAGGGGGAGCGTCAATAGGGCGATCATCACCGCGAGGGTTAGCGCTTCGATCAGGATGGCGTAAAGGGTCAGGCGCTTCCCGCGGTCGAATTTTGCCAGCAGGCGGCTCATGACGAGGCCGGCGAAAACGACCGGGGCGGCGAAGATGCGCTCGAGGCAGATTTCGCCGAAGATGGATTGCGATTGGCCGATTGCCGGAAGGGCGATGAGCCCGGCTGAAAGCGGCAAGGTGACGCTGACAGATAACATGGCTTTGGCGTAGCGGATCGAAAGCGATTCCGATTGGCGGACAACCATGGCCAGAAAAAAAGTCGGAACCAGCAACATGCAGACGATGAACACGGCCAGCATGGTGTCGCCGAATGCGTACATGCCGCCAGCGGCAGCGACGTCCTCCGGATGGCGCACATACTGCATATAGCGCATAAAAACGAGAACGCCGGAGACGGCGACGACGGCCGCATAGACCGCGGCGACGATGCCCAACTGCGCACGCAGAGGGAGCGATGTCATTTGGGGGATTGTAGCCGGAAGACTTCGCGCCTCGCGATGACTAGATGTATCCCTGTTGACAGCTCACAGCTCTTAAGGCTTCTTAGCAAGCCAATTGATTTCTTGTCAGCTTCAGGCCTGTCAGGTTACCGAGGATCGTAACCGCGATCTGTTCGGTGCGGAAAAATTCCTGCGCGGTTTGGCGAAGGTCGTCGGCGGTGACGGCTTCAATGCGCTCGATAAGTTCATCGAGTCCGTAGAAGCGGTCGTAGTACATCTCCTGGCGGGCGAGATTCGACATACGCGCCATGGACGATTCGAGCGACAACATAAGGCTGCCCTTGAGCTGATCTTTCGAACGGCGAAGTTCTTCTTCGGGAACGGGCGTCGTTTTCAGGTTAGCGAATTCGGCGACCACGCTCTCGACTACCTTAATCGCCGACTCGCGCGAGGTTCCCGCGTAGACGCACATCGAGCCCGTGTCGCGATAAGGATTCAAGTCGCTGTAGATGGAATAGGCGAGACCCTGGCGCTCGCGGATGTTCTGGAAGAGGCGCGAGCTCATGCCGCCGCCTAACAGCGTGTTGAGAATGTAAGATGCGTAGCGCCTTTCGTGAGCGATGGGGTGCGAGGGCACGCCGATGCAGATCTGCACCTGTTCGAGAGATTTCTTGTTGCGCAGGTTGATGCGCGCGTGAGTGCTGGGTGCGGGCGAGTGCAGACCGTTTTGTGCGGGCTTAACCTGGCCAAAGTGCTTGGAGACGAGATCGACAAACTGCTGGTGATTGAGATTGCCGGCGGCGGAGACAATGAGATTGCCCGGCGCGAAGTGGTGTCCGTAAAAGCGCGAGACCACCGGACGCTCGAATTTCTTGACCGTGTCGCGGGTGCCGAGAATGGGCAAGCCGAGCGCGTGATCTTTCCAGAAACTTTGGGTGAAGATTTCGTGAACCAGGTAGTCGGGATTGTCCTGATCCATCTTTATTTCTTCGAGAATAACGCCGCGTTCCTTGGCGATATCGCCGGCGTCGAAGATGGGATGCAGCACGAGATCGCTCAGCACGTCCATGGCGACCGGGAGGTGCTCGTCGAGCACCTTGATGTTGAAACAAATGCACTCTTTGGCGGTGAAGGCGTCCATGTTGCCACCGATAGAGTCGACCTGGCGGGCGATGGCCTCGGCGGAGCGCGTCTCACTGCCCTTGAAGACCATGTGCTCGATGAAATGGGAGATGCCATTCCACTCGGAGTCTTCGTCACGGGATCCGGTTTTGAGCCAGATCCCGATGGAGACCGAACGGATGTGCTGCATTTGTTCGGTGATGACGGTCAGGCCGTTGGGGAGCACTTCACGGCGAATATTGCGAGTCTCTTTTACCATTAGTCCGTTTCTTGGCGGCTACGGAGTTACTTGTACGCGGATGGCCGCCGACCTTTTATTACTGATTCTCTATTTCCAATTTCGAATGATTCCTTATTTCCGAATCCGCGGGAAGCCGGTGTCAGCCCGCGGACGGGTGGTTCTATGCTACTGCTCTGCTGCGCGATGAATCTCCCCAGAGGTCTATAGGGCCCGTTTTCGGCTCTGGCTTCAGGCAGGGTCGATAGCCTATTTTCCCACAAAGCAGGAAGCGCAAGGGCGGTCAATCCCGCCCTTGGTTTTCAATAACTTGCACGGATTTGTTTCCGCGATTCACCCGATTTACACTCGAAGCAGGATGGCGATTCAATCTACCAAGTCATTGCTCGGCCTTACGCTACAAGAACTTAGCGTGCTGGCTCAGCAATTCGGACAGCCTGCTTACCGGGGGCAACAGCTATTGGATGCTGTCTACCGGCAAAGGATGGAGCGGATCGAGGAGGTGTCGACCTTGCCGGGTGAGCTGCGCGGCAGCCTGAGGCAGGAGGGATGGGGAGTGGGCGTTCCCGCGATCGAGCGCAAGTTTGAGTCGAGCGATGGGACGGTGCGGTATCTGTTGCGATTGTCCGATGGCGAGACGGTGGAGACGGTTTGGATGCCGGAGGGGGATGGCGGAGAGAGCGGAGACGGAAGCGAGGCGGGTGAGGAAATGGATGCTGACCAGTCCCCAATCAAAACGAAAGAAGGCTTGAGTGGGGCATCGCCGAATCGAAGCCGGCGGCGGGCTACGATTTGTGTTTCGAGCCAGGTTGGGTGCGCGGTGAATTGCAAATTCTGTTTTACGGCGCTGCTGGGAGTGAAACGCAATCTCGAGGCGGGGGAAATTGTCGGGCAGGTCATCGCGTTGCTGCGCGACCAGGTGGTCGAACCGCCGCTGCAACGGGTGAACCTTGTCTTCATGGGAATGGGAGAACCGTTCCTTAACTACGACAATTTCATGAAGGCGGTCCGGCTGCTCGTTGAGGCGGTGGGAATTCCCGAGTCGCGCATGACGGTTTCGACGGCGGGAATTGTGCCGCGCATTTACGATTTCGCCCGCGAAGAGGTGCGGCCGAAGCTGGCGATTTCTTTGAACGGCTCGAACAATGAGCTGCGCAGCGAGGTGATGCCGCTGAATCGCAAATGGAACATTGCCGAGTTAATGACAGCGGCGCGGGAGTTTCCACTGCGATCACGGGAGCGGCTGACGTTCGAGTATGTGCTGCTGGATGGAGTGAACGACGCGCCGGAGCAGGCGCGCGAGATCGTGAAGCTGGTGCGCGGGATGCGGGCCAAGGTCAATCTGATTGCGTTGAATCCCGGGTCGGAGCTGCCTTATCAGACGCCCGCGATCGAGCGCGTGGAGGCGTTTCAGAGGATTCTGATGTCGGCAGGAATTCCGGCGTTTGTGCGGCGGCCGCGCGGACGCGATATCTTTGCGGCTTGCGGGCAACTGAAGAGGACGGAAACTCTCGATCCGCGAGTCTCGAGTCTCGAGCAAATTCGTGACGCCGATATCGCGAAATGACTTCCGCCCCGGTGCCGGGCCGCGCTTTTCCCGCGACTCGCAACTCGCGGATCGGAGCTAAAACGCGCCGTGGGCTGCGGCTCTGGGTTGTCCGGAGGCTGATTTCGAGGCGGTCGGAAACTCGAGGCGGAAAGCGTGAATGTCCTCACGCCCGGGGCGCAAGAGGCGTCCGCCATGCTCTTCGACGATGCGGCTGCAGGCGCTGAGAGAGAGTGTGGAAGGTTTATTCGCGCCTTCGGCATTCAGTTGCTGATCGCAGACGGGCCGATGCAGAGTGGGCGCGCCGGTAAGGAACTCAATTACAACCGAGTCATTTTCGAGGCTGGTGCGAATGAGCAGGGCGGAGTGCGAGTTCGCATCGAACTGGCCGCCGATCTGCGAGGCGAGGTGCCGGCAAACGTGAAGAAGCTGGTTCGAATCCGCGAGCACGGCTGGCAATGAAGGACGAAGCTCAAGGCGGCTGACCACGCCGTGCGACTCAAGTTGCGGGGCAAGCAAGCGCATGGCGGTCTGAAGCAGGGAATTGATGTCGACCGACGCAAGCTTGGAGGGACCTTGTTGGGCGAAGGTGAGGAGGCTTGCGACCAGTGTTTTTGTGCGCCGCACCTGTTCGCCAATGGCGAGGGCCTGGCGCTGTTCTTCCGCGGGCAAATTGGAGGCGCTGAGAAGATCGGAGTAGCCGAGCATGGCGGTGAGCGGATTGTTGATTTCATGGGCAGCGCCGCCGACCAACTGGCCGAGCGAGGCAAGCTTCTCGGAATGAATGAGTTTTGACTGCAGAAGCTGGAGCTCATCGACGGAACGGTGGGACTTATCCAGAAAATAGGTGAGTTCGGCAGCCAACAGGCGTTGACGCCAGAAGACCATCACGCCCATGACGACGGCGGCCAGAAGGCTGGCGACGATGCGGAAGGCGCGGACGGCGCTGGGAATGCCGGTATCGAGTTCGGCGTGGAGCGCGGCCCAGGGCAGCGTACACAGGGCCAGCATGCTCATGCGGGTGATGCCGACGCCGAGCAAGGGCTTGGTCGACTTGGCGTCGGAGAGGTCGTAGTGGCTCGAGAGGACAGGGATGGCGGCAAACCATGCCACGGACACGGTCAGCGGAATGTCGTACACGCTGCCGCTGTAGTAGGTTTTGTGGCCGATCGCATAATTGGCGAAGTAGGAGCTCGAGGCGTAGAGAGCGCCCGCGCCGAGAAATTGCCCGTACAGATGGCGCCACCCGCCATGCGCGGTGAAGGCGAGAACGGCGAGCGAGCCGAGCAGCACCGATTTTTCGGTCAGGTAGGCGAAGTTGAAATTTGAGCTGTAAGTGGGCTGATCGACATGCGCGGTCTGCCAGGGAATGACCAGATAAACATAGATGAAGACCCACCAGATCATGAGTAGCGCGAAATCGAGCATGCGGATGCGCTCGTCACGCTCGTCTCCACGGAGATGCGGAAGCACGCCGAGGGCGGCGATCATGGGCACCAGATGCAGGAAGAGAACGACGTCGCCGGCGAAGGGATCGGGCACGTCGGTGCGCCGGATGACCTCGAAATAATTCCACATCGACTGGTAGGCGACCCAGAAGATCATGCCGAGGCTCATGAGGATCCAGAAGAGGCGGGCGTGAGTCGTCGCGGACCGGCCGCGGAAGGTTTTGGGGATGTAGGCGGCGGTCGCCACTAAAAGGAGGAACCCCTGGATCAGGTCGCTGGCGATGGTCAGAGCCTCGCCCCTTCGCATAAAGAGGGACGCGGCGACCTGCGCAGCGGTCAGTGCAGCTAATGCGATCCAGAATTGGGTGCGTCGGGACACGAACTGCTCCGGCCTTATTTTAGAGCGGCTTGGGCGATGGGCGGCACGCCGGAGGTTACTCTGGTAACCAACCGGGGCACGGGAATGCCATGGATGCTGTGTGTGCCTGGCTGGGCAAGTCTCTGACCCGAGCGAGGCGCCCGAGCCACCGTAAAGCGGGTAGAATAGTCGGCTACAGAAGACAACCTTGGGATCGAAACGGACAAATTAGCGTGTCCTGGGCGTTCATCGACAATCACGATCTATGGCGGTTCCGCGCGCCGCTTGGCGCGAGCGAGATCCGGCGCACCGAGCGCTGGCTGGCGACGGCGCGTGTCGCGCTGACGATTGCGGCGCTCGTCACCATGGTCATGGAGCCGGGGCGGGTGGCGTATTCACGCTGGCTGTTGTGGCTGCTGATCGTGTATCTAACGCATGGCACGCTGGTGATGCTGTTGGTGCGAGTGCGCCGAGAATCGACCATGGCCTTTCGCATGGTGGTTCACTCGATCGATATTCTGTGGCCGGTTTTGATCTCGATGTTCGCGCCGGCGCAGCGCGGGCCGTTCTTCCTGTTTTTCGTGTTCGTAATGGCGGCGGCCGCCTACCGTTGGGGATTGTGGGAGACGGTAAGCACGGCCGCGGCCGCGGTATTCCTGCTGTGGATCGAATTTGTTGCGCTAAGCGCAGGGCTGGAGAAGTTGCTTCGGCGCCAGATTGGACCGCTGCATTTGCCCGCGGGGGTCAGCTTCCAGGAATTAAATGCGGAACAGCTGATCATGACGTCGGTGTATCTGCTGGTGCTGGGGTTTCTGCTCGGGTACATGGCGCAAAACCAGAAAAAGGTGCGCGCCGAGCGCGCCGTGATCACGCGCGTGCTGAGCTCGACTCGCGTGGAGGCGGGGCTGACCGGCACGATGCAGCAAATCCTGGGAGAAGTGCTGGGTATCTACGGAGCGCGCCGGGTGCTGAGTGCGTCGCAGGAGTCGAACAGCTATCGCATCTTTCTGGCCGAGGTAAATCGCGGCGACGACGGCGTGGCGAGTCCGGTGCGGTGGCGCGAGGCGGCTCCGGAGAGTTTGCCGGCATATCTTTTCGAGACAGAGGCGGAGGCCATTTACGCCCAGCGCACCGGCAAGGCGCGAAGCAATGGGAATAGAGCGAGCGGGCTCTCCACGGTTTTTCTGGATCGCGAGGGACATCGCCTGCGAGACCTGGACGCGCAATTCCTGAATGCGTTTGCGGGGGCGGAAGAATTCGAAACAGTACTGTCGGTATCTTTTCTCTTTGGCAAGGAGTGGACGGGGCGGGTGTTCGTATTCGATCCGTCGAAAATGGGCGAACCGGAAGAGGAGATGCGGTTCCTGCAGGAATTTGCGCAGCAGGTTGGCCCGGCGATTTACAACGTGTACCTGATGCGGCGGCTGCGGGAGCGGGCGGGGGCGGTGGAGCGAGCGCGTTTCGCGCGCGAGTTGCACGATGGGGCAATCCAGTCTCTGATCGCAGTCGAGATGCAGCTGGACGTGTTGCGGAGACAGTCGGGACAGGCGCCGGTGGTGACCACGGAACTCCTGCGAATTCAAAAATTGCTGCGCGAAGAAGTGCTGAAGCTGCGCGAACTGATGCAAGCCATGAAGTCGTTCGAAATCGATTCGGAGAGACTGCTGGGCTTCATCCACGACATGGTGGAACGGTTCCAAAGAGAGACGGGCGTCTCCGCGAAATTCGTGAGCGAGATCGACCGCGTCGAGCTGCCGCAAAAAGTGTGCCGGGAGATGGCGCGCATCGTGCAGGAGAGCCTGGTAAACGTGCGCAAGCACAGCGGCGCGCATCACGTGCTGGTGCGGCTGGCGCAAAGAGCTGGTAGCCTGCGCCTGACGATCGAGGATGACGGGCGCGGTTTTCCGTTCGCCGGACGGATGTCGGAAGCGGAGTTGGCGACGAGTGGAAAAGGTCCCGCGGTGATTCGCGAAAGAGTACGCTTGCTTGCCGGTGAACTCACGATAGAATCGAACCCGGGACAAGGCGCCCGGCTGGAAGTTTTGATTCCGCCGGCGATCAAAGTAACAAACGCCAGTTGATCAAGTAAGTCAGGAATGAATATGGAAAAACGTCAAACCCCGATCCGCATCGTGATCGCCGACGATCATCCAATTTTCCGCGATGGCTTGCGACGCCTCCTGGAGTCGGAAGGCGAGATGAAAGTGGTGGGTGAAGCCCCCGATGGGCTTGAGGCGGTCAAGCTCGCCACGGAGATTAAACCTGACGTTCTGCTGCTGGACCTTGCCATGCCGCGCCACACCGGCCTAGATGCGCTGCGCGACCTGAGCGTCGCGGGCAAGGCCGTCGTGCCCATTCGCATCATTCTGCTGACGGCGGCCATCGAGAAGAAACAGATTGTGGAAGCGTTGCAACTTGGAGCGCGGGGCGTCGTAATGAAGGACTCCGCCACCGAGCTTTTGCTAAAAGCTATCCATGCGGTGATGGGCGGCGAGTATTGGGTGGGCCGGGACAGCGTGTCGAACCTTGTGCAGTACCTGCGCAACCTGATGCAGAGCACGAACGAGGAAACGAAGCAAAAGAAATTCGGGCTCACTCCGCGTGAACTTGAGATTGTGTCCGCCATTGTGGCGGGCTATGCGAACCGCGAGGTCGCGGAATATTTCAAGATCAGCGAAGACACAGTGAAGCACCACTTGAGCAATATCTTCGATAAGCTGGGCGTTTCGACGCGGCTGGAACTGGCGCTCTTCGCGGTGAATCAGGGATTGCCGCTGAAGACGATTGTCTAGAAGCCGGTCACATGCCGATCAGCCGCCGTAGTCTCCTCTTATTCGTAATGCAGAGCTGACATCGGTTCAATTTTTGTGGCGCGGCGGGCCGGGATGTAGCAAGCGAAGAGCGTGGCGCCCACCAGGAGCAACACTACCGAACTGAAAGTCAATGGATCAGTAGCTGTCACTCCGAAGAGGAACGACGCAATCGCGCGCGTCAGGATGAGCGACCCGGCGAGTCCAATGACCACACCGATGGCAATTGTCCGCAATCCCTGCGCGAGAACCATTCCAAGGACATCGCTGGAGCGGGCGCCTAACGCTACCCGCACGCCGATCTCGCGTGTGCGGCGATTGACGGAGTAAGCCATTACGCCGAAGACGCCGGCGGTCGCGAGCAATAAAGTCACCGCTCCAAAGAAGCCGATGAGGACCAGATTGAAGCGGCGCGAGCCGAGCGATGCGGAATAAATCTGCGAGAAGGTGCGGAACTTCGGTGGAAGCTCGGGATTGAGTTCCTGAAGAACGCCGCGCGCCGCGGAGGTGACGAGGGGCGTGGGCGCATCGGCCAGCATGGTGATGGTGATGTCCCCGGCGCGCGGGCGCTGGAAAAGATTCACGTAGACCGTAGGACGCGGCGGGGCATCGGCGCCGTATTCGTGGACGTCCCCGACGATCCCGACAACCGTCAGCAGACGAGGGTCGCCATCCATGTTGCCGAATTCGATGGTATGGCCGAGCGGGTCCTGTTCCGGCCAACGGTCGCGCGCGAGAGACTCGCTGATGACCGCTACATGGGGTGAGTCGGCACCGTCGCCATCATTGAAGAGGCGCCCGCGCACCAGGGGAATTCCCAGCGTCTCGAAGTAGCCGTTGGTGGTGACCCCGAAGTCGGCGTTGCCGACGCGTTCTTTGTCTCGGAAGTACGGCTCGAAGCCTTCGAAGGTCCTGGGAACTTCGTTCTGCGACATGAGGACGAACATTCCGTCAGGCAGGCCGCCGTCCAGAGGAAGGCCGCTGGTGGCACCGACTTTGCGGACGCCCGGAATTTGCTTGAGGCGCTCGATCAGGTTGGCGAAGAAGAGCGACTCTTTGACCTTGAGTCTTGGTTCGTCGGTTTCCGGCCAGGGGATCGAAACATCCATAGTGACGATTTTCTCGGTGCGGAAGCCGGGATTGACCTGGAGAACTTTCAGCAGGCTGCGGCCGAACAGACCCGCACCGACGACTAGAACGAGAGTGGTTGCAATTTGTGCGGCGACAATAATGCGGCCGATGCGCTGGCCGCTTTGAGAGCCGGCCTGTGCGCGTCCGCCTTCGCCGAGGCCCTCGCGCGCATTGCCTCTTGTCGCGCGGATCGCGGTGAATGTTCCGAGGCCGATGGCGACCGCGGCCGAGAGGAGCGTCGCGAAGACAAGTACTGGAACGTTGATGGAGACGCTATTCAGCCGCGGTAGATTCTGGGGAGCAAGGGCGACCAGGGCATCGACGCCCAGGTAAGCCCCTAAAATGCCGAGGCTACCACTGAGGACAGAAAGGACGAACGCCTCGATAAGAAATTGGCGAATCAAACGTGCGCGGGGTGCGCCGAGAGCGCTGCGGACGGCGAGTTCGCGCGTTCTACTGGATGCTTGAGCGAGGAGCATGTTCGCGACGTTGGCGCAGGCGACCAGAAGGAGGATAGCAACGGCACCGAGCAGAACGAGTAAGGGCGGGCGCGTTTGCCGAGTGATCGACTCCTGCAACGGAACAACGGCGGCGTCCTCGAGCAGGTAGTCGTTTTTTTCGGTCGAGGCGCTGCGGATGCGGCGTGCGATCAGGCTGATGTCGGAGGCCGCCTGCTGCGGACTGACATTGTGGCGAAGGCGCGCGACAGCGTTGTAGTTGTGCGAAGTACGGCTGGAGTTTTCGCCAGCGCGGTCGGCGGGAATCCAGAGCGAGGCATCAGCCGGAAACTGGAAATCATCTGGCAGCACACCGACGACCGAAAAGAGTTGGTGGTCGATCTTCAAGTGAAGTTGAGAAAGGTCGCGAACGGCACCGAGATATTCCTTCCAATAGCCGTGGCTGACGAGAGCTACCGGCCCGGCACCCTTTGCCGAGTCAGCAACGGCGAATCCGCGTCCGAGGAGCGGTTGAACGCGAAATACGTTCAGGAACGCAGGAGAAACAGTTGCAACAAGCGAGCGGGTAGGTTGGGAACCTCCGGAGACGGAGGAGACCCAGGCAGAGTACTTCGCTATGGACTCGAAGCTATGGTTTTGATCGCGGAAGTCGTCGAAGTTTGGATCGGAGAGGCGCGACCATGTCCCCCTGGTGTTGACCTCGAAGATGGCCACGATGCGGCCGGGGTCAGTATAGGGAAGCGGCCGGAGGAGCACTCCGTAGACCACGCTGAAGATGGCCGTGGCAGCGCCGATAGCGAGAGCGAGGGTGAGGACAGCCACCGCAGAGAATCCGGGGCTGCGGCGCAGGAGGCGCACGGCATGACGCAGGTCTTGTAGTATCGTCTCCATCAATGTGACTCCTGGGCTGGGAGAGATTAGTTTGTGCAAGATGGAAAGAGCAAGCCCCAAGCCAAGAGCTTGGCGTCGTAAGGGATTGTTAACTAAGGGAAAGTGGCCGCGGTGTTCACGCGGGCCGCAAGCGTTCTGACCGTTGGCAGACAGCGGTGTGCGGAATTGAACACTGCGAATTTTCGCGCGACGGATGACCGGAATACTTATGCGATTTATCGACCGCGAAGAAGTGGCCCGGCGACTCACTTATGAAGTCTGCATTCCGATCGTGCGCGAGGCGATGATCGCATTCTCGCGTGGTGAAACCAAACAATTGCTACGCTCGATTATTCCGCTGTCGGAGGGGCGGCTCTTTGGAGTCATGCCGGGTGCGTTGGGCGCTCACGCACCCTTTGGGGCGAAGTTGATTAGTGTTTTCCCGGAGAACTTCGCGAAGGGAATCCAGTCCCATCAAGGTCTCGTCATCCTGTTCGATCCCGAGTCGGGCTCGCCCGTGTGCTTAGTTCATGCGGGCGAAGTTACCGCGATTCGTACCGCGGCAGCCAGCGCGGTCGCAACCGACGCGCTGGCACGGAAGGATTCGCGGCGGCTGGCGCTGCTTGGTTACGGGGAACAGGCGGCGACACATGCTCGCGCGATTCGCAAGGTGCGCGATATCGAATCCATTGCGGTGTGGGGGAGATCGACCGATCGCGCCCGCGCGTTCGCGGAACGCATGCGGCACGAACTATCAGTGCCCTTGAGTGCCGTTGAGAGTGCGCAGGAGGCGGTGCGCGATGCGGATATTATTTGCACGGTGACATCGGCAGTTGAGCCGATTTTGAAGGGAGAGTGGGTGCGGCGGGGAACGCATGTGAATGTCGTCGGCTCCGGTTTCGCCGGGCCGGTGGAAATAGATGTCGATCTTGTTGTGCGCTCACGTTTCATTGTCGATAGCCGTGAAGGCGTTCTGCGGCAAGGCTCGGAATTCTTGCGCGCAAAAGAAGCTGGGTTGGTCGGGGACGAACACATCGTCGCCGAGATCGGCCAGGTGCTGGCTGGTGAGATTTCGGGTCGGCGTTCGGACGAAGAGATCACTGTCTACAAATCGCTGGGCCATGTCGTGCAGGATTTGTCGACGGCGTGGGCGCTCTACTCGTCGGTTGACCAGCGTAAATGACCAATTGGCGAGCGCGTCAGGTGAGAACAAATTAAAGAGCGATTAGAAAAGTAGTTGGTCGCGTGACGAGACGTTGGGTGCTAACGTCACAAAGATGGGGTGAAAAACACACGGTCACGCGCCGTACAAAGCCTAAGGGCAATTACTTAGAGTGCTAGCACGAAGGTGCCATACTGAGCACTCGGGTGCTATTGGGCAAATCGCGGCTTTAACGATACCTTAAAGGTAGACGGCAGCAGACTGTGTCCAAGTGGGATGGCAGGGGTCGTCTAATGCATGAGATCGGAGATAGACCGTGATCGATAAAATCCGTCATTTATGGGCTGAGGAAGACGGTCAGGATGTCGCCGAATACGCGGTGATGCTAGCGGTGATCCTGGTGATCGTGATTGGCACGGTGCGCCTGATCGGCAGCAACGCCAACACCGTGTTTTCGCAGGTCGGCAGCTCTTTGTCGCAGTAAACGGGCCCCGAGTCCTTCCTCATTTTCCGCGCAGTAACTCTCTCCTGGAAATCGATAGCGAAAGACTGACTCGCGCGCAAGTGCGCTTGGCGGGTTCGGCGAGCGCGAGTAGGAGTGTCCGCGTTATACCTTGTTACTGGACTGAAGGAGCAGAGGCTGTTTTCTCCGGCGCCGGAGTCGCGGCGGGTGCGGTCTTCTCCGGAGTCGTCGGTGCCGAGCCGAAACGCGTCAGGAACGGGAAGAACGGAGTCACCTCAAATGGCATTTTCTCCGTCGCAGCCGTGATCGCTACCGGCTTGGTTTTGAGCAAGTCGAGGTGGTCGCTCCAGGCATCGACCTTGACCCGCCCGCCGAGCGGCAGCGCCGCGATTTGATCGACTTTCTTCGGGTCGAACTGGGGCGACGAAGTCATCAGTGACGACATACGGGTGGCATCGCCATTCAGCAGGCTATCGCCGAGGTGGGCGCGAATCAGGTTCTTCAGTTGCGGTGCGCGTGCCTGCACCGCTTTCAGGAATAGCCCCGCAGTACCCAACTTGTCCTTGTAAGGCGAGTTGTTCAGCAGTTCGAGGGCTTTCTTGTCGGCGGCCTCCTCTTCGCTCTTGTCGCGCCCGAAATCCATGCGCTCGAAGGTACGCTGGTCGGGGAAGAACATGCGGTCGTTGAAGGCGAGCTTGGTATTCAGGTGATGGCCGAGCACGATGTGCGCGAGTTCGTGCGTCAGGATCATCGCCAGCGACGACTCGTCGGGCAGCACGTCGATCATGCCGCGGCTGATGACAATGGTATGGCCGAGCGTGAAGGACTCGAGCGGAGTTGTCATCAGGACTCGGACTTTCACCTCCGGCTGAATATCGAGATTGTTAGTGACGAGTACATTGTTGACGACGGTCTGCAAGACCTTATCGATGTCGCCTTCCGGAGCGAGCAACCCGATCCGCTGAAGGCGGTCAATTACGTTCACTTCCGCTTGCCGTTCCCAGGCGCGCTGCGCTTCAACCGGGGACGCGTCCTGCGCCTTCATGCTTTGGTCCTGGACTTCCTGCGGCGCGTCGACCGTAATTTCAGTGAACTCGGAATTGTGCCCGTCGTCGCGCTGGTTGTAAGCCCATAGCCGGGTCTGCGACTTGTAGCTCAGGGAATGCCCGAGGAAAGATTTGAAATCGGATTCTTCCGAATAGATGAGCGTGGGCAGCCATAGGCCGGGGCGAAGGTTCTGCCGCCAACTGTCGAAGTGGAAATAATAGGTGTTGCGGGAGCGCGAGGTATAGGTGCCGTTGAAGCGGACGATATTGTAGTCCTGGTCCTCGACCCAGACGCGCCCGATGAAGTGGCCGCCGCCCGCGTCTTTTTTCGGAGCGACATCCATGACAATGCAGCGGATTTCGCCCAAGAACTCGCGACGCACGAAGGTGAAGTCGTAGTACTTGCGCTGAAAATCCTGGTCGAGAATCGCCATCTGCGCGAAGCCGAGCGGCAGGTACATATTGAAGAGCTTGCCGCCGATCTTTTCCATCACGCGTTTGTGGAGTTTTTCCGAACTTGGCGAAGTGAAGGTGAGGTCGTCGGGGGAGCCGCTGCTCATGTCGAGGCGGCCCAGAAAATAGACGTCGCTGCTGGGGACCTGCATGCCCGCGTCTTTGTCGGGCCGGATGTTCTGAATATAGGTTTCAACCAGGGGATGCAGGTTCTTCATCTGCGCGACGAAGAAATGCTCGCGCTCGATGGCGTGGTCGACGACCTGGTCGAAGGAAGCGGCACTGACGGGAGGCATCGCGGGCGCTGGTTGCGCGGACTGAGCGGGGGTGTCGCGCGTGGTGAGTTGGGGATCCTTTGGTGTCGCGGGCTCAGACTGCGCGGCCAACATTGCGGCGCAAATCACGAAGGAAAAAATCACTGCCACGGGGGAGCGTGTCATTTTCTTGGCCTCGCCTCTCTAAATCTAACGCGCCTGGCCGAGCTTTACCTGCTAAGAAGCTAACTGGAACAAGATGTGTAACACCGCGGGGAAATCCGTAGGCTGCCCGTCCTTTAGAGCAGGCTTGAATTGAATCTTCTCAGCCGCCCGGATAGCGGATTCGTCAAGCCCATGCCCGAGGCCGCTGACCACACCCCTGATCTGGACTTGCCCCGTAGCGGTGAAGACGACGTTGAGCAACACCTCGCCTTCAACCTTGAGCTTGCGGCCTTCATCGGTATAAGCGGGGCGCGGCTTGAAGGTGATTTCGGCGGGGATGGTTTTCGCAGTGGCGGCGTTCGCCTGCGATCTGGCAGGAGTTTTAGCGGCAACGTCGACGTCCCCAAAACCCGCTTGCTTGACCGTACCCCGCGAAGCTGAAACGCGGCCGGAGTTATCCCCGGTGGCGATGCCGCTGCCGAAGCCTGCGCTCGCGACCACGCCGCGCGCTCCGCGGGAGCCGCCTGTGCCGTTGCCGTAGCCCGGACCACTGGGCATATCGTAGCTGCCAGCTTGCGCGATGGTTACCGGCCGGCCGTGATTGTCCTGAGCGGGAACGCCGTTCGGATCGCCGAAGCCGCCAGTTTGAACCTTGGACGGCGCCGCGGCAATGGTGGGCGTCGCGGAACTGCCATTGGAGAAGACATTCGTCTTTACGAGCTGCCGCGGAATGACCGGCTTTGTCTCAGGCAGCGTTTGCGGTGGTGCCACCATTGCGACCTTTGGCGGCTGGATATCAATGGACTCGACCTTCGGATGGGCGATCTCGGCCGGAACGCGCAGGGCCTGTGGACGTGGCGCTACAGCCGGAATTTTTTCGGCTAGCTTCGGAACTGGAAAGTTCCTGAGTGGCGCCGGCTTGTCCGGCACCGGCGGCGGAGTGCTGACGAGGCCGATGAAGTGATAATCGCGCACCGGGAGCACGAGGATCGCAGGCTGCGCGATGGCGGCAATGATGAAGAGCATCGTTACCGCGGATTGCATTCCATAGCTGAGTACGAATCGCCCCCAGCGTGTGCGCGGCTCGGGCAGCAGGCCGAGTGTCAACCCGGAAGAGGCTGCCGGCGCAGGAGCCAACTGTGGGCCGGACGTTGTCGGAGCAGGCGGATGAGGAACGCCAAGTTCGGAACCAGTAAGTTGCGAAACCCGAGAAGCCATACCCGGCACCTCAAAAAGACTCGGCTGCCGGCGGAGCCGGCAGAAGCGTTGGGTCTCCACAAAAACAGCAGCCTTCAGAATGGCGGAGACGGTTCGACAAACCCACTTCCACCAAACTGAAATGCACGCCGAAGGCCAGTTTTAGAGGATCGACTCCCCAGTAAGATGCTGCCAGAGGGCTACTTACAAAAGGGATTGTTCATGGTAGCAGAGGAGAAAGGACAGTTTGCAAGGTTTTTCCTATTTAGGGAGGCAATACGGGAATGGGAAGTGCAGCCGTCCATGGCACTTACGTGGTGTTTACTTCAATCGGCGGAAATCGTGTTCGGAGAATACATCTGAGTTTCGCGCGCCTATTCGTCTTCGTCTTCATCGAGCTTGATGCGCAGCGATTTGAGAAATTTTAAATCCTGATCGCTGATCTTCAGCTCAGGATTCGTGCTTAACGTGGAAACAAGAGAGGTCTTGTCGGCGGATTGCTCGCCCTGTTTGCTGACCCCAATGGTCGCTTCGAGCACGAGAAAGATGTCGTAGCCGCCTTCCTTGATGCGCGCCACCACTTCGGCGATCTGCTCGGAGTCGGAAAGCGAGCCGTTGATCGCTTCGCCCAGTTCCTTCATGAGCTGCTTGAGTTGCTGATCCACGCCTTCCCCCTGTACGAGTCGACGGATGCCGCTGTGCTCAAGATCACAAGTTGTTGTGACCTCGACTGTCGTTATTGTACGCTGTGCCGCTGCTAAAATCGACAGAATGACCGTGGCTCAAAAAGCGGGAAAAATCGGGCTGATTGCGCGCGTGGCGGGACAGCAGTTGGCGCGCAGCCGCACCGGCGCGGCGATTTTCCGCGGAGTTCGGGCAGCCGCCGGCTCGATCGGTTCGGCACTACATCAGCTTTGGCTCGAAGTGACCGGATTCACCTTTCTCGCCATCGCCTTGTTTGGAGGTTTCGCCGGATTTCATGAGTACAACGAGTACCACGCGGGGCGCGAGACGGGTCCAGGCCGGCTGATATTAGCAGTGTGCTTCACCGTTTCGTTCGCATGGTTTGGACTGAGTTCCTTCGTTCGGATTAAGACGAAGAGAAAGACTTAACCGCGGAGGGCACGGGACACTTAGGATTTCCTCCGTGATCCTCTGTGTTCTCCGTGATGAAAAGGTTTCTTGTATGACTGAGATGAAAACCGCGCAGCCTCCCTCCAAGGCGAAGCCCGCTATTCCTGAGCAACGAACTTCCTCTCACATTCCGGTCAGGCAGTTGTACACGCCGGCCGAACTTGCCGGACACGAGTATGAGAGCGATCTTGGCTATCCCGGCGAATTTCCTTTTACGCGTGGAGTGCAGGCCACGATGTATCGTGGACGCCTCTGGACCATGCGGCAGTACGCCGGCATGGGCGACGCGGAAGAGTCGAACAAGCGATACAAGTATCTGCTGGCGAATGGCACGACCGGTCTCTCAGTTGCGTTTGACCTGCCCACGCAAATCGGTCTCGATTCCGACAATCCGCTGGCGATGGGAGAAGTCGGCAAAGTGGGCGTGGCCATCGACTCGATCGAAGACATGCAGCGCCTCTTCGATGGCATCGACCTGACTGCGATCTCGACCTCGATGACCATCAATGCGACGGCGTCGATTCTGCTGGCTCTTTACGTAGCGGTGGCGCGGCGCGAAGGACGCGACGTTCGCAAGCTTTCCGGCACCGTGCAAAACGATGTGCTTAAGGAGTACATCGCACGCGGGACGTACATTTACCCGCCGCAGCAGGCCATGCGCATCATCACCGACCTCTTCGCCTGGACCAACGAAAACGTCCCCGACTGGAACACGATTTCGATCTCGGGATATCACATGCGCGAGGCGGGATCGACGGCGGTGCAGGAGGTGGCGTTCACGCTGGGCAACGGCATCGCCTATGTCGAAGCGGCGATTCGCGCCGGGCTCGATGTCGATAAATTCGCGCCGCGACTGTCGTTCTTCTTCAACGCACACAACAATTTTCTGGAAGAGGTCGCGAAATTCCGCGCCGCGCGCCGAATGTGGGCCAAGATCATGCGCGACCAGTTCAAGGCGAAGAGCCCGAAGTCGTGGATGCTGCGATTCCACACCCAGACCGCCGGCTCTACGCTGACGGCGCAGCAACCGGAGAACAACATCGTGCGCACGGCGATTCAGGCGATGGCGGCCGTGCTAGGGGGCACGCAGTCTCTGCATACGAATTCGTTTGATGAGGCGCTGGCGCTGCCAACGGAATCTTCGGCGCGAATCGCGTTGCGCACTCAGCAGATCATCGCGTACGAGTCGGGAGCACCACAGACCGTCGATCCACTGGCAGGTTCTTATTATGTCGAGTCCCTGACGAACGAGATCGAAAAGCTGGCGGAAGAATATCTGGAAAAGATCGGTGCCATGGGCGGTATGCTGAAGGCCATCGAACGCGGTTACGTGCAGCAAGAGATTCAGAACGCGGCCTACGAATATCAGCAGGCCGTCGATCACGAGCAGGCAATTGTGGTGGGCGTTAACCGCTTCCAGATCGGGGAAGAAAAGTCAGTCCCGATTCAGCGCATCGACCCGACGCTCGAACCAAAGCAGGTGGAGCGGGTGCGGGCACTGCGGGCGAAACGAGATCCCGCTACCTGGCAGTCAGCGATTCGCGGTGTGGAAGACACAGCCCGCACAGGCGAGAATCTCATGCCGCGCATTCTTGCTGCGGTCGAAGCGAATGCCACGGTGGGTGAGATCTCGGACGCCATGCGCAAGGTGTATGGGGAGTATCGGGAAGCGGTCGTGATCTAAGCAAGCCTTGAGTGCAGGTCGAAAGTCAGTTGTGTGTCCGAGCGGATTTGGTGAAAGCGGCCAAGGTGAATGACACCACCAGAGTTGGAAGCACAGCTACGAAGTGCCACCGGGCGCAAAACACGGCCATATTTAGGAGAATCTGTTCGTAAATCGATACGGGGTCCGAAAGCGAGGGCAGTAGAACCCTCTCCACAACCGCGGGCAGCAGGAACATGCCCCCGATCAACACAACCGACAGGATACCTGCGGCCCTAAAACTCACGCCCCCTCCGTGAAATCAAGAATATTGACATGTTGCCGTCCTGTTTTGACTAGCGACTCTAATCCGCCGTCTTGTAATCGCAAGCCTGCCGGCAGGGTTCGCAGTACATCAGGCCGTCGGTGCACAGGCGGATATCGATCTGCGATTGGCAGAGTACGCAGTACTTTTCGCACTCGCAGCGCGACTCGGGCTGTTCGCATTGCGCGCAATGATAGCGGCTCGTGGCGGGCTTGGTGGACATGGATTCAGTTTAGGGCGCGGCTGCGGTGGCGGGGAGGTCACCGAGGTAATGGGAGGTGAGAGGTTAAAGGTGAGAATTTCATCGTGTCAGCCCCGAGGCTTCGAGCGAGCGGTTTTTCACCTCTGACCTCTAACCTTCCTTGCCGCTGTTCCCGCGCAGATGTTACCTTAAACAGTTCCGAATTATCCGCGGTTCGCCGCTGTTAGACAGAGGTCCCTCTTGTCCGCCGCCCCCGTAAGTCCGCCTGCCGTCCGTAAAACCGCGCTCAATGCCGTCCATCGCCAGATGGGCGCCAAAATGGTTGAATTCAACGGCTGGGATATGCCCGTCGAATATCCTGCCGCGATCGGCTGCGGCATTGTCAACGAGCACATGGCCGTCCGCACCGGTGTCGGCCTCTTCGACGTCAGCCACATGGGCGATATCCGCCTCGCCGGCCCCGGCGCGCTCGATGCCGTGCAGCATATTTCGATGAACGATGCCTCGAAGCTGGCCATTGGGCAGGCGCAGTATTCGGCGCTGCTTTATCCCGAAGGCACGTTCGTCGACGACGTAATCGTCCACCGGCTTGGAGTCGACGAGTACCTGCTCGTCATCAACGCCGGCACGCGCGAAAAGGATTTCAACTGGGTTCGGGACAACACGCGCCAGTTCGACTGCCTCGTCGAGAATCTTTCGGACGACTACACGCAGATCGCGATTCAGGGCCCGAAGGCCGCCGCTCTGATGGGGAAACTGAACGGCACTTATATCGATGTCCCCGACAAGGGCCTCAACGCGCCGTTTCAGAAGCTGCGTATCGACGCCGACTACAAGTCGCTGAAGTTCTACTGGATCACCGAAGGCCGCACGATGGCTGTCCGCACAGGTTCCGAGCGTCTTTTCGATTCGAAGACGCTGATCGGCCGCACCGGCTACACCGCCGAAGACGGATTTGAAATCTATATCCCGTCGGACGAAGCCATCAGTGCGCACGTCTGGTACGGCCTGCTCGAAGCTGGCAAAGAGTTTGGCGCGGTTCCATGCGGCCTCGGCGCTCGCAACACACTGCGCCTCGAAGGCAAGCTGCCGCTCTACGGCCACGAGATTTCCGACACGATTAACGTCTGGGAAGCTGGCCTCGACCGCTGGTGCAAGATGGACAAGCCCGAGTTCATCGGCAAGCCCGCGCTCGAAAAGGCCAAAGCCGAAGGGCTGAAGCGAACACTGGTAGGACTGGAGATGATCGACCGTGGCATCGCGCGCGACGGCTACAAAGTTCTCGATAATGGCGGCCGTAAGATCGGGTACGTGACCAGCGGCTCGCCGGCGCCATTTTTGAAGAAGAACATCGCGCTCGCCTACGTGCCGCCATCACACGCCGAGATCGGAAGCACCGTGCAGGTTGAAATTCGTGGCCAGGGAGTAAACGCGCAGGTTATCCCGACACCTTTTTATAAGCGTCCGAAGAAGGCGTGATCGCTACGACCACTGGAAGAACGACGAACGACTATCTTGCTAGAAGCTAGCAGCCAGGAGCTGGAAGCCAATGTCTTACCCTATCGACCGCAAATATACAAAAGAGCACGAGTGGATTTCTAACGATGGCAAGATCGGCATTACCTCACACGCCCAGGATTCGCTTGGCGACATAGTCTTCGTGGACCTCCCGAAGGTCGGCACCGAGATCACGCTCGGAAAGACGTTCGGCACGGTTGAGTCGGTGAAGGCGGTATCGGATCTGTATGCACCCGCTTCCGGCACTGTGACCGAGGTGAATGGCGAACTCGCCACTTCCCCAGAGAAAGTCAACAAAGACGCGCACGCGGCATGGATGATCAAGATCGCAATCAAAGATCAATCCGAACTCAACGGGCTGCTTTCCGCTGCCGACTACGAAAAATTCGTGAGCGAAGAGGCAGGACACTGAACGAGATTGCAGAGGTTAGATTGCAGATCGCAGAAGTAAGATCTTTCGCCCCGGGCGGCAACGACAAAAGCGAAGGGTTTTACTTCTGCAATCTGAAATCTGACTTCTGCAATCGTCCAACTCTGCCGGCATTAAAATCTTTTCTGCATCCGCATTCATCTAATTGAAGGTTCTCATGAGATATCTTCCTAAATCGCCTTCCGATCGCGACGCCATGCTGAAGGCGATCGGTGTTCGTTCTGTAGACGACCTGTTTTCGCCGATCCCGGCGGAATTCCGGCTGCAACGCGACCTCGACATCCCGCGCCAGATGGCGGAGTCGGAGATCGTCGACTGGTTCAAGAAGCGCGCGCAGGAGAATGCGGAAGGCTATACCAGCTTTCTCGGCGCCGGCGCCTACAACCACTACCGGCCCGTCGTGATCGACGCTCTCGTCCAGCGCGGCGAATTTCTCACCTCATATACGCCGTATCAGGCCGAGTTTGCGCAGGGGACGCTGCAGGCGATCTTCGAGTTCCAGACCATGGTCAGCGAACTCACCGGCATGGACCTGGCGAATGCCTCGATGTATGACGGTTCAACCGGCGCGGCCGAAGCTGTGATGATGGCCTGCCGCATCACCGGAAGAAACGGTGCGGTGGTAGCCCGGACGCTGCATCCCGAGTATCGCGAGGTGATCGCGACCTACGCCGCGAATCAAAGCATCCCGGTCAAGACGGTCGATTATGTCGCGTCGGGACGCATCGATTCGCAAGGGCTCGAAGCCGCCATCGGCGATGACACGGCATGTGTCCTTATTCAGTCGCCGAATTTCTTTGGCACAATCGAAGACATCGAAGCCATCGCCGAGATCGCGCACAAGCGCGGCGCGCTGCTGGTGGTTTCGATCGCCGAGGCGGTTTCGCTTGGGATTGTCGAACCGCCGCGGGTGGCGGATATTGTTTCGATGGAAGCGCAGTCGTTTGGCGTGCCGGTGGGATTTGGCGGGCCGTACTGCGGCGTGCTGGCGACGAAAGACAAATACGTCCGCCAGATGCCGGGCCGGCTTGCCGGGCAAACGGTCGACAAAAATGGCAAGCGCGGATTCGTGCTCACGCTGGCCACGCGCGAGCAGCACATCCGGCGCGAGAAGGCGACTTCCAACATCTGCACCAACCAGGCGCTGGTCGCGCTCATGGTCAACATCTTTATGACCGTGTACGGCAAGGTCGGCTTGCGCGAACTGGCGAAGCAGAACCTGGCTAAGGCAGCATACGCAGCCGGGCAGTTCGGTAAACACGCCAAAGTCAAGTTCGCCGCAGCGCCGCGCTTCAACGAGTTTGTGGTTGAGACGAGCGAAGACCCCTACGCGATCAACAATCGCCTGCTCGGCCACAAGATCGTCGGCGGGCTGCCGTTGAAGAAGTTCTATCCCGAACTCGGCAATTCCGCGCTTTGGTGCTGCACGGAATTAACAACACGCTCCCTGATCGATACCGCCGTCGGCCTGGTCGCCGACAGCGAGCGCGCAGATCGCACCATGAGAGAGGTTGAAGAAGTGGCCCAATGATGGATCCTGAGTTCGTTTGCGGTTATTGCCAAGGTAAGGGCGAACCGGAATTAACGCGCACTTAAACGAAGCCGAGCCGAGATGTCGTAATTGCAGAGGAACTGGGAAGTGCCCGGTATGCAATGGGAGCGGTAGCCCGATCGCCACTGGCATACTGGATCTTGGATTAGACAAATTATGAAGCACATGACTCGCAAAGCCACACGCCATATCAGTCAGAACGAAGGCCTGATCTTTGAAAAGTCGTCGCCGGGCAAGGCCGCCTGGAAGCTTCCGCCACTCGACGTGCCCGAAGTCGACACGTCGAAGCTCCTGGGGGCACAAGAGAGAAAAGACCTCGGCGTCATGCCCGAGGTCAGCGAGATCGAAATCATCCGCCACTTCACGCGCCTTTCGACCTGGAATTACGCCATCGACCTCGGCATGTTCCCGCTCGGCTCCTGCACGATGAAGTACAACCCGCGCGTCAACGAATTTGTCTCACGCGTCGAAGGCATCGCCAACGGCCACCCCTATCAGCCTGACAAAATTTCCCAAGGCGCGCTGCGCATTCTGAAGACGCTCAGCGACTGCCTGATCGAAATCACCGGCATGGACGCGATCACGCTGCAACCCGCGGCCGGCGCGCATGGCGAACTGACCGGTCTGCTGATGGTGCGGGCGTATCAGCAATCGAAGGGCAATCCGCGTAAGAAGGTTTTGATACCGGATTCCGCGCACGGCACGAATCCGGCGACGGCTGCAACGGCCGGCTACGCGGTGGAGAATCTGAAATCGAACCATCGCGGCATGGTTGATGTGGAGGCGCTGGCGGCGCAGATGAATGAAGACGTGGCCGCGCTGATGTTGACGAATCCGAATACTCTCGGCGTTTTCGAACACGACATTCACCGCATTGCCGAGATCATGCACGCCAAAGGCGGCCTGCTCTACATGGACGGCGCCAACATGAACGCGCTGGTGGGCAAGGCGCGGCCCGGCGATTTTGGCGTCGACCTGATGCACCTGAACCTGCACAAAACTTTTTCCACGCCGCATGGTGGAGGCGGTCCCGGCTCGGGGCCGGTGGCGATCAAGAAAATTCTCGAACCGTTCCTGCCTATTCCAACAGTGATGACGAAGTCAGACGGCACCCTGGGATTCGATTACAACCGGCCACAATCGGTGGGCCGCGTGCGCGCGTTCTACGGAAACTTCGGCATGTTCGTCCGCGCGCTGGCTTACATTCTTGCGAACGGTCCCGATGGCCTGCGCCAAACGACCGAAGACGCCGTGCTCAACGCCAATTACATTCGCAAGGGCCTCGAAGGCGTTTACGATCTGCCCTACGAAACGCCGTCGATGCACGAAGTCGTCTTCAGCGATAAAGTGCAGTCGAAAAAAGGCGTGCGCACGATGGACCTCGCCAAGCGCTTGATCGATTACGGATTCCATCCATACACAACGGCGTTCCCGCTGATCGTTCCCGGCGCGCTCATGATCGAGCCGACCGAGAGCGAGCCAAAAGAAGAACTCGATCTCTTCATCGAAGCGATGAAGTCCATTGCGGAAGAGGTGGAAGAAGATCCGCAGTTTGTGCTCGACGCCCCTCACAGCACGCGTATCTCGCGCCTGGACGAGGTCGGCGCAGCCCGCAAGCCGATTTTGCGCTGGAAGCCAGAGAACGCTTAGGAGGAACTGTGCCGGTCACTGGACGCGTGACCGGTTTTACGCGTGCTGTGCCCGCGCCAGCTGTTTCTCCTGATACATCGCCGCATCGGCGTGTTCGACGACTTCCTTGAGTGTCTGGCCGGACTGCCACTGCGTCAATCCAATCGCGGCATCCACATGCACCTTCACTTCGGCGTGACCCTTGCCGGGCCGAATCGTGTAGTCGCCAAAAACCCATTTGTGGACGCGCTCAATCTGAGCTTTCGCGCCTGTCAAGTTGCAGTCCATCACGATCATGAACTCGTCACCCCCCCAGCGGCCAATGACGTCGCTGCCGCGCAAGGCCGAGCGCAACTCTTGCGCAAATTGCTGCAGCAGGCTATCGCCGGCGAGGTGGCCGTGCTCGTCATTCACGCGCTTCAGCTTGTTCACGTCGAGCATGGCGGCGCAGAAAGTCTGCTTGCTGGCAATGCGCTGCTCGATCCGTTCTTCGACATTGCGGCGGTTCGCGAGCCCGGTGAGCGCGTCGCGGAGTGCGAGCTCCTCGACCTCTTTCAGCTTCGTCTCATACGCTGAAACCTCGGTCTTCAGTTCCTTCACCAGGTTGTTGCTGTCCTGCTCCATCTTGTCGACATAGGTCTTCAGTTCGAGCGCCTCGCGGACGAGCGTGGCGCGTACATTGGTGAGATCTTCGAGGTTGGAAATCGCTTTGAGCCTGTTGGTGAACTGGCCAAAATGATCGGAATAGCGATGATCGCGTTCGCCCACCGACTCGGCGGTACGCGCCAGCGTCAGCAGTAGTTCTTTTACTTCGTTGGTCCGCGCCTCATAGAACTTCTTGGTGCGGTCTTCCCAGAGATCGAGCTGGGCGGCCACTTCGCGCTCGGCTTCTTGCATGCACGGCACGGTGAGCGCGCCATCGAGGCGCTTGTCCACCTGGGTAAGGTTTTGCTGCAACTCAGAGCCGACCGGCGGGCACGCACGCGCCGCGCTGTTTCCTGCCGCCGTCAGCGCGGAGCGATAGGCTTTCAAGGTGGCGGGCAGCAGTTTTTCGGGGTCGTCGGATTTTTCAGTAGCCGCTTCTGGATTCATTTCCAGATATTTTTTTAACGAGATCACGAGTCCTCTTCTCCTCAACCAATGGGACAGCGGATAACTCGCGGGCAGGGAGATCCGCGAAGGTACAGTTCGCCCTCTCGGCTCGGGGTGGTCCGGACGGGGCGGATGCGCTAGTAAGATGAAATTCCTAATGAACTATCGGCAATAGGGTAGAAAGCTTTCGGTGACTTCAGGGAAATTCGTCTGATGATCTTGAGTGCTTACATGACCTCGGGCCATCATGGCACAGGGCGCCACCCCCTCGCCCTCAAAAAATTCACCGTGTTCGGCTGAGGCGGAGGGTCGCGAAAATTCCTGTCTGCTCGACGTTGACCACGCCAACCAGCTAGAACCGTGTTTACATCGCACCTGACTTCAGATACAAAACTCCAAAGGCACCTATATGGCTTTGCACCGCTTTGTCTTCACTTTCTTACTCTGCGCGCTAACTCTTGCTCACGCTACAGCGGATTCCCCGGCCCCCCCAGAAACCTGCAGCGGACTACTCGACAGAGGCCTTCGTCGTCGAAAAGATCCACGAGAGCTACCGCTTCGAAAGCGACGGCACTGGCCGCAAAGTTGCCACCATGCGCATTCATGTTCGGAGCGACGCTGGGGTCAAGGGCTTCGGGCAGATCCGCTTCGGATACAACGCTGCCAACGACCGCATGGAGAAGGCTCTGGCAGCCGGCCTGCGAGCGGTCAAGTTGGCGCAGAGCTTTCCGGACGACACTCCGATCGCCATTCTCCGGCGCGGGAAACTCTCCTGCCAACCCGATGCTGGCTGCACCATGCTCCTGATGCTCCCGGGAGACGTCAAGTCGGTGGATTAACCACCGGCAGATCTCGATATCTCACTGAGAGGACGGCATTTCTCGCTGCTCGGTAAGTATATTATCGTACGTACACGAGCCGGCGAAAATGTCGAGGCACAGTGTATTCATGCCTGGTTCCGTCTATATCTGATGGCAAAGGGATATTTCCAGATTGTACATACAAATATTTATGCAAAATGCTCCACGTGGAACATTGCCCCGGTAGGGAAGTCTCCCCGGACCCAGCCCAAGGCAAGGTCCGGGGAAGGGAAAGGTTACTTGCCGACGTAGGTCTTGGGCGACCCGATGCCGGTGCACTTGTCGAAGCCGGCTACACAGAGCGACCCGCCCGAGGTGATGTCGTTGAAGTCGGCCGAGTACTCGCTTTGATTGGCCAGTTCGCCGTAGATCATGTTCAGCTCGGCGAGGCTGCCCTTGGCCTTGTTGCCGGCGGCGTTGACGATGCCGGCCATGGTCGGCGAAGACCAGCTTGTTCCGCCCACCGAGTACCAGCCGCCCTCGACCACGATACCGGCGCAGCAGAAGTCTGACGAGATGTCAGGATAGCCGCGCTGCGTGCCGACGATCGACTGCACTCCGTTCTGATAGGCTGGCCGCGGCTCATAGGGGCTGATGTCGCCGCCGCCACCGTTCGTGTACCACTGCTCGCTGATAAAGTTGCCCTTCGTGTCGCGGTTGAAATAGGTGCCTCCGACGGAGACGACGTACGGAGAGGAACTCGGGTAGATGCTGTGGTTGAGTCCGCTGTCGCCGCTCGAGGCGAAGTAGACGACGTGCTTGTTCTTGAAAAGTTTGTCCTGCGTGCTCTCGGTGCTCCACTCGGCATCGCCCCAGCTCATACTGACCACGCCCCCGCCCGCTTCCTTGACCAGTTTCGTGGCGAGGGACACGGCGTTCCAGAAGGGATCGGTCGCGCAGGTTCCCACGTTGCAGAGTTTTGAAACCACCAAATAGAGCTTGGCCTGCGGGGCCATGGCGTGCGCCCACTCGATGTCGAGGGCTTCTTCGACTTCCCAGTCGGACTCGACTTCGGGCTGCTTCTTGCCGGGCCAAACTTGCTCGAAGTCAGCTTGCGGAATTCCGTAATAGGTGGAGAACTGCGCCAGGTCGGTGGCGGCGGTGGGATAGTATCCTGCGTCGACGATAGCGATGGCGCCCCAGCCCCCGGTCGGGAGGGTGGTTGCGGTAGCCGGATTGCAGCCCGAAGTTTGCGTTACTAATTGGTAAACACACGCGAGCGATCCCGGAGTCTCGACGCCCGAACCGGGGCCACCTTGCGGCTTATCGGAATCGACGAAGAAATAATTGGTGTGATGATGACCCGCTTGCGGAATACTCGACGCCGGATAGATGATTCTGTGTCCGTTGAATACTCCTTCGACGCGTTGCTGCGCGGCTGCCGGAGAGGCGGCTAGAGCCGCTAAAACAGCCACCCCGACGATTGCAACCCCCATGAACCTACAGACTGCGATCAACCGTTTCATTCTCGCTCCTGGATGTACCTAAATGCGTGTCATACGGCCAAATTGACCGTCGCTAATGATGACGGGTGGGCGAGGCAAAAGCAAGGTGGAAAGCTACTATTCATGCGTAGTTGCGCAAGGGTTTGCACATTAGAAGACGCGAACTTCCTTTCCGCGGATTTTCACGGATTCACGCGGATCAGGATCTCGATTTCCTGACTAGCGATCGGCGATCAATGCGGCCGACGAGCCTACCCACTTCATCTTCTTGTTGTGATCGACGCCCATCATTAGGCCTCGGCCCATGCGGACTATGGTGAGGACCGGTCGCAGTTTGTCTTGCCAGATGTACATCAACCGCAGCTCGACTTTGGTTGGGCCGTATGGTGTTTCGACTACTGGAACGAAATCGACTCGCTCCTGCAGGATGTATTCGCCGCGCTTGACGGATGGGATGGCGTCAATGTCGGCGCGGGTGGGCGCTATTTTCACACCCAGGCCGGCGAAGGAGTAGAGCGGCTTGAGCACAAAATTTTCGAGATCGTTTGGTACCGTACTTATGCGATCTAGGAAGAGTGTGCGCGGGACCGAGGGATGGCTTAAGTAGGGGATCGAGTACTTGCTGATTCGAAAATACCAGTTGGGATGGCCGGCCCATTCGACGTCGAGATCATCGCGGAAATCGAAGGGGAGCGCGACGCCTTTGCGTTCGAGTTCATCGACTATCGCGCGGTTGTAGATGCGCTCGATCTGAACCTGCTTGCCGCTTTCTTCGTAGAAGAGTCGGCGGCCTTGTTTGCGGATTCTGGTGATGCAGACGGTGCGGATGCCTAGTAACTTATCAGTTAACACAAAATCGGGTTTCGTCTTCTGCTCGTCAGGGTGAATCTCCATGAGGATGACGTTGGCAGGATCGTGTTCGGCGACGATGGCATCTGCGAGCAGCTTCTTGTACGAGGCATGGTCGAGGCCGTCGAGGAAATATTTGAGAGTGGGATCGAGTCCAAAGACATCGATGTAAGACTGCGCTAAAACCGGCTGATAGGCATAGAGAGATGGGAAGGCCTGGAGTTCGACGAGCTTGGGTTGGAGTTCACCGGCGGCGTCGCGCACGAGTCCCAAGTCGACCTGAATGAACATCGGGTGCGGGGATTCGTTTGGGACGCGAAAGTTGGCGGGGATGGAAGCCTCGGAGCGCTTGCAATATTCAGGGCTGTCGACAAGTTGATGGATCAGGGCCTTGCCTGCCTCGGCCATGCGATCAACGAGCGCGCTCGGGAAGAAACAAGGTGTCTCGCAAAGCGGGAAGGGAATCTCCATGCCGCAGCGGGCGGCCATCTCGCGGCGGAGGCTTTCATATTTTTCGTTGGTGAAGCTGGCGTTGAAGTCTTGGCGAAGGGTGGGGATCATGGCGTCGGGTTTTGACTGGCTGAGAGGAACATTTAACCACAGAGAACACGAAGGATCACGAAGGGAGTTCGACGGCGAAGTTCTCTGGAGACTCGCGCACCGTCTCCCCGACAGACTTTTCGCGGCGATTTCTTACGAGGAGGGGATTGAGGGAGTGGCTGCGAGTAGTACTTCCCTTCAGCAACCGCATTCCGCAGGTCCTCCAGATTGCCGCTTTTCAGATGCCAGCGAAGAGAGGGGTAGTTGCTTTTTTAGGCTTCGATCAGAAACTTGCCTGCCCGCATGATTTGTTCGTTGTCGGCCCAGATGTCAAACTTGCGGCCGACTACGTCGATGTGCGTGGATGAGTACCAGTCGGCACCGGTGTGCTCGCCGTAGGGATTACCGAAGGCGATGTGGATACCGGGGAACTTCTCGTCCTGCAGGATTTCGCCGATGACGTCTTTGAGCTCGATATTGGTGCCGATGGCGAATTCGCCGACGCGGTCGCTATTCTCGTCGGTATGAGTGTAGGCCCAGAAGTCGTCTTTCAGTTCTTTATTGCAGGAGTGGGCCGCGACGAGACGATTTTTCCTGATCTGAATGGTGAGTGGCGTCGATTTCAGGTCGCCGAATTTGGCGCAGAGATAGTCGCCGACTACGCCGTCGATGACGAAGGTGCCGTTCACTTCGCCGGGAGTGGTAAAAATTTCACCGCCGGGGAGATTACCCCATTTTTCGCGGCTGATGATGCCGCTGGTCTTGATCCACTTGTAGTTGGGGTTGAGGTCGGCGGTGAGGTCGGTGCCGTTGGGCGTGGTAGCGCGAATTCTCTTCGCGGCACGGACGCGCTCGACTACTTTCGCACTCAGGCGGTCGACTTTTTGAAAGTCGGCGCGCATGCCTTCGAGCATGATTTGCTTGTTGATGTTGACCATGTGGGCATGGCGGATTTTTTGCCGATTGACGATGCCGGTCATGGTCATGCGCGACTTGAGTTCGTTGCGCTGTGCGTGGACGGCGAAGATACTGACCTGGCTCTTCGCAAGATCGTCGCCGATGACGGAGGGCAGATCCTGCAGCGGACGCTGCGCGACATCTTCAAGGACGAAGGGATGGTATTCAGCGCCGATGGCTTCGAGTTCGCGGGCGATGGCGGCAGCGATTTCGAGGCTGGCTTCGTCGGTGATGACCGTGACGCGCTCCGTCGGTTGAATGCAGAGGCAGACCCGGACGGCATTACGCGCGCCTGGGGTGAGTTGCGGGTCGAAGGGGATATGACTTAGTTGCCGGTGGCCGTTTCCGTTTGTGTGTGACAAATCAGTTCGTCTCGCAGCTTTGATGTTATGAGTTCGTGCCGGGGCCAAAGCCCCTTTTCAAAATTTGGCGGATAATCGCAGCGGTGAAGCGCTGCGCCACCCAAAAGCGCTTACTGCAGTGTTCTATACCGCTCTGGCTTCGGGTAATTCTTCTTCGTCCTCGCCGATCCCCGCTTGCGTTTCTTCGATGATGTAGTCCATCACCGCTTTCATGTCGTTCGTCTCTGTAAAAACCTGCAGTTGGCGGTCGGCGCCAGTGCCTTCCTTCATAATCTTTCGGATGTACTCGACTTCTTCGCGCGAGCCTAGCTCGTCGACCACGTCGTCGACGAAGGCCAAGTACTCTTCGAGCAGTTCGCGCTCCGGAATTTCCATCTGCTTGCCAAAGTCGATGAGCTTGCCGTCAAGTCCGTAGCGCGCGGCGCGCCACTTGTTCTCCATGAGCAACGATCGGCGGTAGAGGCGGAAGCCCTGGTTCGATTCGTGCAGGCGATAGAGCTTGGCAACTGTCGCCTGAATCAGCGCAGCCAGCGCGATCGTCTCGTCGAGACGCATCGGGATGTCGCAGACGCGAAATTCGATGGTGCTGAAAAACGGATGCGGGCGGATGTCCCACCAGATTTTTTTCGCGTTGTCGATCGAATTCGTTTTGATCAGCAGCTTGACGTAGTTTTCGTACTCACCCCAGCTGGGAAAAAAATCTGGCATGTTGGTGCGCGGAAACTTATCGAAAACTTTGCAGCGATACGATTTCAGCCCGGTGTTCATGCCCAGCCAGAAGGGCGAGTTGGTGGAGAGCGCGAGCAGGTGCGGAACGAAGTAGCGCGCGTGATTCATCATGTGAATCGCGATCTCGCGGTCTTCGATGCCGACGTGAACGTGGAGGCCGAAGATGAGATTGGCACGGGCGACGAGCTGCATGTCCTCGACGATGTTTTTGTACCGGTCGTCGGGATAGACCTCCTGAACACGCCAGTCCGCGAAGGGATGGGTAGCGGCGGAGGCGAGGCGCAGGCCGTTTTCTTCAGCCAGGCGGATCATGTGGCGGCGCAAGCGCTTGAGTTCGGCCTTGGCATCCTTGATGTTGGCGCAGACGGAGGTGCCGACCTCGACTACCGACTGGTGCATCTCGGCCTTGACGCGCTCCTGGAGGGCGAGCTTGCCCTTTTCGATGATCTCGGCGTGAATGTGCGAGCGCAGATCGCGGGTCTCCGGATCGACGGTCTGGTATTCCTCTTCTATGCCGAGGGTGAAAGATGGTTTCATGACTGCGTTGGCGCCCCCACGCGGCGCGCGGGCCGGTGGACATTCCGTCTAGTATAGCGGATATAGAGCGCGCGGACGCAGGGAATAAGCGGCGCGCGGGGCTCGATGAATACGGGGTTGACAGCACCCTTATGCTGAAGGAGGCGTGGGGGCTCCAAAAAATCTGGGGAGCGCTTTGCGCCAGGTTGCCGTGAATCGATTCAGGGAAAGGAGAGCTTCTCTGGAATGGAACGGATTCGATTCATCGTGTATGGGGGAAAGAGGATTCTGGAGGTGGATGTGTCGCGGTGCTCGGCGAAAGAGACCGAGAAATTGATGCGCGAGCTGCCGGATCACGTGACGGCAGAGCCACGCGAGTCGGTGCGCATGCTGGTGGATTTCACCGGGGCATCGTTCGACGCGGAGGGATTGCGGACGATGAAGGAGACGGCGATTTTCAATAAGCCGCATATCAAAAGGACGGCGTGGCTTGGGGCGGAAAGTTTGCCGGAGTCGCACCTGGAAGAGATGAGTAGTTATGCGCGGAGAGTGTTTCCGGTGTTCAAGGAGCGGGGGGCAGCGCTCGAGTGGCTGGCAGAGGGGTGATATATCTGTTCGCTGAGGCCGCCTTGAAAGTCGCTAACTGCTGCACTGAACCAACGCCCCACCACCGAGTACAGAGAGTATGCCTTGCCGACGAGCTTGATTACGGGTGAGCTTGTAGAAATTCCCTCGGCTCCGCTCGGGGCTGGTTCTTCGACTCCATGTGGTAAGCGCTTTGCGCTCACCACACTCCGCTCAGGATGACATCACTTGAATAAGCTTGAAAAACTAGGCTGACTTTTCTTCCTTCTCCTCCAGCTTGTCCAGAATTCCAAACGTGGCATCGAGGATCTCCTGGTCGAGCTTGCGGTTGGAGGCGATCGCTTCCGCCAGAGGAATCGAAATGATTTTATTTCCGCGAAGAGCGGCCATGTGGCCGAACTCGCCGCCGTGGACCATGTCAATGGCGCCGAGGCCATAGCGGGTGGCGAGCACGCGGTCGAAGGCGCTGGGCGATCCGCCGCGCTGGATGTGTCCGAGAACAACGGAGCGCGTTTCGAAGCCAGTACGTTTCTCGATTTCGCGCGCGAGGACTTCGCCGATGCCGCCTAGGCGAAGGTGGCCAAACTCGTCGCGGCCCACGTCCTGCATAACCGGTGTGCCTTCCTGTGCCGTAGCGCCGCTGGAAAACTTTGCGCCTTCCGCAGCTACGACGATGCTGAAATAGCGGCCGCGGGAGTGGCGCTGGCGGATGAGTTCGGCGACCTCGTCGATGTCGAAGGGGACTTCCGGGACGAGGATGACATCAGCGCCGCCACCGATGCCACTGTAGGCGGCGATCCAGCCCGAGTCGCGTCCCATGACTTCGACGACGATGACGCGGTTGTGGGCTTCGGCAGTGGTATGGACGCGGTCGATGGCGCCGATGGCGATGTTGACGGCTGTATCGAAGCCGAAAGTGAAGTCGGTGCCGGCGAGGTCATTGTCGATGGTCTTGGGAACGCCAATGACTTTCATGCCATTGGAAAAAAGCTTTTGTGCGACAGAGAGGGTATCGTCGCCGCCGATTGCTATCAGCGCGTCACAGGCGTGCTTTTTTAGGTTCTCCATGCAGTGCTCAAGGCCGTCGGCATGTTTGGCGGGATTGGTGCGCGAGGTGCGCAGAATCGTACCGCCGCGAGGCAAGATGCCGCCGACCGTCTCGAGGTCGAGCGCCATGGTTTTGTCTTCAACCAGGCCGCGCCAGCCCTCTGTAAATCCCAGAAAAGCGTCGCCGTAGTGAAATGTGCCCTTGCGGACTACTGCCCGGATCACCGCATTCAGGCCGGGGCAATCGCCGCCGCCGGTTAATACACCGATCTTCATCTCCTGCTCCTGAAAATATGAGTTCGTACGATCAGGGTATCACGGAGATTTCGGCGGAAAGGGGCGGCCGCGGCTGGAGCGGACAGGGGCGGTGCGTAGGCTGCCATGCTCCGATACTGTACCCGGGTCACATTTGCGGTGTGACCGTTATCACTTACCGGAGTGATGAATTTCTCCAGAATCGGGAATGAGGGGAGAAAGTCGATCATAAGGACGTGCAATGAGTAATCCTGGACTCGCAAGTCGTGGTCCGCGGTGTTCACTAACCCACAATCTGATCAACAAGCTATCCGTTATTGTCGGAGAATGCGAGTTGCTCAACGAACATGCCATGGAAGCGGAGTGCGCGCGCCGGTTGGGGGTCATAATAAAGACGGCGCAGACCATGGCCGCGGAACTCCAAAGACACCATTGCCATTGTGAAGAGATCGAGATGGGCGAGGCAAGAAAGCAGCGGCGGGAATGCCAGCCCGAGAAAACTGCGCCTTCACGCTGGACAAATATTTCTTAGAGCGCGAATTTGATGACTTTTAGGCGCGAGCGGCCTGCCCGTGTGCTTCCAAGATCAATCTGCGGCAGGGACCGGGTGCGCGTACACTCGATGGCAGATGCGGTGTCTGGGAATCGATTGCGGGACGGAATATACGGGGTACGGGATCGTCGACCTCTTGTTTGACGGCGAAGGCGAGACAACGCCCCGGGGTGTGCGGGGCCGCGGTACCGATAATAGGCAGCTCGTCTGCGTGGACTGCGGAGCGATCAAAGTTTCGACACGCGAACCCATGGCGGTCCGGCTGTCACGAATCTCGCGCGGCCTGGAAGAGGTGATCGCGCGGCATCGCCCGAATCGGGTCGCGATCGAGGATGTGTTCTACGCCGTGAATGTGAAGTCGGCGCTTAAGCTGGGGCAGGTTCGGGGAGTTGCCATGCTGGCGGCGGCGACGGCTGGGCTCGAGGTTGCCGAGTACTCGCCTCTCTCGATCAAGTCAGCGGTGGTGGGGTATGGGAAGGCGGAGAAGCACCAGGTACAGCAGATGGTGGCGCGGCTGCTGAATCTGGCGGAGGTTCCGGAGCCTGCGGACGCCGCGGACGCGTTAGCCATCGCCATTTGCCATTTGCATACCTCGGCTACGCTGGAGATTCAGGGCGCTCCAACTGCGGGTCGGAATGCAGCGAATTCCACCCTGAAATCGCAAAAAGCTCGACTCTAGGAGAGGGCAGTCGCTTCGTTGTGCTGCGCACCTCCGCCCGTTACCTTCGTCGTTGTCCTATCTCAGATCTACCATTCGTCCTAACTCCATTTCCTTATCGGACACTCGTTAGTACATTGCTCACATCGTTTGACCTACTCTCGCGCTATGCTGAATGGGCCTGTAGCAGCAGGCTTTTCGAACAATCTTTAAGATCAGGAGCAACCATGGCCCTCCGCCCAACCATGCTCGCAGCCATCGTTTGCATGTTTTCGCTTGCGCCCGTGCTTCGCGCCGCGAACAAGGCTTCCTGCACGTTTGATACGTTCGATGCGCCCTCCGGTTACACGCTGAATACCGTCCAGGGCATCGCCGACGACGGCACAGTGGTCGGTCAGTTGATCGAAAACAAATCGCAGAGCCTGGTGGGTTTCATGATGTCGCCCGGCGGCGACTTCACGGTCTACAAGGCGCCAAAATCGAGCATGACCTGGCTGTATCAGCAAAACGCGACGGGGACGAGTTCCGGATCCTATGCGGACAGCAAGTACAAGCTGCACGGGTTCACGCTGATCGGTGGCAATTTTGTGTCGTTCGACTATCCGGGCGCGGCAAACACCTGGCTCTATGGCGTCAATCATGTGGGCGCGCTGACGGGGAGTTACGGGTCGGGTGGATCGATCAGCGGATTTCTGCTGGTGAACGGGAGTTACACCAAGATCAACTACCCGAAGGGTACCACGACATATCCCATGGCGATCAACGATAACAATGCAATCGTAGGTTCGTCGATAAACGGCCTGGTAAGTTCGGGATTCTTGTGGCAGAACAACAAGTTCACAACGATCAGCTATCCGAATTCGAAGTATGGGACGGCTTTGACCGGGATCAACAATGCCGGAGTGATCGTCGGCAACCGTCTTTCAGCAGACAAGGCATTCGCGTTTTTGTACGAGAACAATACGTTCGAGAGCATCGTCTACGAGGGCGCGAAGTTCGAGGTGGTTGGTGGCATCAACAATAATGGAGTGATCTCGGGGCAGATTTATTTCACGCAGACGGACACGCTGGGGTTTACGGCGGTTTGTAAGTAGAAGCCTGCGCCAACTTTTGGCAAGAAGCCGCTCGTGATGGGCGGCTTTTTTTGTTGTACACACTCTTCGACGGTGCGCGCCGTATGGGAGGCACCGAGCAGATCCGCGATTCAGGTGCCGGATCAGTTGACACGCGTCTGACGATCTTCAATCATTGTTCGAGATCTATGCGATCTTTCCTTCGAGGCGTTTTGCTCTTCATTCTCTGTTCGCTGGCCTTGGGGCAAACGCAGGACCCCGCCGAGGCCGGGCCGGTTGCCCCCGATGCAAAGGCGCCCGCTGAGGCCGGGTTGCCGGTGGTCACCTTCACGCTCGATTTTCCGCAATCGCAGCCGGAGCACTACTCGATTTCCGTGCCCGCGGAGGGCGTTGGGCACTATCAATCGACCGGACGGATTTCGCGCGAGCCCGACGACACGGACGGTTTTGAATTCGATTTCGCATTGTCGGGCCAGATGCGGGAAAAGATATTTCGCCTGGCGTCCGGCGCGGGGCATTTTCGGCGGGATATCGACTTGCATCAGAAGAACTTGGCTTTCACTGGGAAGAAGACCCTGACGTATAAAGATGGGCACGAGGCCGGGGAGACGAGTTTTAACTATGCGGCCGATCCGGCGGCGCGAGAGTTGACCGAGCTGTTTCAGAGCCTTTCGGCGACGCTGGAATTCGGGCACCGGTTGGATTATGACCACCGCTACCAGAAACTAGCGCTGGACGACGAGTTGAAGCGCATGCAGGCAATGGCACATGATCGCGCGCTGGTGGAAGTGGCGGCGATTCAGCCGATACTGGAGAAGATCGTGGCGGACCACTCGGTGGTGAACGTGGCGCGTGCGCGGGCCCAGGCATTGCTGCAGGCCGGGAAATAAGACTCCGCCTTCTGTTATCGCGGCTCTATTCCACCACAATTCCCGCGTATCCAACCACCGCATCGCGGTCTCCCGAGATGTCGCCAGAGGTGGCATAGCGGACCACCGCAGCTTTGCTCGCGCCCAGAATTTTCGCGGCCGTTAGCATGGCTACCGCCGGCCCGAATCCGCACATACTGATGTCCTCGCGCATGACTACTTCCCACAGGCCGCGGGCGTCGAGAGCGAGGATGCGGTCGATCGCCTTGTGATCTTTCACCCGTGTGATCGCATCCGACTCGTAATGGTTCATGTCGCTGGAGGCGATGATGAGGATGTCTTCGCGATCACCGATGACCGACGCGAGCGCCTCGCCTAATTCATGCAGAGTGTGGAAGTCTCTTGTGCCGATGGCGATAGGAACGAGGTGCAGATTCTTTTTGCGCTCCTGCAAAAAGGGCAACTGCACTTCGATGGCGTGCTCGCCGCGGTGCGCGCCGCTGTCTTCTTCTAGCCCGGAAAATTGACTGAGGAGACGCGAGGCGATATCGGTGCTGGGCGCGACTTCGCCGAGCGGCGTCTGCCAGGCAGTCGAAGTCATGATGGAAAGCGGAACACCGCGCCCGGTGTGGTTGGGACACAGAACGATGCAGTGCTCGGGGATTTCGAGTTGCGAATAGACGGCACCGGCTACGTGCCCGGAGTAGATGTAGCCCGCATGCGGCGCAATGCAGCCGATGGCGAAAGAACGAGGCTGGACTTTGGAAGTGTACTGACAAATTTCTTGCCGCAGGCGTTCGGGGCTGTCGGGGTAGAAGCGTCCAGCGACCGCCGGAAGGCGGAGAGCGGAGGTTCGAAGAGGCGAAGACATAGAAAACCTCCTCACGTGCGGGATTGAACACAAGCCCGTAGCGCCACCGTCTCGGCAGCGGTTACGGCGGGCGTCCTCGCCCGCCTTCGCCAGGCTACTTAACTATTATGCCTTTTCGCTGCTGAGGGCGCGGAATAGCGCCGCGCTTTTCTCGAGCGGCAGAGCTTCGGCGCGGACGGCCGGCTTGACGCCGCTTTTCGCAAGGGCGGCGCGCAACGCCGCTTCGTTGTAGCGCGTCTTAAGGTTGTTCCAGAGCGTCTTCCGTTTTTGACCGAAGCTTAATTTCAGGAACGAGATGAATCCGGCTTCGTCAACTTGAAGGCTATCGAGCTTTGGCTTGATTGTGATTCGCACGACGGCGGAGTGGACTCTCGGCGGCGGCGAAAATGCACCGGGCGGTAGTACAAATAGTTTTTCGACGTCACCATAAAGTTGCGCGGTCGCCGAGAGCAGGCCGTAGTCGCGGGTTCCGGGCGAGGCGGAGAGGCGGTCCGCTACCTCTTTTTGCACCATGACGACGATGGTCGAGAAATAGCGGTGGTAGTCGAAGAGGCGCAGCAGAATGTCGGAAGTGATGTAGTAGGGCAGATTGCCGACGACGCGCGCGGGTTCGGGACGGTACGCGATGCCGGGGCGCAAAACGCCGGGCTTGGGCCCGAAGACGGTGTCGAGTTCGATCTTCAGGATGTCGCCTTCGATGACTTCGACATTCGGCTGGAGCGCGAACTGCAGACGCAACTGCGCGGAGAGGACGCGGTCCAGTTCGATGGCGATCAGGCGTTGCGCTTTGCGCGCCAGCATGGCGGTGATGGCGCCGCGGCCGGGGCCGATTTCGAGGACTGTTGCACCGTTCAGGTCGCCGAGCGACTCTACAATGCGGATGGCGGCGGTGTCGCTGGCCAGGAAATGCTGACCGAGTTTGGGCTTGCGCGTCTTCTTTTCGGCGACCACCTTCGGCACGTTGACCCCTTTTTCCGTTCGGCTTTAGACTGAGATGGATTTGTAATTGGTAATTTGTAATTGAAAAGCGCGACCAGACAGATTTTCAATTACAAATTAGAAATTACAAATTACCAATTGCAAATCGCCCTCAATCATAGCTTAACGGGCGAGAAGTTCTGAGTGTGGGGAGCTTTCCTCAATTATGCATATCGCGTTCGTAGCATCGGAGTGCGTTCCTTACTCGAAAACCGGCGGGCTGGCTGACGTCGTGGGCGCGCTGCCGCGTGCTCTGGCGAATCTTGGGCATGAGGTCAGCGTTTACCTTCCGCGCTATCGGCAGACCAAACTCACGGACCCGCAGACCGTTGTGGCTAGTATTACGGTGCCGTTCGACGACAAGTATCGATTCGCCTCGGTGGTTACGGCAGGGGCGACCGCAGGGACCAAATTTTATTTTGTCGACTATCCGCCGTACTTCGACCGCGAGGCGCTCTATGGCACGTCGGCGGCAGATTATCCGGACAATGCCGAGCGCTTTGCGTTGTTTTCGCGGGCGGTGCTGGAGGCATCAAAGGTGCTGGGCGTGCCGCATGTTTTTCATTGTCACGATTGGCAGTCGGCGTTGGTGCCGGTGATGCTGCGGACGCTTTATGCGGAGGATCCCGCGTTTCGCGAGGTGGGGACGGTTTTCACGATTCATAACATGGGGTACCAGGGGCTGTTTCCGCCAGACATTCTGCCGCTGCTGATGTTGCCGTGGGATTTGTTCACGATCGCCCAGATGGAGTTTTTCGGGCAAGTGAACTTTCTTAAGGGCGCGTTGGTCTCTTCCGATTTCGTGACCACGGTGAGCAAGAAATACAGCCAGGAGATTCAGACGACCGAATACGGCTTTGGGCTGGAAGGCGTGCTGCGGAATCGCGCGGCTACGGTTACGGGAATTCTGAATGGCGTCGACTATGACGAGTGGAGCCCGCAGACGGACAAGTTCATTAGCGCGAAATATTCGCCGCAGGATTTGAGCGGAAAGCAGAAATGCAAGAAAGATCTGCTGCATGCTTATGGCATCACGGCGGCGGACCCGAAAATGCCGGTGATTGGCGTGGTTTCGCGCTTTGCGGCGCAAAAAGGCTTCGACCTGATCGCGCAGATCATGGACCGGCTGGCGCTCGAAGACATGATTGTGGTCGCGCTCGGCACGGGCGACAAGCTCTATGAAGACATGTTCCAGCGGCTGAACAAACAGTTTCCGAACAAGTTTGCGGTCAAGGTTGCGTACGACAATGCCATCGCGCACAAGATCGAGGCGGGCGCGGATATGTTCCTGATGCCGTCGCGCTACGAGCCTTGCGGGCTGAATCAGATTTACAGCTTGAAGTATGGGACGGTGCCGATTGTGCGGGCGACGGGCGGGCTCGACGACACGATTGAGCCGTGGGATGCGCGGACCGGGAAGGGAACGGGGTTCAAGTTTTCCGACTATTCTGGCGAGTCGCTGCTGCTGACGGTGAAGGCGGCGCTGACGGCGTTTCGCGACCAGACATCGTGGCAGACGCTGATGCGGAATGGGATGACGCGCGATTTTTCCTGGGGAGCTTCGGCGCGCGAGTACGGGAAGATTTATGAAAGGGTGCGGCAGATTCGAAGTGCGCCGGTTACGAATGGGAAGAACGGGAAAATTTTGGTTTGAAATTGCGGGGCTGGTCGCCCTCGTGACTGCCGACAGTCACCGGCGCTGTTCTCTTGCGGTAGAATTCAAGGGCGAAGATTCAGCGAAACTCTCCTGAGTGAATCGAGATCGCCCGATGGCCCGATCACCCGATGATCCGATCCTACGCACCATCTTCCACGTCGACATGGATGCGTTCTTCGTGTCCGTGGAGGAGTTGTTCGATCCTTCGCTGAAGGGCAAGCCGGTGGTCGTCGGCGGGCAGCGCGACGAACGCGGAGTCGTTTCTGCCGCGTCGTATGCCGCCCGCAAGTTTGGCGTCCATTCTGCGATGCCACTACGCACGGCCGCGAAACTTTGCCCGCAGGCCATTTTCGTCGACGGCCATCCTGAGCGTTATCGCGAATACTCCGGGCGCGTGCATGAGGTTCTCGGGCACTTCTCGCCGCTGGTTGAAATGGCGTCAGTCGACGAGGCTTACCTTGATATGACTGGAACGGAGCGACTGCACGGGCCTCCCCTGCGGTGCGCGCATAAGTTGCATGTTGAGATGAAGGAGCAGACGCAGCTTAATTGCTCGATCGGGATTGGTGCGTCGCGGCTGATTGCGAAGATTTCATCGGCGAAGGCAAAGCCTAATGGCGTGCTCTGGGCGCCGCCGGGACACGAGGCGAAGTTTCTTGTGCCGCTCGATGTCGGGGATATTCCCGGAGTCGGCAAGGTGATGGAGAAAAATCTGCACGCGCTCGGGATTCGGCAGATCGGCGATCTGGCGAAGTTGAGCGAGGCAGAGTTAGAGGAGCGCTTCGGAAAGTGGGGACTGGCGCTGGCGGGCAAGGCACGCGGGGAAGATGCCGGAGGATGGTTCGACGCGGAGGTCGGAGAGCACGAGGATGCGAAGTCGATTAGCCATGAGCACACATTTGGTGAGGACACGGCTGATTCGGAACGATTGCTTTCGACCTTGATGCGGTTGAGCGAGATGGTTGGGCGAAGGCTGCGCGAGGGCGGATATTTTGCGCGGACGATTCAGCTCAAGCTCCGGTACAAAGACTTCACTACGATTACCCGGGCGCATTCGGTGGAACGGCCTACGCAGATCGACCACGAGATTTTTTCGGAAATTCGCGGCTTGTTCTTGGACAACTGGAAGAAGGGCGCGCAGGTTCGGTTGCTGGGAGTGCAGGCTTCGAACTTTGAGGATCGCGACGATCCATCCGCTGAGCCAGCGCAGCTTGATTTGCTTGAGGCGGCGAATGATGGCGTTCGTGTGGACGAGCGGCGGCAAAAGCTGCTCGCCGCTGCCGATCATATTCGCGACAAGTTTGGCGAATCGACGATTGGATTGGCTACCGGGATGAAGGGCGGCTTCCGAGAGAGGACACATGAGAATCCGGTGGGATTGCCGGGGAAGTCGGCGGCGCCAAAGAAGTCAGTTTCGCCGCAGGGTGGAGGCCAGACCTAGTTTCCCATTTCGGGTTTGTTTCTTTGCTTTTTCGCAATACTCTCTTGACCTGGCCGCAAACATAGTGAAGATAGAAGATAGAGTGAACCGCAGAAGAAACATAGATTTGACCCTGCAGCCATATCCACGTTCGCTGGGCCGGGAGACACCATGTAATTTTTACAAGATTTAGGGGGGGGAGGGGGGAGGGGGGGTACAAACCGGGCGCATCCCTGACAAATCAAAGCGGGCAACTCCCCGAAACCCGAAAACGGAACGAGGCAAGGGTTCTTCGAGTCCGTGGAACCATCCGCTTATCGAATGGTTCGTTCCCATTTTAGGATGAGATGGGGTTCCTAGCTTGGGTTAAATATGTCGGGATGACGCTACGAGATGTACTCGCGGATGTACTCGTCGCGGGAGGCTGCTAGCTCGTGGGCGTCGCCGTCGAAGATTACTTTTCCGTCTTTCAAGATTAGAAAACTCAGCGGAACCTGCCCGCGCTGGCCTTTGGGAATCGAAATCATCTCATTCTTTTTCGCGTCGAATTCGTGGCTGGCCATGGTGAAAGCATCTTGCAGGCGATGCGTCACTAACAGCGCGCTGGTTTTGTAGACATCGCGTTGCTTCATGATGAGTTCGATAATCGTGTTTGAGGTTACGGGGTCGAGGCCGCCAGTGGGCGAGTCGTAGAGAAGAACTTCTGGCTGCGAGATGATGGCGCGGGCGATGGCTACGCGGCGGCGCATGCCTCCGGAGAGTTCGGAGGGGAACATGTCGTAGGTGCGCTCGAGTTCGACGAATCGCAGGGACTCGCGCACGCGCCGCTCGATCTCATCGAAGGGGATTTTTTCTTCCATCAGGCGGAAGGAGACGTTCTCCCACACCTTGAGCGAATCGAAGAGTGCGCTTTCCTGAAAGACGATGCCGACGCGGCTGCGCAGCTTGAAGAGTTCCTGCTCGGTTTCGCTGGTGACCTCCTGGCCGAGGACGGTGATGCGGCCGCTGTCGGGACGCATCAGGCCAATGGCGAGCTTGAGCATAACGCTCTTGCCCGAGCCCGCGACGCCGAAGACAGCTTTCGTCTCGCCGTGGTTTAGGCGGAAAGAGATGCCGTCGAGGACGACTTTTTCGTCGAAGGCGATGCAGACGTTCTCGAACTCCATTGCATAGCCGGACCGGTCGCCGGTTGCGGCGGCGCGTTGATCGATTGGGAGCGCAGGGGTCGACATTCTGTCAGCGCACCCCGAAGATGGCGAAGATGAGTTTAGTGACGAAGAAGTCGGTGATGAGGATGAGGACGGACGAGGCGACTACGGCCTGCGTGGTAGAGCGGCCGACACCTTGCGTGCCGCCGGTTGTCGACATTCCGTAATAGCAGCCGACTGTAGAGATAATGAAGCCGAACATCACAGGTTTGATCAGGCCGCTGAAGACGTCGCGGAAGACCAGGGTTTCCCATGCGCTGGTCCAGTATTGATTGGTGTCGAGCCCGAAGAGAAGATGCGCGACCGCCCAGCCGCCGACGAGGCCGAGAAGGTCGGCGATGATGGTCAGGAAGAAGAGCATGAAGGCGGTGGCGCCGACGCGGGGTGTGACGAGCTTCTTGCTCGGGTCGGTACCGAGGGCCCGCATGGCGTCGATCTGCTCGGTCACGATCATGGAGCCGAGTTCGCTGGCCATGCCAGAGGCGTTGCGGCCGGCGACCATCAAGCCTGTAATGAGCGGGCCGAGTTCCGTGACCATGCCAAGGGAGACGAGCTGCCCGATCAGCGTGATGCCGCCGAACCGCTGCAGCGTGCTTGCGGAATTGAGAGCAAGCAGGGCGCCCACGGACAGGCCGGTAAGGACAACGATGGGGAGCGAGCCGAAGCCGATGAGGTCGGCCTGCTGCAGCATGTCTCCCATGTAGAGAGGGCGGCGGAAAAAATTGGCGACGGACTGCGCCGCCAGCGCCATGTATTCCTGCACGGAAAGGACGAATTTCTTAACGACATCCACAGGTGAGACGAGTTCGAGTTCGAGCGCCATGGCGGTCTGTCAGGGAAATATAGCAGAAACCAGCTCCAAGCTCGCAGCTCCAAGCTCCAAGGAAAGACAAAAGCAACTTCTTGTCCGCGGATGCACGCGGATCTTCGCGGATAAGGCTTTTTGATTGGACTCGGATGGACCCTAAAACTCACGATTTAGTACGCAGCAGGTTTTGCTTGGGAGCTGCGAGCCGTGAGTTATGAGCTTGGAGCTATTCTCGGTGATTGTTCTTCTTCTTGATCTCGATCGCGAGCCGTTTGATCTTCTGGTTCAGCGTCGAAAGCGGGACATGGAAGCGTTCGGCAGCTTCAGTCTGGTTCCAGCCGCACTTTTCCAGCATGTCTACGATGATGCGGCGCTCACAGTCTTCCATGATGCCGAAGAGCGTGGTTCCGGCGGCAGCTTCCAGACGGGGAACCGAGGTACCTCGGCCGACGATGTGGTCGGGCAGCAGGTCCATTCCGATGCTCGAATCGGACGAGAGGACGACGGCTCTTTCGATGGTGTTTTCCAGTTCGCGGACGTTGCCGGGCCACGAGTAGGTGACCAGGGGGCGAAGGGCCTCGGTGCTCATCTGGCGGCGCGGGAGATCGTTTTCCTCGGAATACTTTCCGAGGAAGTGGTCGACGAGCAGAGGTATGTCTTCGCGGCGCTGGCGAAGCGGAGGCAGATCGAGCGTGATGACGTTGAGGCGGTAGAAGAGATCTTCGCGGAACTTACCTTCCCGAACCATCTGACGCAGATCGACGTTGGTGGCGGCGATGATGCGGACGTCGGCCTGAATCTCCTGGACGCCGCCCAGGTGCATGAATTTCTTGTCCTGCAGGACACGCAGGATCTTGGCCTGCGTGTCCATGCCCATCGTGCCGATTTCGTCGAGGAAGAGCGTGCCGCGGTCGGCGACTTCGAAGAGACCTTTTTTCGAGGCAACCGCACTGGTGAAAGCGCCCTTGACGTGGCCGAAAAGGGTCGATTCGAGCAGGTCAGGCGGAGTCGATCCTGAGTTCACAGGTACGAAGGGCTTGTCGCGGCGGGGCGAATTCAGATGGATGGCTTTTGCGATCAGCTCTTTGCCCGTTCCGCTTTCGCCTTGGAGCAACACCGTGGAGCGGCTGGGCGCGACTTGCGCGACGAGATCGAAAATCTTGAGCATCGGCTCGCTCTTGCCGATGATGTTTTCGAAGTTGTAGCGCTGCTTGAGGGCACGCTTGAGCTGGATGTTCTCTTCTTCCGCTTTCTGGCGGGCGACCGCGGTGCGCACGTCGGCGAGAAGTTTCTCGTTGTCCCAGGGCTTTTGAATGAAGTTCGTCGCGCCGGACTGCATGGCGGAGACCGCGTTCTCGACCGTGCCATAGGCGGTGATCATGATGACCGCCTGCTCCGGATGCATGGCGCGAATTTCTGGCAACAAATCCATGCCGCTCTTGTCGGGCAAGGCGAGATCGAGCAGCACAACATCAAAGCTGCGTTCGCCGAGTTGCATCATCCCTTCGCGCGCGGTTCCGGCGACGGTGACGTCGTAGCCTTCGAGAGTCAGCAGAGTCTCCAGCGACTCGCGGATGGCGAGTTCGTCGTCGATGATCAGAATTTTTCCCGCGCTCGGACCGTTATTTTGCGGTGAACCTTCCGAGGGAAAGCGGCGCGGCATTACTGCAACTTCAGACATGGGCTACCTTTCTGACCAGCGGGAAATCGAGGGTAAAGGTCGTGCCTTCGCCAGGGCGGCTCTCTACACGGATGTGGCCAGCGTGTTCCTGGATGATGCCGTAGGAAACCGATAGCCCAAGACCGGTGCCGCGGTTCTGGCCCTCGGTGGGAGCGGTCTTAGTGGTGAAGAATGGGTCGTAGATGCGCTGGATATGTTCCTGCGCGATGCCGGAGCCAGTGTCGCTGACGCGCACGCTGACGAATTCGCCGTTCTGCGTGGCTACGTTGAGCGTGCCGCCTTTGCCGGCCATTGCGTCCTTGGCGTTGAGGAAGAGGTTCAGGAAAACCTGTTGGAGGCGGCCGGCGTTGCCCTGGATGGACGGGAGATTGTCGTAGAGATCAGTCTGCACCTCGACGTGTGCGACTTTGAACTGATGTTCAAGAAGTGCGACGGTGTCGGAGATCACTTTGTTCAGGCTGACGTCGGCAAACTCGGTGCCGGTGGTGCGCGAGAAATTGAGCAGGTTGTTCACGATTTCAGAGGCGCGGAAGGTCTGCTTCGTGATCTTTTCAAGCAGGCCGGCTTTGGCGGGATCGGATTGCAGTTGCTTGGCGAGCATCTGCGTGTAGGACGAGATCACGGCTAGCGGAGTGTTGACTTCGTGCGCCACGCCGGCTGCGAGCAAGCCGATGGAAGAGAGCTTGTCGGCCTGCGTGAGCTGCACTTCGAGTTCGATGCGCTCAGTGATGTCGTCCATGATGACGAGGCGTCCGACGACATTGAATTTGCGCGTGACCAGGGGTGCGATGGCAACGTTTACGATGCGCGATTCGCCAGTCGGCGTGGCGAGGCGGAACTTGTAAAGATTGTGAATGCCGGGATTCTGTCGGACGCGGTAGAACTCTTCGACAAAGGACGCGGGCAAAACTTCTTCGATGGAGCGGCCGACGACCTGCCAACGCGGCTTGGCGTACATCACTTCCATCTGCGAGTTCCACGATTCGATGCGGTCCTGGAGATCGACGGCGAGCACGCCGACGTTGATCGACTCCACGATGTTTTCGTTGAAGTCTTTCAGGCGCTCGTACTCGATTACTTTTTGCTCGAGGGAGGCGTAGAGGCGCGCATTCTGGATGGCGATGGCGATATATCCGGCAAGCGTTTCGAGCAACTCGACGTCTTCGCTGGAGAGGAAATCGCCCTGCATGGTTTTGCCGAGGCCTAGAAAGGCGATCGTCTTCAGGCGGGCATGGCAGGGGATGTAGTAATTCAGATCGAGGCGCGAAATGGCTTCCTGTGCGGCTAGATTTTCGCGCGGCAGTTGGCGCGTGTTCTCGAAGAAGACATGCCCGGCCGCGTCTTCGGCGCGGGGCTTCGACAAAAAGCCTAGGTCGACTCCGCTCACCGGACCGAGGCCGAAGGACTTGGCAAGCTCGAAGCGCGACGAGTCGTTGTTGCTCAAGAAGATCGCGATGCGGTCGACCATCAGCGTGTGCGAGAGGCGGTCGACAAGCGAGGAGAGCATTTTGTCGAGATCGGTCTCTGAACTCAACTCGCGGCCGAATGCGATCAGCGTGCGGCGATAGTCGTAGCGCGTGCGATAGAAGAACTGGTCGAGCCTTTCCTGAATCCACTTGCTGACCGGTTCGAAGAGCAGCGCGGTGACGACGATCGCGATGATGAGGCCGAGAGGTCCGGCGCTGGGCACGCGGGTGTGCACGAGTTCGGCGATTCCGGCCACGACCGCAAAGTAGCCGCCCGCGATAGCTGCTGCCGCGAGCGTGTACGCCATGCCGCGCTTGAAGATCAGGTCGACGTCCATCAGGCGATAACGAACGATCGCGTAGCCAAACGTGAGCGGCAACAATCCGAGCGAGAGCACCGATACCTTCATGGCAGGCGAAGGCATCGCGCCGAAGAGGTATGGCAGCACGTAGAAGAGTGTGAAGGGCGTGATTGCCAGCACCGTGCCGCGCATGATCCATTTCAATTGCTGGCGGAGGATCGGCGTGGCGGCCTGACGGTAGTTGCGCCAGAGAACCACGGCGGCGGAGACGAAGAAGATCGTGAGATAGGCCCAATGGATCCGGTTCAGGTTCCACAAGAGGCGCGCGGACGGGGCCACGAACCGCAGCGTCCAAACCTGCGACATCAGCAACACCGCGCCCGGAATATACAGCGCGGGAATCGACGAGCGATGCTTAAGGACGAAGGGACGGCGCTCGGGGAAGGTCAGAACAAAATGCAGGAACAACGCGGGCTGCAGCAGCCATGCGACCTCGTTCGACCAGAAGACGGACGAGTCAAACGGGTTCAGTTTGCCGGTGAAATGGAATGAATAAAAAATGAACGAGACGAGACAAAAAATGTAGAAGTGCAACGAACCAACGGCAGTCCAGCGCCGCAGCAACACATACAAGCCGATGCCCAGATAGATGAGTGCGATCAGCCGCAGCCAGTCGTTCATCGAGCGCTCAGCTGGCACAAGAACCACCTGCGCGTCGAGAGGGATCGAGCCGCGGAGCAGCGAGTAGGTGGCCTTCGAGTAGACTCCCGAGTAGTAAAGTTGCCGCTCGACTCCGGCCGAGCTACTGACTTGGTGCTCATTGATACTGACGAGAATGTCGCCGCGGTGAATGCCTGCCACGGCGGCGGGCCCATTGGGATCTAGTCGATCCGCAACGACCTTGCCATTGCCGTCCAGCCACCAGACGCCATCGTCGGGAATGGAGGATTGGTGTTCCAGCCTGTAATTGAGAGTTGCGAAAACCATGGCCGCGACCGTCAGGAGCCCGAGGACGATCACCGTAAAGCGGGCCTGAAATTCGCGATTCATGGGCTGGGACGGGAACGGCAGCACACTAGCATGCGTCAACTTAGATGCAACTGTGTGCAGACTTCTCCGCTGCTCAGAAAGCAAGTTCACTGCCAAGTTTCCATTTTTTGCACTCGGGGCAAATCCCAGAACACAAATGACTTCCGCCAATTATACGGATTTCCGGGTGCGCCGGCTATGAGATTTGGAAGTTCTTGGTATGGTATTCGGGAGCCGAAATGGCACGTCTGGCGCGCGTTTGGCGCGCGTTTGGCGTGGCGCCAACGAACTCGAACGGTTGGAAGTTGCCCTTGAGAAGGGGAAGCGGGCTTGGGAGTTGGAAGAGATCTCGGAGGAGTACTGGCGGAATGTCTGGCGGGCGGAAGCTGCGGAAATTTGACGTGCCCAAACCCTAACTTAGATTTTGGGAGATTCAGGAGCCTTCCCCGTCTCCTGAACCTCCCACTTACTGGTCTCACCGGCTCTACAAGGAGTCGATGAGCAAACCCTGCAAGTGAGCCTATAGTGCCTTTACTCGCTGGAAAGGTCCATGGAGACGGTGTGAAGCGGTATGAATTGAACTGAAGAGAGGTGAGAGGTCAGAGGTAAACCCCAAGCTCGACGCGTTTGGGTTTAAACCTCTGACCTCATACCTCTGACCTCCAACATGCCCTTGACACACTTCTGCCCTCAGACCAAAATTCTTGTACCCAATCCCTGCGTGAGTGGTGGTCAGTGCCCGACAAGAAGTTCTGTTTCGATAGCTTTCAACTCGACTACGGAAGGTTCCAGCTTTCTCGCGATGGCAAGCCGCTGAAGCTTGAAGGACTTCCGCTGCAGTTGCTGATGTTCCTGGTGGAAAACAAAGGACAGCTTGTGACCCGGGAGCAGATTTCCGCGGCGCTCTGGAGCAAAGACGTTTTTGTCGATGTCGACCAGGGCATCAATACAGCGATACGGAAAGTTCGGCGGGCCCTGGGGGACGACGCTGGCGAGCCGCAGTATCTACAGACAGTGGTGGGCCGCGGCTACCGGTTTGTGGCGCCGAATGGAATCGAACGAGAGGGCTCGGCGGCTGAAGATGCCAAATCTCCCGAGTTTATGGTTACGCCGGAGGAACTTGGTCGGGCGATTATGACCGCAGCTGGACTGGACCCGCAAAATCCGAAGCGTGTGCCGCCGAAGGTTCCGGAAGAATAAAAGCAAGCTCCGAGCTCGCAGTTCCAGGCACGGCTGTCTTGCCCTGAATTCTGGACCTTGTTCTTCCGCGCATCACTTTCTGCTCAATATGTTCCTGCATCGTCATGCTTGCCGCTGCGGGAGAATCAAGCTACAAAAATAGTGGGAGCCAGAACGCGGCTCCCACCAAGCGACAGAGGCGATATCACTCACTAAGTGAGAACCGAACACCGGGGAAAAAGTTGCCAATCGAGACTGAAAAGTTTAGGCAAAATCGAGCGTTACAGAAAAGGACAAATCCAGGAGGTAGCGGACGCCCGCCACTTGGGGAAAACATCGAAGAGCATTGGCTGCCGATGGCTGGCAGCCGGATGCGCTATCTGAAGAGCGGTTCGGGGCGGCCTCTCATACTTGTTCATGGCTTGCTGGGATATTCGTTCTCGTGGCGGTTTGCCATGCCGGCGCTGGCCGCGCACGCGACCGTCTATGCCGTTGACAATCTCGGAGCAGGATTCTCACCTGCGCCACGGGAAGGGATGGATTGCACCGTACGCGGAACGGCGGAGCGCCTGCTGCAATTTGCCGAAACGCTTAGGCTGGGCGAATTCGACCTGCTGGGCACTTCGCACGGCGGGGGCGTGGCGATGATGGCGGCTGCACTTGCGGCCGCCCGGGGCAGGCCGCGGATCGGCAAGCTGATCCTTGCTGCGCCCGTAAATCCGTGGTCGCCGCATGGCAAGCGGCTGGCGCCATTTCTAGTCACGCCTCTCGGTTCTTTCATTTTTCGAAATACGATCGAGCGCTGGCGGCCGCTCGATTACCTGTGGTTGCGGCGGTTGTTCAGCGAGGGCGCGAAAATTCCGCCAGACTCTCTCGTCGGCTATCGCTTGCCGGTTCTTGAGAACCATGGTTTTCGTCATGCCTCGAATATTTTGAAGAGCTGGACCGCCGACCTTAAGGAGATCGAATCGATCTTGCCGAAGATCCGGAATTATCCGACGCTGCTCATCTGGGGAACGAAGGATCGGGCGGTGCATTTCTCGTCGGCTCAGCGGCTGCGGCGGAATTTCACGAATGCGCGGCTAGTTGCGTTCGATGGTGTCGGACATTTGCCCTACGAGGAAGCGCCAGGGGAGTTCAACCGGGTGCTGATCGAGTTTCTGCGCGGTTAGAGGTCTGCGCTGAAAAGCCTGCTACTCTTTTCGCTTGCATCTCCTCCAACATCTGCGTGAGTTCGTTGTCGATTACGGCTACTGGGCGGTGGCGTTCGCGCTGCTCGCGGAAAATGCCGGCATTCCCGTCCCCGGGGAGACTACTCTCCTTGTCGCCAGCTTTCTTGCCTTTTCCGAACACAAGCTCAGTCTCGCGTGGATCATCGTGATCGCCACGTGCGCCGCGACCCTGGGCGACAACCTCGGATACGCGATCGGGTATTACGGCGGGCGTCCGCTGGTTGAGCGCTATCGGAATTTCTTTCGCGTTTCAACGGCGATACTGGCCCGCGGAGAGGACCTCTTTAGGCGCTATGGGCCATTCACGATTTTCTTTGCGAGGTTTGTTTTTGGAATGCGGGTGATTGCCGGGCCTTTGGCCGGCGTGCTGCGGATGCCATGGCGCACCTTCCTGTTCTTCAATGGTCTAGGCGCGGCGGTGTGGGTGACGGCGATTGCCGGCGCGGGATATCTGTTTGGGCGCCACTGGAATGTGTTCTTGCGGCTGCTGGATCGAATTAATTTCGGAATTCTGATCGTAGTCGTCCTTGCCATCCTCTATGCGATTTGGAAGAGGCACGCAAGGTCGGGCAGCTAGTGCGCCAGTCTGCTGAGGTACTGTGACTAGCGATTGACGAGTGGCTTCGGTTACTTCCGCGCATGGTCCGAATCGCTATATTCTGGAGGCCAATGCTCCTCAGATCCTCAGGCGGCTCCGCGCGCTCTCTCCGCTTTGGGCTTTCCGAAGTGTGGGTGCGTTTTTTGGTGGCGATCTTTGGATTGGTGCTGGCGTTCGGGGCGGCCCTGTTTTCTACTGTCTCACGCGAATCGGGGAGCATTTGGGGAACGATCGTTCTGGCCTCGGCAGCGCTGCTCTTGGCGACGCTGGTGGGGCTCACCACGGTTCCATACCTGGCGCGTCGCGTCGTGGCGGCGCGGCTACGCGAGGCTATCGATTACGAGGTAACACGCGCGGGCGTGATTTACATTCTGATCACGGTCGTGATCGGGATTGCGGCGATCAATACCGGCAACAACCTCCTATACGTCATTGTTTCGGCATTGCTGGCGGCCATTATCGTTTCGGGGATCGCCTCAGCCGTCGTGCTGCGCAGCCTGCGGCTCGAGGTGCTTCTGCCGGAGCACGTGTTTGCCGGGCGCCCGATGATGGCACGGTTTCTGCTGCGCAATGCGAGCTCGTGGATGCCATCGTTTTCCGTGCGGATTGTGCCGGCAAAGCGCAGGCCTGTGCGCAAGTGGCGCTGGGAGGCGTACACATTCGGGTGGCCACGTCACCGCGAGCCGGACCGGCAATGGCTTCGGTTGCCAGACCGCCGGCTGCGGCGAGTCAATGAGGAGTTGGAAAAGCCAATCCTTGAACAGTCGGTCTATTTCCCCTTTCTTGCTCCCGAGCAGGAATTACGGGCCGATGTTGAGCTGACATTTCCGGCTCGCGGACGGTATCAGGAGAAGAACTTTGGGCTGGCGACACGCTTTCCGTTCGCGTTTCTTACCAAGACGCGGCGCATCAACCTGCTCCGCGAGATTGTGGTCTATCCGGCTGTCGAAAATACGGAGAGCTTCCTGGAAGTGCTGCCGATGGTAACGGGAGAGTTTGAGACATTTGTGCGCGGGCGCGGCTACGACCTGTATCGAATTCGCGAATACATGCCGGAGGATTCGGCCCGGCATGTCGATTGGAAAGCGACCGCACGGACTGGCGGCCTGAAAGTGCGCGAGTTCAGCCGGGAGGATGAGCGCAAACTCCGGATCGTGTTCGACAATCCTGCGCCCGGAGTGGTTGCGCCAGAGTTGTACGAGCGAGGCGTGCGGCTGGCGGCGTCTCTGGGGTGGCATTTTCACCATGAGGACGTGGAGGTGTCGTTTGTGGCGCCTGGCTTGGAGCCGACGCCGGACGTCTTCGAATTCCTGCGTTATCTTGCATTGGCTCATCCACAGGATGCGACCCCCGTATTCGGGCGCTTGCGGACGAGTGGCGATTATCATGTGATCGTGTCCGCGCGCCCGCGCCGGGAGATCCCGGCGGCGTTTGTGGCCGGATCCTGCGTGGTTTCCTTCGGTCAGAACGGGAGCAAGCTGTAATCGTGGCCATTTTGGCCCCGCCGCCCCTTCGTTTCCAAAGGCGATTTTCCCGAAAACAGGGTAATGGTTACTAAGGTTACCTAAGTAGATTGACCTCTGGTGGCCAACTGACACACGATAGTGCAGGATTAAGCAACGCAAAGTTTTCCAGGCGCATGCTTTAGTCCCAGGATGGTCATGTCGCTGCACAGTCAAACGACGATAATGGCGTTATGGTACTCGCAGCCGGTGTTACAGGTGGCTGTGTCGCTCGTCGTGTGGCGCCGCGGCTTGTATAAACAGTTTCCGGTCTTCTTGGGTTTTCTGCTGACGCAGGTTGGTTTCTTCGTTCTCGGCTATCCGATCTACAAGCTCTACGGGTCAAATACGCCGGCTTATTTCGGTTTGTACTGGGGCCAGGAAGCGCTTAATGCCGTACTGAGTTTTAAGATCATCCATGAAGTCTTTCTTGATGTATTCCGTCCCTACCACGCGCTGAAAGATCTGGGCACTCCCGTGTTCAAATGGGCGGGGCTCGTGATGCTGCTGGTAGCCATCGTGGTAGCGGCGTCCAATTCGGCGGAAGAGAATCCGATCGTCCATGCAGTGTTGACATTGCAACGTTCCGTACGCCTCGTGCAGGTCGGCTTAATTCTGTTTCTCATCCTCTTTTCCAGGTTTCTCGGGGTTTCGCGCAAGCAGGTGAGCTTCGGGATCGCGCTGGGGTTCGGACTTTCAGCGGGCGCGGAGTTGATGTTGTTGGCGATGCATTCGGGCAAACTCATCCATCTTGGAAACCTGAACCGGATCAATATGATGTGCTGCAACGCTTCAATTCTGGTCTGGCTCGGGTATGCATTCTCGAAAGTGGTCGCGCGGGAGGCGGGGGGAAACTACCTGCAGACGCAGCGTTGGGAACAGGGGTTGGCAGATCTGCAATCTGCAGAGGCAAACGACTCCTTGATACCGATGTTTGAGGGAATGGTGGAGCGCGCATTCTCGCGAAGTTCAAACCTGGAAGACATCGATAGACACTTGAGCTTCGGCAAAACAAGTCAGCCCACGCGGAGCAAGTCCGCCGCAGCTGGATCGAAGTCGCAGCCCTAGCGGTAAGCGTCTGCACAAGCACGCCGAATTTGTGCGACCTGTGCAAAAAGTGTCATTTGTAAAATTCGTGTCAAGCCTATTTTTCGCAATCCCCCGCCCTCTCTTCCAATTAAAAACTTACGCGGAAAAATTGAAACTTTTACTTTAAGTGCGCTACAAGAAATGCTGTAGGTAGGCCCATAGGAGGATAGTTTTCCGTACCTACCCGGCATAATTCTCGTGTCCGTCCTTAGGGCATCCTTTAACGTCAGGTAAATCAGAGTTTTACGCTCCTGTGTATAATGCCCGGTCGAACATTCCCGTACTAAGGAAGGTTCGGCAGACCCTAAGGAGAAGTCCAATGAAACGTTCACTCAGGGCGTTACTGCTGTTGGTAGGTCTGGTAGGCACGTTTGCGTATGCGGCTATTCCGAAAGCTCCTGCTCCGGAAGGCCCCATGCCCCTGTGCTGGCCGCCTAAACCGAATTGCGACGAGTAGGTTGCGATTCGCTTAACCCTAGAAAGACAGACGATAAAAGAAAGCTTTCTTAGGCTGACCCATCGGTCAGCCTCATTTTTTTGCCGTAGAAGATTCGTGGGCCGGCTGTTCTTCCGGAGATGCGGGCTCGCCTTCCGCCTTGGGAGGCGAGCCAGACGATTTCTCCTCGGGCTCGGAGGCGGCAGTATATTGCACGATAATGGAAATGCGCCGATTGGACGCATCCAGCGGGTCGGCTTTATTGCGCAAGCACTGGTCGGCAAAGCCGCGCACCTGCGAGACCTGATCCGCGCGCAATCCCGCCTGTTGCATGACCCGCCGCGCTGCGTTGGCCCGGTCCGAGGATAACTCCCAGTTGCTGTAGTTGGTGCGCTCTCCATAGGGCTTGGCATCGGTGTGGCCCTCGATGGACACGTGGTTGGGAATTGCGCCTAGTTCTTTCGCTAGCAAGGCCAGCATTTCTTTGCCGCTGTTTTTGACCTCGGAACTGCCACTCTCAAAGAAGGTTCCCTTATCAGACTCGAGCAATTCGATGCGCAAGCCCTCCGCAGTTACCGTCATTTCTATGTTCTTGCGCAACTTTTCGAGATCGTCGATGTTGCGGATACTCTTCTGCAACTGCTCCTTGAGTTGCGCCATGTTTGCTTTGGTCAGTTGAAAGTTGCTGCCGGACCCGTTCTGATTGGAGCCAACTTTCTTGGAAGTGCCAGTGGGATCCTTGAAATAGCCGCCGACTGCCTCCTGAATTTTCTTGCTGCTGTTGAGCAGCCAAAGGACGATGAAGAGCGCCATCATGGCGGTCACAAAATCGGCGTACGCGACCTTCCACGCGCCGCCGTGATGCCCGCCATGGCCGCCTTTCTTCTTGATGATGATGGGTTGAGTTGGCATAAGAATCCAGGCGACTGTTATGCGCTGGCTGCCGCGGCGGCCTCGCCTCCCTTGTTGCGGCAGGCATTTTCGACGTCTTTAAATGAAGGACGGACATGTCCGGGAACGACCCGCCGTCCCATTTCGACGGCCATGATGGGAGCAACACCTTTAAGGAAGGCGACCATGACGACGCGCATCACAAGAAGGAATTCGTGCTCTTCCTCCGCACGCTTGCCCATGCTGGCAGCGAGCGGGCCGACGAGTCCGTAGCAAAGCAGGATGCCGAGGAAGGTGCCGACGAGAGCGGCAGCGACTTTGTGGCCAATCTCCTCCGGCGGACCACCGAGAGCGCCCATGGTGATGACGACGCCGAGGACCGCGGCGACTATACCCAGCCCAGGCAGTGAGTCGGCCATCGTGCTCAGCGCGGTAACCGGCTGTCCCGCGCCGTGATGATGGACTTCCATATCGCTGTCGAGCATCTGGTCAATGTCGAAAACCTCGACGCCGCCGCTGACCGCCATCCGCATCGTGTCGCAGACGAAATCTCGCAGGTGGTGATTGGCGTTGAACTCCTTGTACTTGGAGAAAAGCGGGCTCTTGCCGGGGTCTTCGATATCGTTTTCAAGCGCGACCAAGCCTTCCTTGCGCGCTTTTTGCAGGAGCTCGTACATCATCTTGAGCGACTCGATGTAACGCTGCTTGTGAAATTTGGAAGAACCGAAAACTCCGCCAAGACCTGCGCCAATCTGCTTGAGGATGTGCAGCGGGTTGGCGATGAGGACGGTGCCTGCGGCAGCGCCGCCGATGATGATGAGTTCGGCGGGCTGAATGAGCACCTTCAGATTGCCGTGCTCCATGAGATATCCGGCGACGATGCAGCCGAAGACCACGACGATACCGATGATTGCAAACATAAAATGTCAACCTCGCTCGCCGGCCTGCGCGGCGCGCCCTTGAGGCTGGGATGAGCCCGTCGGCATGCCGACGGCTCGGCCCGCCGCAGCGGCGTGGGTGGGTTCCAGTCCGTTGAGTAATCTGTCGAGTTTGTCGCCGGGTTGCGCCACGGTGTGCATGACGACGGCTTCAATGGGAAAGCGGTCACCCCACCACCGGACCTCTGACGAAGTGAGCAGGTCCCAGATCTTGTGCGCAGCGGCGGCCGCTGCCATGAGATCGGTAAAAGGCAGCACAGCGATAAACTCGTCCTCGCCCCAGCGGCCGAGGAACGTAGTGGCATCGAGATTATGGCGAAGCGTATGCGCGGCGGTATGCAGAAAGGGCACGATGGAATGGGGTCCATGTTTGGAGCGGAACTCATCCAGCCCGAGAATGCGAACGCGAATCAGTCCGAACCCGTGACGCGATTCCTCCATCCCGGCGACCGATTCAGTTAGCAGGGCGCGTGTGAGGCGATGGGAAGGAATACCGGTGACCGCGTCGAGACAGCCATAGAGCGAGGCCTCCGCAACGTCACCATGGGCTCCGGCTGTTTCTTCGAACAGCACAATGGCGCCTTCGATCGCCTCGCCCGAACGAATGATCGGACGGCAACGAAATGCCACGGGAATGCGGTGGCCTTCACGGTGAAGAAAGTGAGCTGCGATCTGACGCGGCTGTCCATCGCTCAGTGTCATGGCGACGGGATTGTGCTGCTCATCGACAACATGTCCCTCCGCGTCGTGGGCACCGACGATGTGTGCGGTGAAAATACGGCCTACGACTTCGTGCGCGGGATGGCCTGTTGCTAGTTCGGCTCCTCGATTCCAGAAGCGAATCCGCTGCTCGCGGTCCACGATGTAGATGCCGACCGGTAGTTCTTCGAGCACGGTGTGGACAAAGTTCGGGCTGTCGAAAAGATAGGGCGCCATCGATGGCAACTCCGCCAATACAAGCTATCGGCGGCGCTAAGGGAAACTTCAGAAGTCTGGCGGGTGTGAGTTTTCAGGCAGCTTGGCGCGGGAGCGCCGCTAGGCGAGTTGCGAGTTCCTCTGCATCGAAGACCGGCGGCTGACAGGTAAAGTTCGAGCAGACTACGGCAAACGACTTTTGCTCGCGCAATGCTGGCAGATGCGGAATTGTGTCTGCCAGCGCTGGCGGAAGATTCTGCGGGACGGACTTGTCTCGGTCGAGGCACAGGACTGCGGTGGTAAGAGAGAACGGGCCGCGGGCGATTTTATGCAAGTTTCGAGCCGACTCATCATTTCCCACAACCACGACCTGAGTGTGTGGCTCCATGAAACGAGCGACCGCTAATCCATAAGTCGCGGCAAAGATGCCGTGCTGGGCGGTGGCTCCGGCGTAGAGTTCGAGTGTGGCCTCGGCTTTGTCACGATAGGAAGCTTCGTTTGTGTAACTGTGCAACCGCAGGAGCGCAATGGCGGCGGAGGGATTGCCCGCGGGAGTTGGCGAATCCTGAAACGGCTTGCGCGGCGCGCCGAGTATGCCGTGGACGCTGGAACCTTCATTTGAGCTGCGGTCGGACCCGGCATCTTCGAGTTTTTTTCTTGTATCGAAAAAGCCACCGTCGACTTCATCGTAGAAGCCGGCGATCATTGCCTCTGCGATTGTGCGCGCAAAACGAAAGTACGTGAGCTCGGCGGTGGCTTCGTAGGCGTCGAGGCACGCGATGATAGTGAAGGTGTAATCGTCGAGCACGCCTGCGGTTTCGCGCCGCTCTGAGTTCGGATCGGAATAGGCGATCACATGGCGGAGCGGGGAAACGCCATTCTCTTTCGCGCCACTCGGTTGCGCGGCACGCCATCCTTCCGCGAGCAATCGATCGAGCGAGCGAAGAGCGAAGGTGCGAGCGTCTTTCAATTCAAGCGCGTTGGCGGCCGCGAGATAGGCCGATACGCACATCGCATTCCATCCGGTGTAAATGGTTTTGTCCACATAGGGTGTGGGACGCTGCAGGCGTGCGGCATACATCTTCTTTCTGGCGGAGTCGAGCAGCGCGTCAACCTGCGCCGCAGTGAGATTGAGGCGGCGCCCGATCTCTTCGACGCTGGCGCGGATGTGCAGGACATTCTTGGCCGGATTGTGGTGCATGTCGCCGATTTCTCGAATATCGAATCGAAGCTCTGCGACTTTAGCTTCCTCTTCTGTCAATGCAGCCCGAGCCTCGTCGAGAGTCCAGGTGAAGTAGTCGCCATCGTCATCCATGGAGTAGTCGGCGTCCTGCGAGGCGTAGAAGCCGCCATGGCTGCGGTCGCTAAGCCACTCATCCATCCAGTGAATGATGTCACGCACCACATCGGCGAAAAATTCGTCCCCCGTAACCTGCCAGGCGTGAACATAGTTCTTCAGCAGTTCGGAGTTGTCATAACTCATCTTTTCGAAGTGCGGCACAATCCAGCGCTCGTCGACGGAGTAGCGGTGGAAACCGCCGGCAAGCTGGTCGTAGACGCCGCCACGCGCCATTTTTTCGAGCGTGTGAATGAACAGGTTGCGGATCTCTTCTTTCTCCCTGCCTTCGTTCTTGCCCACGCAGGCGTGCATGGTGACATCAATCGCGGATGGATGTGGGAACTTCGGCGCGCTGCCAAAGCCGCCATTTTCACGGTCGAACATCTTTTGCGCCGATTCGACGAGGGCATCGATGACGCTCGCGGAGACTCTCCGGTCGCTTTTTGAGTATGACTCGGCGCGCGCAATCGCGCTCTCGACCATGCTTGCTTGTTGCAGCACGTCGCCGTTCTGCTCGCGATAAGCGTGGGCAATGGAGAGCAGCACGCGCCTGAAGCTGGGCCGGCCGTAGTGATCCTGAGGAGGGAAGTAGGTGCCGCCGTAAAACGGCTTGCCGTCAGGAGTGAGAAACGCGGTCAGCGGCCATCCGCCCTGGCCACTGAGCGCGCTGACGGCGAGCTGATAGCGGCTGTCAATGTCTGGACGCTCGTCCCGATCGACCTTCACCGCGATGAAGTCATCGTTAACGATTTTGGCGATTTCTGGATCGTCGTAGGATTCGCGATCCATAACATGGCACCAGTGACACCAGACGGCGCCGATATCGAGGAGCATGGGCTTGTTCTCGCGGCGGGCGGCGGCAAAGGCTTCTTCTCCCCACTCGTGCCACCGGATGGGCTGATGCATGGCAGAGCGCAGATAGGAACTCGAGGCGCGGGCGAGGGAGTTGAGGCAAGGGCCGGTCATCTGGAGAGTGTATCGCGGATGAGGAGATCCACGGCCGCAAACGATATGCTGTTTCCTCAACGGTTATGAAGTTCATCTCGTGACGACGGAAGTTGCCATCCCATATCGAATCCGTTACGCAGACATACTAGCGCTCGTTTGAGGGTTTGCTTCCTGAAAGTTCTCAGTTTTTCTCTTCCCATTGATCCGGCTCAAGTCGATCTTCTTCCAATCCAAGCGCGTTCTGGCGATCGACAGGATCAGCATGAAAATACAAATCTCAAGCAATCCGCGGCTCGCGGTCGCAATGCCTACAGCTCGTTTAGGGAGGAGCGAGAAGCGTCCATACACGAATTCAATATGCACCCAGTAAACGAGAAGTGACGTTTGCCCAAGTTGGATGAGCGGGCTGAAGCGAATGGCCCATGGGCCTGTGCTCGATGATCCAAGACTGGGAAGCACCCAGCGCGTCCAGGCGTAGGCGAGGAGGCAGATCATGAGCAACATGCCGATGCGCATCATGAGGAAGTTGGGGCTGGTGTGCCAGTAATCGTACGTGGAGTAAAGATGGAAGCTGGAGTGGTCGAGTGCGTAGGCAAGGACGATGGCGGAGGCGCCAACGCCGGCGAACGTGGCCAGGATCTTTGCCGTGTGCTCGCGAGCGCGGTCGCTGAAGAGGATGAATCCGGCCGCTAGTCCGGCGAAGGCGAAGGCGGTCCAGGGAAAGATGCAGAAGAGCCATGGTTGAGGAGCGCCGAGGTTGTGGCTCCCGTCGATGTAGGACTCGATTTGCCATGGAAGCCATGTCGGCCGCCAGGTGGTGTAGAGAGGCGGGGTGAGGAGCGCGATCGCGGCGACGATTGCGAGAGAAGAGCCGACGAGTGGCAGAACCGGCAGTTCTCTGATTGCGGAAACTCCGCGCGGTTTCGCGAAGCGTAGAACTGATCCGCACATCAGCGCCATGAAAATCATCGAGAGGCCGATGACGTTGAGCACATCGACGCGGAACAGGTCGGATAACGGCGCCCATCCCCAGGCGATAGCGTATTCCTGCAACCGAAAGAGCAGGCCGAAGGCGAAGATTTCTGCCCCGCGAAGGGCCATGGCGCGCGCGATTTCGCCCGGCGTTTGATTCTTGTGAATCAGCTTGGTCGTGACCAGCGCGAAAGAAATTCCCGCGAGAAAGAGAAAGAGTGGAGCCGGGAAAGTGCCGAGACGCTGCGACCAATGAAGAAATTTGCCGTTCCTCGCATCACCGCCGAGCCATGAGTCGTAACAGTGCGTCTGGAACATGAGGACGCAGGCGAGGCCGCGCATCCAGTCGATCCAGCTAAGCCGCGATGTGGCAGAGGGCACGGCGAGAGTTTATCGTGCGACGGCGGGCTGGGCCAAGAACATACGCACAAGAAACGAAGCGTGGATCGAATTTTATTTTTGGTTGGCCGCTTTAATCTGCATAATCAGCTGATCGATTTCCGCCACCGTTAGCTCGCCGTCAAATTTGGGCATACGTCCCTTACCGTTGATGATGATGGTGCGCAGGTCCTCCACTGACGCGTCTGAGACCTTGCCCGAAATTAGCGCCGGACCGCCCATGTGCCGGCCTTTGGCGCTCTTGCCATGGCATTTGGCACATCGCTTCTCATAGACAGGATTGGATGCGAGCGTGGGTGCCGTCTCTTCGGCGACGGAAATCGCACAAATAAGGCAGCTGAGAATAATCAGATGAACAGTCTTCAAGAAGGCTCCGCTACAAGATGATTTCGGCATCAAACCGATTGGATGCGGTGGCACAAATCGCAAGTTGTTCGCCGGTGTAGCCGTGCTAGCATTCCTCAAAGACTCATCGGGAATTCGAATGAACTCCTCGCCACACCTTCGCGGATTCTTTGGGTTGCTTGTGGCGCTTTGCCTATCCAGCCCAGCCGTTGCCAAGGACGAAGCGAAATGGATCGAGGTTCACACCGCGCACTTTTCGGTCCTCACCGATGCCGGAGACAGGCGCGGGCGCGAAGTCGCACTGCGCATGGAGCAGATGCGCGGCGTCTTTGCGCAACTCGTTGGCCGGCCGAAGCTCAACATGTCGGTTCCGATCACGATCATCGCGCTCAAGAGCGACAACCAGTATGGGGCGATCGCTCCTAACCGGCTGGCTTTCTCGAAGTCCTTTTACGTGCCGGGGTACGATCGCGTCTACATCGTGATGAATCTCTTTGAAATCGACCCCTGGCGCGGCATCGCGCACGCTCTTGGACATTACTTCCTGAACTACAACTACCCTCCCGTGCAGGGATGGTTCGACGAGGGCTTGGCCGAATACTTCGGAGCCGTGCAGATCGACAAGGAAGTAAACATCGGCGGCGATCCCGAACTCGCGCCCGAGTGGCATGAAGACATCTTCTTCAACATGGTGCGAGATCCGAACGTGCCACAGTCGCTGGTCCAGATGGCAAGCTCTCCCGTTTGGATCTCGATGACCGACTTGTTCACCATGAAGCATGACAGCTCCGGCAGGAACGAAGGTTCGCACAACACCAAGTACTACGCCCAGGCGTGGCTGGTGATGCACTATTTGATTAATAAGAACAAGCTGCCGGAGGCGGGAACTTACTTCGACCTGGTGCAAAACAAAAAGGTGCCGGTCGACAAGGCAATCATCCAGGCATTCGACATGACGCCCGACCAGATGGAGACGGAGGTCAAGAAATATCTCGATTCGATGGCCAATTTAGGCATTGCCCTCGACCAGTCGAAAAAGCCGAATGGAAACATGGGAACGGTTATGCAGCCCGATCATTTTCCGGTCTCAATTGATGCGGATGAACTGGGGGCATCCGTCACGCCGGTGCCGGAAGTGCAGGCGAAGGCCATTCTCGGGGACATGATGGCGCGCATTCCCGACCGGCGCTTGCAGGCGCTGACTGACCTGCAGCAGCTGGCGGCGGACCCCAAGGGAAACGAAATAGCCGAGCGTGGCCTCGGGCGCGACGATATTGAACTGAAGAAATTCGATGCGGCGGCTGCTCATCTGGATAAGGCTGCGGAGCTGAACGTTCGCGATCCTTGGGTTTGGTATTACCGCTCAGTGCTGAAATATCGCAAGGCCCAAGAGACGCGGCAGGAGATGCAGGGAATCGCCAACATGATGCAGGATCTGCGCGCCGTGATCGACTGGTATCCGGAATTGGCAGACGCCTACAACATGCTGGGCATGGCGCGCGTCGAGGGAGGCGGTTGGGCCTCGGCGCTGGAGGCGCAGAAGCAAGCGATCGCGTTGTCGCCCCGCAATCCGGAGTATCAGTTTAACCTCGGCCAGATATACATCGCCGGAAAAAAGTGGGACTTGGCACGAGACGTTTTTACTCGGCTCAAAGAAGGTACTGACAAGCAGGCCGCTTCAGCGGCGAAGCGGCAGCTTGAAGATATCGCAACGCTGCAGAAGTACGGGATACGTCCCCAGCATGGTGCTGAGGTGGCAGCGCCCGCCGGTGCGGCGAGCACGCCCGGAGCGGCGAGCGGTGCCGCGGCGGGAGGCAAGCCAAGTAGCGCCGGTGACTCGGAAGATGAAGATGCGGATGCAACCCCGAAGCCGCCGCCTGTGAAGCCCGGAACAACCGGGCCGGTGCTCTTTCTGAAAGGCAAGATTGTCAGCAGCGATTGCTCGAAATCGCCTGAGGCGGCGATCACGGTCATCAGCGGGATGACGACCTATACAATGCACGCGTCGGATTACAAGAACCTCGTCGTGATCGGTGAGGACAAGTTTTCGTGCGAGTGGACGAACCGGCTGGTGTCAATAAATTATCGTGCGACGGGGAAACACGCAGGCGAGGTGATCTCGCTTGAAGTGCGGTAAGCGGGTGGGCACTGCCAGCGAAGTGGGCGTCGCTGGAATTGAAACTCCAATCTTGATATGGCTTGGTTGACGATTGAGGACTATCGTTCCGGTGGCTGGGTTGGCGGCGACGGAGCTGCGCGTTCGCGCGAGTACTGTGCCCGGTTGGAAGCGGGCGCAATCCTGTATTTTTCCGCTCCACCATTCCAGTTACCGGACGAAGATGTCTCGTTCCTTCTCTCGTTGAAGCCCGCCGATTCCCGCTTGCATAAGAACATTTCCTATCGTCCGGAGAGCGACGTGTTGCGAGGGCTAGCCGACGATTCAAATAAAGCCCGTGTGCACGAGATCATGCGGAAGTATGCGGCCGAGGTGCGACGGTTCGTCGAAAGTTTGCTTGCGCCTTACGGCGGCCGGTTCCAGATGGATTACGCGAGTTTTCGTCCACTGGAAGAAGAGGGACGCGATCTCTCGCTGCATAAGCGAAACGACTTGTTACACGTCGATGCCTTTCCGAGCCGGCCGACGCAAGGCGCGCGCATTTTGCGGGTGTTCACCAATGTCAATCCGGCGAAGGACCGCGTGTGGATCGTGGCAGAGCGTTTCCCGCGATTGGCTGCGCGTTATGCGCGCGATGCGGGGCTGCCAAAGTATGCAGACGGTTCAGCGTGGTCGGGATTGAAGCGAGCATTGAGCCGTGTGGGATTGCCGGTCGCGGATCGTGCGCCCTATGACGAGTTCATGCTGCACTTTCACGACTGGCTAAAGGAAAATTCAGAGTTTCAGACTGCGACGACAGGCAAGGAACAGATTTCATTCCCACCGCTGGCAACATGGCTCGTCTACACCGATGGCGTGCCACATGCCGCGCTGTCGGGGCAGTTTGCCATGGAGCAGACTTTCATCGTTCCTGTGGACGCGCTCGTGACGCCGGAGGTATCGCCGCTTCGCGTGCTGGAGAAACTGGCGGGTCGGTCTATGAGCTAGAGCGGACAATGGAGCGAGCTAACTTTCGAGTACCGGAACGCCGCGATTGTTTTGGCGAGCCGATTTCTACTCAATAGACCTGATCTTTGACGACGCCAAAATATGCGAAGATGGAATGGGGACCGAGGATGGAAAACCCTCTTAAACTGAAACGGATTCACCACGTCGAGTTCTTTGTCGGCAATGCCCGGCAGGCCGCATTTTTCTACCGCCAAGGATTCGGATTTTCGCAAGTCGCCTATAGCGGGCTTGAGACCGGGAATCGCAAACGGACCTCCTACGCACTCAGCCAGGGCAAAGCGAACTTTGTTTTGACAACGCCGCTGACACCGGACGATCCGGCCGCGGAGCATATCAGGAAACACGGCGACGGTGTGCGCGATATTGCGCTTGAAGTTGCCGATGCCGACGAAGCCTTCGCGGAAGCGGTGCGGCGCGGTGCGATACCTGCCGAAGAACCGCACGATATCGGCGACGAGTGCGGCGCAGTGCGGCGGGCCGCGGTTCACACCTACGGCGATACCATTCACTCGCTGATCTCCTACAAAGACTACAGGGGACCATTCCTGCCCGGGTTCGCGGCGGCGCCTGTCGATGGAGATGACTGCGGCATCCTGCGCATCGATCACATTGTCGGTAATGTCGAACTCGGGAAGATGCAGCAGTGGGCCGACTACTATACGAACGTCTTCGGTTTCCACCGCTACATCACGTTTGACGACAAAGATATTTCGACCGAGTACAGCGCGCTGATGAGCATCGTCATGTCGGACGACTCGCACTCGGTGAAGTTTCCGATTAACGAGCCGGCGACGGCGCGCAACAAAAGCCAGATTCAGGAATATCTCGAAGCGTATGGCGGCCCGGGGGCGCAGCACATCGCGCTGCAGTGTAAAGATGTGCTTTACACCGTGAGCAAGCTTGAGAAAAATGGCATCGACTTTTTGCGCGTGCCCGATACCTATTACGAAGCGCTGCTCGACCGCGTCGGTCCGGTAGAAGAGCCGATCGGGTCGCTGAAGTCGCTCGGCATTTTGGTGGACCGCGATCAGGAAGGCTATCTGTTGCAGATTTTCTCCAAGCCTGTCGAGGACCGGCCGACGGTGTTCTTCGAGATCATTCAGCGCAAGGGAAGCCGCGGCTTCGGGAAAGGTAATTTCAAGGCGCTGTTCGAGTCGATCGAACTGGAGCAGGCGCGAAGAGGAAATCTGTAAGGGACTCATCGGCGATGGCGACGGCAGAAACTACGCGAAAATCGAAGTCTTCCGCCAGGCACGAACTGGCGGGGAACTCGCGCTCCAACGGAAAACGCGCGACGGAGTTGCGCTACCAGTCCGGCTTCGGCAACGAGTTTGCGAGCGAAGCGGTTGCCGGCATACTCCCACAGGGGCAGAACTCTCCGCAGCGCGTGGCGCACGGCCTTTACGCCGAGCAACTCAGCGGCTCTCCATTTACCGCGCCGCGCGTCGCGAACCGGCGGACATGGCTCTATCGCATCCGGCCCTCGGTAGCCCACAAGCCATTTCAACCAATCGAGCAGGGAAGGCTGCGCAGCGCGCCATTTGACGAAGTCCCCGCGCCGCCAAATCAGTTGCGCTGGATGCCGATTCCGGTGCCAACTGAGGGCACCGATTTCATCGACGGCCTGATCACGATGGCTGGCAACGGCAACACGCATACGCACTCGGGTGTTGGCATTCACATCTACGTCGCGAACGCTTCAATGACGGAGCGGTTTTTCTACAATGCCGACGGCGAGATGCTCATCGTGCCGCAGAGTGGGCGACTGCTCCTTCACACCGAAATGGGAGTGCTCGACGTTAAGCCCGGCGAAATTGCCGTGATCCAGCGTGGGATCCGCTTTCGCGTCGAGCTTGTCGAACGGACCGCGCGTGGATACGTCTGCGAAAATTATGGGGCACTGCTGCGCTTACCCGATCTCGGGCCGATCGGCGCGAATGGCCTGGCGAATCCGCGCGACTTTCTCGCGCCTGTCGCGGCCTTCGAGGATCGCGAAGGCAAGTTTGTGCTCACCACAAAATTTCAGGGGCGCTTATGGGAGGCGTCAATTGACCACTCGCCGCTGAACGTCGTCGCGTGGCACGGTAACTATGTTCCCTACAAATACGATCTCGCGAATTTCAATTGCATCAACTCGGTGAGCTTCGATCATCCCGATCCCTCGATTTACACGGTGCTGACGTCGCCGTCGGAAATTCCGGGCACTGCGAATCTCGACTTCGTAATTTTCCCGCCGCGCTGGGTGGTGGCCGAGCACACCTTCCGTCCGCCGTGGTTCCATCGCAATTTCATGAACGAGTTCATGGGGCTGATTCAAGGCGAGTACGACGCCAAGGCCGAGGGCTTTGTGCCGGGCGGCGCCAGCCTGCACAATTGTATGGCCGGACACGGGCCCGATGCCGAGACATTTGAAAAGGCTAGCAAGGCCGACTTGAAGCCCGTGTACCTAAAAGACACGCTGGCGTTCATGTTTGAGACGCGCTTTGCATGCTTGCCGACTCGCTTCGCACTGGAGACCTCGCAACTCGACCATCAGTACTTCGAGTGCTGGCAGGGATTGAAAAAAAAGTTTGACGGGGAGTAGTGCGTAGAATTCCTCACTCGATGGAAACAACCTCAGAGCCTGTGTCGACAGCGCGGCCAACATTGCCTTTAGTGGCAGGGACGGTGCGCGAATTGCTTACGAGCCTGATCGACTACGCGGGACTATTTCCCCCGGCCGCTCTGCCGATGGCGGCTGCGGTATCGAACTACGACGCATACCTGAAATCGCCTCAGCCTTGGATGCTGGGACGGTTTATCGTGCCGGTGGCGCGGATCGGAGAATTTGAGGAAGCGGCTCGTCGTCTGGAAGATCCGGCAGCTAGTAAAACGTGTTCGCTTTCGGTGTTGCCCGGCGCGGCTGTTGCCAGCGATCTGGTAAGAATCGGCGATTTCAACGATAAAAACATTTCTACGTCGTCCGGCGAAATCAAAATCGCATCGATAGAAGTGAGAATTGCGAGCGTCGAAGACATTGAGCGACTATCGAGTATCATCCCGGCCGAACTCGAAACCTATTTCGAAATTCCGTTGACGGGCGATGAAGGAGATTGCATTGCCGCTGTCGCTCGCTGCGGACGGCGCGCCAAAATTCGCACAGGTGGCGAGACGGCTGACAAATTCCCTGCGCCCGGGAGCATCGTTCGTTTTATCAAGCAGTGTGCGGCGTCGGGCGTGCCCTTCAAGGCGACCGCAGGTCTGCATCATCCCATCCGCTCCTGCCATCGGCTGACTTACCAGCGCGACAGTCCGTCCGCAGTCATGCACGGATTCCTGAATGTTTTTCTAGTCGCGGCATTTTTGCGTGCCGGTCTAGACGAGCGTCTCGCTACAGAACTCTTGGCCGAAGAGTCGCCTTCAGCGTTTCATTTTGAAGACGACAACGTCCGCTGGCGCGAGCATCGGGTGACTGTCCCTGAGATCTCTGCGGCACGACGGGACCTCGCGATTTCTTTTGGCTCGTGCTCGTTTACCGAGCCGGTTGAGGACCTGCAGGCGCTGCACCTGATATAAATTCTCCAAACTATGAAAGCTATCCTGGACGAAACTCACGATCCCTCTGCGCGAAGCTGGGTCGAATCGGCGAATGCCGCCGATACGGATTTTCCGATACAGAATCTGCCGTTCGGCGTATTTTGGGAGCGCGATGGCGGATCTTCAGCGCGAGTCGGAGTCGCGATTGGCGACAGCATTGTCGATGTCGCGAAACTTCGAAGTGAGGGACTTCTAACCACCGATGACGATGTGAACTGCGCGTCTGCATCCTGCGGGAGCAATTCACTGAATGCACTGATGGCCCTTGGTGCGAGCCCGCGTCGGGCACTGCGGCGCCGGATATTCGCGCTCCTGCACGCCGATGCTGCTCCGTCCGCCCGCACAGCTGTATCACCGCATCTTGTCGCGCAATCCGACGTCGAAATGCTTCTGCCAGCCATCGTCGGGGACTACACGGATTTCTACGCGTCGATCTTCCACGCAACGAACGTTGGCAAGTTGTTTCGTCCCGACAATCCGCTGCTGCCGAATTACAAATACATTCCCATCGGCTATCACGGCAGAGCGTCATCGCTGGTGGCGAGTGGAACCATAGTCCGGCGTCCATACGGACAGACTCGCGTCGGAGAAGCCCAACCGGCCTTTGGGCCGACCAAGGCGCTCGACTACGAGCTTGAACTCGGGCTTTTTGTTGGTGCAGGTAATAAACTTGGCGAGCGTATTCCGATTGGCGAGGCCGATGAGCACATTTTCGGAATCTGCCTCGTAAACGACTGGTCGGCGCGCGATGTGCAGGCGTGGGAGTATCAGCCCCTCGGACCTTTCTTGGCGAAGAGTTTCGCAACCTCGCTTTCGCCGTGGGTCGTGACGCTGGAAGCATTGGCGCCGTTTCGAGTGCCCGCGTTCACGCGTGCGGCGGGCGATCCCGCGCCGCTGCCGTATCTTCTCGATGCCGAGGATCAGGCACACGGCGGCCTCGACCTTGCCCTCGAAGTTTCACTACAGTCCGAGCGCATGCGTGAGCGGGGAATTGCTCCGGCAGCCGTGAGCCGCAGCAACTTTCGCGATCTTTACTGGACGATGGCGCAGATGCTCACCCATCACGCAAGTAACGGTTGCAATCTGCGATCCGGCGATCTTCTGGCTAGCGGAACTGTCTCCGGCCCAGACGTACCGGGAGCGGAGGTCAGCGCACGCGGATGCCTGCTCGAACTTACATCGCGCGGCGCCAACCCGATTACTCTCCCATCGGGAGAGCAAAAGAAATTCCTCGAAGATGGCGACGAAGTCATCCTGCGCGGATTTTGCGCGCGCCCGGGATTTCATCGGATCGGCCTCGGAAGTTGCCGCGGACGGATCGCGCAGGCTTACTGACCGAGGTCGACGCCATACATTCCTTATTTAGATCTCGTTGATCACTTGTCAAACCAAGAAAGCATTAACCACCGGGCCGACAGAGGCGATCCACAGTTTTCCGCCCGCGAGGGCAAGAAATGTCGTTTCTTCTGTCACATCACTATGTGAGGAATGCACGTCTCTTTCGTGACGCACGGCACAGCCATTATGTTCAGCGTTGCGTATCTATGTGCCATCGCCGGTGGCGCTTGAAGAGCCAGAGGATTCGAGGAACAGTGTCTTGGAGTCGCCGCTGCAACATGCCATGAGCGCATTCAAAGATGCGGGACATCTCTTCCGGTTGCTTGGGGTATTCGCCGCAGGTCTCTTGCTTTTCCTGATCGTTCGAGGATTTCTGGTTCCCCGGAGTTTTGGTGAATACGGACACTATCGCGGAAACGCGCTGGCAGAGATTGCGGCGCGGCCGGTGAATTATGCCGGGCACGCGACCTGCGAGGGCTGCCACACAGACGTCTTCGATAAAAAGAAAGACGGCAAACATGCGCATGTCAATTGCGAGGCCTGCCATGGCGCGCTGGCAAAACACGCCGACGACCCCGCCTCGGTGACGCCACAAAAGCTCGATGCGGCTGTGCTGTGTGTCCGCTGTCACGAGGCCAATGCCGCCAAGCCGAAGAGCTTTCCGCAGGTTGTCTCGGCCGACCATGCTTCTGGCGTTGTATGCGACACCTGCCACCAGCCGCACAGTCCGGCAATCGCGGCGGGAGGTGCGAAATGAAACTGACCAGGCGTCACCTGTTGCTCCTTCTCCCCGCAGCCGGAGCAGCATGGAAATACGTACTGGCGGGGACTCCCGAGGCGGCTCCCGATTACAACCGCACCGAGCACTGGTGGGGCATGCTGATCGATCTGCCGAGGTGCATCGGATGCGGTAACTGCGTGCGGGCCTGCCAGACCGAGAACGATGTGCCCGACGGATATTTCCGAACCTGGGTAGAGCGCTATCACGTCTCGGACTACGACATTGAGAATCCCGACGTAGATTCGCCCGACGGCGCCAAGAGCGGATTTCCGCCTGCCAAGGATCCTTCGGGCAAGAACTTCTTCGTGCCCAAACTTTGCAATCACTGCGCGGATTCTCCCTGCACGCAAGTGTGCCCAGTGGGCGCAACCTTTATCAGTCCGGACGGTGTGGTGCTGGTGGACAAAACCTATTGCCTTGGCTGCCGCTACTGCGTGCAGGCTTGCCCATACGGATGCAGGTTCATCAATCCCAAGACCGATACAGCGGAGAAATGCACGCTTTGCTATCACCGCATCACGAAGGGGCTGACGACGGCGTGTTGCGAGAACTGCCCCACCGGAGCGCGGCAACTGGCGGACCTGAAGAATCCGAAAGACCCGATTCATGAGTTTTTGAAGACGCATGCCGTGCAAGTGCTCAAGCCGTACATGGCGACGCACGCCAAGGTTTTTTATAACGGTTTGGACGGATCAGTGCGGTAACAGAAGTAGCCGGCTCGAACTGCGGCTACAACGAGGAGACGCGATAGTCCTATGCAAGGCGTTGAAGGTTTCATGTATCCGAACGAGGTCGAGTTGCAGTGGAGCGTGCTGATTGTGCTCTATCCGTTTCTCACCGGGTTGGTCGCTGGCGCATTCATCCTTGCTTCGCTGGAACGGGTGTTCAATGTGGAGGCCGTGAAGCCCACCTACAGGCTTGCGCTCCTCACGGCGCTTGCATTTCTGCTGGTTGCGCCGATGCCGTTGCAGCTTCACCTCGGGCATCCGGAACGCTCGTTTGAGATGTACCTGACGCCGCATCGCAGTTCGGCGATGGCGATGTTCGGGTTTGTCTATCTCTGGTATCTGATGGCGGTGCTGGTGTTGGAGATTTGGCTGGATTACCGGCGCGACATCGTGCTGCTCTCGCAGTCCTCGACGGGCCTGAAGCGCATCATCTACAAAGTTCTTACGCTCGGTTCAAGCAACATCACCGAACGCGCCCTTCACATCGACGAGCGAACCGGCTGGCTGATCACGCTAGTTGGAATTCCTTCCGCCTTCTTGCTGCACGGCTATGTCGGGTTTATCTTTGGCTCGATCAAAGCGAACCCGTGGTGGTCGACGCCGCTCATGCCCGTGGTGTTTCTTTTTTCAGCAATGGTATCGGGCATTGCTGCCGTCATGCTGCTCTATATGCTTTTGACTCGAGTGCGCAAAGAACCGATCGACATGCGCTGTGTTGATACCATTGCGCGTTATCTCTTCTACACTTTCATCATCGACTTCACCCTCGAGATGCTGGATCTGATTCACCGCATTTATGAATCGGACGAATCCTTCCGCAGTCTCGATTTCATGGTGCACACCAAGCTCTATGTTTCGCACATCCTGGTGCAAATTGTGCTGGGCACGGTGACGCCGATTGCACTGCTGGGCATGACGCAAATTCTCCGGTTATCGGAGGCGGCGCGCAAGAGAATCTACGCCACCGCGGGCTGCCTGACTTTGATTGGCATTTTCGCCATGCGCTGGAACGTCGTCATCGGCGGCCAGCTCTTCTCGAAAAGCTTCCTCGGCTACACGACCTACAAGATGGGCCTGGTGGCGCGTGAAGGATTGTTGACCGCGATCGTGCTGACGGTTTTGCCGTTTGTAATTCTGTGGGTTCTGGTGAAGCTCTTGCCGCCATGGTCCGAGGGGAAAAGAACGCCGATCACCGCGCCTGCGCACGGATAGCTGAACTCCGTTCACATTTCCCAAGCCGTGTGACCCGAATCACGGCAGCAAACCCTTCGATCATAAAAAATCAAGAGTTGTCAATCCTGTGCCGGGCAATGCGTTCCGGTGAACGTAGGCGCCCGGTCGTTTCTTTCATCCCTGGGAGGACCTCCATGGAACCGTTTCGTCATCACATCTTTGTTTGCACGCAAGAAAAGCCCGAGGGAGTTCCATGCTGCCCCGCTAGCGGTGCGTGGGGAATTTTGGGCGTGCTGGAGCGGGAGTTGATCTCCGCGGGCCTTGATGACGACGTGCAGGTCAGCCTTTGTGGCTGCCTCGGACTGTGCAACGACGGGCCCATCGTGATCGTCTATCCCGAGGGAGTCTGGTATCGCAAGGTGAAGACCGAAGACATAAGCGAGATCGTGAAGTCGCACCTCGCGGCGGGTAACGTCGTTGAGCGCCTGGAATGGAAAGATGCGCCGGCGATGAAAGCTGCCTCGGCTGAGCATCGCGCGAAGTATCGTGCAATGGTTCGCGGGCGGGACGAGGCGGGCACGCTTCCAGACAATCTCAACGACATGGTGCGAGGCTTCATGCCGAGCCGCGTGCTGCTGACCGCACTGGAACTGGATCTGTTCTCCGCGGTGACAGATGGCTGCTCCGCCGAGAGCGTGGCACAGCGCATTCACACCGATCCGCGCGCGACCGCGATGCTGTTGAACGCGCTCGTCAGCCTGAAGCTGCTCCAAAAGAAGGACGATCTTTATTTCGATAGTCCCGCGAGTTCGAGGTTCTTCGCCCAGGGTTCGCGCGACAACGCGCGCGATGGCCTGTTGCATACCGCGCATCTCTGGGACAGTTGGTCGAAGTTGACCGAGTGCGTACGCACGGGTACTCCGGCGCGGAATGGAGCCCGCGACTCCGACGGCACACGAGATTTCATCGCCGCGATGGATCGCAACGCTCGCGAGCGCGCAGCACTTGTGTTGAAAGCTGTCGAGCATGGATCGGTCCGGCGCATGCTTGATTTGGGCGGAGGTTCCGGAGCGTATTCGATTGCATTCGCGCACGCCGTGCCCGGATTGAAGTCGGAGATCCTCGATGTTGCCGAGGTTGCGCCGCTGGCGCAGGATTACATCCGCAAAGCTGGACTGAGCGACCGCATTAGCGTGCGCGCGGGAGATATGCTGCATGACCCGCTCGGCGGAAACAACGATTTGATTTTGATCTCGGCGATCTGTCACATGTTCTCGCCTGAAGAGAACAAGGAGTTGTTGCGGAAAGCGAATAAAGCGCTCGCACGCGGGGGGCAGGTGGTTGTGCAGGACTTCATCCTGGAACCGAACAAGACGTCTCCAAGCTTCGCCGCACTCTTCTCCCTGAATATGCTTGTGGGAACAAAGGCCGGAAGCAGTTACAACGAGCCCGAATATACAGAGTGGCTCCGCGAGGCAGGATTTAAGGATGTGCGCCGCGTTCGACTCCCAGGACCGAGCGGGCTGATGATAGGGCAGAGATGAGAGGTCAGAAGTAAGAGGTCAGAGCTTCGAACCTCTCTCTTCACACCCTCTTACACTCCTGCATTCCGCTTTGCTCGAATTGAGAAACCACCGTACCCATTAGTACGGATATGGGTAGATATATCCGGGCGGATCGAAATAGCCATAGGGATCGCCCCACCACAAGTTGTCCCAGTACGGATAGGGATAGAACGCCCACCACGGGTTCCAGCCAATTCCCCAACCAAATCCGTAGCCCCATCCGCAACCCCAGCAGCCAAAACCAAAGCCGAAGCCGGGGTATCCCCAGCCACCGCGCCAGCCCCATCCACCGTGCCAGCCGCCACCGCCCCAACCACCACCATGGATGAATTCGGTGTGTCCGCCAAAATGCGGATTGCCGTTGAGCGCAGCATGCGTGCCACCAAACGAATGCCACTGGCCGTCAGCCAGTGCTGCATGCATTTCAGTTCCGTTCGACATATTCAGACCATGCGCACCGCCCGCAGTGGCTCCGGTTCGACCACTCATGGAATGCCAACCCGGCGAACTGTCCGCGCGGCCGTAAGGCGAACTCCGCGCTCCGCCGCCTTCACGCCCCATGCTGCCGGGGTGTCCGGCAGACATCGGCCCACGCGCGCCACCGTATCCTCCGGAGGGGCCATGATAGCCGCCGCTACCGAAGCCGCCACCGTGATAACCGCCGCCGCCATATCCACCGCCGCTGAATCCTCCACCGTGCGATGACCCCCCGCCAAAGCCGCCACCAGCACCGTGCCCGCCGCCTCCGCCACGTTGGGCGAGTGCCTGTGGGGTATATGCAATCAATGCGAGAGAAGCAACACCAGCAAGGAGAACTTTCGATAGGCCGTACTTTTTCATTGGAGTTTCCCCCATGCGGACATTCAGCCGGGAGGCCGGGACCGCTCAACAAAGTAATCCTACTCTATTGGAATCGGATTTACCGGGCGAAGTTGTCCCGCTGAATGGCGGGGAAAGTGCCAGTGAATGCCAATGGTAGCGCGGCCTCCGAGCTACAAAGCGCCCAGAATCTCTGCCGCTGCGCGCTGGCCGCTGGCAATCGCGCCATGAACAGTGCCGTTGTTTCCCGTTGCATCGGTAGCTTCGCCGGCAAAGAACAACGTGTTCTCGACGGGAGCAGCCAGCGCCTGCTGCGCTCCGTCGGCGCCGACTTTGCCATAGCTATAGGCGCCGCGCGAGAACGGATCCGCTTGCCAATCGTGGTAGTGGGCGGCGACAAACTCCTTCTGCAGCTTCGTAGGCGTTACGTGCAGCAGCCGGCTGAGCGCGCTCAGCGCCTGGTCGATAACGAACGATTCGCTCTGCCCCGAAAGCCGTTCGCCTGCGTGAAACGGAGCCCAGCCGGTAATGATCGGCGACTTGCGCGGTTCCGTCGTCCACCACGTCGGAAACCACTCGTCGTCCGAGAAGAGGAAGCTCATGTCGCTCAGCGTCTTGTCGTCGCCGCGCGACGGCGTCATCGTCTCCCAAAAGCGGTGGCGGAACTCGAGCACAGCCCGCATCACTTTGCCCATTTCCAGCCGCTCGATCGCATGGAACTTTCGTCCCGGCAACGCTGGCGTAAATGTCACAGCGCCCGGCTCGAGCCGTGGTGCTTTCAGCACACCGAGCGGCAGCGTAATCAGGGCTTTCGCGGCGGTCACCTTCCGACTGGCAGCCTGTTTCGATTCCACGGGATTCGTCGCGACTTCAACATGTCCTCGCTTCCAATCTACGCGTCTGACGATAGTATTCATCTTTACCGCTACACCGGAATCCGCTAGCTTCTTGAGGTAAAACTCCACCAAACGGCGATATCCGTTCATCGCTCGGAACGCGCGCTGCCCGTGAATGCGCTCTTCGGACTCCATACCGCGCACGAGCCAATGAACCCCAACCTGCGCGGGATCGGCCGCGTTGAAGCCGGTTACATAGCCGATCGCATGCCTCTTCGCCTCTTCCATCGACGGGTTATCTCGAGTGCTCGGGAAAGAGCGGTCGAGGAACTCGAGGAACGATTGGTCCGGCTCGTCGGCGGACATCTTCTCCAAGATCTTGTCGACTTGCCCGAAGAAGTCGCACTTCGACATGCGTCCGTTATTGACGCACCAATTGTCGCCCTCGACTTCGGTTATCGGTTCGTTGATCTGCTGCAGCGGTTCGATAATCTCTGGCGCTAGGCCATGAATGAACTCGGCGCCGAGTTCGATGGGCACAGAACCTGCTTTGCCATGTTCGGTGAGAATGCGGCCGCCGATGCGATTGCGCGCCTCCAGAATTGTTACGTGGACGCCTGACTCTGCAAGCTTTGCGCCGGCCGACAGACCGGAAATGCCTGCGCCTATGATTACGACTGTTCGGTTATCGGGAACATCCTGTTGCGCTGATTTTGGGCCCATTGAGCTGTGATCTGCGTTCGGTCTCTTTGCATCTTATCGGCGGAAAAGCGTAAGGGAACATACATGTCTTTACCGATAAGCCAACGATATCACCCGATGGAAGCGATGGCCGCGCCGGAATTGCCTACTGGTCACGATTGGCAATATGAGCCCAAATGGGATGGCTTCCGGTGTCTCGCATTTCGTGACGGCAAGCGAATCGACCTGCTCTCGAAAGCTGGCAAGCCGCTGACGCGCTATTTTCCCGACCTCGTTTCCGCTCTGGGCGCGCTTTCGGCAAAGCAGTTTGTGCTCGATGGCGAGATCGTCATTCCCGACAAGGGCACGCTTTCGTTCGACAATCTGCTCATGCGGATTCATCCCGCCGCGAGCCGCGTCAAGAAGCTGAGCGAGGAAACGCCATGCCTGTTCATCGTCTTCGACCTGCTGGTCGACGAACGCAGCAAGTCGCTGGTGAAAATGCCGCTGGCGGGACGTCGGGAAAAGCTTGAGGAGTTTGCTGCGCGATACTTCCGAGGCAATGAGACGCTTCACCTCTCGCCCGCAACGCAGGATGTGGAGATGGCGCGCCGATGGTTTCGCGCGGGAATCGGGCTGGATGGAGTCGTCGCCAAGCGCCGCGATCTTCCATATCAAACCGGCGAGCGAACCGGAATGCAGAAGATCAAGAACCAGCGCACGGCGGAATGTGTAGTCGGAGGATTTCGTTACCTTGAGAAGAAGCCGCTGGCTGGATCGTTGCTGCTCGGATTGTATGACGACGAAGGCAAGCTGAATCACGTGGGATTTACGTCGTCGATTCACGATGAGGAACGAGCGGCTCTGACGAAGAAACTCGAGAGGATCGTTACGCCGCCTGGCTTCACGGGAAATGCTCCCGGCGGTCCGAGTCGCTGGAGCACGAAGCGCTCGGCGGAATGGAAACCGCTGGCGCCCAAGCTCGTTGTCGAAGTACAGTTCGATCACTTTACCGGCGGACGTTTTCGGCACGGCACGAAGTTCCTGCGTTGGCGTCCAGACAAGTCTCCGCGCGATTGCACATTCAAGCAGGTAGAGCGCGAAAACGCTGCGACGCTCAAGCTGCTGAAACTCGCAGCCTGAGCTTTTCCATAAATTATGATTTTGCCGCAGACCTCGCGGCGCATCGTGTGCTATACGATTAGCGCGAGGAATTCACGGAATGGCTCGAAAGTTTAAAGATCTTACCGAGCGCGAGATTTTGGCGCTGGCAATTGCGCTCGAAGAAGAAGACAGCCGCGTGTATGCCGACTTTGCCGACGGCCTGCGCGAGAGTTATCCGGCGACTGCGAAGCTTTTTGAAGAAATGCGTGAAGAGGAATTCAATCACCGGAATGCACTGATTGAAACCTTCCGCGCACGCTTCGGCGATCACATTCCGCTCATGCGGCGGCAGGACATCAAAGGATTCATCCAGCGGCGCCCATTTTGGCTCACGCGCCCGCTGAAAATCTCCGAGGTCCGCAAACAGGCCGAGATCATGGAACTGGAGACGCGCCAGTTCTACCAAAAGGCGGTCGGTCACGTCACCGACGCGGGCATTCGCAAACTGCTCGGCGATCTCGAAGAGGTCGAACGCAAACACCAGGTCGCAGCCGAAGCGCTCGGCGAAGAGATTACCGCGGACGTAAAGTCGTCGGAAGAGGAAGCGCAGCGGCGGCTTTTCGTTTTGCAGATTGTGCAGCCGGGCCTCGCGGGTCTTATGGATGGCTCGGTCTCGACCCTCGCTCCGGTTTTTGCGGCCGCGTTCGCTACGCGCAGCAGCAAGGACGCGTTTCTTGTCGGACTCGCGGCCTCGATCGGCGCTGGTATCTCGATGGCCTTTGCCGAGGCGCTCTCTGACGATGGCTCACTGACTGGCCGCGGGCGTCCCGTCTTGCGCGGAGCCGTGACTGGACTCATGACTGCCACCGGTGGCATCGGGCATACTCTTCCATTTCTAGTCCCTAACTTCCACGTGGCCTTTATTGCCGCAGTGATCGTCGTCGCCGTAGAACTGGGAATCATTGCCTGGGTTCGCAATCGATATATGGATACGCCGCTGCTCTCGGCAGCTTTCCAGGTCGTGGTCGGAGGAGTGTTGGTTTTTATTGCCGGGGTTTGGATTGGAAGCGCATGAGAGTTCTCAGCTTTCAGTCCTCAGCTCTCAGTTAGACAATCTTGCCTCGTGCGGAACTTCCTTGGCTCTCTTCCGTACTCTCCATTGACGCACATACCGAAAGCAACCGAGGAAAACGGATGAAGCGATTCTCCGCCGCACTTGTCTTTTCATTTGTCGTTGCATTCCTGTCGCCGGTGATCGCGGCCCCACAATCAAAACCTTCGCCGTATTCAAGCCGGGCCTGGGTCACCGATGTCGTTATCGTTTCTCCTGAAAACCTCGACCACCTTGACCGCGGCAGCGTTCTGATTGAGAACGGGCGCATAGCGAAGGTCGAACGCAACCTGAAAGCGAAGGCGCCGCGTGGAGCGACTGTCATCCGGGGAAACGGCCAGTATCTGATTCCCGGCCTGATCGATTCGCACGTTCATCTCGCTTCGATTCCGGGGATGACATTCGACCAGGACGAACAGCACCGGAAGATGGCGGCGGAATATTACGCGCAGCTGCCGCGCTCGTATTTGTATTATGGATACACGACGCTGATTGACCTGGCTGTGTATGAGCGCAAAGTGCTGGACGATTTCCGGCAAGCGCCGCTGCATCCGGATCTCTATGACTGCGGCGAGTCGCTGCCGTTCGCCAACGGATATCCGATGTCGTTCGCACCGGCGCCGGCGCGGTTCAAGGTGTTTCCAAACTTTATCTACGATACGGCGCACGCGGACCGCATTCCTTCCGAGTACAAAGCGGAGGATCATACGCCAGAGGCGGATGTGGCGCGCGACAAGAGGGAGGGCGCGATTTGCGTCAAGACTTACTTCGAGCGTGGCTTCGCCGATGACAAGAATCTTCCGGTGATGAGCGCGGAGATTGCGGCGCGAATTCGGCAGGCGGCGACGCGCGACCGGCTCGTTCTGATGATGCACGCGAATTCATTTGAAGCTCAGAAGTTCGCAGTCGATGCGAACGTCGATGTGATCGCACATGGCATGTGGAATTGGGGGCAGTTCGATAGGCAGAAAGAACTGCCGGAAGAAATCAAGCAACTGCTCGATCGAATTGTCGAGAAGCGAATCGGGTATCAGCCGACCATTCAGGTGATCAATGGCGAGGGAGCGTATTTCGATCCTGAATATCTGAAGATGCCGGAGGTTGCGAAAGTCGTGCCAAAGAGCCTGCTGGATTGGTTCGGCACTCCGCAAGGGAAGTGGTTCGGCAACGAGTTGAACGACGAGAAAAAGCCCGACGCGGACATGATCGCTATGTTCGAGCATGGCCCGCTGAGGCGCGTGCGGCAGGCGACTGCATATCTTGCAAGTAAGGACGCCAACTTTGTTTTTGGAACGGATACTCCGTCGGCGCCTACTTATGGGAACTTGCCTGGACTGAATGGCTATCTTGAAATGAAGCAGCTTCAGGAGGCTGGGGTATCGCTGACGCAGATTTTTAAGGCAGCAACTATTAACAATGCCCGCGAGTTCAAGATGGATTCGCAGATCGGAACGATTGAGCCGGGAAAGATTGCGAATCTGGTTTTGATGAAGCAGTCGCCGCTGAGCAGTATCGCGGCTTATGACAGCGTTACGGCGGTGTTCGTGCATGGCCGGGAGATTTCGCGCGAGAGCTTGGCTGCGGATTCTCAGACCAAGTGAGTTCATACTCTACCGGACCGCGAAAATCTCACAGCGCCAGCGATGCCTAGCCCACGTCTCGAACGGCGCGAGACGTGGGGCACCCGCTGCTGAGAAACGGGCCAGCGACGCTACGCCGCTGCGGCGCTGGTCTTTTTCTTCGGCAGCAAAATCCTCTCAATCTGCTGGATGTGGTTCAGGTCGTGGCCGGCGATCATCTTGACGATGTGCTCGATGCTCTCCTGTCCTCGCTCGGAGTGTATGCCGAAGTGCTTCCATTGTTCTGGAGTCAGCGTCTTGAGTAGTTCGAGGTTGGCTTCGCGGAAGACTCGTTGCTGGATTAGAGCTTTCTTTGGATCGCGCTTGTTGTAGTTCAGATTGGCGCTCCATGCGTCTTGATCGTATCCCTGGACTGCGATTCCGGGCTGGCCGAGAATTGAACGCATGCGCCATCCGTACACGATTTCCGTGTCGGCGAGGTGGGCGAGTATCTCTGCCACCGACCACTTGTCGGGCGCGGGCTTTTTGCGCAGCTTTGCCGGACTGATGCCCTTGATCAGGCGGGCTAGCTTTTTGGGCGTCGTGGCCTGGAGTTTGATCGGGTCCTGGTTTCCGGTGTGAGACAGAATGCGCTGGGTGTATTGTTGGGCGGTTTCGGGCACGGGCTCTCCTTTTCTTTTTTAACTTTCTCGACCACCTGATTTTGACGCAGCTGGCAGAGGAAAGCATCGGGGAAATTTCGGATGGGCGTGATCGTAGGCGTCAATGGGATTCAGGAAGTTCCTGGCGACGGTTGCGATTTTCGATGAGATCGTAGGGATCCTTCGACTCGTTCGGCTCGCTAGGCTCACCTTACTTCGCTCAGGATGACCTCCTGAGAAAAGCGCTGATTACGATTACGGTAGTTCGAAATGGGCTATATTCCTGCTTCAGGAAATGCTTGCAAATTAGTGCTCAGAAAGGCATTGAAAAGCGGCTTCCGGGTGCTTAATCTTGCATTGACTAGTGGTCAAACCAGGCCCCTGGTCAGACCAGATTTGAGGGGGTACACATTTTGGAGGGAATTGTAAGTAGTCTGGCGAAACCGGCCCAATTAAGGAGGGATGTAAAACCGAGGCCACGTTCTGAAGCGAAACGCGCACGCATCGTTGAGGTGGCGATCCGGCATTTTGCGGATCGCGGCTACAACGCGGCGCGCGTCGAGGATATCGCGGCACAGCTTGGGATCGCCAAAGGGTCCGTGTTTCAACATTTCAAAAGCAAAGACGGCCTGTTTTTTGAGGCTTATAAAAAAGCGGTTTTATCTTTTCCTAAATACCTGCAAGTGCCCGCCGAGCTTGAACAGCGCGGGTTTTTTGAAGTGCTGCGTTACTGGCTGGGGCGGACCGAGAACATGTTGCGGGACAACCTGGCTTCCTATCGTATTTATCTGGTAGGCAATTACGGCACCGACCTGGCGCTCCGCAAGGAGATCAATCGATTTCTTGTCACCGAGGATCCGTATGGGTGGCGGGAGTTCGTGCAGTTCGGGATTGAGCGCGGCGAGTTGCGCCCGGATCTCGACGTCGACATGATCGGGTCGATCCTGGAGTGGACGATGGACCGCTTTCAGGACGCGCTGCTGACCGAGGAACTCGATCCGGGGCTGTTTAGAAAGACCGGAGCGGTTCCGGAGAAGAAGGAGACGCGCATCGACCAGTTCATCGATCTGTTACGGCGAGCCATCGGGTCGGAAGCTGTGCAGATGAAGAAGTAGTCCTTACAAATTCCCACGTCTCGAAAAGCGCGAGATCCTTAGACACGCTCAAGACAGGCGTGGGGGTAGCCTGCCTTTTTATCTTTCCCACGTCTTTACGAGGCGTGGGAAATCCTTACAATAGAGAGCCATGAATACTGCTATCCCTCAAACGGAGAGATTGGCGGCGCGCGAACGCGCTACGGTCGCGGAGATTCTGGAGAGCTACGATGCGGGCGCGGCACTGGCGGAGGCGTCGACGATTCCAGCGCCGTGGTACGTCGACGAGCGCATTGCGGAATTGGAGCGGCAGACGGTGTTTTCGCGAACCTGGCAGGTGGTGGGACGCGTCGATCAGGTTGCGAAGGCGGGACAGTTTGTGAGCGCGACGGTGGCTGGCGAGCCGATTGTTGCCGTGCGCGGAAATGATGGCGTACTACGCGCCTTTTACAACGTTTGCCGGCATCATGCGGCGGCGGTTGTGACGGAGCCGTGCGGCGTCGCCTCGATTTTGCATTGCCCTTATCACGGTTGGAATTACGGGCTGGACGGCTCGCTCAAAGGGATGCCGGAGTTTGAAGGGGTTCGGAATTTTGAGCGCTCGGAGAATGGGCTTGTGCCGGTGAAAGTGGAGACCTGGGAGCAGTTTGTTTTCGTCAATCTTGATCCCGAAGCTGTGCCGCTTGCGGAATTTCTTGGTTCGCTCGTGAAGCGGGTTGCGCCGCTTGGATTGGGCGAACTGCACTATTTCACCTCGAAGACTTACGACATCGCGTGCAACTGGAAGGTATTCGTCGATAACTATTTGGACGGCGGCTACCATGTTCCGCATCTGCATAAGGGGCTGAGCTCGGTTCTGGATTACAAGCAGTACACAATTGAAAACGAGGATCGGTACTGCTTGCAGTCAAGCCCGATGGTGACGTCGGACGAGGATGCGGCGACCGGGGCGACGCGCAAGGGCGATCGGGCTTGGTATTTCTGGCTTTATCCGAACTTTATGTTCAACTGCTACGAGGGATATCTCGATATGAACCTGGTGATTCCTCTTGATGTCGATCATTGCCGGGTGGTGTTCGACTTCTACTTCGGCGACTTGAGCGAGAGTGCGCGCGCCTATAACGAGCAGAGCGTGGCCGTTGGAAACCGTGTGCAGGATGAAGACCTGGGAATCTGCGAGGCGGTGCAGCGCGGGCTGAAGTCGCGGGCGTACGGAGCGGGACGGCTATCGGTGCGGCGGGAGAGCGGCGAGTGGTGGTTTCACCGGCTACTGGCTGCGGATTTGAAACGCGATCAGGGTTAGAAAAGACGTGGCAGGCCCCCTCTCTACGACAGCCGGTGCAGGACCAGGAAGGTCACGGCGGCCAGAAATGCGGCGGCGGGAATGGTGAAGACCCACGCCCAGACAATACGGCCCGCAATTCCCCAGCGCACGGCGGAAAGACGATGAACCGCGCCGACTCCGACGATGGCTCCTGTGATGGTGTGAGTGGTACTGACTGGAATTCCGGCTAGCGCGGTGGCGAACAGCGTGATTGAGCCGGCGGTCTCGGCGCAGAAACCTCCTACCGGTTTGAGCTTGGTAATCCTCTGGCCCATAGTTTTGACGATGCGCCAGCCTCCGAGGTAAGTGCCCGCGGCGATTGCGGCGTGGGCCGCGAGAATGATCGGCCAGCGCAGCCGGCCCCAGCCTCCCAGCATGTCTACTTTGCTCATGAAGCCGCCGGTGTAGAGGGCGCCGGCGATGATGCCCATAGTCTTTTGCGCGTCATTGGCCCCATGGCCCAGGCTATAGGCTGCGGCGGAGAGCAATTGCAGTCGGCGAAACAAACGATCGACTGGTTGCGGCGCGGAGCGGCGGAAGATCCAGTAGATCGAGAGCATGAAGAGGAAGCCGAGCACGAGGCCGATAACTGGCGCGACCACGATGAAGATCAGTGTCTTGTACCAGCCTTGCGGGATAATGACAGCGAAGATTGAACCTGCGCCATGATGGAGAGCCGCATTCATCATGGCCGCACCGGCGTATCCGCCGATCAGGGCGTGCGAGGAAGACGTCGGCAGGCCCCACCACCAGGTAAGCAGGTCCCACGCAATCGCGCCGAAGAGCCCGGCGAGGACCACGTATTGATTGACGAATTCGAGGTGGATCATACCGGTGCCGATGGTTTTGGCGACGGCGGTGCCGAGGAAGAATGCGGCGAGAAAGTTGAAAACAGCTGCCCACAGAACGGCCAGCTTCGGGGAAAGTACGCGGGTCGAGACCACGGTGGCGATGCTGTTGGCGGAATCGTGGAATCCGTTGACGAAATCGAAGATCAGAGCGACCAGGATCGTGATCAGGACGAGCAGAACGTCAGCGTGCACCGGAGAGTTTGGCCTCCTTAAAAATTTGCAGGTTGGAGCGGTTCATCACGATGGGCTAGGCGCTCTTCAACAGGATGGCTTCGAGGACGTTGGCGGCATCCTCGGCCTTGTCGGTGGCGACTTCCAGAACTTCGTAGAGTTCCTTCATTTTTATGAGGCGGATGGGATCCTTTTCGCTCTCAAAGAGGCGCCCGATCGCGCGACGGCTCAGGTGGTCAGCCTCGTCCTCCAGGCGATTGATCTCGTCGCAATGTTTTAGAACCTCGCCGTCTTTTTCAAGGACAGAGACGCCGCGGGTCAATTCCTCGCTTTGGAGGACGATGAGTCCGGCAAGTTCGGCAGCTTCCGGGCCAGGTTCGGAGATCTTGTACATCACGAGGCGGTTGGCGGCGGCGTTGACGAAGTCGAGAACGTCGTCAAGCGAGGAAGCCAGTTTGTGAATGTCTTCCCGGTCGAATGGGGTGATGAAGCTCTGATTGAGCTTGGCGATGATCGCATGGGTAGCGCGGTCGCCTTTATGTTCGACTGCCTGCACCTGGGCGACCCGCATGGTGAGATCGCGTGGATCTTCCAAAATGCCGCGCAAAAGCTTGGCGCCCTCGGTGAGGTAGCCGGAAAGCTCGGCAAACAACTCGAAGAACTTCGCGTCGTGTGGAATCAGGCGCACGATTTCCTCTCTTTCAATGTCGGATGGACGCCTTGGACTTGCTGAATGAAGCGGGCCGCTCAGCCCGATTTCACGACTGTCTTCTTGCGCTTCTCCGTGCGATGTGAGGAGACACGTCGGCCTACGGCTGCGGCGGGGCTCCTGCAGGACCAGCGAGTATACCGTAAGCGGGGAAGGGTTTCAGTGCTGGAAAGCCAGTGGTCAGTGAACACCCGTAAGCGCGTCCGCGGTGAGCTGTTACCCGTTAGCTTTGACTTTGGAGCTGAGAGCTCGGAGCTGACTTTGGCGAATGCCCGGCCCGCCGCCAGGTGGCGGCATGTGGGGTCGTGGGGTTGGGCCGGGCAATGCTTATGTACTTCCCTTGGTTCTAGTAATTGAAGACACTTTAGCCGGACGGCGTACGGCTGGCTGTGATTTGCGTCACATTTGCCTGTGATTAATGCGCCACAGGTACGTGTGATCATCGTCACGGCGTCTTGTCCGGGCAGGTTTTAAGTTGTGGGGGAAGGTCCCAGGAAAGGACAGAGGAGAATATGGCGTACGTAATCACCGATAACTGCATCAAGGATCATCTTTGCGTTGATGTCTGCCCGACCGACTGCATTCATCCCAAAACCGACGAACCCAAGATCGAGGAAGTAAGCCAACTCTACGTCGACCCGGCCGGCTGCATCGATTGCGGCGCCTGCGTTCCTGCCTGCACCTCCGACGCGATCTTTGCAGTCGAAGACGTTCCGGAGGACAAGAAAGACTCCGTCGAAAAGAACGCCGCTTACTACAACTAGAATTTTCTTCGCTGATTGGTTGCTTCTCCCACCCGCGCTCTCGGTTGAGGGCGCGGGTGTTTGTGTTTCAGCCGCCGCTGGCGGCAAGATGGCTGGCAGCCGGCGGCTAACCCCTAACCGCTGTCAGCGAAGGCCCCATGTACTCGGTTAATGGCCGTAAGCGGTGCGGTATGCGGCAAGCCTTGAGCGGTGAAAAATCAGCCTTGAACCGTCCGCCGAAGAACCAGAGTTCTACTTGATCTATGGATTGTGAGTGGATAGAAAAGACGCTCTCAGCGTCAGGCTTGGCTAGTATTCCCTCGCCCTGCCTGACGCTGTGCCAGTGAAGCGCGTGCCGTCAATGAAGCACGAGCCTCGGAGCGCACCCTGGTTGTGGGTCGAACGCGCGCAGAGGCTTTCTGGCTGGCTGGCTCTCGACGACCGGTTCGGGAATCATCGCGTCGAGAATGCATTCAAGAGCTTCGGGCGAGCCTCCCCAGTTGCCCGATAGCGGCTCGCGGTAAACGGACAGTTCCGCCAGTAACCGACCCATGGATTGGGGTTCCAGTTCGGCCTCGGATCTGTCACCATCGCCCGCCAGGGGAAGCGGCGGACGATAGGACGGCGAGGACAAACGCAGCGTCGCCTCTTCCAGCCAGTAGGCGATCAGGACCTTAAGATGTTCGCGGCTGCACGCGCTGCGCACCTGCTCTTGTTTGGCGAGTGAGGGATGCCAGCTAAGAATTTTCAAACGGTCGAGCCAGCGGTTCTCCATCACCAGGTACCAGCCCGCGTGGTGGAAGGCGACCCGCCCGCAGACAGAACACGGCAGCCGCTTTATGGTCAGACAATCCATTAGAAATTCCTATGCGCTGCTTACCATGGCCCGCGCTCCGGACGTACGAAACGCGGTTCTTTCACCGAGCGGAATGGTTAGCATCCCCAGCTTGGGATCGAAATGCAGGGTGAAGTGCAGCGAGCAGGCGCCGCACAGCCAAAAGTGCTCGCGGCGGCGTATTTTTCGACGGGTTCCGTCGAAATTCTCTGCATCTTCGGCGACCAGCACCTCCGAGACGAAGAGTTTGCCGTCGCGCAGCGAGCGGAACGGGACGGTACAACACGGGTTGGCACATTTTTGCAACATTCGAGGGTTCCGTAGTCTCCAAGTTCAGCCTTGGCCAGAGGAGATTTCCACTGATGTTGCACGCACAGCGCCAAAACGATGAGTTACCGAATCGAAACTATAGGACACGCCCTTACAGAGAGTTAGGTAGGAGTACTTTATCTGCAGTAATTTGGATCGGTTTTATCTATTGACGAAATGCCGTCAGACATGCCCCGGAGATACGAAACCGACCCAACGGTGTGTGACAAGCTCACATTTTGTCCCAATCTGGAATTATGAGAAGAAACTTAGAAGATGGTGTACGTACAGACTCGTGCTAACAGAAGAAAGAACTCAGCAGCTCAATTCCAGCGCCTTAGTTTCGCATTCGGAGCACAAGGCCGCATCCTTAAGGTCGATCCATTCCACCGCATGTGAAGGCGCCATCACGCATGAGTAGTCGCGGCAGTGAGTTAGTTCGAAGGTATGCCCGACCTCGTGCACCGCCTCTTTCGCGAGCCGGTTGACGAGCACGTCGTAGTCTTCGGGCAATCCATAGAACTGCTGGCGAAGGCGGTGGTAAGAGACGATGGCGCAGGGGCCTCCCATCTGTGCCTCACCAAATACGAAGGTCAAAATTGGGATGTAGAGATCGGCAGCCGTCACTCCCAGCACCCGCCAGGAGCCATTCGCATACGCCTGCATGGCGTGCAGAAGTTCGGAGGAATGGTGCTGACCGCGCTCGGGATGGAAAGCCAGCCGCGGGTCGAGACGCGGGTCGCCCAGCCGGATGCGGCATGGAATGCGGAAAGCGTCGGCCACCGCGGGAGCCACATCCTGCAGCAGCCGCGGTTCGATCTCTCCGATCGGCAGCAGATCGATCATCTTCATCGCGTCTCGACGGGGCGACTCCAGCCGTACTTCTTCAACTTGTGGTGCAGTGTGACCCGGTCGATGTCGAGCATTTCGGCCGCTCGGGTCTGGTTGTAGTTGCATTGTTCCAGAATCCGAAGGATATGCGTCTTTTCCATCTCTTCGAGAGACTTCGACGTGCCATTGCTGGATGGAGATTGCGTCTTGAAGGCGAAATCTTGTTCACGGATCTCAGGTTCCTGCGCCACCACCATGGCGCGCTCGATGGCGTTCTCGAGTTCGCGGATGTTGCCCGGCCACGGTTGCTGCTGCAATAGGTCCATGGCGTTCGGATTCACACGGTTGATCTTCTTGTTCATCTGCAGCGAGAACTTGCGGACGAAATGATTGACGAGCAGAGGGATATCTTCGCGCCGTTCGCGCAAAGCTGGCAGCTCGATGTGGAAGACATTCAGACGGTAGAAGAGGTCGGGGCGGAACTTGCCTTCCTCGATGAGCTGCTCGAGGTTCTTGTTGGTGGCGGCGACGCAGCGGAAGTCGACGGTGATCGGTTGCGTGCTGCCGACGCGAACGATTTCGTGCTCCTGCAAGACGCGAAGGAGGTCGGTCTGAGTCTTCAGGCTGATGTCGCCAATTTCGTCGAGGAATACTGTGCCGCCCTCGGCGATTTCGAACTTGCCCTTCTTGCGGTATTGGGCGCCGGTGAATGCGCCTTTCTCGTGTCCGAAGAGCTCGCTTTCGAGGAGCGTCTCCGTGAGAGCGCCGCAATGAATGACGACCAGCGGATGAAAGCGGCGGGCGCTGGCGTGGTGAATGGCGCGTGTGACGAGTTCCTTGCCGGTTCCGCTTTCGCCGGTGACGAGCACGGTGGCGTCGGTCGGGGCGACCGTTTCGATGGCGTGGTAGACCTTCTGCATCGCCTCACTCTCGCCGATGATCTCTTCCGGTCGGGCGACTTCCGCGACTGTTTCGCGCAGGCGGACGTTCTCTTCTTCGGTGCGCTTGTGGGCCAGTGCCTTCTTGACCAGGTGTGCGATCTCGTCCGGATCGAGCGGCTTGGTCACGTAGTCGTAAGCGCCATTCTTAAGGGCCGTCACTGCGGTTTCGACCGAGGCATATCCGGTCATCATGATAACGATCAGGTTGGGATCGATCTCGTGCATGCGGCGCTGGAGCTCAATGCCGTCGGTGCCGCGCATTTTGATGTCGCAGAGCACGGCATCCCAGGGCTTTTCGGCCATTTTGGTCAGCGCGCCGTTGGCGTCTTCGGCGGTGCCGACCTCGTATCCTTCTTCGTGAAACCATTTGGCTAACGAATCGCGGACACTGAGTTCGTCGTCCACGATCAACAGCTTCGCTTGTGGCGTCAAGGCAATCACCTCGTATTCATTTCTGTGCCTGCCATGGAATTCGCTGGCTCCATTGTTGTCGTGGAGCGGCTGGGCACGGGCAATGTGATGGTTACGGTTGTTCCTTTTCCGACTTCAGAATCGATCTTGATCTGGCCGCTATGGCGCTCGATAATGCCGCGGCTCACAGCGAGCCCGAGCCCGGTGCCGCGGCCGGTTTCCTTGGTCGTGACGAAGGGCTCGAAAATTTTAGGGAGAATTTCCGGCGGGATGCCACTGCCGTCGTCGCGGACGGTGAGCACAACTTTATTGCTGTCCTGGGACAAGCGCGACTCGACCCAGAGGTTGCCGCCTTTCGGCATAGCGTCGGCGGCGTTTACGATTACGGCGAGCAGAACCTGCTCGATCTGCGATGGATCGCAGTGCAACAGTGGCAGGCCTTCGGCGAGTGAAGTGTGCAACTCAACGGCGGCCAGCTTCAGGTTAGGCCGCACCAGCATGGTGGTTTGCCCGACCAGCCTGTTGAGGTCGGTCGATTGCACGTTCATCGGCGACTGGCGCGAGAAACTGAGCAGGTTTTTCACCAGTTCTCCGCAGCGTTTGCTTTCCGATGAGATCAAGTCAAGGCATTGCTGCGCCTCTTGTTTCTTTTCCGCCGAGACCTGTCCGTTGTCGACCCACTTTTTGATCAGCTTGGAATAGGTGAGAATGCCGGATAGCGGATTGTTGATTTCGTGGGCCACGACGGCGGCCATCTTGCCGACCGAGGACATGGTCTCGACGTGCAGGACTTCGTCGTGAGCGCGGCGCAATTCGCGCGTCTTCTCGTCTACTCGGTCTTCCAGCGTACGGGCCCAGGCGACGACCTCTTCGTTGGCGGCGCGCAACTGCAGGCTCATGACGTTGAACGAATCGGCGAGCAGGCCAAGCTCGTCATGAGAAGAGGACTTGATCTGGATGCCGAGCGCGCCTTCGGTCAACCTTTCGGTGCCCTCCTGCAGGCGCTTCAAAGGACGATCGACTACGCGGCGAATGAAGATCCAGCTCAGGATCGCCGTCGCGGCCATGGCCAGGCCATCGCAAACGACGACGCGCCAGGAGAGTTCTGCGAGCTGCTGATCGGTGCGCGCCAGCGATAAGTGCGTATCGAGCACACCGAGGATCTGCTGATTTGCAGGATGCGCGTGGCAGCTTGCGTTCGAGCAGTTCGCCTGGTTCTCGATGGGAGTGATGATGGCCAGCACGCGCTCACCCTTGGCCGGGTAAATGCGGAAGCGGTCGGGCCGGTTCAGGTGTGCTAGCGGCTGCTGTTGGGCGTGGCAGCCGTAGCAAGCTTCGGCGTCCTTGTCGACGCTCTGGTCGATCTCCGGGGCCTCGGAGGAGTAGCTGATGCGGCCTTCGCGATCGAACACGCGCAGCCGCACAACGCCGGGTTCGTTGGCCATGGCGGAAATCGCCCGGTGCAGGCCCTCACGGTCGTTGTGCAGCATGTACTCGGTGGTGTTCCGCCGGATGACGTCGCTGATGCGCTCGGCGCTCAGCAGCGTCGCCATTTCCATGTGCTGGCGCTGCAAACGGATCGTCAAGTAGCCGAGGAGGGAAAAAATAACGAGCATCCCTCCCAGCAGCATGACAATGAGCTTGGTTCCGAGGCCGTACCGAACTCTTGCGGCCGGTACCATGCCGTTCGCGTCTTGTTTAGTCTCCTGCATGGCTCAAGACCCCGGCACCGATGGGTATTACCGGTTCTTCGAGCTTGTGTGCTTTCTCGCTTTCGAAAATTGGCAAGTACTTCACCGCGACACCAAAGGCCGCGAATCCGATGGCGATGATCATCAGAGTGATGCTGAACTCGGTCCACTTCGGCGCGTAGTGATGGCCGACATAAGTCTCGAAACCAATCAAAGCGATGTTCAGCCGGTTGGTGATGAAGCCCAGCACCGTCGAGATCGAGGCCAGATAGAGGAGCTGCGGCGATAGCCGAACTTTCTTAAAGCTGAGCAAGGCGATCGGGATCACGAATGTTAGCGTCAGTTCCAGCCACAGGAAATAGGCTTCGTAGCTCGGCTTGAAGACTTGCGCGAGCACGCCGCGATGATAGAAGTCTTCAACGCGCAGCAACAGGTTGACCCACAAGGCCACCAGCAGCGCGCCTCCGAGCGTGACCAGCACCGGCAGTTCCAGTTGACGACCGAAGGCTTTCGCGCTCTGCGTCGACTCGAAGATCGTCATGGCCAGACCAACCGCGACCGCCGATCCGAAGAAGAAGAACGGCATCGCCGGGGTATACCAGAACGGATGCAGCTTGCTGGGCATGATCAGATAGAGCGATCCGAGCGAGCTTTGGTGCAATGTCGAAAGCAAGATGCCCGCCACGATCAGGACCGGATAGATCTTTTTGATGACCTTGATGCCGGTGGTCCAGTTCAGCCGCTCAAACACATTGGGCAGAAATTCGAAGAAGAGGACGGTCGTGTACGTCATGACGCAGAAGCCGACTTCGAACATGACCGAGTGTGGGTTCATGTAGATCATCTGGTGCCAGATAAACCAGGGGCGGCCGAGGTCGAAGAGCAGTCCGACGATGAAGAGGAGGTAGCCGAGAAACGCGGTCAGAACTGCTGGGCGCACAACGGGATGCAGTCGCTCGACGTTAAAAAGGTAAACCGCGCCCACCATGCAGAAGCCACCCGCGGCCAGCATCACACCGCAAAGGCAGTCGAAGCCGATCCACAGTCCCCAGGGGAATTGGTCGGTCATGTTGGAGACGGCGCCGAGCCCGCGGAAGTAGCGCACGAACGAGGAGTAGAGGCCCGCGGCCATGATCGCTAGAAAGATGACTCGCCAGAAAGTCAGTTTGAATTTCATTGTTTGCCCCCGTTCTTTTCCGCGGCTTCAGCGGCTGCCACTTCGTCGCGGCGATGCGATACCCAATAAATTCCACCTAGAACCAGCGTCCATAGCGGAATGAAATCCGGAATTCTCTCCATGACGCGGCCGGTGTATTCGGGCATCGGCGTCTCGCCGAGCTTGGAGGAGGCCGGATAGCCGAACTCTTCGACATCCACGCCCGCGATCAACAACACCGACGCTCCGCCCACTTCATCGAGGCCGTAGATGCGCTGCTTGTAGTTCGAAGGATTGTCGGCCAGCCGCTTCTTGGCTTCGGCGATCAGTTGGTCGCGCTCGCCAAATTTGGTCGCGCCGGTCGGGCAGATTTCAGCGCAGGCCGTTTGCTTTCCCGCAGCCACACGATCCGGACACATGATGCACTTCTGTACTCTCGGATTCAGCGAGCCCCATTCATACTTGGGTTGACCAAAGGGGCAGGCGACCATGCAGTAGCGGCATCCGATGCACTTCCACACGTCATAGACGACCGGGCCTGCCTGTGTTTTGTGAAGGGCGCCAACGGGGCAAACCGATGCGCACGCCGGCTTTTCGCAGTGCATGCACAGCCGCCGCATGAACTTGTCTTCCTTGGTGAGAACGACGGTGAACTTGTGCGCCGATTGGACCGATTCGGCGGCGACGTTGTCGTCGTACGGCAGCTTGTTCTGCTGGGCACAGGCGCCTTCGCACTGCTTGCAGCCGATGCATAGAGTCGAGTCGTACAGAATGGCCTTACTCATGGGTTATCTCCGGGCCACTCCGGAACAGGACTTCCGCGCGTCGGGCGTGGAGATCGGCGGATGCGAGAGCTGTGGCGAAGTGGCAATCAAATACCGGCTCAACCAATCGAGCCGGGTATTGCCAGACAAAAAACAGGCTTCCTGGAGCGGCAACCTGCACCGTTCGTCGTCGAAAGCCCGGAATTTCCTGAACGGCTGATCGGGCCGTTTTCGGATAAGGACCCGGGTTTCACATCGCAGGTGAAACCCGGGCGGGCTGTTCCTATATGTATGAGTGGAGGCGCTATGCAGCTCAGCCAGTTTTGGGGAGCTGCCATCCAGGAGTGCGATGAGCCCAGTTTGACCGGTCGCTTTCACCGCGCACCTCCGCTGGTGCCGCGCCGCTGGGGGACCGGCGGTCAGGCACCACAAAGGAATAGCCGATCTTTTGCCGTTGGAACCGACTCCCTATCGAACCTGAACTACTTCAGGCCCTTCAGGTAGGTGGCGATCGCCTTCGCGTCGTCAGCCGAAACGCTCTTCACGTTCGCCGGGTGCTTCGCGGTCTCGGCGATTCCCTTGGTGATCGTGGCTTCGTCCTTGCCCGCGAGAGCGGGAGCTTTCATCGCCGGCTTGCCGGCAGCATCCGCACCGTGGCACGCAGCGCACTTTCCCTTGTACAGAGCGGCGCCATCTTCGGCCCAGGACAGACTCGGAATCAGAATGAACAGAGCAACCGCGATGGTGAGTACAAGCGCCGCGATTTTGGTGGTCTTCATGATTGCTTTTCCTCTCAGAATTTAAGTTGGGCGCGAGGGGGAAACAGTGGCTAAAGTAACGTTGTTCTTTTCACCGCTGCCGCGACAACTCGAATCGCGTTGTAGCGATTCGCCGCATTTCCAGCCGCGCTGATGAGAGTTTCAACAATGCGGCAAATCTACGCGGTGACGGGTGTCACCTTGAGTCGTGACCCATGTGCGGGTTGATTGGTCATAGAACACATTGAGTTACGAGTTGAAGCGGTGCTTGGACTGGGATGTGCGTTGACCGGGTGGACGAAATTCTCACCATGACTCACGAATTTCAGCTGAGAGAGTCGCCTGGCGACGTCCCTGTTTACCGTTCAGTCCCGAATCCCCCTCAGACGCTTTAGATGATTGGCTTTGCTCGTTGCTCCTAAGGGGATTGGTCAGGACATCGGCTTCTCTGGATGTGGCCCGAACAGCGTGGTCTCTCAGGGCTTGGTTTCGGTAAGAATTGCCTTAAAACAATCACAGAAAATGAGGGCAGAGCCGAAAAGCCCCTGCCCTCACCTTGAAACGGCGTTACTTGCCGGAGCCAACCAGTTTGACCTCATCCACGGCCTTCTTGCCGTTGAGGGCCATCGAGAGTTTGCCGGTTACGCTTCCTTGCTGTGTTGGGGTGAAGGTGATGTTGACGGTGCAACTGGAGCCAGGCGCCACTGTACCGCCGCAGTTATCAGCTTCCGTGAAAACGCTGGGCGATGGGGTGATTCCCTGGATCGTCAGCTTCTTATTGGTGGCGTTGGCGAGAACGATGGGCAAGGTTGCGTTTTGGCCCACAGTCACGCCGCCGAAGTTCGCGAGGATCGGATAAACAAGGATCGGTGTTACCGAACCAATGCCGCTGAGGGCAATGGTTTGCGGAGAGTTTGGCGCATTGTCAGTGATCGATAGAGTCGCCGTCTCAGACAGCGGCGAACTCGGATCGAAGAAGACGTGGACGACGCAACTCTGTGCCGGTTTCAAAGTGGTGCACTTGCTGACAATCTGGAAGTCGGTGTTATTGGCGGTGATGCTGGAGATGGCGACCGGCACCGCTCCGCCGTTCGAGATGGTGAACTTCTGGGCTTTGCTCTTGCTGCCGATCTCGTGATAGCCAAACGAAAGGCTGCTGGTTGAAACCGTGACCGTCGGGCTGTTTGGATACCAGCGCAGCGCAGTGCTGCTCTTCACCGAGGGCTGGTCGTAGCTGAATTGAGTTCCAAGATTGGAGGACACTTGCACGCCGATACTTGCGGTTGCGCCGTTGTCATTGCTGGCGTATGGGCCGCCAAAGAGCGTATCGGCATAGTTGAAGAGAATCTCGCTGCTGCCCTCGAAGAAGACGACTTCGAAAGTGACCGTGCCCGTCGTCTCGCAGCAGATACCCACATCGCGCCATTCGACGACCAGTTGGCGGTTTGGTTCCGTTCCCACGACATCCCAGAACACGTTGTTGTCATTTCCGCTGCCGAACGGATAGAGCGTGTCCCAAAAGGGCGCGACGAGAGTTGTCGTGTCCGGGTCTGGAATCCGCGAGTTGTAATAGTTGTAGAAACCATTGAACGAGATCATCCCACCCGCCCCGACCGTCAGCGTGCTGTAATTGCCGCCCCCAAACTGGATGGGGAACGGAGAGGTGATCTGTGCGGAGTTGGAGTAATTGAGGTCGAGATTCGTGCCGGCGATAGTCACGTAGTTGTATGTGGCCGAAGCCGAGGCATAGTTGATTGGCTGGTAAACCACGAAAGGCAAACTGTTCGACACGCCGCCTCCGGGGGTGGGTGTGAAGACGGAGATCTGATAGGTTCCCGCAGTGATCAGGTCGGCTGCCGGGATGGAGAAGTTAAATTGCGTATTGCCGAATCCGTAGTAAGAAGCGATGGCTACCCCATTCCACAGAATCTGAGAGCCATAGACAAAGCCCGAACCTGTTGCGGTGACCTGGGCGCCGTTCGTGCCCACCGGCGTGCTGGTGAGCGAGAGTGACGTCAGTGTAGGAACCGGCGCCTGCCCAGTGCCGGTCAAACTCAAATTGGTGTTGTATAAGCTGTCGGAATAGATGCTGACATTTCCGTATTCATTGCCGGGATTGCTGGGGATGAAGGTTACCGTGATGGTGCAACTGGCTCCGGCCGCCAGGCTGCCTGGGCAATTGTTGGTTTCCGGGAAATCGCCGTAGGAAGAGATCTGGCTGATTCCGAGCGCTCCAGTTCCAGTGTTGGTCAAGGTAGCCGATTGAGGAGAGCTGCTTTGACCGATCAAGGTCACCGGAAAGGAGAGCGAGGCCGGATTCAGAGTCGGAACGCCCGCACTTACGCTGCTGCCGCTGACGGAAAGGGTCTGCGGGCTTTGCGGCGCGTTGTCGGTGAAAGTCACTGTTCCAAATTCGCTGCCGATGATCGTGGGAGTGTACGTAATGCTGAGAGTACAGGAAGCTCCGGCGGCGAGCGTGTTGGGCGCGATCGGGCAGTTGTTGGTTTCGACGAAGTCGCTGGCACCTGTGTAGACGATGCTCGCGATCGTGAGCGGGGCTTGTCCGGCATTCGTCAGATTGCCGGTATTGGTAATCGAAGTGCCGATAACTTGGCCATAGAAATAGAAGCAGCAGGGAAGCTCAATTTGTGGAGCGAGGCCGGTACCGTTGAGGGTGACGGAAATCGGATTAGCGGTTGCGCCGGTGAAGATGCCGAGGGCGCTGGGGACGCTTCCACCGCTGATCGGGGAGAAGGTGACGTTGAGTTGGCAACTCGCGCCCGCTACCAGGCTCGTGCCGCAGTTATTCGACTGAGAATAAGACGAGCCCACGGCGATCAGATTGAATTGGACCGCGCTCTTGCCATTATTCGTGAGGGTCACAGATTGGGGTGCGCTGGTGGTGCCGACGTCCTGGGCGGAAAAATGCAGGCCGTATGCAGAGAGCGCGACGGTTGGCGAGGCGGTGTATTCATCGACACCGATGTCGATTGCCCCGCTGATGGTGCGTGGATCTCCATCCCAATCGGTGGATGGCTCGTTCGGAGCGGAGACGGTTCCCGCCTTGATGACCGGAGAGCCGGCATCGATGTGGAAGTTAGAACTCAAGAAGTCTGCGAACAGGGGATCGGCTGAGATATTTCCGCTCGTGCCGGTTTGATCGGGACATCCGTTGCCGTAGGCGCTGCCCTGGGCCGAATAAACGTCGTTATTCGTAAATGCGGCTGGAGCGCCTTGATAGTTGCACGACAATGCGGATGCATTGTCTTCGGTGGCCACGAGCAGGTTATTTTGCAGGGTAATGGAACTGTTCAGCGGAAAAATGTCCAGTTCGCTGGCTGAATTCTGGCCGCAGCAGTTGGAAGCCTGATTATTGGTGATGGTATTGCTTACCAACGTGATTGGAATGTCGCTTTCGGGCTGAAGGGAAACGCCATAACTTTCATTTCCCTCGACCAGGTTTTGGACAATCGTTGCACTACCCTCAATAGGGCTGTAGTAAATGCCGGTCCCAGTGTTGCCGACGATGGAATTCTGTTGAATTACTTCATTGCCTTCAGAGGTGGTGAGATTTATGCCGCCGCCTGAAGCAGTAATCAGGTTGCCAACAACCTGTATGCCGGAATCGATCTCGGTGCCGACGCCTGCCCCGGTGTTGGTGAACAAATTTCCCTGTATCAGTCCACCTCCGAAAAACACATTTACACCGGCTGGATAATAGCCGTAATTCGACTTGGTGTTGGTAATAATGTTTCCTTTTATTGTCGGAGTCGAGGATTGGATATAAATATCCCCGTCGGAGCCATTCTGGATAGTGAAGCCGCTGATCACAGCGCTTAAAGTTTCCTGCGTCTGGAAGGTGACTGTGGCGGCGTAATTTTGGTTAGTGGAACCGTCGATCACGGTTGCTGCGGGCCCGCTCGCGCTGGTAACCGTGATGGCTTTGCCGTTGAAATTAATGCTCTCGAAATAAGTGCCGGCCGAGACCAGCACCGTGTCGCCATTGGAGGCGGCATTGATGCCAGCCTGAATGGTCGGCTGGTCGGAAGGGACGTGAATGATTTTAGCCGTCGCGGGCGCGGCGACGAGGAGAGCGGAGACGAAGAAGACGAGAATGGCACGCATCGACATGATTGAACCTCGGGAAGTAATGTGGTGGAGCACGGTCGTGCAACCGGCCGCTGCGGAATAAAGCCAGCGGCCTGGCGCCGCGGAGACGGCAGATCGATAACGAGACTTTCTATGCTAGAAGCGAGAAAGTGTCAAGTTATTTGTCGATGAAAGTTGTCAAATACAGCGAGGATTGCGGGAAGTTAGTTACATATGTGCCGATAGCGAGCGGCTGGCGTTACCGATCCGGTTGTGCGAATTCCGCAAGTTGTGGAGGCAGAGACACCTATTTCAGCAACCACGCGGAACCGGCAACTATGCAGCCCACGACGGCTATGCCCATCCCAAGCCGCCAATACCACTTATTCCCGGACAGCAATGTGATCGAAGTAATAACGAGCGCGACTTCCAGGAACACTTCGGCGAGGTCGAAACGGTCTGCCTTGCGGTGGGTCTGAGCGAACTCGCCCTCGAGTTCGTGGCCCTTTTTCTCGAGTTCTTTCTTGTCATCTTTATATTTGTCGGCCTCGGTGCGGACCTTTTCCTCGAATTTTTTTGCCGCTTCGCTATCCTTGGCGGAGACTACCGCCGCCATGTCAGCGAATAGCTCATCGTTGTGAAGCCGAATATTCTTCGCCTGGTAATAGCTCCACTGGTCGGTAACCTTGTTCTGCAGGATGACTTCTTCCGTGTGGGTGCGGTGGCCGAGGAGCGATACCGTCGCTACCATTACCGACAGCACCGCCATCGTCATGGAGACCGGGGCCAAGCCGGGATGCTCCCGCGCGTGCTCAGCGTGCTCGTGAAGTTCCTGCAGTTCTTCAGTCATATTGTCGTAGTCCTGGTCAAGCTTCATGTACTGAACGTCCACATCCCGCCGCGAGGTGGGTGAGCTAAGAGAATAAATGAATGGACCGAATCAAGCCACTCATCAGTTCGTCAACTAGAACGGACAATATTCCCGTGAGCCCTTCTACTCCCCCATAACCTTGATGATGATTCTTTTGTCGCGTTGGCCGTCGAACTCGGCATAGAAAATCTGTTGCCAGCGGCCGAAATCGAGCCGCCCCTTGGTGACCGGCACGATGACCTCGTGATGCACCAGCATTGATTTCAGGTGTGCGTCGCCGTTGTCTTCGCCGGTGTGGTGATGCTGGTAGTCGGGCTTGAAGGGCGCCAGATTTTCGAGCCAGGCATCGATGTCTTCGATGAGGCCGCTTTCGTCGTCGTTGACGTAAACGCCAGCGGTAATGTGCATGGCGGAGACGAGGATCATCCCGTCTTTGATCCCCGACTTGTCGAGAGCCGCTTCCACTTGCGGCGTGATGCGCACATAGGCGCGCTTTGTCTTCGTGCGCATTGTGATGTACTCGGTATGAAACTTCATCTTCTTCAACATCTCCCCGTGAGGCGCGTCACTGGCTCGCTAAGAGCCTCACATCGCAATTTCATCAATAGTCTAAAGCTAGTGACTATGCGCGAGGCGAGCTTTGAAGAGGTGGGCCGGCGAGTTGCTGGCGTTGCCCGATCAGCAAGTGGCGACGCTCACCGAGCGAAGCCATAAAGAACTTTCGCTGGAAGAGATGGCGGACTACGAAGAGCGTCAGCGCAAAATCGTCGAACCGCACCGTGCGCTCTCGGTGATGTTGACACCGGCAGGCGAAGGTTAGCCGTACCGGTCAAACGACACTACCGCATCGACTCTTCGATTTCTGAGATCCAATCGGGTCGCTTCAGCACCTCGCGAGGCTTGGGGCCGTCAGCTGCGCCCACAATACCGTCGCGCTCCATCAGATCGATGAGGTGCGCCGCGCGTCCGTAGCCGATGCGCAGGCGGCGCTGCAGCAGGGAAGTGGACGCCTTGCCAAATTCGATCACCAGCCGCACTGCGTCGTTGAATAACGGATCGTTATCGTCTCCGGAAATTTCCTCGCCCGTTTCTGCGTCGATCCGTATCTCGCGTTCTTCTTGCGGCGTCTCCAGGAAGTGCTCCTGATATTGCGCCTGGCCTTGCGACTTCCAGAACTCGACGACGGCCGCGATCTCTTTTTCTGTGACGTATGGGGCATGCAGACGATGCACGCGCGCGGATCCCGACGGCAGATAAAGCATGTCTCCGCGGCCCAGCAGGGACTCTGCGCCGTTGGCATCGAGAATCGTGCGCGAATCGACTTTGGTTGCGACACGGAATGAAATGCGGGCAGGAAAGTTGGCTTTGATTAAACCCGTGATCACGTCGACCGAAGGCCGCTGTGTTGCCAGCACCAGGTGAATGCCGACTGCGCGCGCCATCTGCGCCAGCCGAGTAATCGACTCTTCGACGTTATTGCCGTCGAGCATCATCAGGTCGGCGAGTTCGTCGATGATGATGACGATGTACGGGATCGGTCCCTCGTCTGTCGCTTCGCCGCCGAAGAGGCTTGGAGTGTCGTCGAAGAGCGCGTTATAGCTGGCGATATTGCGGACGCCCTTCGCGGCGAGCAGCTTCAGCCGGCGCTCCATCTCGCGAACTGCGTTGCGGAGAGCGTTGGCCGCGAGCTTTGGCTCGGTGATGATTGGCGTATAAAGATGTGGCACGCCTTCGTAATTGCCAAGCTCCAGCCGCTTCGGATCGACGAGAACCAGCCGCACCTGATCGGGCGTCGACTTGTACAAAATCGACATGATCATGGCATTGATGGCGACGCTTTTTCCCGTGCCGGTTGAGCCCGCGATCAGCAGATGCGGCATGCCCGCGAGATCTGCTACCGCGAGGCGACCATTGATGTCCTTGCCCATCGCGAGAGTTAGCTTCGATTTCGATCCGATGAATTCCTGCGATTCGATGTTCTCGCGCAGCCAGATGATCTCGCGGTCGCGGTTTGGCACCTGGATGCCAACGGTGCTCTTGCCTGGCATGCGCTCGACCAGGATGCTCTCGGCGCGAAGCGCGAGGCAGAGGTCGTCGGTCAGCCCGGTGATGCGGCTGTACTTGATGCCTGCTTCCGGCTTGTACTCGAAGGTCGTAACGACCGGGCCGGGATTGATCTGCGTCACCTGCCCGTGCACGTCGAATTCGGCGTAGCGATCAGTCAGAACCTGCGCCAGCAGCTTGAGTTCATCTTCGTGCACCGCCTGCTGCTCGTCGGCGCGATGCAGCAGGCTCGAAGGCGGCAGCTTGTAGCTGCCGGCAATTTTGGGCATGGTGGTCTTCGGCTTGCGTTCGCTGTCGGCACGGCCTGTGACCTCGATGTCGGCAGGCGCGTGGGCATCGACCTTGACGCCCGGAATATCCTGCGACGGCGCTTGCGCGGATCGTGACTCCTCCGCCGCTGGAGCAAATGCCGCCGCTTCCTCCTCCGCCATGCGTTCGATTCCTGTGCGCCCCGGTTTCGAGTTGGGAGAGGAGGGCACGAGCGAAATCTCGTCGCGCGAAGAGTCTGCGCGTGCGTCTCGCGGTAAATCACTCCGCGGCATCTGCGCCCGAGCTGGCACAAGCTGAGCCGTAACCACCGGCTTTTCCGCGCGCCGCTTCTCCAGTTCCTTCTGCTGCCGCGCACGTTCGCGGTGCTCCTGCCAATCTCTCCAGCGATCGCGCAGCGCAACAAAGAAGGCGAAGCGCGTCGGCGCCCAAACCTGAATAGCGGAGAATGAAAACGCCGTAGTCAGGTAGAGCGCGACGGCCAGCACCGTTGTGCAGACAATGTATGCGCCCGCAACATTCAGGTAATGGATCAGCACATCGCCAAGAATTCGCCCAGCCAGCCCCTCGATGGGGATTGCGCCCATCCAACGAAAATGTCCAGGCAGGATCGCCAGCAGCGCGGGAACAAACATCAGAAGCCAGATTGCGCCCAACGTTTTAGCGACCGGAGCCTGCACCGCCCGCGAGCGGAACCAGCGCACGCCGAGCATGAACAAGACCAGGGGTAAGAGAAATGAGCCAAGGCCCAAGGCCTGCAAAATAATGTCGGAGAGATAACCCCCGAAGATTCCGATCCAGTTTCGCGCGGCATGCGAGCCTGTGAGGATCGAGGCGCTATTCAAAGATGGATCAAGCGGCGAGTATGACGCGAGCGCTAGAAAGAGGAGGAGCGCGGAGACGCACAGCAGAAATCCGATCAGCTCGTTGAGCCGGCGGTTCTTCCCGGGTGCAAAAATCGTCGAGAAAAATGTCATGTGGCAGCGCCAGTCCCCGCCGAAAGACAAAAAGGCACAAGACTGAAACCGGCCAGAGCCTAACTATTATGACAAGGCCCGGAAGGCTGCACAATCGGCGAAAGGGAGTGTGTTGGCGAGTTAGGTACGGCGCATAATTAGCCTTAAGGGAGTCGTACTTGCCTGACTATGACGCCGCCTTCCGCAGCCAGCGCTCGACGGTCCCGGCATCGGCTTCGGATAATGCCGGAGCCGCTCTCCGAATCATCACCATGAACCAGTCGATCTCCTCCGGCGCCGAAGGATAGCCGATATTTTCGCCACCGGCCTTCTTTTCGCTTGGCCGGTTTGAGTTGACGATCATCCGCCCCTTGGCGTCCAGGAACACAATAAAAGGAAGTCCGCCGACATCGGCATCGCCGAACTGTTTCACCATTTTTCCGCTGCCCGGGTGATTCAACTCTGGATGCTTTCCCAACTCTTCATAAACGCCGAGGTGGCTGATGACGAAATGCTTGGCCAGGATCGGCCCGATCTCCGGCGATGCCAGAAATTTCTCGAAGAGATGGCAGTACTTGCACCACGACGCGCCGAAGACAAGCAGTACAGCTTTCTGTTGCTCTCCAGCTCTTGCCTCCGCCTGCCTGAGAACCTCGTCGGAATTCGGCAGGTTCTCAGCGAAAACGGTTATCGAAGAAAAGAGCAACAGAAATCCGGCGCAAATCCTAAGAGTTCGCATGTCGCAATCCTACAACTTCGAGAACCCGGCTACCGCCCGATCATCCCCGCCGCGTAAGCCAGCACTGCCGCACCCAGAATAATCCGATACACGGCAAACGGAGCGAACCCGCGCTTGCGCACCCAGCCCATAAACCACGCCACAGCGCCGTAGGCAACGATGAAGCTGACCACAAATCCGATCGCCAATATCACCCACTGATGCGAAGTCATTTCTCCCACGGCGAAAGGGTTTCCTTCATCTTTCCCCTTGAGTGCCTTATAGAAGGTGTACAGCGTGGCCATGCCCATCGTCGGCATCGAGAGAAAGAAAGAGAATTCCAGCGCCGCAGCTCTGGACATCCCCGCAAGCTGCCCAGCGGCAATTGTCGACATCGATCGCGACGTCCCCGGCAGCACTGCCGAGAGAATCTGGCACGCGCCGATCCAGACGGCCTGTCCGCCGTGAATGTCGTCCATCTTCCATGTATGAATCGGAGTGCCTGCCGCCTCCGGGCCAGCCTTCTCCCACGGCGCTTTCATCGCGTCGATTACCCACATGACGATGCCGCCGACCAGTAGCGACCCGCCCATTACGTAAAGGCTCTCAAGGTTCTTGCCAATCACCTTAGCCAGAAGAAACGATGGGCCCGCCGTGATGACGAATGCAATCATCACCAGGCTCAACGGGTGTGTCAGGTAGTCGCAGTCCCCCTTTTCGCCCTCGGGCCAGGTCGAGAACAACTTGGCGATATGTACGCGAAAGTAAATTGGCAGGACGAGGATAGCGCCCAACTGGATGACGATGGAGTACATCTTCCAGTAGCCGCTGGAGAGCGGCACGTTCATCAGCAGCTCGGAGAGCCGCAAGTGCGCGGTCGAGCTTACAGGCAGAAATTCAGTAAGTCCTTCGACAATCCCAAGCAGGGCCGAAAGAAGATAGTCGTTCAATTGTGTCTCCGAGGGGATGGAGTAGATGCCAGTATGGCAGAGTTTTGTGAACCGCGAGTTAGGAAGGTAGATTCGGGGCAGGTGACGGCTGCAGTGCGGGACGTGACATTCGATCGCAGATTTCAGAGGCCAGATTGCAGAAGTAAAAGCGTAGGGGTTCGGCAGTGTTGGACTTGCATCCCATCAATGTCACTATCGCCCGTGACATTCGTCCTACCTCATTCCAGCGTGCGAGCTTAGCTTCGATCTGGAAGATCACCGCTCCGAGGACCCAACATGACAACCGCCCTGCAAGAGACTGCCCCACACGCGACTGGCACGACCACTCTGCTTGACGGACACTCCCTCAAGATCGAGGACGTGGTCGCAATCGCGCGCCATCGACGCCCGATCGGCATTCATCCCGATGCCGTCGCCCGCATCAACAAGTGCCGCGACCTGCTGGAGCGCAAGATCAAGACGCGCGAGATCATGTACGGCGTCAATACCGGCATCGGCGAGCTGTCGGAGGTCGTGCTCACGCCCGATCAGGTCGAGAAATATCAGAAGTATCTTCTTTATTCTCATGCGGCGGGATGCGGCGAAGCGTGCGCCGAGGAGAGCGTGCGGGCAGCCATGCTCTCGCGCCTGAATACGCACTGCTGGGGACACTCGGGAATCCGGCTCGAAGTTTCGCAGACGCTGGTCGAGATGCTGAATCGCGGCGTCACGCCGGTGGTTTGCCAGAAAGGCTCGGTAGGCGCGTGCGGGGACCTCTCGCCGATGGCGCAGATGGCGATCACGCTCACGGGCGAAGGCGAGGTCTTTTATCAAGGCCGCCGGATGCCGGCGAGAGAGGGGATGAACGCCGCGGGCATTCCGCTGATCGTTTTCCGAGAGCGCGACGGCCTCGCGTGCATCAACGGATCGAACTTCATCACCGGCATGGGATGCCTGCAGATTTACGACGCCGAGCAATGGCTGAAGACGCAGGAAATCTCGCTGGCCATGACGCTCGAAGCGCTCAACGCCAATATGAAAGCCTTCGACGCCCGCATTCACGCCGTGCGCGGGTATCCGGGAGCGGAAACGTGCGCGGAGAATATCCGGAAGCTGACGGCCGATTCGGAGTTGCTGCGCCTGCCGGGAAAGAAGGTGCAGGACGCATATTCGCTGCGCTCGAGCCCGCAGGTGATTGGCGCGGCCCGCGAGGCGTTCAAGTGGGCGCGCTACATGCTCGAGATCGAACTGAATCACGCGGCGGACAATCCGACATTCTTTCCGGACGAAGAACTGGTATTGACGGGCGCAAATTTTCAGGGCACCCCGATGGCGTTTGCGCTGGAACTGACGGGAATGTCGGTGACGACGGTTGCTGCGCTTTCAGAGCGACGTCTGAACCGATTGCTGAATCCGCATCTGTCGGTGGGACTGCCGGCGTTTCTAACCAAGGGCGCGGGAATGTTCTCGGGCTTGATGCTCTCTCAATACACAGCCGGAGCTCTCGTTTGTGAGAATCGCGTACTCAGCACGCCGGCAGCGACGGGATCGATTCCCGCCGCAGCGGACCAGGAAGATTTTGTCTCCATGGGCATGACAACCGCGATCAAGACACGTCAGATTCTCGACAACGCGTGGTACATTGTCGCGATCGAATTAATGGCGGCAGCCCAGGCGTTCGATATGCGATACCCGGTGCGGCCTTCACCGGCAGGGCAGGCAGTATATGAAGCGGTGCGGACGCACGTCAAAAAGCTGGATGAGGATCGGCCGCTCTATTCGGACATCAACACGCTGGCGCGTGTGGCCCGAGAGGGAGAGATCCTCGCGGCGGCGGAAAAAGTGCTAGGGAAACTGAGCTAGACAATTATTGTCTGCTGCCGGGAGTTGCGGAGGCTGCGGCCGGCACCGCGATCTTCACCGAGTCCGGTTGCGTCCACACTTCTTTCCCATTGATCAGCTGCAGCCGGTTCATCGTGATGCTAAGCTGCTGCCGGTCAACTTCCACCAACAGATAGTGGTAGTTGATCTCCTTGCTCTGATAAGGATCGTCAGGCGCGCGGTGAATCGGATAGGCGTGCGCCCCGGCTCCTCCGCTGACGAAATAGGTCACTCCACCATGCTCGTGGCGCTCATAGTTGTGAACGTGGCCAGCAAACACAACGAACCGGGCCCGAGTGTGCGCCTGCCGCTCCTCAAGTTGCTTCGCGAGCGATTGCTCCTGCGAGCGGGCCGTGTGGCCCTCGTGCATGATGCCCGGCGCCGAGCTCGTGTACGGCGGATGGTGCAGCATCAGAAAAACAAAATTGATGCCTGCCGGAATGTCATCGAGCTTGCTCGCCAGCCACTGACCCTGCGGACCCGATAACTCGTCAAGTGAACTATCGAGCACAAGAATCAGCGCGTTCGCCGCCCGCACCGAGTAGTACCGGCTCTCGTGCAAGTCCGGGAAGCGATGAAAGTAATTAGATAGCGCCGTCTGCAGGTTTCCGTACAGTTCATGATTGCCGAGGGCAGCGAAGACCGGAATCTCTTTCTCGCGCCACACACTCGTCTCGCGATCGAAGACGTTCCAATCGTCCCCATCCGAACCGCGGTAAACGATGTCGCCGGTGAAGCAGATGAACGCAGGCTTGGCATCTGCGACGGCCTTTACCAGCGCCTGCCTGACAGGCGGATTCGCTGCCTCCGTATCGTGAGGATCGTGGAAACGCGCGTCTCCGTAGGCAACAAAGCGGAAGGGAACTGCCACGTTCGCAACGAGGTCCGTGGCCGTAGTCTGCGCCGGTGACCTTCTCGCGCGCACGACGATGGCGAACGCCACAGCCACAATGCATACGGCCGCTGCGAAGAGCACAAGCTTCCTGCGTCGGTGTGATTTTTCAGAGTGGGTTGGAGGAGGGCTCATGTTTCAAAACTGGTCGAGAATTACCCTTATTTTCACATAAGCACTCGGGTCGTGCTGGAATGAACGGCGCAAGGTGGCCTAACCGCGACCTTGCCTCAGTTCTCAAAAATGGGACTAAAATGTCATCTGGAAGTATCCCTCGATCGTTCTCTCAGGAGGACGTCATGCCCATCTACGATTACGTTTGCCTGGATTGCCACAAGACATTCGAAGAAGTGCGGACGCTGAAGGACCACGACAATGAAGAGGTCGAGTGTCCGGAATGCGGAAGCAAGAATGTGGAGCAGGAAGCAACAGCGTTTTTTCCGGTCACTTCGCACAAGAGCTAGCGGCGAGAAACGCGCTCAGGTTCACCTGATTGTGCCCCAGGCTGGCGCGCGTTCTTGAGCGCGCTGACCTGGGGACTTCGTGGTCTAGAGCACCTGATCGACGGTCTGGATATCGACCAACCCTTTGCAGCCGTAAATTGCGGGCAAAACCCGGTCCGCCGGATGCTTGCGCCGCAACTCCGCAACTTTCAATGTCCCTGCGCGGTAGGCTGGCAGATACATGCGTCCCAGCAAGGGATGCCGTCCCCACGCTCCCGAGAGTTTATCGGCGCGCTCTTCCGTCACCAGAAAATCGCGGCGCAAAGTAGCAGCCACTTCCGGTTGCGGCTTGCCTTCACCCCACGTCAGATAGGACGACTGGTTCTTGGCATCATCCTGGAGCAAGGCTAGCAGCACGCCGATTTGCAGGTCTTCGTCCGGAAGTTGCTCGATCTCGGTCACGCCATGTGCGATGAGGATCGCGTTGTTCGCGATGCCCTCGAAGAGCGTTGCCGCCCGCGTATTCATGGTGAGAACGGTAGTTTCAAAACCCGCCTTGCCGCGGACGTATAAATCCTGCAAGTACGCAAATGTAGTGACGTGGCCCGGCACTACTTCGTGGCTCACCAATTGCTCAAACTCAGGATAGGAAATCTGCAATGACGCATTGATCTCATAAGTGGCTTCGTATTTCGGCGAGCCATCGGCGTTGCGCGCCCGTCCCAGGTAGTTCATCGATCCCGAGAACCACGCGTCTTTGATAGCGAGGAAGTCGATGTTTGCGCGCGGCACCGGCGCGAGTTCTTTAGGCAAATACGGGAGCAGGTTTTTGGCGCTGAGATTGTCAAAATGCGCGATCACCGCCGCGCCCAGCGCCTTCACTGACGCCATCGGAGAAATCCGCTCCTTTCTCCAGGCATCCACCGCCTGCAGAATTCCGCCATTCTTGGCCGCGGCATATCCGGCCTTGCCTAGCAATTCGGCGACGCGCGCCCGTTTCTTTTCCGGTTGTGACGGCTCGGGCGGCTTGCCGGTCGCGGCCTCGACGCACCGCGTGTACGGAACCTTTTCCCCCTTGCCTGCCACTTCCATCGCCAGGTCCCACATCACCTTGATGCAGTCAGCCATGCCGATCAGATAAGACTTGCGCAGCCCGTCGGTTTTCGCGGCCTCCTCTTCGATCCCCACAATGGCCTTGGGAAGATTGATGTCACGCAGATAATGCTCAAGCGCATCGCGATCGATGGTCTTGCCGGAAACGCCGCCGGACTGCCGCAAACGCGCAGCCGCCGGATGCGTGTAAGCCTCTGGCAACGGCTGGTCAGAGAACCACGAGTCGGCGATGAATCGCCCGGTTCCGGAAGCGCACATCACGTCGCCGCCCCAAAGTGTGTCGATGCCCAGAATTGCATTTGCGATGGAATGATCACCCTGATTCATATCAATATCTCCGTCCAGTCTTTAGTAAATCGGTGTAGCGAAGCGCACCGACCCTACTCGGCTTCGCTCTTTTGTTTTTTCATCGAAGTGAAATACGTATACACACACAGTGCCACGAAGCCCAGCGCCGAAAGCGATTGCGAGATCGGCAAGTTATCGTAGAACGGCGTGTGGACCCATTCTTCCTTAAAATTGGGCAACACGCGCAACGCTGCGCCTAACACTCCTCCAAGCGCGCCACCCGCCATCAAACCGCTGGCAACAATGATGCCGCGTTCGCGGATGGTTCGGCCAGCCTCGCCGCCAGTTTTCTCTGCCCGCTTGTTCACGAGATGCGACAGGAAGCCACCGGCCAGGATCGCTGTCGTCAACTGCAACGGCAGATAGATTCCCAGCGCAAACACCATCGAGGAGAGGCCGAGCATCTCCAGCACAACTGTGATCATCGCGCCGATGCCAAACAACATGTAGGCGACCGGTTGCCCGCTCATGAATCCTTCCACGACTGCCTTTAATGCGGAAGCCTGCGGCGCAACCAGCACCTGCCGCGGATCGCCAGGAACGGCTTCTCCGAACTGAAACGCCTTTGCCAGCAAGATGACTGTCAATCCGGCTGGAATTGCCGACGCGAGAATCCCGATGAACTTCACCTTCTCCTGCGCAGCAGGCGTTGACCCGATCCAGTATCCGGCTTTCAGGTCGGTAATGAATTGTCCCGAGGCGCACAAGGCGACGCAGACCAGCCCAGCCAGCGCCATGACGAAGAACATGCCAGTCGTTCCGGAAAGCCCGAACTTCAGCAATACGACGGCGGAGACGATGACAGTCAGCAAGGTCATGCCGCTCGCCGGATTGTTGGCTGTCGTGGCAATCGCATTGGCGGCGACGGTGGTAAAGAAGAAAGCGAAGAGCAGGGTGAGCCCTAAGCCTGCCCCCAACACGGTCCACGAAACATGTAGGCTACCGAAGAAGACTGCAACGCCAATCGCCCCGAGGACCACGCCCAGCAGAATTGTGATGATGGGAATATCGCGGTCGGTGCGCTCCATTTGTGTCGCTTCGCCATGGCGAAAGGCGTGCACCGCAATGCCGAACGACCCGATAATCACACGTAGCGATTTCAATAGCCCTGCAAGACCCGCTGTCGCGATAGCACCCACAGCAATCAGGCGAACATAATTTCGATAAATATCCCCCGCGGCCATCTGTGAGATTGGAATCCTGCCGGGATAGATGACCATGTCCCCCATGTGGCTGCCGAAGAACCAGATCATGGGGATGAGCACGAAGTTCACCAGAATGCCGCCGGCGCAAAAGATCATTGCAATGCGCAGTCCCATGACGTACCCAAGCCCGAGGATGAAGCCGACGGCATCCAGGTTGAAGACCATACGCCCGCGGTCAGCGAGGTTTTTGACCACCGGCAGAAACTGGAAGTTGATGTATTCCTTCCAGACTTGGAAAGTTGTGACAAAAAAGTCGTAAATGCCGGCGATGAACGCGGCCTGGAGCAGCAACTGCGCCTGCGATCCGCCTCTTTCGCCAGTCACCAAAACCTCGGTAATCGCTGTAGCTTCAGGGAAGGGAAACTTACCATGCATCTCGCGCACAAAATATCGGCGCAGAGGAATAAGAAAGAGGATGCCAAGGCACCCGCCCGCGAGACAGATGAAGATCGTCTGCACCGGACGCGGGTCCAGATGAAGGATGTACAACGCGGGCACGGTGAAAACGGCGCCGGCGACCACGCTCCCCGACGCCCCGCCCATGCCGGTGATGATCATGTTCTCGAGCACAGTTGAGCGCCGCTTATAAACGCGCGCCAGCCCGATCGCGAGAATGGAGATGGGAATGGCCGCCTCCATGCCCTGGCCGACTTTGAGCGCCGAATATGCCGATGCGACGCTGAAAATAATGCACAGCGCTGTCCCCCACAGCACCGCCCGCCATGTCGCCTCCGGTGGAGCGCTGCTCGCGGCGACCAGTGGCAGGTAGATCTCACCGTCTTTCAGGGGCTGATAAGCGTTCGCGGCGAGCGACTTGGCTTCAACTTCGGGCATGGTGGAGCGCTCCTCTGAAGCTGAACTGAAATCAAATTTAATATCGAACGGAGAAGTCTATCCTGCCTCACTGGTCATAATAAAGAGGGGCTTCATCTCGAAGCTCTTGTAGTGAGGCCGCAGGCGCTCTGTGTTGTAGTGTTCCTTCACATTGACCGTCTTCTTGGTCGCAGTGACTACATCGATGGGCATGTTGTCATAGCGGCCATTTTTCAGCACGACGAGCCGGCCATAAACGCGTCCCAGAATCAGATCGAGCGCCAGATTTCCGTAAGCCATGGGCACAATCGAATCGATCGCGTCCGGATCGCCGCCGCGCACAAGATATCCAAGCTTCTGATTGATGACATCGATCGTCTTGCCGTTGTTGAATTTCTTCGACGTCTCCTTGATCTGTTCGGAGACCAGGTCGCCAATCCCGCCCAGCTTCTTGTGGCCGTAAGCGTCGGTAGTCTCGCCTGAAAACACCATCTCGCCGCCTTCGAACATTGCTCCTTCCGAAATCAGAACAACCGAATACCGGCTGGGGTTCTTGCTGCGGTCGGCCACCAGAAGCTCGGTCAATTGCTCTATGTTGAATTTGTGCTCTGGAATCACGCAGCGATTCGCCGCCCCGGCCATCGTCGGAAGCATGGCGGTGTAGCCCGCATAGCGCCCAAAGACTTCCAGTACCAGAAATCTCTCGTGCGACCCAGCCGATGTCCGCAAGCTGTTTGCCATCTGGATCGTGCGCGTGACGCAGGTGCTGAAGCCGATGCAGTAGTCCGTGCCCGGCACATCGTTGTCCATCGTTTTGGGGATCGCGACGACCTTGACGCCTTCCTGATCGAGCCGCACGCCGTAGCTCAGGGTGTCGTCGCCGCCGATGGGAATCAGGTAGTCGATGCCGAGCCATTCGAGATTCTTCAGGACTTCTGGAGTAAGGTCGTTCTTCTCCGCTGTGAATGAATCCTTCAGATGAGCCGGAACGCTGCCCTTGTTGACCTTCGAGGGATTCGTTCGCGAAGTATGCAGAAATGTGCCGCCCGTTCGTCCGGCGCGGTTGACTACGTCCTCGGAGAGAAGTTGGAAGTTGTTGCTGTTGTCGGCGCCTTTATCGCGGATCACGTCAACCAGGCCGCCCCAGCCGCGCCGAATGCCAATCACTTCGTAACCTTCGCGAATCGCCCGAATTGTGACCGCGCGGATCGCAGGGTTAAGGCCGGGGACATCGCCCCCGCCAGTTAGGATTCCAAGAACGCCTTTCTTCGTGCCAACAGCTGCCATCTTGCCCTCCAAACATGATGATCAAGGGTATCGACACAAGCGGCTATGACGGCGCTCACATCGAAAAGTGACCAAAATCAGGTCAGAGGTTAGAGGTCAGAGGTAAGAGGTTTGAAAAAGATTGCAGAAGCCAGATCGCAAGGGTGAGATCAAATCGCTGAATTCGCCGGTTTTTACCTCTCACCTCTGACCACTTATCTCTGACCTCCCTACAGCCACAGCAGCGGGATCAACCCAGCCGCGGCCAGTCCCGCCAGCAGCGGCAGGCTCTGCATGCCGGTTTTTCTGTCTGCCAGGCTATAGGAGTAGATTCCTTTTACGAGATTGTTGCTGGCGGCGGCGATCAGAACTGCAGCCGCCGCGACCTTCAACGGCGTCAGCGTTCCCGCCGCTTGCGTCATGCCCATGATGAACGGATCGACGTCGGTTACGCCCATGATGGCCGCCAGGATGTTCACCCCGGCGCGGCCGAGATAGGTTACCGCAAGCTGCGTCACGACCAGCATCAACAAAAAAAGACACGCGAAGCCGAACGCGGCCGTTAGTTCCAGCGGATTGCCCGGCTGGAATTCGCGCGTGATCTGCGATTCCACCGGATCCGGCCGGTGAGACCAGAACAGTCCGACTAGAACGGCCGTTGCTGCAAGAGCAAGACAGGCTGGCGCGAGAGTAACGCCAAGCTGGTGATTGAACAACATGAGCAGAGCCGCGAGCCGCAGATACATCATTCCGGATGCGATCAGAATTCCACCCGCAAACAGGTGTGGCCGATTCTCGCGCGCTGCCCTCCGCGACATCGCGACCGTCGTCACGGTAGACGAATACGTTCCACCCAAAAACGCGGTCAGCGTCACGCCGCCGCGCTCCTTCGTCACTTTTTGCAGCACGTAGCTTCCGTACGAAATTGTGCTTACAGCCACCACCACCAGCCAGGTCTTGAAGGGATTGATGTGGAATCGTCCAAACTGCTGGTTTGGTAGCGCCGGCAGAATGACCGCCGACAGCAGTAGAAACTTGGCAAACGTAAGGATCTCTTCCGGAGCCGTGCGGCTGGCAAGCTTCTCGAGCACGGTCTTCAGTTCCAGAAAGAGCAAACTGGCAACGCTCAGCGTGGTCGCGATCCACAGATGGTCATAGCACACGAGTGCCCCGACCAGATAGGTTGCGAGCCCCGACATTTCTGTTGTGACGCCGGCCGCTTGCGACGATGAGATTTTGTGCCAATAGGAGAGCAGCAGAAATGCGCCCACCACCATGAACCCCAGCGTCACCGGAATCAATTGCGGGCCGGAAACCAGCGCCAGCGAAAACCCGATGAGCCCGATCAGCGGAAAAGTCCGGACCCCGCCAAAAGAGTAGGCTCCAGCCACCAGTTTGTGCTCCTCGCGTTCCAGGCCGATGAGAAACGACAAGAAGAGCACGAGAAGAATCTTCGCGGCCTCAGGCGGCAACCAGTGATAGAGCTCCAGCGGATGGACCTCCTCAAGATCGGGTTTGCTGTGCGGTCGGATTGTTACATAGGGGCGGGAGACGGGACAAGGAAGGAAGCTGCGGGACGGGCAAATCTGGGGGAAGTGTGGACGCGGCGCCGGTTACCGGCTAGCTAGCTTTGATTCTAGCTGCCAGAAACCGGGCCGCGACGCAGGTGCCGAGAAGGGCCCGACACCCATATCGATTGTCTCTTGATACCCAATGCTATGGCGTAAGAGCATCATGCGATCACATTAACGGCCGTGCCCGCCAAAACCACTACCGCCACCGTGGAAACCTCCCGCAGCGCTATGTCCAAATCCTCCACCATGGAACCCTCCCCCGTGGAATCCGCCCTCACTATGGCTGAAGCTTCTACCCATCACGCCAAATCCGTGTGGTGAGCCACTTACCATCCTTCCAGAGTGAAAGCTGCTGCCGCTCGATCCCGGTCCGTGGTAAATGCCGTTGGTGTAGTGAACATTTCCGACGTATAGAGAATGTCCGCCCCATGCCCGATAGTCGGGGCCGAAGCGGTGCGGAAAGGGTCTAAAGCCCGGGCCGAATCCATAGCCCACTCCCCAGAACGGAGAGTAGTCAACGAACCACGGCGAATAGAATCCCCAGCCAAACGGGCTATAGAAAATCCCGTCGCCCGGAATGAACGTGAATGCGCTGAACCACGGATCCCAGTACCAATCGGCGCCCCACCACCCGCCGCCCCATGGACCAAATCCGTTTTCGGCGTAAAGTCCGGCGGCATCAACATTCGCTTCAGCGACGTAAGCGGAACGCAAACTGCTCCAGCGGTAAAGATCGCCCTCTTCGTAATTCTTTTTGTCGAACTTCTCCGCCTTGAGCGGTTGGTTCGTTTCGAGTGCAATTTCGTGTCCGCCCTTTACTGTTGTATGTTTGCCCGGTTCTTCGACAAATGCCTTGCCATCAAACACACGCAACTGATCTTGATTCAGATTGAAGTCGTATAGTCCCGTCTTTTCCAACCGTGCCTTCACGCCGTTGGCGTCGATCAGAATGTCGTTTTCCGGGTGGATCTCGGCAACCTCAACCATGGCGTGGCCTCGATCGATTCCGATCTCCGTGTCGGTCAAGCTCGGAGACACCATCTTTACTGTTGTGTTGTCACCCACGCGCAGGAAAACTCCCGGCGTCAGAAGAACTTCAGCCTTACCTCTTTCCGTGGTCAAAGATTGGCCCGACTGCAATTCGGCTGTGCCAATCGATTTCGAACTGAGCGCTTCCGAGCCGATCGAGACGCTTCCCTCGACATAATTAAGGGTTCCTGGAGTCGCAGTATGGCTCGCATCTTCAGAGAATGCGGGCACAGAAAATATCGCGGCCAGGAAGAAAATCGCAAATCCTTTCCATGCTCTCAGCATGTTTCCTCCTCACCTTTTAGTAGTTGGATGTGATTTCATGCACGAATGGTGCGCCACGGTCAGGCGCGAAACCGATTTCCTTTTAAGTTATTGATTGGGTGTCCGGCCTCTAATCTCGCGCATCTAAGCAAACAGGAACGTCGATAGAGAGATTGGTGTCCTCTGCCGGATCAATTGGCCTTTCTGTGTCAGGCCTGCCTTGGCAATCATGAACCTTCGGAATTTAGTAGTAGGTGGAATCGCTGTCGGCGCTCTATTCGCGGCGGCATTGACGAACGTCAACGCGCAGCAGCCGGAAACTAATGGCACTCCTGTGCAAATGGTCGTGACGGTCGAGCCGCATAAAGGCGCCGAGATGCCGAATGTGGCTGCGAACGACGTAATGGTGATGGAAGGCAAAAATCGAGATCGCGTAACCGATTGGGTGCCCGCTCAAGGCGAGCATGCTGGACTGGAGTTCTTCATCCTGATCGATGACAGCCTTACTCGCAGTGTAGCTCTGCAATTCAGCGACATCCGCAAGTTCATTGATGAACAGCCAAACTCCACCCAGGTCGGCATCGCCTATATGCAGAATGGGATTGCCCGCATCGAGCAGAACCTGACAAACGATCACGCCCTCGCCGATAAGGCTCTGCGCCTCCCTCTCGGCATCCGAGGCGCTAACGCCAGCCCTTACTTTGCCATCACCGACCTCGCCAAGCGTTGGCCCAAGAGCAATAATCGCCGTGAGGCTCTGGTAGTTTCCGACGGCGTCGATCTTTACTACGGCACCGGCGACTTGCTCGACCCTTATTTGCAGTCAGCCATTGAAGACGCTCAAAAAGCGGGCATCCTGGTTTCAGTTATTTACAGTCCGGGAGTAGGACACTTTGGCCACAGTTATTGGCAGACTTACTGGGGGCAAATGTACTTGGCCGAACTCTCAGACAAAACCGGTGGCGAATCCTACTACATCGGGATGACCGGCGCTCCGGTGGCCTTTGCTCCCTACCTGACTGACTTGGCGAGTCGCCTGAATCATCAGTACATTTTGAGCTTTACGGCAAGGCCCGAGAAGAAAGCTGGTCTCCGAAGGGTGAAGATCGAAACGGAAGTTCCTAAGGTGGACTTGGTTGCACCGGATCAGGTCTTCGTACCGGCAACTCCGGAGTAACGGTAATTCACACTCGGGAGAGGTTGCGCCAGGGCTTGAAGACGAGATGGCGGATCCGTACGCCCGCTCGTTTGTCCACGTTATGTTTTAATTTCAACGCGGATTTAGGGCAAACATTTAGTAAAGCTCTGAATCTAAACTCTTGTTACCAGTGTAAGCTCACAGCCAGTTGCGCTAGGTGTGGTATATTATCGGCAATTGGAACAGGTCTGCTGACTGCGGGATGATATTTTCCAACAATTTAGGAACAGATGGACGCGGCTGGCGTCGAGCCTTGATCATCGCCGCCGTCTGTTCGCTAACCGTATGCGTAGGCACCCGGTTCTCGCTGTCCCTGAGTGCGCCGGGCCACATGGTCAAATCCATGGACCTGCGCTCGGGCAGTTCCAAGCAGCAGCATCTCGATCAGGATGACACTCGTTTCATCCAGCCCGTTGCTGCCGGCGTCGCTGTTGAGCCGGCGGTTCTTTATTCCAGCGTCACTCCTCCCGAGCCTCCGCGCTACACCGCCGATTTTGTTGTTGTCCTTTTAAATCGGCCCCCTCCGCATATTTTTATTTTCTTCTGCTAATTTCCCGGTTTTCGGATTTCAAAAGTGTTCATGGTTCAAGCTTTGTGTTTTGAGCAGTTAGCTCTTTTGCTCATCACAGATCGCGGGCGCTGTACAACTTAGGAATATGACTTCGTTCGATAAGGATTCGAATGAACACCGAGCCTTTGCCCGACGAGCATGTTCTGCATGCTCTCGCAAAAATCGATACATGCATGGTCTCCAATGCCATTGAGACCTTCGACGTGAGACTGCGCAACGCCGGCTTTGCCGACGCCAGTATCCGCTGTATGTTCCCGGAACTGCCGCCCATGGTCGGGTACGCCGCGACGGCACGCATCCGAAGCGGCGAGGCCCCGATTGCGGGGCGCACTTACCATGAACGCTCGGATTGGTGGAAGAGCATTCTTGAAATTCCGCCTCCGCGCGTCGTCGTTCTCGAGGACATGGATAAGCCGCCCGGATTAGGCGCATTTCTCGGGGATATGCACGCGGCCATCCTGGGGGCTCTGGGATGCGTCGGATATGTCACGGATGGTGCGGTGCGCGAACTTCCCGGCATTCGTGCGCTAGGCCTCCAGTTATTTGCCGGCAATGTCGCCGTTTCGCACGCTTATGCTCACCTCCTCGACTTCGGAGCCAAGGTGAAAGTAGGGGGCCTTGAAGTCAAACCCGGCGACCTCTTGCACGGCGATCTTCATGGGGTCCTGAATGTTCCCAAGGAGATCGCGGCGCGCATTCCGGCTGCTGCCACCAGATTGCAGGGAGAAGAGCAGAGGATCATCGATTTTTGCAGGTCAGAGAAGTTCTCGGTCGAAGAGTTGCGCGAACTAATGAAGAATCCGCACTAACGCTGGCCTTGAGCCGGAAGTGGGGTGATGGATTGTGAAAAATATGCGAAACAGCCGTGTTGACGTTCGTGTGAAGGCGCGTTCACCAAAGCCCTTCGCGCTCATTTTGCCGCTCTTCCTCGGTGTTCTCCTTGTGCTCGCATCGTCGTCGTGTTCCAGCGGCGTGAGTGCAAAATCCAACCCCGAGTCGGAAGTCACCGTGGGCGTGACCAAGGTGGTCAAGAAAACGCTCAGCCGCGACATCACGCTCTCCTCGGAGTTGGTGCCTTTCCAGGAGATCGACGTTTACGCCAAGGAATCGGGCTATGTTCAGAAGCTGAACGTCGACTACGGCAGCCATGTGAAGCAGGGGCAGATCATGGCCGTTCTCGAAATCCCCGAGTTGCTGGCTCTCCTGCAAGAAGATCAGGCGGAGATCAAGAATGCCAATGACCAGGTGACTCGCGCTGAGCACGAGTTGAAGCGTTATGAAGCGCAGTACAACGCCCTTCATCTCGAATACAGCCGCCTGAATACTGTCTTCCAAAATCAACCGGGCATCGTCGCGCAACAGGAAGTCGACGACGCGCAGGGAAAGGACCTGGCAGCGTCTTCTCAAGTCGACGCCGGCAAAGCCGCGCTGGAAGCGGCACAAAGCCAGCTCGCCGTTGCCAGAGCGAAGCTCATGCATGATCAGACTCTCTTCGATTATTCGAAAATCACCGCTCCGTTCACGGGCGTGGTCACGGAACGCTATGCGAACCTCGGCACCCTGATGCAGGCCGGAACCGGTTCCAGCACGCAGGCAATGCCCCTTGTTCGATTGTCGCAGGACGACTTGTTCCGCCTTGTCATTCCAGTGCCTGAGTCGTACGTTCGCTACATCAAAGTCGGCGATCCGGTCAGCGTGAACGTGCCCTCGTTAAATCGCACCTTTCCCGGCAAAGTGGCGCGATTCTCGCAGGATGTCCGGCAGGACACCCGCACGATGCACACCGAAGTCGATGTGCCCAATGACAAGGGAGCTCTTGTTCCGGGCCTTTATGCCGAGGCGCAGGTCGGGCTCGAACATCGCGACGACATCCCGGTCGTTCCGCTTCAGTCCATCAATCACGAGGGCGACAAAGTGACTGTCTTTCTCGTCAGCAGCAGCGGCGAGATCGAGGATCGCCCCATTACTTTGGGTATCCAGACCTCGGTCGATGCAGAGGTCGTCTCCGGCTTGAAAGAAGGCGAACTGGTGGTGGTCAGCGATCGCAGCGGCTTGAAACCGGGGGAAAAGGTTCATCCCCAGACGGTTCAGATCATGCGTTATCGGGACACAACTTCGGAATAGACGCGCTCAGGCGCTTGCAATGAAGGTTAAGGAATAGGAATGGCCGGCTTCTCGATACGCAATCCGTATTTCATCATTGTCATCTGCCTCGCGCTGGTCGTGATCGGTGTGACCAGCCTCTTTCGCATGCCGGTGGATTTATTCCCCGCAATCAATCTGCCTGAGGTTGTCGTTGCGACCTTCTACTCCGGCATGCCGCCGCAGGATATCGAGACCGATATCACCGATCCTCTGGAACGCTTCTTCACGCTCGCCAGCGGCATCGACCACATGGAGTCGCGCTCACTCCTGGGCGTGAGCATCATTCGCGTCTACTTCCAGCCCGGCACCGACGCCGATGCCGATGTCACCGAACTTTCCAATCTTGCCCTAGCCGATCTGAAGCGTCTTCCACCCGGCACGCTGCCGCCAGTCGTTTTGAAATTCGACGCCTCGAGTCTGCCGGTCTGCTTAGTGACCCTCAAAGGCCAGAACCTGACTCAGACGCAGCTTCACGACATTGGCCAGTTCGCGATCCGCAATCAGATTGCGGTGGTGAAGGGCGCGGAGATTCCTCCGCCCTTCGGTGGGAAGTACCGGCAGGTGATGGTATATGTCGACCCGTACAAGCTGGCCTCCCGCCAGCTTAGTCCGATGGATGTGGTCAACGCGGTCAACAACTACAACCTCATTCTTCCCGCGGGCGATGTGAAAGTCGGACCATTTGACTACTACGTGTATTCGAACAGCCTGGTCAGCAACATGGACCAGCTGAACAAGATCCCAGTCAAAACCGAGGGCGATTCCTGGGTATCCATCGATGACATCGGTGAAGCCAAGGACGCCAACCAGATCCAGTACAACGTAGTCCGCGTCGATGGTCAGGAGTCGGTTTACTTGCCCATCATGAAGCAGGGCGGCGACACCAACACAATTCAGGTGGTGAACGGCATTCGCGACATGATCGGCCACCTGTTCGACATCCCGAAACAGTTGGAAGCGAATGTCGTCTTCGACCAGTCCGTCTTCGTGAAAGAGGCGATCAAGACTCTGCTCCACGAAGGCCTGATCGGCTTGCTGCTCACCAGCGTGATGATTCTGGTTTTCCTCGGGAGTTTCCGCGCCACCACTGCGGTCTTTCTTTCAATTCCTCTGTCTGCTCTGGCAACGTTTGTCGTCTTGAACATGACCGGCAGCACAGTCAACACGATGATCCTGGGCGGCCTTGCGCTCGCCTTCTCGCGCATTATCGATAACTCGGTTATCTCGCTCGAAAACATCTACCGCCATCTCGAAATGGGCGCCGCTCCCATGAAGGCGGCCGAGGTCGGCGGGAACGAAGTCAGCCTCGCGGTACTTGCGGCGACGTTGACCACGGTCGTCGTCTTTTTCCCAGTTACCTTCTTATATGGCGTGAGTAAATTCCTGTTTACCGCGCTTGCGTTGGCAGTCGTGATCTCGCTCTTCGCCTCTTACTTCGTCGCGATGACCGTGATCCCGCTGTTCTGTTCCCGGTTCCTGAAAGCTGTCCCGCACGCGCATCAGCACGAAGGCGGCGAGGCCAGCGCCCAGGCCCCCGCTAACGTTCACGACTCCTGGTGGACTCGCTTTACAACGGCCTTCAACGAAAAATTCAATCGCCTTCTCGACTATTACGAATACTGGGTTAAACGCGCTCTACTTCGTCCCGGCCTGACAGTCGCGGTTTTGAGCGGAGTTTTCGTTCTCAGCCTGGTTATCTATCCGTTTCTTGGCCTCGCGTTCTTCCCGCGCACAGACGCCGGCCAGTTCACCATCAACTTCAAAGTTACAACCGGCACGCGCATTGAAGTCACCGAGCAATACGTCGCCAAGGTCGAAGACCTCATTCGCCACGTCGTCGACCCTAAAGACTTCAAGATGGTGGTCTCGAACATCGGCGTGGTTCCGGATTTCTCTTCTCTCTACACCACCAACGCCGGACCCTACACGGCCACAATCCAGGTCGCGTTGAACGAGCCGCATCGCCTGAGCAGCTTCGTGTACATGGATCGGGTGCAGAAGGAGATCGCCGCCAAATATCCCGACGTGCGCACATTCCTTTCCAGCGGCTCGATGGTCGACGCCATCCTCAACATGGGAATGCCGGCCCCGATCGACATTCAGGTCAGCAGTCCCTCGCTGCACCAGATCTACGGTGTCGCGCAGAATATGGCAGCGCGCATCCGCCAGATACCCGGAGTAGGCGAGGTCTACATTCCTCAGGATTTGAACTATCCTGCCCTGCGTCTCGACGTCGATCGCGTCAACGCCGCCAAACTCGGCCTCACGCAAAAGGAAGTCGTCGATAACGTCATCACCGCCCTCAATTCGAACTACATGATTGCGCCCAACTACTGGGTCGATTACAAGACCGGCAACGATTACTACCTCACGGTGCAGTACTACGAAAAAGGCAGAGGCGCGATCCATAATTTCGAAGACCTGACCAACATTCCGCTGCGCGCGCCGAACTTGAAGGAGCCCACCACGCTTGACACGGTCGTCAAGCTGCAGAACGTTCAGACTCCAACTGAAGTTGATCACTATCAAATCCAGCGTGTGACGGATGTCTATGTGACGCCGGCCGGCGAAGACCTCGGGAAGGTCGCCGACCAGGTCCGCAGCGTCATCAAGAGCATGCACCTGCCCGAGAACGTCCGCGTCAATCTCCGCGGCATGGTGCAGGGAATGCAGGAGTCGTTCCGCAGCTTCGCCATCGGACTGTCGCTCTCCGTTGTGCTGCTCTACCTGATCCTGGTTGCACAATTCAAGTCGTTCAAGGATCCGTTGCTCATCATGCTCGCCATCCCCATGGGGTTCGTCGGCGTGCTGATTATTCTTCCTGTCACCGGCACCACGCTCAACGTCATGTCGCTCATGGGCGTGCTGATGCTCGTCGGCATCTCCGCCTCAAACAGCATCCTGATCGTTGAATTCGCGCATCGCCTGGAAGAAGAAGGGAAGTCGGTCGAGGAGGCGATCGTGCGCTCGTGCCGCGTCCGCCTGCGCCCCATTCTGATGACCTCGCTCGCGACCATCATCGGCATGGTGCCCATGGCGCTCAAGCTAGGCACGGGCAGCGAACAATATGCTCCGCTGGCCCGCGCCATCATCGGCGGCCTTGCCGCCTCGGTCGTGCTCACCGTGTTTATCGTGCCCGCTGCCTATCTGCTGGTTTATCGCAACCGCGAAACGGTGGTGAAGGCTTAATGGCCGAGCAGCGACCCATGATCTGCCTCGCAAACCACGCCCGGAGTGAAGGCTGATGCCGAGATTTTCCATTCGGAATCCGTACTTCATCATCGTGGTTTGCCTCGTGCTGCTGGTGATTGGCGTCACCAGTCTGGTGCGAATGCCGGTCGACCTTTTCCCGGCCATCAATCTTCCGGAAGTGGTCGTTGCAACTTTCTATTCCGGCATGCCGCCGCAGGATATTGAAACCGATATCACCGATCCCCTCGAGCGCTTCTTCACCCTTGCCAGCGGCATCGATCACATGGAGTCGCGCTCACTTCTCGGCGTGAGCATGATCCGCGTCTACTTTCAGCCCGGCACCAACGCCGATGCCGATGTCACCGAACTCTCCAACCTCGCGCTCGCTGATCTGAAACGCCTTCCTCCCGGAACCCTTCCGCCGGTCGTGTTGAAGTTCGACGCCTCAAGCCTGCCGGTAGCGCTTGTTACCGTAAAGGGCGCCGATCTCAACGAAACTCAGCTTCACGACTACGCGCAATTCCAAATCCGCAATCAGATCGCCGTCGTTCCCGGCGCCGAAATTCCTCCCCCATTTGGCGGACGTTATCGCCAGATCATGGTTTACGTCGACCCGTACAAACTTCTGTCGCGGCAATTGAGCCCGATGGATGTGGTGAATTCGGTCAACAACTCGAATCTCATCCTCCCCGCGGGCGACGTAAAGATCGGGCTCGACGACTACTACGTCTACTCCAACAGCCTCGTCGAGAGCATGAAGCAGCTCGGCGAAGTCCCTGTTAAAACGGTCAAAGACGCATGGGTCTCGGTCAACGATGTGGGCAAGGCCGAAGATTCCCACCAGATTCAGTACAACGTCGTCCGTGTCGATGGCCAGCGTTCCTGCTACATCCCCATCATGAAGCAGGGCGGCAACACCAACACGATCGACGTAGTCAATGGAATCCGCGCCCTCGTCGGCCATCTCTACGACATCCCCAAACAGATGGTTGCGAACGTCGTGTTCGATCAGTCGGTCTACGTCAAGGAAGCGATCAAAACGGTTCTGCACGAAGGCTTGCTCGGCCTCATCCTCACGAGCCTGATGATTCTGGTCTTCCTCGGCAGTTTCCGCGCCACGTCCGCCGTTCTGCTTTCGATCCCGCTTTCGGCTCTGGCCACGTTCGTCGTGCTCTTCATGATGGGCAGCACCGTCAACACGATGATCCTCGGCGGTCTCGCGCTCGCGTTTTCGCGCGTCATCGACAACTCCGTTATCTCGCTCGAAAACATCTATCGCCATCTGGAAATGGGCGCGGCGCCAATGATCGCGGCCGAAGTCGGCGGTTCGGAAGTCAATCTCGCAGTTCTGGCTGCCACGCTGGTCGATGTCGTCGATTTTTTTCCCGTCGTCTTTCTCTACGGCGTAGCCAAATTTCTTTTTTCCGCGCTCGCTCTCGCGTTCTGTCTCTCGTTGCTCGCTTCCTTCGTAGTCGCCATGACGGTAATCCCGCTGTTCTGTTCGCGATTCCTAAAAGCCGTACCGCATGTTGAGCAGCACAGCCACACGAACAAGGAATACGAGGTCGAACCGGTCGCGCCCGAGTCCCGCTCCTGGTGGGATCGCTTCAATGCCGGTTTCAATCGCTCCTTCAACCGGGTTCTCGATTTTTACGAACACTGGGTGCGTTGGGCGTTGAGGCGTCCCGGCTGGACTGTGGCCGCCTTAGGCGGAATCTTTCTCGTCAGCCTCGCAATTTATCCGCTGCTCGGCTTGGCTTTCTTCCCGCAGACGGATGCCGGCCAATTCACCATCAATCTCAAAGTCCCGACCGGCACGCGCATCGAGAACACCGAGCAGTATGTTGCCAAGGTCGAAGACCTCATTCGCCACGAGGTCGACGCGAAAGATCTGAAGATGGTGGTTTCCAACATCGGCGTCGTTCCGGATTTTTCTTCTCTCTACACGACCAACGCCGGCTCATACACCGCGACGCTGCAGGTGGCGCTGAACGAGCCGCACCGCCTCAGCAGCTTCGAATACATGGACCGCGTCAAGCGGCAGATGGCTAGCCAGTATCCCGACATCCGCACCTTCTTCTCCAGCGGTTCCATGGTGGACGCGATTCTGAACATGGGCATGCCCGCCCCGATCGACATTCAGGTCAGCAGCCCGAACCTGCATCAGATCTACGGTGTCGCGCAGGAACTGGCCAGCCGCATCCGCGAGGTGAAGGGCGTGGGCGAAATCTACATCCCGCAGGATATGAACTATCCCGCGCTGCGTCTTGATGTGGACCGTATCCACGCCGCCGAACTCGGCCTCACCCAAAAAGACGTCGTCGATAACGTCATTACCGCCCTCAATTCCAATTACATGATCGCTCCTAACTACTGGGTCGATCGCAAGAGCGGCAACGACTATTACCTCACCGTGCAGTATTTCGAGAACGGTCCCGGCGCCATCCAGAACATGACCGATCTCGAACAAATTCCGTTGCGCGGCCATCCCAAGCAGAAATCACAATCGGCCAACTGTGGGCCGACCGGCCTCTCCGGTGTTCCCATGCGAGCCGCGTGGTCCGCTCCGGTTATTCAGCCGATTTCGAATCCTCAGCAGCTAACGTGGGGTTGCCGTCAGATGTCTTCGGCAGGGAACTCGCCCAGCGATCAACCCGTAACGGTCCTCGGCAATGTTGTGAAGGTCAACTACACGCAAACTCCCACGGAGGTCGATCACTACCAGATCCAGCGCGTCATCGATCTTTACGTGACGCCCAGCGGCGAAGACCTCGGCCGCGTCACGCACGCTATTCAGGAAATCGTCGGCAAAGCCAACATCCCGTCCAACGTGCGAGTCAACCTGCGAGGCATGGTCGAAGGCATGAACGCCTCGTTTAAGAGCTTTGGCCTCGGCTTCCTGCTTTCGTTTGTCCTGCTCTTCCTGATCTTGACAGCCCAATTCAAGTCATTCGTCGATCCCTTGCTGATCATGCTCGCAATCCCCATGGGTTTCGTCGGCGTGCTGATCATCCTTCCCCTGACGCACAGCACACTGAACGTGATGTCGCTCATGGGAGTGCTGATGCTGGTCGGCATCGCCGACTCGAACAGCATCCTGATCGTCGACTTCGCGCACAACCTCGAAAGCCAAGGGCTCAGCCCGATGGATGCGGTCATCACCGCCTGCCGAGTCCGCCTGCGTCCCATCCTGATGACTTCGCTCGCCACAATCATCGGCATGATTCCGATGGCCATCAAACTCGGAACGGGCGCGGAACAATACGCGCCCATGGCCCGCGCCATCATTGGCGGACTCACCTCTTCAGTCCTGCTCACCATCTTCATCGTGCCTGCGGCCTATCTGCTGGTGTATGGACGAAAGAAAGAGCCGGCTGCTGCCATCACGGAGCCTGCGAAATGAGATCTATGAAACTCCTCGCCTCTATATTGCTGTTGTCTGCGCTGGCAGTTGCGCAAACGTCGAAAGGAGCACAGGTCGCCTCGCCATTGCCGACGGCTCCTGTTCCACAAACCGCGTCCAATCATCCGACTCCCGTCATCACGGCAATGAACCAGGCCGCGACCGCGCAGTCTTCGGCGCAGACGCCTGAGAACCCGGCCGGAGCGCCTTCCCCAGCGCCCGCAAATCCCGGAGCCACTCCTCTCAGCCTGAAAGATGCTGAAGCGCTCGCCATCAAGAACAATCCGCAAATTTCCGTCGCGCGCCTCACGGCTCTAGCCTCGCAGCAGGTGACTCGCGAAGCGAGATCGGATCTTTGGCCGACGGTAACCGGCAGCATCACTGGCGTCGATGCCCAATCTGGCAGCCGCATCACTGCCGGCGCGCTGAACAACCCACTCATCTACGAGCGCGCCGCCGGCGGAGTCATGGTCAGCCAGTTGATCACCGACTTCGGCCGCACCACTAACCTCATCTCCAGCGCAAACTATGCCGCCAAAGCGCAAAACGAGAACGCCAATGCTACCAAGGAACAGATTCTCCTCGCGGTGAACCAGGCGTTCTTCAACGCCCTGCAGGCGCAGGCCGTTCTCACCGTCGCCCGGCAAACCGTCAAAGAGCGGCAAACGGTTTCCGACCAGGTTGGCACACTCTTCAAGAACAAGCTGAAATCGGAGCTCGACTTCAGCTTCGCCAATGTCAACCTCGCCCAGGCGAAACTGCTACTCCTCGATGCGCAAAACAATCTCAATGCGACCGAAGCGACTCTCTCCATGGCCCTCGGATTTCCCACGCAGCAGAATTTTCAGCTCATCCAGGATGGCAGCCCGATCAAGGCACCGTCCTCCAATGTCGACGACCTGATCTCCCAGGCGTTTAATGCGCGTCCCGAGATACGCTCTCTCGAGTTTCAATACCAGTCGGCGAAGAGGTTCCAGACCGCGGAGCGCGATCTGCTCTTTCCAACTCTTCGCGCGCTGGGCGCAGTCGGAATGACTCCGGTCGGCAATCCCGCCGTCGCTCCTTATGGCAACGCTTTCGATAATTCCTACGCTGCTGTCGGCGGAAATCTCGAAATTCCCCTGTTCAACGGGTTTCTGTTTACTGCGCGCTCAAAAGAAGCCAGCCTGAGAGCCCAAGCCACTGATGAGCGTCTGCGCGACATGCGCAATCTTATCTCGCGCGATGTCCGCACCAGCTGGCTGAACGCCAACACCGCCTATCTGCGTTTGTCGGTCGAGCAGCAGCTCCTCGATCAAGCCAAGCTGGCGCTCAACCTGGCGCAATCCCGCTACAATCTGGGACTCGGCTCGATCGTCGAACTAAGTCAGGCGCAGCTTCAGGAGACGCAGGCAGAGATCGGATACGCGCAAGCCGGCTACGACTACCGTTTGAGCTTGGCTGTCCTGACGTATGAGACGACGGGCATCTAGCCGTTCGCGGAGCAGCAGTCGAGGCGCCGAAGGGTTGAGTCTAAGGGTTGTGAAGAATAGAAAACGTGGGAACCAGCGTGGAAGAGCGGCCCTTTAGGGCCGCGTCAACCATCCCGAAAGCAATGGGCTTTAGCTCCGGTGTGCCTGCTAAGCTAATCTCTGATTAACTATGCTCCCATTCTTCTTATACGCAGCGACCGGCGCCGTCGCCGCCTATCACATCTATTTCCTCCTCGTTCTCGCTGCCTATGGTGTTCCGCAATCCCTCTGGGAATTCATTGCCCTCATCCTCTCCTTATGTCTCGTTGCCTGCGCCTATCTAAGCCTCTACACGCCGGCTGTGGCCGCCAAAATCTCTCTGATCGCCGCCCTTGGCATGTGGGGCTTCTACGGACCGGCAATCGCCGCCACAATCAACGCCGGCCGTGTCTCGCAACTCGCCAAGATCCATGGCTCCGCTCTTCCCTTCGCAGCCATTCTTCTCCTCTTTCTTACGACCATCTATTCATTCCTCGGGAGTGGGAAGAAGATCGATTCCAGCCATCCCGGCACCTGGCTTTTTCCCGCACGTGCCGGTCGCTGGCAGAGACTGTCGATCACCCTGGCCACCTTCGTAGCTTTCGTCGCGCTCTCGACCTGGTTTGCGCGTGGATTGCATACTTCTCAGCGCCCCGCTTCGACATTTCTAATTCCCGATGGTTATGTCGGCTGGGTGCACATTGACTTCAACGTTCCCGGAGCGCAGCCCGCTCTCTCGGATTCCAATCAGTATGTTTTCCAGGTTCCTGCGGATGGCAGGCTGAGGACTTCGTCTCCTGAGCACTTCGGTTGGGCAAACGACGCGTATTTCTATGTGAGCGCGTCCGGCCGGCATCAACTCATGACGAGCGCGCGCGACGGCCGCATGATCTGGGGAAAAATCAATGGCGAGCGCGGAGAGGCTTCCGCGCCCCAGCAGTACGAAGAATTCTTCGTCGGCAATGAGCAGCAGTTCAGAGAAAGCGCCGGCAATCACACTCCCGGCCCCGCCGCCCCGGCCCACCCATAGCGCAAAAAGAAAACTCCCTCGCTCCGGCCCGAGAGCCAGACGCGAGGGAGTTGTGAAGGCGATCCGCGGCTACGGTAGGTAGTAGCGGAACGATGTCATGAACATGTTGTCGATGCCATGCGGAGCCGAGTAGAAGATAGGCGGACCCGATGCTGCGGTTCCATCCCAGGCATTGCGCACCACGTAGGAATACTGCGGACCGAACTGCAGTCTTCCGTGCGGGCCGTTGTGTACCTTGATCCAGAAGCCGAACGTACCTTCGATCAGGCTCTTGGTATCGACGGTGCAGTTTCCGAGACTCCCGAATCCAAACCCGTTGCCTGATCCGGGGGCGATCTCCGTATTGCAGCCATATGACAATAAGCTTGGAGCGCCATAGCCCACCAAGGTGTCTCCGTTAAGTGGGTCGGGAGCATAGCGTTTCTTGACATACTCTTCGCCGCCGTTCAGGTAGATATCGAAGCGCGGGTAATGGACTTCGAGCGTCGCCAACCCCTGGTAGCTGCGGAGGAGAGCGAGCGTGCCGTCCGGATTTACAGTCGAATCAGGCAAGCCGCCGGTACCGTACCGGCCGATGCCTCGGCCCGTGATCGCATGCAGCCCGAAATCAAGGTGCTTGGCGATGGTCACACGGCCGTTGGCGCCGAACCCGCCGCCGTTGGTTGAAGCGTTCGTTGCAAGACTGCCCGTAGTAACGCACCCCGGATTTTGGGCCAGCGTTTGTTCCACGCAGGGATAAATGCGGTCGCGGAAGCGGCTCCCTACGGCGAAGACCTCCCAGTGGCCAAAGCCGGGTTCAAACGCGGCCTTGATGATGAAGTCTGGCGTCGCATTGAAGGAGTAGTTGGCCAGGTTCGATCCGGTCGGGCTGCCCCCGCCGTTGTACAGGCCGCCGCCGTTGCCCGCTCCGCCCAGAGCGAAATTGTTCTTGTTGCCGTGTACGGTCAGCGTGGTCTGCGGATTTTCAATCGACGCGCCCAGCCAGAAACGATTGCCAAAGTTGCGCACGACTCGAACTCCCGCCTGTCGCGCCCAGCTGAAGCCGACCGTATACTGCGGGTCGATCGTCATCGGCAGCGCTTCCGTGCGGTTATCCATGCCCTTCTTGGTTTCCGTCAACAGACTCCACATCTGCCCGCCGGTGAAGGTCCAGTCGTGGGTCGCATACTGTCCCCAAACTTGGCGCTGACGCATGGTGTAGCTGTTGCTCTGGTTGTTGTTCGAGGTGACGCCGGCTGACAGGAAGTCTGCTTCGTAATAGCCGGTCATCTTCCCGTCGCCCAGCTTGCCTTCTGCGAGCAGCGAAATACGCGACTGACGCCCGGAGTAGAAAAACTCCGAGACCTGATTCTGGCCCGCCGCCCCGAAGTTGATGCTGTTAAACGGCGTGTTGATGTCCGACGCCAGCGCCCGGTTGCGGTACACCGATTCTGCCGCCAGGAAGCCGCCCGGCGTGAGCGTAATTCCCTTGAAGTGGAGCGACATCGGGCTCTCAAACTGATCTTTCACCGACTTCTGCGTTTCTTGCAGCGTCATAGCTACGCTGGTCGCGCTAGTTTTCAAGTCCGTCACATCGCTCTTCAAAGACGAAACGCTGTTTGCCTCATCGGCCGCCTGGGCCGCTGCCGCGTCCGCTTTCGACTGTGCCTGAGCCGCTGCCGCCTGGCTCTGGTCCAATCTCTGTTGGAGTTGCTGTATTTGCGAGTCTCGATTCTGAATCTGCGTGCCTAGCTGCTGAATCTGCTGTTGTTGCGCCTCGATCGCCGCTTTCAGTTCACTCAGTTGGCTGGCCACTGAAGGAGCCGCAGCTTTCTTTCTTGTTGGGCTCTTTGCCGCGCCTCCTTGCGGAGCGCCCTCGGCATACACATTGCCCGCCAGCGCTATCGCCAGCGCTAACGCCAAGACTTGCTTCATTTTCTTCTCCTGGGAACAGAAATTTTTTTACAACTGGCACGGCGTGTTTGTCGCACACCCATGGCCCTTGCCTTCCACCGGGTTAAACAGATTGCTTATTTTGATACGTGCTTGATCGTAAGTCTCCGATTGTTAATAACGGATGAACGTTTGTTGAATATCCCGTTAATACAATCCCGCCGAGGCAGTATCATTTGTGCGACGCTGGTTATTCGGAAACTGCGGCCGCTTCGCATGAGGAATTACTCGCGGCGAAGCGCGCGCGATTCGAGGTCAGAAAACAATGCGGGTATTGGTCGTCGACGATTCCGCGGTCTATCGGAAGCTGATCAGCGGCTATCTCCAGAACTGGGGATTTGACGCGATTGTGGCGGAAACTGCGACCGAAGCGGCGCGAATTCTGGGCACGCCCGGCGCGCCCAAGCTCGTAGTGCTTGATTGGGTCCTGCCCGACATCGAAGGCATCGATCTTTGCCAGCGAATCCGCGATGCGGGCTCCTCCGGCGAATACGTTTACATCATGGTCCTCACCGGCAAGGACGCCCGCCAGGATATGCTCGACGCTCTACAGGCCGGAGCTGACGACTATCTGCGCAAGCCATTTGACGAGGCGGAATTCAAGGCCCGCCTTTTGGTTGGCAAGCGCATTCTCAAGCTCCAGGACGAACTCGTCGCTGCCCGCGAGCGTATGCGCGAGGCCGCGACGCGCGACGCTCTCACGGGCCTGCTCAATCGGGGCGAGATCTTCGCCATGCTCGAGCGCGAACTCGAACGCTCCCGCCGCGAGCGCCGTCCGCTCAGCGTGATTCTCGCCGATATCGACCACTTCAAGAAGGTCAACGATACCGAGGGCCATCTCTTCGGAGACGAAGCGCTGCGCGAGATCGCGCGCCGCCTGCAATGCAAGCTGCGGCCTTACGACGGCGTCGGGCGCTACGGAGGCGAAGAGTTCCTGTTAGTGCTTCCCGCGTGCGAGGTTGGCGCGGCCATGGAGCGCGCCAACGAGTTGCGCGAGATTATCGCCGCAAGCGCGGTCGTTAGTGGCGGGGTCGCGAAAGCCATCACCATGAGCATGGGCATCGCAGTCTCGGAATGCATTGGAGTCGGTGAAGTGAAGGAGTTGTTGAGTCGCGCCGACAATGCTTTGTATGCGGCAAAGAAAAACGGCCGCAATCGAGTCGAGCATGCGGCCGCTCCCGCTTGAGATTTTTTGTTTTACCACTCGCCGGTCGTCAGATACTGGTGAATCCCCGCCGCGGCGCGCCGTCCAGCGCCCATCGCCAGAATTACGGTCGCTCCGCCGGTCACGATGTCGCCGCCGGCAAACACTCCCTTGCGCGATGTCTTCTGGTTTGTCTCGTCGGCCTGAATGTAGCCTTTCTTCGTTGTTGCCAGGCCAGGCGTGGTTGTCTGGATGATGGGATTGGCGGTCGTGCCGATGGCCATTACAGCAACTGAGAGCGGCACAACATATTCCGATCCAGGGATCGGAACCGGCCGCCGGCGTCCGGAAGAATCGGGCTCGCCCAATTCCATTTTCTGGCAACGCGCACCGGTGAGCCAGCCCTTGCCGTCGTCGAGAAATTCCAGCGGAGCGGTCAACGTCTGGAATTCCACTCCCTCTTCTTTCGCGTGTTTGACTTCCTCAATGCGCGCCGGCATCTCGGCCTCGCTCCGCCGGTAGAGAATGAAGGCCTTGCCCGCGCCCAGCCGCATGGCTGAGCGAATCGAATCGAGGGCGGTATTCCCGCCGCCAATCACCGCAACATTTTTTCCGCGGAAGTCGACCATCGGTTCGTCGAACTTGGGGAACTCGTAGGCGTGCATGAGGTTGATGCGCGTCAGAAACTCGTTCGCCGAATACACGCCATTCAGATGCTCGCCCGGAATCCCCATGAACTGGGGCAAGCCTGCGCCTGTGCCGATAAAGATTGCGTCGTATCCTTCTTCGTCCATCAGTTCGTCGATGGTCACCGTACGGCCCACCACGACGTCGGTTTCAAACTCCACGCCCATGGCCCGCATGATGTCGACCTGCTCGCGAATGATCTTCTTCGGCAGGCGGAATTCCGGAATGCCGTACACTAAAACGCCGCCAATTTCATGCAAGGCCTCGAAAACGTGCACCTGATGGCCTTTTTGCACGAGGTCGCCCGCGGCCGTCAGTCCCGAGGGGCCGCTGCCGACGATGGCTACTTTCTTTCCCGTCGGCGGAGCCTTCACGATAGTCGAGGGATCGAAGTGCTGCTGCTCGTAATCGGCGACAAAGCGCTCCAGGTATCCAATGCCGAGCGACTCGCCCTTCTTGCACAGCAGGCAAGCGCCTTCGCAGTGATCTTCCTGCGGACAAACGCGGCCCGTGATCGCCGGCAGCACGTTGTCTTCCCGAATTTTCGCCGCTGCCGCCAGAAAATCTCCGTCGACAATCAACTGCACGAAGTCCTTGACCTTCACACCGACCGGGCAATCCTTGGTGCAAGTCGGCTTGGCGCACTCCAGGCAGCGCAGCGCCTCCTGCCGCGCCAGTTCCGCCGAGTAACCCAAGTTGACTTCGGTGAAAACTTTGTTTCGAATCTGCGGCAACTGCTCGGGCATGTGCTGCCGAGGCATCTTGATGCGCTCTTTATTCGGAACCGGATTGTGCGACTTCGTCGGAGTCGTCGGCATTTACTTTCCCTCCCGCGCGCCCACGGTTTGAGGTTCCTGAGCTGCGGCTTGCTTTTCGTATTCGCATTCGCGCTTGTAGTCTTCGAGCGACAGCCTTTCGGCCTCGCGGTACATCGCATTTCTCTGCACCAGCACGGCGAAGTCCACGCGATGGGCGTCAAACTCGGGCCCATCGACGCAAGCAAACTCGCTCTTGCCCTCGACCAGCACGCGGCAACCGCCGCACATTCCGGTGCCATCGATCATGATCGGGTTCAGGCTCACCATCGTGTGAATGCGCTCCTTCTTGGTCATATCCGCGACTGCGCGCATCATGGGGATTGGGCCGACCGCGAGGACTTCGTCGATGCGCGTGCCGTTCTCGATCAACTGGCGAAGCTTGTCGGTGACGAGGCCCTTGTCGCCGTAGCTCCCGTCGTCGGTCGTGACGAAAACCGAGTCGCTGACCTCGCGCATCTCGCTCTCGAGAATGACGAGATCTTTGTTGCGTCCGCCGAGAATCGTGATCACGCGATTGCCCGCGCGCTTCATCGCCGCCGCGGTGGGATACGCCATCGCGGTCCCCACGCCGCCGCCCATCACGACGACGGTGCCAAAGTTCCGAACGTCCGATGGCTTGCCGAGCGGCCCAACGATGTCGAGAATGCTGTCGCCGGTCTCCCTGGAATTCAGCATCGTGGTCGTCTTCCCGATCGATTGCACGACGATGTTGACGGTGCCTTTTTCGGGGTCGGAGCGCTCGATGGTCAGCGGAATGCGCTCGCCTTTTTCGTTGATCCGCACAATGACAAACTGTCCCGGCCGCTGCTTGCGCGCAATGCGGGGAGCCTCGATGGTGAAGCGTTTGATTCCAGGGGCGATAAACTCAGCATGGATGATTTTGAACAAGGAAAGCTCCCTCAAAAGCCGGTTTTCATTGTCCCGTGCAGCATTGACAAGCCGATGTGATGTTTGTCACACGGGAGTGTTCATGAGCGCGGAGCGGAGGGATGATTTTTGGAGCTGGGTGTTTTGGGTCAGAGGTTACAGGTCGCAGGTCCGCGGGAAACCCGGAGGATTCTCGCGGCACGCTGTCTGCGCGGGGGGTACCCCCCCTCCCCTTGGATTGCCTGGCCGGTCTAATGGAATCAACGAAGTAGAATAAGTATCCCTGCAAAATCTTCCGAAATAAAGACTTAGACTTACTTGGCGGAACTATTTTAGAAACTTATACTTAAGTCTTGTTTTTGGCTATTTTTCAATTTTCATGCCGCCAAAATATTCCATTTAAACGACTTATAGGTAAAATCTTGAGCGCGTAGGAGATATACCTCGAAAAATTGCCATTTTCGGCGATTTGGTGTGCTTCTCCTTGCAAAATATTCATAAATAAACAGTTACATGTAAAATATTGTGAAATAAGGAGTTGCCTGACGATTGCCGCCGCTTGCGGGCTGATGGTGGCTTTCCAGTCCCTTCGGCCCCTCAAATTTTCAAAGAACAAATCCAGCTCGGCGCTTGTGCGCCTTCTTTTATGATCGCGCGGTTTACGGCTGAGTCAAGGGAATTTGTGAACGGGCGAGGCAGCGTCAGGTTGGCGCCAAAAAAAGCTTTTGACCGCAGAGAACGCAGACAACGGCCGCAGAGAACGCGGAGAACGGCCACGGAGAACGCGGAGAATTCCGTCTGCGATCACAGAGCTTTTTGTCTACCCGAAGGTTTGCTTAGACTGATAGATATCTGGTTTGGACTTGTGATTCGAGCTTTGGACCGGAGGACAATAGCGGCCGCGAGCGACACCATGATTTCCTCAGTCGACATCTCGGCCCGCATTCATGAGCTTGCCCGCGACGCCGGCTTCGACCTCTGCGGCATAACCCCAGTCCGCAACTTCGGCGAGTTAAAAGTCTTTCCCGAATGGATTGCAAACAACCATCACGGCGAAATGAAGTATATGGAGAGCCGCAACGAAAAGGGGGAACTCAAGCGAGCGCGCCTGGCCAACGCCGCTCCGTGGGCCAAGAGCGTCATAGTCTGTGCTATCAACTACAACACGGCGCATCCGTACTCCACGCAAGTAGACCCAGCCGAAGCGGAAGGCAAAGGCTGGATCTCGCGCTACGCCTGGAGCCAGGAGGACTATCACGACGCAGTGCTGCGCCGATTGCGCCAGCTGGAATCGAGACTCCGCGATCTGCTGTCGTCCGCTGACCATTGGCCACCGTCCACTGACCACCGCTTCCGCTCGTACGTCGACACCGGGCCGTTCATCGAGCGGGTCTACGCCAAATACGCCGGCATCGGCTGGATCGGGAAGAACACCTGCGTGATCAACCAGAAGCTGGGCTCGTGGCTCTTTCTCGGAGTAATCCTGACTTCGCTGGAAATTCCCGACAAGGCCGCCGCCCTGCCCGCGCCCGACCGGTGCGGAAGCTGCACGCGCTGCATCGCGGCCTGCCCGACGCAGGCGATTGTCGCCCCCGGAGAACTCGACGCCCGCCTCTGCATCTCGTATCTCACCATCGAAAAGCGCGGCGACATTCCTGAGGAACTCCGAGCAGGGATGGGCCGCCACGTCTTCGGCTGCGACATCTGCCAGGACGTCTGCCCCTGGAACCGCAGAGCCCCGGTAACAACCGCCGAAGAATTTCAACCAAGAGAAGGGCTGGTAAATCCGCGGCTCGGATGGCTGGCCGAAATGCAGGCGGAAGAATTCGGCGAGACATTTCGCGGATCGCCAATTCGCCGCGCCAAACTCATGGGGCTAAGACGGAATGCGGTGATTGCCATGGGAAACAGCGGGGATAAGAAATTTGTGCGGACATTGAAAGGGCTGACGGAAGATGCGGACTCGGGTGTGGCTGGACACGCAAGATGGGCGCTGGAGAGGATTACGAGCGGCGGAGGATGAGCGGTAATATTGATCATATTGTATTTATAAAAATGTATGTTCATTATTGCATCTGCATCGGTGTGGCAAGGACCTCAAGCGTGTGAAGAAAATCCAAGTGATATAACTCCGTGGTACCCACCCTAGCGCAAAGAGCGCGCTAGGATGGGGCACCCTCAGCCGTGGTGATTTCGGCACGAAATCATAAGGATGTGCCCACTGCGCCCTTGCCCGAAATCTATGAATTCCTTCCCCACCCCAACCAGCTACAATCCCCCCATGTTCCAACCCGATCTCCTTCTCAACAAGCGCATCCTTATTACAGGCGGCGGCACGGGACTCGGCAAAGCCGCCGCGCAAAGATTCCTCGAGCTCGGCGCCGAGGTCTACATCTGCGGACGGCGGGAAGAAGTCCTCAACTCCACCGCGCGCGAACTGCACGGCCGGACCAAAGGCGCTAGCAAAGCCCGCATTCACGCCCATCCCTGCGACGTGCGCGATGCCGCCGCGGTCGAGGCGATGATCGCCGCCATCTGGAACGACGGCCCGCTCGACGTGCTCATGAACAACGCCGCCGGAAATTTCCTGGCCCGCACCGAAGAACTCTCGCTCGGCGCGTTCCAATCGGTGATTGGCATCGTGCTCATGGGATCGCTGCACGCGACTCTGGCGTGCGGACGCCGCTGGCTCGCAGCCAATCACAAAGGCGTAGTCCTGAGCATCACTACGACCTACACCGAGACTGGTTCTGCTTATGTGGTGCCGTCTGCTGTGGCAAAAGCTGGAGTGCAAGCCCTAATGCGCAGCCTGGCGGTTGAGTGGGGAGACCGCGGCATTCGCATGAACGCGATCGCTCCCGGACCGATTCCGACTGAGGGGGCATTCTCGCGGCTGCTGCCGCGGCCCGAGTTGGAAGTCGCGGCCAGGAAGCGCATTCCGCTCGGGCGTTTTGGGACCGTGGAAGAGTTCGCCAATCTTGCGGCGTTTCTTGTCAGCGACGGATCGGGTTATATCAATGGAGAAGTGGTCACGATGGATGGCGGGGAGTGGTTGCAGGGAGCGGGAGAGTTCACAGGTGCGGGCCGCGAACTTACCGAAGAAGAGTGGCAGATGATGAAGCCAAAGAAGAAATAGGGCGATGCTTTTGCCTGTGTCCTGCGCCTGCGGCCTCGGCTCAAGCCGCCGAGATTAGTGGCGGTGTAAAACGCAGCGGTAAACCGCGGCGCCACCCAAGAACAGCGGATGCAACGGTGCGCCGCATCACCCGTCTTCTTTCGTCCCTCCGGGGCTCCGCGCATTTTGCACTTCGACCCACGGCTTACGCCGTGGGCTTTATTCTCGCGCGCTCCGCGGCTGATTCGGTCACGCAAGATCTAGAACACCGTCAACACCGTATTGCCGGTCACGCCACCCATGCTGGCGGTAACCGTTGTTGTACCGGTGGATACGCTGGTCGCCAGACCGCTTGAGGTGATCGTGGCCACCCCAACGTTCGACGAATTCCACGTGACCTGACTCGTCAAATTCTCTGTGGAGCCGTCGCTGAAGTTGCCGGTTGCGGTGAAGCGCTGCGTGGTCCCCAGCGCGATGCTCGGATTCGCGGGCGAAATTGTGATTGACGTCAGCGTTGCGTTGGTCACGGTCAGAGTGGCCGCGCCGACCTCTCCCGCGAACAGCGAGGTTACCGTCGCGGTGCCCGCGCTGATGCCATTTGCGATGCCCTTCGTTCCGCCACTGTCTCCAACCGTCGCCACCGATGCCGGCGAAGAGGTCCATGAAGCCGATTGCGTGAGGTCCTGCGAGGTGCCGTCGGCAAAGCCGCCGATCGCGCGCAGCTGAATGGATGTCTGCACGGCTACGCTCGCGGCCGCCGGCGTAATCTGCATCGACACCAGCGCCGACGATTCCACCAGAAGATCCATTGACCCGGTCACCGAGCCGGACTGCGCGGTGATCGTCGCTGTCCCCGCCGATTGGCCCGTCACCTGACCGGCGGCGCTTACGCTCGCCACCTGCGCTGCCGAGGAAGTCCAGTTCACGGAATTTGTAATCGTCTGCGTGGTTCCGTCGCTGAAAGTTCCGGTTGCGCTGAGTCCGAGCGTCGAGGCCGGCGCCAAAACCGCGCTGGCTGGCGAAACCGCGATCGAAACGAGCGTCGCCGAGCTGACGGTTAGCGGCGTGGATCCGGTGACACCATCGAGCGATGCGCTGATGTTGGCCGTTCCCGGCGCCACTGCGGTAACGAGGCTTACCGATCCGACCGTCGCCACCGCGGGATTGTCTGACGCCCACGTTGCATCGCGGGTGATGTTCTGAGTGGAGGAGTCGCTGAACGTTCCCGTCGCCGCGAAGGACAATTTCGTTCCGGGGGCAATCGTTTTTCCGACCGGCGTCACTGAAATCGAAACCAGCATCGCGTTGGTCACCGTCAGTGTGACTGAAGCGCTGCTTGAACCAACAGTCGCCGTAATCGTGGCCGAACCCGGGGCCAGCCCCTTTGCCAGGCCGCTATTGCCGCCGATTTTCGCCACGCCTGTATCTGACGAAGTCCAAGCCGCCTGCGTGGTCAGATCGTGGGTGCTCCCGTCGTTAAAGGTGCCAATCGCCGAAAACTGCTGGCTGGTGGTTGCTGCAATCGTCGTGTCGCCCGGCTGAATGGCTAGGGAAGCCAGGTCCGCGGCATTGACCGTAACGTTTACGCTTCCGCTCACTGAGCCTGAAGCGGCGGTGATCACCGTCGTCCCAAGGTTGCGAGCGGTTCCCAACCCGCTCGTGGTGATTGACATGACGCTCTGCTTCGACGTGCTCCAGGTCACCGTGCCGGTAATGTCCTGGGTTGTTCCGTCGGAAAATGTTCCTGTTGCCGTGAACTGCTGTAAAGTTCCGAGCGGTACGGAAGGATCAGCCGGCGTCACCGCAATTGAAGTCAGCGACGCGCTGGTTACCGTCAGGGTAGTGCTCGAAGAAATGCTGCCCGAACTCGCCGTAATTAAAGACGTGCCGGCCGTCAATCCCATCGCCAGCCCGGACGCGCCGTTGAAATTGATGCTCGCGACCGACGGACTCCCGGAGCTCCACTGCACGGACCCGGTGACGTTCCCCTGGGTGCCATCGCTGAAGGTGCCGGTTGCGGTGAACTGCAAGGTTGTATTGGCGGCAATCGATGGGTTCACGGGAGTGACCGCAATTGATGTCAGAGTAGCGGGTGTGACGGTGAGCGTCGTGGTCCCATTCACTCCAGAAAAAGACGCTGTGATCGTGGTCGAGCCTGCCGCCTTGCTTGTCGCCATCCCCGAACTCGAAATTGCCGCCACGCTCGTGTTCGACGAACTCCAGCTTGCCTGGCTCGTCAGATCGTTGCTGGTGTTGTCGCTGTATCTCCCGGTCGCGGTGAACTGCTGGCCCTGACCCAAGGCAATAGAAGGTGCGCCCGGAGCTACGGTGATCGATTGCAAGACCACCGGCTTCGCCCCTCCGCCGCCGGACGAGCTACCGCCGCAACCAATCATCGTCAGTGCAATGACCGCAAGACACGCGAGCGCGGACAAGATCTGCCACTTCTTCATGGAGCATTTCCTCTGGGTCACGAGGACCGAAAATTCTCACTTCCGGGGGAGAAAGTGGGTATCGCACTTCGGGGGAGCTTCTTGTGAAGAGTGATATGTTTGGCGGTGCAGCCAACCTGCCAAACTATGCGCTTTCATTCTACGCTAACAATTCGTTCACATTGCGGAAGATAGAAGTCAGCCGCAAGCTCGTCAAACGCCATTGCGAAGTTCATCAGCGCAAACTTTTGCGCCGAAACAAGCCTCATTTCCACTGCTTCCATGGATTCCGGACTCGCAGTCCCACTCTATCGGCACTTTCGCGCCGGAGATTCACTCCGGCCGCACCGCAACCTTATGCCGGTCATGGTGGAAATCGGAGGGAACCAAGCGCCAAGCTGTGGTCGTCGATGCGGCGCGAATCAGGTAAGGATGGCCGCTTGCTCATGCTCCCGAGCGGGCGCTCATCGCATGGGGTTTTCCAGTCGCGTGCGACGCCGTGCTTTCGACCTTAAACTGCGAAACGAGCTCATGTAACTTTTTCGACATTTGCGCGAGAGACTGCGCCGCTTGCGCGGCTTGCCCGGCTCCCAGGGCGGCGTTCTGTGTTCCCTCCGCCACGGCAGCGATATTGTGTGCGATCTCGGACGAGCCGCGCGCCGCCTCGCTGACATTTCGCGCCATCTCGTTGGTTGTCGAGTTTTGCTCTTCCACAGCTGTCGCGATCGTATTCGAGATATCGTTGACCTTCTTGATGACATCGCTGATCTGACCGATGGCGGTCACGGCATTCTTGGTGTCACCCTGAATCGCTTCGATCTTACGGCTGATGTCTTCCGTGGCCTTCGACGTCTGCTTCGCCAGTTCCTTTACCTCATTCGCCACAACGGAAAACCCCTTACCTGCTTCTCCGGCCCGGGCGGCTTCGATGGTGGCGTTGAGAGCGAGCAGGTTCGTCTGTTGGGCAATGGCGGTGATGACTTTAATGACCTCGCCGATCTCGATCGAGGAGTCGCCCAGTTTGCCGACGGCTTCCGTGGTCTGACCGGCGATCTGGACGGCGCTGGTAGCCACCCTGGCGGATTCGTGCGCATTCTTGGCGATTTCCTGGATGCTGGCGCCCATCTCCTCCGAGCCAGTCGCCACGGTCTGCAGGTTACGATTGATTTCCTCGCTGGAACTCGACATTACCGCGGCTTGGGCCGATGTCTTCTCGCAATTCGACATGATTCGGTTGCTGGTAGCATTTAACCCATCGCTCGCCGTCGCCACATCTTCCGCAGCATGTGTAAGTTCAACCATCGTCTCGCGGATTCGTCCCACGAACTCGCCGAACGATCGTTCCAGCGCTCCGATCTCGTCCTCCCGGTTCTCCTGCACCGTCGTGTTCAAGTCCGCTTCCTCCATCGTGCGCGTGAGGATTCTCACGGGCCGGACCACAACCCGCTCGATCAGCAAATACTGGGCCACCATGACCAGAAATGAAACGACGAAAACGCAGGCCACTACCGTCGCCTGCAACATTCGCAATCTGCCGCCCACATCGCTCTCGGGATAGGCCGCCAGCAGCGTATATCCCCAGCGGTCGAACTGCCGCTTCAACACGACCCACTGTTCCGATTTTCCCTCGTACAGCTTCTTCATCTCGTCTTCGCTCACCGATTGCGGCTTGAAGATTAGCCGTCCGTCGTTGTGCATCAGGGCGGTAAATCCATGGTCCAGGATCTTCGTATCTGCAACCCGCGCGCCCAGGTTTGCCAAGGCATTCAGCGGATATCCCACATACCACACGCCGATCGTCTCACCTGAAACGTCGCGTATCGGCTCATACCCCGTCATATATGGTTTGCCCAGAATGTCGACCACTCCGTAAAACGGCTGTCCCTTAGCGACCGCCGCATAGGCTCGTCCTGCCGGGTCCAGGGTGGTTCCGACGGCGCGCTCGCCATCCGGTTTCATGACATTAGTCGAGACGCGAACAAATTGGTCTCCCCGTTTCACGAACAGAGTGGCTGTTGCTCCAGTCAGAGTCTTGATTTGATCGACAAGCGCGTAATTGCCCACCTCGGAGGCGCCGCCCAGGAGCAGATCCGGCACTCTCTGATCCGCGATGTTCGTCATCCCGCTGCTGGCGGGGGCTCCGATTCGCGATCCCTCCTCCTGGAGGATGCGCATGGCCGTATGGACCGACTGCGAACTGAGGTCGTCGGCCGTTTGCAATACGTCAATAATCGCCTTCACCTGGAAGGACGCGTCCTCGTTGGCGGCGGTCCGCACCGCCTTGGCGAGAAAGTAACTCAAAACCAACCCCAGCGCAGAAATCCCAATCACCACGACCACACCGGTGGGCACCATGAATCTCGAAGCCAGTCGTCTGTGCATCGGCGAGGATCTCCTTTACACCAGCACATTTCATCTATCGGCTGAAAACAGAATTCGCAGGAGGGGTATTTGCTCGGTTCGGCGCCTTCTTGCTGAAGTGGAAAAGCGCTTGAAATCCCAGAAAAACGAGGCTGGGGTAATCAAAACTCCTCAAGTGCGGGGGCTGGTAGGCCCGGCAGGAATCGAACCTGCAACCCTCGGATTAGAAATCCGATGCTCTATCCGCTTGAGCTACGGGCCCTTGAGAATTCAAGTATAGATCAGGCTGTCCTCTCATCCATTGAACCGCAGGTTCTCTCAGGACAACATTTCATACCTGCGCTTGCCATCGTATTGCGGCCAGCCTCGTCTAAATCATGGATAGTTTGCCGGCGTGTCCCGGCACATCGAATTCGGAGCCCACACCATGCAAGTGATTCGTTTCCTTCGGCTGCTCGTTCTTCTGCATCTACTTGGCGCGATGGCGCTAGCCCAACCCGCCACCTTCACCTCGCCCCTGCCAACCGGCGTCCGCCTCGACGCCGCCGGCGAGGCCGTCGATCTTGGCAGCATGCCGCTGAACGTCATCCCGGCGCCCGGAGGTAAGCGAGCTGCAGTTGTTCTCAGCGGCTGGCGCGAGCAAGGGGTCCAGATCGTCGATCTCGAGAGCCGCCGCGTTACGCAAACTCTGATCCAGGACAGCGCTTTCTTCGGAGCCGCCTTCTCGGCTGACGGCAATTCGCTTTACGTCTCCGGGGGAAATACCGACATGCTTTTCGTTTACGCATGGAAAGACGGCACCGCAGCCCTGGCGAACAAGTTGGAACTGGCCAAGGCGAAGACGGCCGACGGCACTGGCACGAGTTATCCCGCCGGCGTCGCAGCCGCGCCCGGCGGCAAGTTCGTCTACGTTGCGGAAAACGTCGCGGACCGTCTTGCCGTGGTTGACAGCACAACTGGAGAAATCGTCCAGCGTTTCCCCATCGATCATTATCCTTACGGCGTCGCTTTGAGCGGAGGAACGCACGTCTTCGTTTCCGCATGGGGCAGCAGCACAGTATCCGACTTCCATATTCTTGCCGATGGGAGACTTGCCTACATCGGACGCATTGAAGTTGGCCGCCATCCTTCGGCCATGGCAGCGAACCGCGATCGCCTGTATGTCGCCCTGGCCGGCAGCGACTGCGTCGCGATTGTCGACACGCGCACGCGGAAAGTCGTGGGACATTTGTACGACTCAGCGCCAGGCGCGCCGCCCGAAGGCAGCACGCCAAATGCCCTCTCCGTCAGTTCGGATGGCAAGCGCCTCTTTGTTGCCGAGGGCCACAATAACGCCGTCGCCGTCTTCGATCTCGCCACTGGCAAGCTGCAGGGCCGCATCCCGGCTGACTGGTATCCAACCGGGGTCTCTGAAGTGAACGGGCAACTCCTGATTCTTTCCGGCAAAGGTCGCGGCACGCATGCCAATCCTGACGGCCCGGTGCCGCTCACCAACTGGCCGGATGGAAACCCGCATGCCTACACGCTTGGGCAGCTGAACGGGAGTTTGCGACTGCTCCCGTCAAGTATGGCGCCAGCTCAATTGGCGGACTTCTCCCGGCGTGTTGCCGCGGCGAACAACTGGTCCGTGAGTCACGCGGCTCGCCGCTATCCGCCCTTCAAGCACGTGGTCTACATCATCAAGGAGAATCGCACCTATGACCAGGTTCTCGGCGACATCAAAGAGGGCGATGGCGATCCGAGCCTCGTCTATTTCCCCGACATAACTGTGACTCCCAACCATCACGCGCTCGCCCGCCGCTTCGGACTCTTCGACCGCTTCTTTGTGAATGCCGAGTGCAGCTCGCTCGGCCACATCTGGTCGACCGCGGCCTACGTCACCGACTACGGCGAGAAGGTCGTTCCTTCGGCGTATGCAGGCAAGCATCCCGACCCCGACGGTGAAGAGAGCGATTGGCCCGAACGCGGCTTCCTGTGGACGCTCGCCAAACAATCCGGCGTGACGTTCCGCGACTATGGAGAAATGGTGAAAGGCAATCCCGGCTGGGCGGCGACGCAGCCCGATCTCGGCTCCGACATCAGCCCGGATTACGTGCCCTTCGATCTCGTCACACCGGATCAGAAGCGCGCCGACGTATGGATCGCCGAACTGCAGCGTTTCATCCGCGACGGCAACATGCCGCAGCTCGAGCTTCTCTGGCTGCCCATGGACCACCTGACCGCAGCCCGCCCCGGAAAATGCACGCCTTTCGCCTGCATGGCCGACAACGATCTCGCGCTCGGCCGCATCGTGCAGGCGCTCTCGCACAGCCCTTATTGGAAGGACACGGTGATCTTCGTCGTCGAGGACGACTCACAAGCCGGTCCCGATCACGTCGATTCTCACCGTGCACCGTTCTATGCGATCTCGGCCTACAACCGTAACGGCACGGTGCATCGCTTTGTCAATACAACAGACGTGATCGCAGCCATCGAAGATATTCTCGGCATGGGACGCCTGTCGAAGTTCGACTATTTCAGCCGCTCGATGAGCGACATCTTCGCCACCGCGCCCGACCTCACGCCTTTCGATCCGATTACTCCGACGCAGGATCTGAACCAGAAGAATCCCGAGAAGACCGCCGCTGCGCGCATGTCGGAAGGCCTGGACCTCAGCGCTCCGGATCGCGCCGACGATGCTGTCTACAACCGCATCCTGTGGTTTATGTTGAAAGGCGGCGCGCCGCAGCCTGTCGCGCACAATTGGTCTCCGCTGCATGCGCTCGAAGCAAGCCGCTGAACGCTGGCCGCATTCCGTTTTCCTAATACATGATCGTCCGCGTCAAATGATGCGGCCACGATGTCGTGTGATAGTGCGTCCAGAAACGCGCATCGATCTGCGGAATGATGATTGGCTGGCCGGGCGGCCGCAGTTTGTTGATCTCATCGGTCAGCAGCGCCGTCGCATACAGGCAATGCGCGCGGATTTCGATCTCCTGCGAGCTGTCCCGCGGAATCGGCTGATAGCTGTCGATCGCCTTTTCCAGCGCGGGCGAGTAACTCGTAATCCCCATCACGCGCAGTCCGACCGGCACAATATAATCGGCGAACGCCGTCATCTTTTGCGGATCTTCGAGCTTGAACGCTCCGCCAGCGCCGCCCAATCCGGTATAAATCTGCCAGAACCCAAGCTGCGTGAGCTTATAAAACTTGATCTCGTGACCGTCGTACTGACTCACGTCGTTGTAGCGCGGAAACTCCGCCGCCAGCCGCTCCACCAGCCCTTTCCCGTTGTCATACAAACGCGGCGGACACGACTTGATGAAGTTGTGATAGCGTCCGTCATATTTCGCGGCCAGCACCTCGCCCGCCTGCCGCAAGACTTCTATCTTCTCCTCCACCATGGGCATTTCGATGTTGCCGGCGAAAATCTTCTCCATGTCCCGCGGCGTGATCTTCGCCAGAAACTTTCCATCGAGGATGGGCACTCCATCGTCCATTGCCCGCTTCAGGCAGCCGAACATGGCCTCCGAATCCGACAAATGCTCGCCCTGGTAGTCGATCTGAAACTTCACGTGCGTCTTGAAATCGGTGAACGCCGTGTCGATCGTGTTGCCGACCATGACAAAGTCCATGGCAATGTCCGGCGTCTTTTCCAGCCCGTAAGGAATCGCCAGGTTTGGCATGGGCAGCTCTTCATAGGCCATCCAACTCGCCACCTCGACGATTTTGCCGTAGTGCGTGGAGACGTCGCGCGAGCGCTCGATTACCGGACGCAGACTCTCCGTCACCGGACTCCCCAGCGGCCGCGGCCAGTGCAACGAATCGTTTCCCGCGTGACCGGAGGCCGATCCAGCCACCCCAAAAGCCTTGCCCGACGCGGCAACTGCTCCAAGTGCCGCCATTCCCCGCAACGCCCGCCGACGCCCGAAATCCATCATTGCTCCTCGAAAACAGATGTTCCGCCGAATTCGACCCAGTAAAGGGTGGCGCTTACATATCCAGCGTCCCGTGATGATCCACGCCAACTGTGGCCGGCGCTTTGTTCGACACAGCCCATCCTGCGTCAGGATCGGTAACGTCGAGCTGGTGCACTCCACCAGGAAACCGCACCATCAGCTTCTCGTATTCCGCGCGCTGCTCGGCCGTTTTCAGGGCATCTTCTTTTACGTGCGGACTCCACTCGTGGAGATAATAGACCGCATGCACCTGCGCCTGCAGCATCTCCTTGGCGCAGCCGAAGCAGGGACGCATGGTCGTATAGAGCGTGCTTCCGGCGATCGCAATGCCAAACCGCGCGGCGACCAGCGCCGCATTCTGCTCGGCATGGACGCAGATGCACAGGTCGTAAGCCTCGCCCGACTTGTAAGTCTTGTCCCGATTCGCGCAGCGATAGCATCCGCCGTCGAGGCAGTTCTGCATGTTCTCGGGAGTGCCGTTGTAGCCGGTGGAAATGATGCGGTTGTTCAGCACGAGAATCGCGCCGACGCGATTGCCTTTGCAGTTCGCGCGCAAGCGCACAGCCATGGCGATGTTCATGAAGTACTTGTGCCGGTTTTCGCGCGCCTCTTTCGCGGCCGCGGGCTCCAATGCCGCGCGGGTCACAACATCCGACGCAGCTCGCGCTGCCGATCCGTTCGTTTGCCCGGACGGGAGGGAAACCGGTCCGTTGTGCTTGGCCATTCGCAGGCTCCTGAATAGTGCTGTCGCTGAGAGTATATGCGCTCTCACGATGTGCGCGGACGGCGCGCGCCCGATTCTTCCGGCTCGATTCGGCTTTCTCGCGACCGCAGCGCTTCGGGTACGAACACGCTTGGGCGATGTGGTAGGCTCTTGCAACGAGGCGAAGCCCGAACCATGTCCACGCTCAAAGAGTTCCGCTGCGAGATTTGCGGGCGAGTCAGCGACGATCCGATTCACTGGTTCATCATCCGCTGCGGAGAGCAAAAACTTTCGGTCCTGCGCTGGGATCCGTTGGAGGCCCAGGAACCGGACGCTCGCCACTTCTGCGGAGAAGCTCACGCCCAGATTTACATCAGCCGGTGGTTCGAATCGATCTGCTCGCCGCCGAAACCGGTGTATCGAACTTCCTAGCTCTCGCGTCGCGCAACGAAAATCTGGTTGTGCGAGGCAGCCGTAAGAAGAGTGCTGCATGGGAAAGTCTTGCGCGATTTTTGCGGGTGTTGGCCGCGCAAGCCTGAATTGTGCCGGGAGGAAGATCCGGTTGCGCGGGCTTTTTGGCGGGCGTTGGGGATGGACGGTCTTCCTTGTCGCTTCGGACCTCACCATCCCGCCAAACAGGCAGCGTGTCCGGACGTTCGATGTTGAAGATGGCTTCGTCGAGTTCTTCCTTGTCGACGTCGACGGCAACATCATTGGGCTCGGGCGTTTCCAGATCCATGCGCTTGAGATTGGAAGATGCGATCTGGAGCGCGTAGAGAACCGTGCTGGCCATTTCCTTGTCGATGACCATATCGAGCGTCATAGCGATGACGCGCGTGATGGCGAGCTGGATGGAATGCGCGTCCTCGAGGGCGGGAAGCATGAATTTGCTGGGAAAGAGAGTCATCGGCTTCCAGGCGCGATGGAAGTAACAGAGCCGCTGACCGCGCAGGGCGGGAGAATTGCATTGGACACCGTTGGACTTAATATGATGGCAACGTTCGTTCTTGCTGGATGACATTTAATACTCCTTGATTTCAGATTGCAGATCTCAGATTTCAGATTTGGCCTTGGCTCTCGCCTTTCGCCCATTACTTACTGATCGCTACGTGCTCTCCGCCCCACCTAACTTCGCCAGAGACCCCCTCCCCCTCCCCACCGCTTATTCAAAGGAATCATAGGTTTGGCGGGAAATTGCCTGCAAAATCCTGAAGAGATTCGAGTTATTGGTAAAATCTTGATTTGCAAGATGTTAGAACGCTTCTTGACTGCGTCTCGCCACTTGCTGCTCACTGCCGATTGCCCCCCACTTCTTATGGCGCTCTTGTTGGTGGAGCGCTTCGTTTGCTCTTGCTTCTATTTCGCGGGTGGTTGGGCGTCTAAGTCAAGAAATGAGTGGCGACGAGAAGGATATTGCATTCCCGAAATGAGAAAGTGGCGTCGCGTGTCGGCGAATACCAGGATCAATAAATTAACGATTGGAAGACAAGAACCCGTCTATCGCTCCTCTTGTGGGGTGGGACCCCGGCGCTGCGCCACCCAAAAGCGCTGGCGGTGTGAACGCAGCGGTGAACCCGCTGCGCCGCCAAAAGCAGAGCAGTCAAGCTTCTGAAAAAACTTGTGAACATCCCGTCTGTCCCCACATTTCGTCCACTTGGCCGCAACGTCCCGCACACTACACATAGGAAGAAAGCAACCGGGATCCGAATCTGCGCACCATAGGCTGCGAGGCCGTGCTGCGAGATAGGACACACTCCGCTCTTGACGCAACCACCGCCGGAGTGAGAGCGGCTTTCGAGCCCGAAATCAAAATATTCAGTGAGGGACCATGTATCAGCACATTAAGAAATTGATGTATACCGTGAACGTTGGCACGCCCGATCCGCGCTTTGGAAAGATGTTGCTGGAGCAGTTTGGCGGCGCCAATGGAGAACTGGCCGCCGCCATGCAGTATTCCATCCAGGGGCTCAACTGCGAAGATGAGGAGCGTAAAGACCTCCTCATGGACATAGGAACGGAAGAACTGAGCCATCTGGAAGTGGTGGGAACACTGGCGAGGATGCACCTGAAGCCGACCAAGGAGGATCGGGAGGCGGCGGAGGTCGACCCTTTGATTGCGATCGCCGGCGGAGGAGGAGTAAGTCTCTTTAACTCCGTCGGAGACGCGTGGACCGCCGATTACCTGAAGATCACGGGGGAATTGGATGTCGATCTCCGCAGCAACATCGCCGCCGAGGCGCGCGCGAAGATCGTCTATGAACGGCTCATCGATTTCTGCGACGATCCGGGATCTATCGACGCGCTGCAATTTCTGATGACGCGGGAAATTACTCATATGAAAGCATTCACCGCGGCGCTCGAGAGTATGGGAAAGAAACCGTTCTCAATCGGACAAATTGCGCCGACGCCGGGGTTGGTCGACGAATACTTCAACGACTCGACCGGCGAGGGCGACTTCGGCGAGAGGGACGCTACCGGACCGTGGAATGAGGGCGGCGAGTGGAAGATACGAACGCTGCCGGAATTAGAGGAGGGAGTAGAGAATCTGGGATATGCGCCAGCGAGCGAAACGAGCGAGAGATCTAGACGAAAACCGCGAGTGCGGAAAACAGCATGAGATGAAGAGCCCGGCTGCGACGGCAGGACGCTCTTGGTTGATAATTTCCCTCAGCGACTGAAGCCGTCTGGGGTGGTGGTGGTGTGAACGCAGCGGTGAACCGCTGCGCCACCCAAAAGCTCTTGCTGCTGACATTGTGGTTCCCATGTCTCGAAAACCGCGAGACATGGGGGGCCACGGTTTGTGATGGTTTCTGAGTTATGAGCTGGCGGGAGATTTGGGTCACCCGCCGTTCGAGTGGGATCCGGTTCCATTCTGAAATTGTTTTCTTTCAATAAGTCGGTGGGTGTTGTGCTTTTGGGTGGCGCAGCGGTTTACCGCTGCGATATGGTCAGCTCAATTGAGCGGCTTTAGCCGCTGAGGTCTCCATGGCTGCACCACACCGGGGCAATACTGGATTCAGCACTTACTTCCTCTCTGCCGACACCTTCCAGAAGCACAGCTTGTTTCAGTCGGAACGGATGGCTCGGTTGTTTCTGGATGTCCTCTTTTCTTACCGGAGGCAGCACAGATACTTGTTGCATGAATTCGTGCTGATGCCGGATCACTTTCATTTGTTGATCACTCCCACGGAGGCCTTGGAAAGAGCCTTGCAATTGATCAAGGGCGGATTTTCTTTTCGGGCGAAAAAAGAGTTGGGGTTTGGTGGGGAGATTTGGCAGAAGAGTTTCTATGACCACCGGGTCAGGGATTGGGAGGAGTATTGCGCTTTCCGGCGGTACATCCACATGAATCCCGTGAAGAGAGGTTTGGTGGCTGTGCCTGAGGAGTATCTGTACTCTTCCGCTGCGCCTGGGATGGAGTTAGATGCCGTACCTCAGCGGCTAAAGCCGCCGGGGTTGGTGGCTGTGTGAACGCAGCGGTGAACCGCTGCGCTACCCAAAAACTCTGGACCTGGTCGGTGCCCGACAGGTTGGTGATGGAGTTGGATGTTGTCCCTCAGCGGCTAAAGCCGTCTGGGGTGTGGGTGGGTGAACGCAGCGGTGAACCGCTGCGCCACCCAAAAACTCTGGACCTGACAACTCAGTGTGGCTGGAGTTTGTTGATTTTGGGTGGGGCAGTGCTTCAGCACTGCGGTTCGGCATTGCCTTCAAGGGCTTTAGCCCCTGAGGTGAATGCTTATAGAGCTGGGATGCAGTTGGATGTCGTCCCTCAGCGACTGAAGTCGTCTGGGGTGGTGGTGGTGTGAACGCAGCGGTGAACCGCTGCGCCACCCAAAAGCTCTCGATTCTGACACATCAGGTGTGGCTAGGAGTTCTTGGTTTTGGGTGGGGCAGTGCTTCAGCACTGCGGTTCGGCATTGCCTTCAAGGGCTTTAGCCCCTGAGGTGAATGATTACAGAGCTGGGATGCAGTTGGATGTCGTCCCTCAGCGGCTAAAGCCGTCGGGGGTGGTGGCGGTCTAAACGCAGCGGTGAACCGCTGCGCCACCCAAAAGCTCTCGATGCAGACATTGTGGTTCCCATGTCTCGAAAACCGCGAGACATGGGGCACCCCCAGATTGTGATGGTTTCTGAGCTATTAGCTATCGGCAGATGTGGGCCTGCCGCCTTTTCAGAAAAGTGACATCACGCCCTCATCGGACTTGGAACTGGTGAAGAACGCTACTCTTCTCTATCGCGCCGACAGGGACATTCCTGGTATTTTCAATGACTCCGAAAGCCTTTACTCCAAGGCGATAATGCCCGGTACCCGATAGGCTCTCCCGAATTCCAGGCGTGACAACAGCCATGTTAAGGAGAGCAAAAGGCCCCGCTTTGGGGCGGGGCTTTGGATTCTTACTGGCGGCTGAGAGCTAATAGCTCACAGCTTGCGACATTTGTGGAATCCCACCCTAGCGCAAAGTGCGCGCTAGGATGGGGCACCCTCTGCGCGGACAGGAGTGTCCGCGCTACACGTTCTTAGTACATGTCTCCCATGCCGCCGCCGTGGCCGCCGGGCATTGGAGCTTCCTTCTTTTCGGGAATCTCCGAGACCAGGGCTTCGGTGGTTAGCATCAGGCTGGCGATGGAGCCGGCGTTGGTTAGCGCGGTGCGCACTACCTTGGTCGGGTCGAGGACGCCTGCTTTTACGAGGTCTTCGTACTCGCCGGACTGGGCGTTGTAGCCGAAGTTCGTGTCTTTCGAGTCGCTGACTTTGCCGAGGACGACCGCACCTTCTTCGCCGGCGTTTTCGACGATCTGGCGCAGGGGCTCGGTGATGGCGCGCTTCACGATGTTGACACCGATCTGCTCGTCACCTTCAAGCTTCAGCTTCTCGAGAGCGGGGACGCAACGCGCGAGCGCGACGCCGCCGCCGGGGACCACGCCTTCTTCGACGGCCGCACGGGTGGCGTGCATGGCGTCTTCGACGCGGGCTTTCTTCTCTTTCATTT
>Ga0335069_10000072_pt1 | contig 171984 bp, 153 predicted proteins | sample Lox_Sample_11_FD_206714 | JGI IMG/M metagenome (GOLD analysis project Ga0335069, IMG submission 206714) | Soil microbial communities from Loxahatchee National Wildlife Refuge, Florida, United States - Lox_Sample_1.1 | ecosystem: Environmental > Terrestrial > Soil > Wetlands | place: USA... | reverse complement strand
CAACCATCGTGAAGCCCATTTACGGTTAGATATTGCTGATAGCGCTTACGCAGCGCTGAAAGAAACCAAAGGAGCTTATGCTATTATTCCCGGCCAACCCGGTGAGTCCGAGCTGATAAAAAGAATCAACTCCACCGACCTGACCTTCATGATGCCACCGCCTGATGCGCATTTGGGTATGCTTACAGAGTACGAAAAAAGACTATTTAAAAAATGGATTGTACAGGGTGCAAAGTATGAAAGGCATTGGGCATTCACGGCTCCTTCCAGGGCGCCACTACCTCCTGTCAAAAAAACAAACTGGGTAAAGAATGAAATCGACTATTTCGTTCTTCATAAAATGGAACAACAAGGGCTCGAACCCAATGATGAAGTGGATAAAGAACGTTTGTTAAAACGTGTTTGTTTGGATATTACAGGCCTGCCCCCCTCCATTAATATGATGAATGCATTTTTAGCGGACAGTAGTATGCATAACTATGAAAAAATTGTCGATCAGCTTTTGGCAGAGCCGCAATACGGTGAAAAAATGGCTGTGCATTGGCTGGATGTTGCACGTTATGCTGACAGTTATGGCTACCAGGATGATAATATCCGGACCCAATGGCCATGGCGGGATTGGGTGATCCATGCTTTCAATGAAAATATGCCTTATGACCAATTTCTTACCTGGCAAATTGCCGGGGACATGTTACCCAATGCAAACAAAGAACAAATTCTTGCCACTGCTTTTTTCAGGAACCATAAATACACAGAAGAGGGGGGAGTTGTTCCGGAAGAATATCGTATTGAATATTTGATCGACAAAACCAAAACTTATGGCAAGGGGATTTTAGGTATAACCATTGAATGCGCACAATGCCATGATCATAAATATGACCCGTTCTCTCAAAAAGATTATTACAGTTTGCTTGCTTTCTTCAACAACACTAAAGAAATCGGCTATGAAGGCGATGTGAGTATTTCCAAACCTGCTAAAATGCCGATATTATATATCGACAGCACCGACAGGAAAAGCCTTTTATCTTTTATCCAGAAAAAAGATACAAACTCTTTAATGGTGTCTGTAATGGGTGAACGCGACACACCTAGAAAAACATATGTGCTTAACCGTGGAAGGTATGATGCTCCCACAACCGAAGTGGCCCCCAATGCTTTGCCTGCAATAATGAAATTTGATACCACACAATTTCAACGCAACCGGATGGGTCTTGCACAATGGACAGTCAGCAAAAACAACCCGCTTACTGCAAGGGTTTTTGTAAACCAGGTATGGCAGGAATTTTTCGGAAAAGGCATTGTAAAAACTTCAGGTGATTTTGGCATGCAGGGAGAATTACCAACAAATCCAGAATTGCTGGACTGGCTGGCCGCTGATTTTATGGAAAACAAATGGAACATAAAAAGGCTGATAAAGCAAATGGTAATGTCAGCAACGTATCGCCAATCCACCAAAACTAATCCGGAAAAACAAAGTAAAGACCCCGACAACATTTATCTTTCGCACGGGCCAAGGAACCGGTTGCCTGCCGAATTCATCCGGGACCTGGTTTTGGAAAGCAGCGGATTATTGAACAAAACAATTGGCGGACCCAGTGTAAAACCCTACCAGCCTGAAGGCTTATGGGAAAATGCAACGTCCGGTCGTGGCGTACTGGCAAAATATATACAGGATCATGGCGACTCATTATACAGAAGAGGTATGTATACATTTATTAAACTTACCGTACCCCCTGCTTCCATGGTTATGTTTGATGCAAGCAATCGTGACCAATGCGAAGTAAGGAGATTAAAAACAAATACCCCATTACAGGCGCTTATTATGATGAATGACCCTACAGTAATGGAAGCAGCACGGGTGCTGGCAGAAAAAATCTGTTCGGAAGAAAAACCTTCTGCCCAGCAAATTTCATTTGCATTCCGGTTAATTGTTTGCCGTAAGCCATCTGATAAAGAATTGAAAATTTTACAGGATTATTATAATGATCAGTTGCAGCAATTCCATAATAAAAATCTTGATGCCGCAAAAACATTAAGCGCCGGCGAATACAAGCATGTTAAAACGATCAATGAAGATGCAACTGCTGCATTAATGAAAGTGATAACAGCCATTTATAACCTGGAAGAAACGATAACAAAAACTTAGGCAAAATGGAAAAAGAAATTCTTGAACACAGCCTGCAGTTAAACCGTCGGCGGTTTCTGTCGAGGTTGAGTCTTGGCATCGGAAGTGTAGCACTGGGTTCATTACTTGTGCCAGATTTATTTAAAGGAAGCGCCGAAGAAGAATCAGCGCTGATTGGTTTGCCGCATTTTGCACCAAAAGCAAAAAGAATTATTTATCTTTTCCAGAATGGCGCGCCATCACAATTAGACCTGTTCGATTATAAACCCTTACTTCAGAAAATGCAGGGAGAAGATTTACCGGCGTCTGTTCGTATGGGGCAAAGGCTTACAGGAATGACCGCAGACCAAGCCAAGTTTCCTTTAGCCGGAACTGTTTTTCAGTTTAACCAGTATGGGCAGTCACGGGCATGGTTAAGCGAACTTTTACCGCATACATCCCGGGTGGCTGATGATATTTGTTTTATAAAAACCATGTATACTGAAGCCATTAATCATGACCCCGCACTCACTTTTTTCCAGACAGGGGCACAACAGGGAAACCGGCCCAGCATGGGTTCCTGGCTGAGTTACGGATTGGGAAGTGAGAATAAAAACCTGCCTGCGTTTTGCGTGTTACTATCAAAAGGGAAAGGCAACGGACAAGGGGTATATTCAAAACTGTGGTCAAACGGGTTTTTGGACTCAATTCACCAGGGTGTGCAATTCAGCAGCGGTGAAAATCCCGTTTTATACCTTAATGACCCGGAATCTATAAACAGGCAGGACAGAAGAAAAATGATTGACAAAATTGCTGAACTTAATGAAGAAGCCTACCAGGAATTCGGCGACCCTGAAATTACTACAAAAATTCAGCAATATGAGATGGCTTACCGCATGCAAACCATCGTTCCGGAAATTATGGATGTTTCGAAAGAACCGGAAGATACATTGAAGTTATATGGCCCGGAATGCCTCGTGCCCGGCACGTTTGCGGCAAACTGTTTGCTTGCGCGAAAATTATCAGAAAGCGGAGTGCGTTTTGTACAACTTTATCACCAGGGATGGGATGGCCATGGCAACCTTCCATTTGAAATAAAATCGCAATGCAAAGATGTTGACCAGGCATCGGCAGCGCTCATTACCGACTTAAAGCAAAGAGGTTTGCTGGATGAAACATTAATAATATGGGGCGGAGAATTCGGAAGAACAAATTACTGTCAGGGAAAACTGACAAAAGAAAATTATGGAAGAGACCATCATCCCCGATGCTTCACGGTATGGATGGCAGGGGGTGGTGTTAAACCGGGGGTATATGGAGAAACTGATGATTTTGGATACAATATTGCAAAAGACCCCGTGCATGTACACGATTTTCACGCAACTGTTCTATATCTTATGGGCCTGGATCATGAAAAACTTACCTTTAAACACTTGGGAAGAAGATATAGGCTTACCGATGTTGCCGGCAAAGTTGTCCATAACCTGATTGCATAAAATAATTTTAAATTACCATAGCCATGCATAGAAGAAAGTTTATCAGTCAAACATCTGCAGCTGCAGCCGGTTTTCTTTATTTACCATCAATATTAACAAAGGGAAATAAAAAAAATAATAATGAAATTCTCGGGCATAATAATAAACGGTATCGCCTGAACAATGAGTGGAGCCAGGTTGACACCGCAAGATATCCCGTAAAGGATTGCCATGAAATGGTTCAAGACAGCAAAGGGAGAATTATTTTGCTAACTAACGAAACAAAAAATAATGTTATTATTTACGATAAAAGAGGCCAACTGATGGAAACCTGGGGCCACGAATACCCCGGGGCGCACGGGCTCACTTTGTTCAACGAGAATGGTCACGAAGTTTTATTTATCTGTGATAATAACAGGCACCAAATGATCAAAACTGATTTGAAAGGAAGGGTGTTAATGACGCTGGATTATCCAAAGGAAACCGGTCAATACACAAAACCGGAAGAATATATTCCGACGGAAACGGCAATAGCTGCTAATGGAGATATTTACATCGCAGATGGCTATGGCAAAGATTTTATCATTCAATATGATTCCAAGGGGAATTACATCAGGCACTTTGGCGGCCGCGGGGATAAAGAAGAAAACCTGTTGAATGCTCACGGTATTTGTGTCGATCACAGAGATAAGAATAACCCTACACTCATTGTTACTTCAAGACAGCAGAATGCCTTTAAACGATTTACCATGGAAGGAAAGTTCATCAACAGCATTCCACTTCCCGGCGCCTGGGTTTGCCGTCCGGTTATTAATGGAGATTATTTATACAGCGCAGTTTTGCAAAGTAATACCAGCCTGAATCAGCAATCCGGTTTTATAACGATATTGGATAAAAATTTCAAAGTTGTTTCTAACCTCGCCGGTAGTGATCCAACCTACAGTAATAATATTCCTGACGAAATGCACCAGACCATGAAAGTGTTCCAATACCCCCATGATGTATGCATTGATGACGAACAGAACATGTATGTAGCACAATGGAATTCCGGTCATGCATATCCGTACAAATTAGAACCCGTAGTATAAATGATACAGTGGAAGAATATTTTTTTCAGCGTAACTTTTGCTGCCAATTGTTTGCTTTGTTTCCTGCTTATTTTTTATCAAAAGCTGACAGTGCCTTCACTGGTGCAGGTGTTTGGGAGGATGCATCCCTTATTTCTTCATTTCCCGATAGTATTATTTGTATTGTGTATAGTCTGGATATGGTTTGCTCCAAAAAATAAATTTCATAATGATGATCTCTTTCAAAACATCAGCAAATGGTTATTGCTCGCTACCGCATTTACTGCTACTTTCACCGCATTAATGGGGTTATTTCTTTCTAAAGAACAAGGTTATAACCAAGACGCATTAACCTGGCACAAATGGAGTGGTGCATTGGTTTCCATGATCATTTTTTTCTGGTACTCATTTTTTGATCAGTTACAAAAAACAAAACCCGCACTACTGGCCTGCAGCCTCCTCAGCTCAATAGTTCTGCTCATTGCCGGCCACCAGGGAGCTGATATCACTCACGGAGATAATTTTCTGCTTGCCCCTGTTGAAAAAACCAAAGCAAAAAAAACTTCGTTGGATGAAGCCCAGGTATTTGCGGATATGGTTAACCCTATACTCCAGGAAAAATGCATGAATTGTCATAACAGCAAAAAAGCAAAAGGTGAGTTGATAATGGAAACAGAGCAACTGCTAAAAAAAGGTGGAAAGAGCGGAGCATTATGGGATACAACTGATGCTAATCTGAGCCTGATGCTTCAACGAATCCACCTGCCTGAGCAAGAAAAAAAACATATGCCCCCTAACGGTAAGCCTCAGTTAACTGAACAGGAAATAACCATCTTATACAACTGGATTAAAAATGGCGCTAACTTTAAAATGAGGGTAACAGACCTTGATCCAACAGATACGCTTAGAACAATCGCTGAAAACATGTTCAAATCATCAAACGAAGAAGATTTTGATTTCAGCGCAGCGGATGAAAATGCCATAAAAAAGCTGAACACTAATTTCAGGGCGGTATATCCGCTGGCAAAAAATTCACCGGCAATTGCTGTGGATTTTTATGGCGCTTCTTTCTTCAAGCCCGAACAATTGAAAGACCTGCTGGAGATTAAAACACAGATCGTTTCGCTGAACCTTGACAAAATACCTGTTACAGACAACGATCTGCAAACCATTGGGCAGTTTAGCAATTTGCGAAATCTCAATCTTTCATTTACTAGAATATCAGGAAACGGGTTAGCGGCCCTGAACAAACTTGACCATCTTAAAAACATTTCACTAACCAATACGGCTGTAAGAAAAGAAAATATACAGCAAATAGCTTCCATGAAGGAAGTGAAACATATTTATGTCTGGAACACGGGTGTCACTATTGCAGATGCTGCTGCACTCAGCAAAAAATATTCTGCAGTAGAAATACAAACAGGCGCAAGAACCGACACCATGTTTCTCAAAATAAATCCGCCAATGATACAAAATGAAGTGCCAGTTATAACGGATACGCCTATCCAACTGAAACTAAAACATTTTGTACCTGGCATCAGCATTCATTATACGCTTGACGGAAATGATCCTGATAGCAGCCAATCCCTTGTTTATGACAATAAAACACTTGTCAGAGACGCGTGCTTAATGAAAGCACGTGCATACAAAAAAGGATGGCATTCGAGTGACCTGGTCCAGTATCGGTTTTATCGCGCTACTTATAAAGCGGATACCGTTATTATGCTGAAAAATCCTGACTCGGGTTATATGGGCAAAGGGGGAAGGACGCTTAATGATTTTGTGAAAGGTTCTCAGAATTTCGGAGATGGTAAATGGATAGCATTCAGGAAAAACAACCTGGAATGTACAATGGTATTTCACCAGCCCATCAATCTTCAAAACATCACTTTTAGTTCATTAGTTGACGTAGGGTCGTTAATATTCCCGCCAAAAGATATCAAGATATTCGGCGGCATTTCTGCAAATAATTTAAAACTTTTGTCGCACCTTACCCCTGCTGTGGATACATTACCGGGATCGAACTATCTGATACCCTACAATTGCAAAACAAATCCGTCAACGGTAAAATATATTAAAGTAATAGCCGAACCCATCGGGCAACTTCCAAAACAGTTTATTCAACCCAAAAACCCAAAAGATAAAAAGCCAAGAAAAAAAGAAGATGATATGGGATGGCTGTTTGTTGATGAGATTTTTTTGAATTAACTTATACAATCCTTCTGTTTATTTTGTCGTATAAAAACAACAAAGCCGCTATCTTTGCAATCATTATCCGTTATGCAAAAACTGATTTTCGTTTTATTACTTTCTGCTATTTCCTGTAACGGATCAGCTCAGAAAAGCCTTGTTGTAGGCGACACTATTCCTGCATTTACATTAAAAGACCAGGATGGAAAAGATTTTGCTATTACTGATTATATCGGTAAGAAAATATTAGTAATCTATTTTTATCCAAAAGATGAAAGTGCGGTATGTACAAAAGAAGCATGTACTTTCCGTGATGATTACAGCCGATTTGAGAAAGCCGGCGCTTTGGTTATCGGCATTAATTATGGCACAGTCGAAAGCCATAAAGCTTTCATAAAAAATCACCAACTGCCTTTTACGCTTTTAAGCGATCCTGGAAATAAGGTGTACCACTTATTTGGTGTAAAGAAAAAACTAATGTTCACCGGCAGGGAAACTTTTGTAGTAGGTAAAAATGGAAAAATCGCTTTTACATTCAACTCGTTCACCAATGGCCCCGAACATTCAAAAAAGACCCTTGATTTTATTGCCGGGATGAAGGAATGATATTTTCCGGATCAGCAAGTTTCGGGTTTTCACTAAGCTGTTCTGAAAATATTTTTGTATTCAAAACTGAAAAAAATGAAAATTCAGGATACGGCTAATTTCAATCGCATTGCGGAAGCTATCGGATACATACAAAATAATTTTAAGGGTCAGCCCGATTTGGATGAAATAGCAAAAAAAATTCATCTCAGTCCTTATCATTTCCAAAGAATATTCACAGAATGGGCAGGGGTAAGTCCAAAAAAATTTCTGCAATATACCAGCATTGAGTATGCGAAAAAGATGCTGAAAGAAAAGCAATCCACTTTATTTGATGCTGCTTTTGAAACAGGCCTGTCAGGAACGGGTAGATTACATGATCTGTTTATCAAAATTGAAGGAATGACGCCGGGAGAATTTAAGAATGGCGGCGAAACCCTTGAAATAAGGTATAGTTTTGCAGAGAGCCCTTTTGGCAATTTGCTGATTGCATCAACAAATAAAGGCATTTGTTATATGGCTTTTGCCGATGATCAAAAAACCGCCTTATACGAATTGCAGGATCATTTTCCCAATGCAAAATACACGCAAATGTTCGATATGCTTCAGCAAAATGCTTTGTATATTTTTACACAGGATTGGAAAAAAATTCATACAATAAAACTGCATTTGAAAGGAACGTCATTTCAAATCAAAGTATGGGAAGCGCTTCTGAAAATACCAATAGGACGTTTATCAACTTACAGCGATATTGCATCAACAGTTGAGAGCCCAAAAGCTGCGAGAGCAGTGGGTTCCGCAATAGCGGATAACCCCATCGCTTTTATTATTCCTTGTCACAGGGTTATTAAATCGTCAGGAAATTTCGGTCAATATCATTGGGGCCCCAACAGGAAAACTGCCATCATTGGCTGGGAAGCTACAAAAGTAGCAGACAACAGATATTGATCTCCATGTCTTATTCTCATTTGTGTTAAATATCGTTTTTCATAAATATATTTCCGCCAATGAACATGAAAGGAAGCGAAAAGTCGGATCGCTTGTTCGTTCCGGAAAAATCAGTTTTGGAGGCAATATCAAACTGAAAATTTACGGAAAGCTACATGGCAAATCAGGTAACTCAATTAAAGTTAACAACAGGATATTTTTCAGTCAGAAGCTGGTGCCATAAAATCAGGCTACAGGTTTTGCGCACATGGCATGAAAAAAAACATGAAGCATGGAAAAAGTTTTCTGACAAAATCAATTGAACACTAAGATTGCCAAGATGAACTGTAAATGAATAAATTTTGGAATAAAATATTTCAGACTATCAATAAGGGCTTAATTTTAAAATAAATTAATCGATATGGATAGAAGAAAATTCCTTCTCAACGGATCATTAGCCGGAGCTGCGATAAGCACCAAAGCAATCAGTCAGTTTAACAACAAACTTCAAAAAAATATTAAATTCAAAGACGATTTTGAGTTAAATGAAATTACCATCGATGAATTACAGCAAAAGATGCAGACAGGAAAATTAAACGCAGTCGGCATTACAAAAAAATATCTTGAACGTATTAATGCAATAGATAATAATGGCCCGATGCTGAATGCTGTTATTGAAATAAACCCGGATGCTTTAAATATTGCTGCCATCCTTGATGAAGAAAGAAAAAAAGGGAAAGTCCGCGGGCCATTGCATGGTATTCCGGTTTTAATTAAGGACAATATTAATACAGGTGATAACATGATGACTACTGCAGGAGCGCTTGCCCTGAGTGGTAACAAAGCGAGGGAAGATGCATTTATTGTAAAAAAATTACGGGAAAGCGGAGCAGTGTTACTGGGCAAAACAAACCTAAGTGAATGGGCAAATTTTCGCTCATCCAGGTCCACAAGTGGCTGGAGCAGCCGGGGCGGGCAAACCAAATGTCCGTATATACTTGACCGTAACCCTTCCGGCTCCAGTTCGGGATCAGGTGCTGCAACATCTGCAAATCTTTGCGCAATCGGTATCGGTACAGAAACTGACGGATCGATTGTTTCTCCTTCGTCAGTAAATGGCCTCGTGGGAATCAAACCAACGGTGGGCCTGTGGAGCAGAACAGGTATTATTCCCATATCAGCAACACAGGATACTGCTGGCCCAATGGCCCGCACAGTGCGTGATGCCGCTATATTGTTAGGCATGCTTGCCGGCCCTGATCCAAATGATACCGCAACTAAAGCAAGTGATGGAAAATATTTCAAAGACTATACTCAATTTTTGCAAGCGGATGGTTTGAAAGGAAAAAAAATCGGCATAGAAAAATCTCATTTGAAAGGTCACGAAAGAATTGTGGCTTCATACCAACAGGCCATTGATGTGATGAAAAAATGCGGGGCGATAATTGTTGAAGTTGATTTGTTGAAAAAGATTAGTGATATTGGTGACGCAGGCCGTAATGAATTCCTGGTATTATTGTATGAGTTCAAAGATGGGGTAAATAAATATTTGCCTACCGCTAATTCAAAAATGAAATCGCTGGAAGACATAATTGCATTCAACAAGGAAAACGAAGCCAAAACAATGCCCTATTTCAAACAGGAAACACTTGTAGACAGCCAATCAAAAGGAAGTCTTGACAGTGAAGAATACAAAGATGCCTTGGCAAAAACAATGTTATCGAGAAATATAATAAACAATTTAATCGAAGGAGATAATCTTGATGCATTATGCGGTGTTACTAACGGGCCTGCTTGCTGCATTGACCTGATCAACGGAGATTATGACACAGGGTATTCGCTGTCTACCCCTGCCGCTATTGCAGGTTTTCCGCATATAACAGTTCCGATGGGATTTGTACAGGAATTGCCTGTTGGCATTTCATTTTTTGGGAAAGCTTATACTGAACCTCAATTGCTAAGCATTGCATTTGCCTATGAACAAGCAACTAAAATACGCAAGCCCCCTAAATTTTTAAATGATTTATTATAATAATTCATTTTCAGGATTAATTTTTCATCGGTAAAAGGCAAAGCCAATCAATTGCTTTTCTCGATTCAAGACATGATTCATCCGCGTCTTCTTCTCGGGTTTTCAAAAAGAATATCTATGTGCATTGTATTCGCATTCTGTATACATGAGTGTATTTTTTAACAGTATGTGTATAACCCCAACAGCAAAGAATTTTATTCCATAATTTCGTACCTGATTAATTTCATTACTTATGGCCGAAGCAATTGTTGAACTAAAGAATGTAAATATCTATCAGAGCGGGAATCTTATTCTGCAGGATGTAAACATCAGCATTGATAAAGGTGAATTTGTTTATCTGGTGGGCAAAACCGGCACAGGAAAATCAAGTTTGCTGAAAACATTGTATGGCGATATTCCTTTAACAGAAGGCACTGCCCAAATTGCGGGGTTTGACCTAAAGCAAATGGATTGGAAGAAAGTGCCTTTTTTACGAAGAAACCTGGGCGTTGTGTTCCAGGATTTTCAATTGCTTACTGACAGGAATGTGAACGATAATTTGAAATTTGTGCTGCGGGCAACAGGGTGGAAAGATGTTAAGCTGATGGATGAAAAAATTGCTGATGTACTTGATAAAGTGGGGTTGAAATCGAAAGGTTTTAAAATGCCTTTTGAAATGAGCGGCGGTGAGCAACAACGTGTTGATATAGCTCGCGCATTATTGAATTCTCCTAAACTAATACTGGCTGATGAGCCCACAGGCAACCTGGACCCGGAGACATCAGATGAGATCATGCAACTTCTTTTCCGGATCAGCAAAGATTTCGGTACCACTATAATTATGGCAACACATGATTATATGGTCATCAATAAATTTCCTGCAAGAATGCTGAAGACAGAAAAAGGGAGGGTGATTGACAATGCTACCATAGCAACGATATGATTTTGCCTGCGTTCTTTTCGTTGCAAAACTGATCTGCTAATATTTTTTTTCTTTCTGAAATTTCTTCTTCAGTAAAAGATCGTTCATATAACTCCCCGACCAGTTTTTTAAACTCATCCGGCGATTTGGCGACATGACAGGTTTTTTCAAGCCCTGTATTGATTACAGCCTGTTCATTCGCAATGCAATGCCTGCCTGCAAAAACGGCGTTCAGCACTTTTAATTTCACACCAGTGCAATTAAAAGAAGGCGTAATGTTGATTTGTGCTTTGCCAATCATATCTTCCATTTCTTTGTCGCATGGGTCCGCAACTATGCAGGTGTTATGATGGCTATGGGCAAGGCGCTGTAATTTTTCTGAAGGCTGCTTGCCCGCAATCACAAAGGGTACATCAATATCATTAAAAACTTTTTGCAGCAACCAGATTGCTGCAGCTTCATTTTCTGCAACTGATAAATTGCCGTGGTATAAGCAAAAACACCCGGTTCCCTGCCTGCATTTTACATCCTCCACCGCGTGAAATGCGGGCAGGTAATAAATGTCTTTCGAATTAAATTCTCTTCTGTATTTCTCTGCATCCTGTTCAGACATGGCAAGTATGGTTGCTTTACGTGCGATGTTCTTTTCATATTTTTTCAGCAGAGTACTCTCGTGCAGGTAATAACACTTCTTCAGCAAAGAATTTTCATGTTTATATAATTCATGATAATATTCATGCTCAACATTGTGCAGCCTCAAAATAATTTGTCGTGCTGCGAAACGCTCATCATGCAACAGGTAGGAGCAATGAATGCCTTCAGCAAGAATAGGATGGCTGTCCTTTAATAAATTTTCAATCAATTCGCTGTTTGAGCGTGAACAAACGATATAAGGCAGCTTGTGCGAAAAGCCTTTATGCCCCTCTTTGCGGTGATAGTAGGTTACCGCTTCACAATAGTTTTCCAATTCGCCTTGCTCCCCGCGACCATATTCAAAACAATGAAGATGTATTTTCACACCTAACCGATGCAAAGATTTTATTTTGTAAAAAACGTCAATTACACCGCCATAATCGGCAGGAAAAGGAACATCGAAGGAAATGATATGTAAGCGCTTTTCCAGGTTAGCTGAATAATTGATTATAAAAACTGATTAATTTTTTCTCTTCTTGTTGCCAGTTCAAAACGGCTCTTGCTTTCATGCAATTATTCTTTAGCTCATCATGTAAAACACCATCAGCAAGCAAATTGTTTAGCGTTTTTGATATTGTTTCCGGCTTCAGGTCATCAATCAACAAGGCAATTCTATGCTCATCATTTATCTCCTTATAAGCCGGGTAATTCACGCAAACCTGCGGCAAACCTGCATTGATATAATCAAAAAAGCGGTTGGCCAAAGAAAAATAATTACTTGCACCATTGTTTTCAAAAAGTGTAATGCCGATATATGCAGCTTGCGTGTAACTGACCAACTCGTCTGGCAATATCATTCCTTTGAAAACTATCTTTTCTTCCAGGCCGTTTTCTTTTACCAGCTTTTTTGCCTGCTGCATAAAATTCCCATCGCCACAAATAAACAATTTTGCCTCCACATTTTTCATAGCCGGGATCAGGGTCTCAAAACTTCTGCCTTCGTTAACAGCACCCTGGTATAAAATAAATTTTTGTGCCGAGGGGCTTCTTTCAAAACTATTTAAGCGGGGAAGGTTCCTGATCACCTGATAACTTACATTATACATTTTTTTGAATTCCTGTGCAATCGGAGTGCTGACCGTATAACCATATTTAAACTTTGGAACAGCAAATTTTTCAATCTTTTTCCATAACCTGTAAATTGAAGGGCGTGTTACCACCTCTTTCATTTCACAAAAAAGTTCATGAGCATCATACACCCTTGGAATATGTTTTATTTTTGAAACCAGCAATACAGGAAGAATGGTATCAAGATCAATGGCGCAAACTGCATCTGCTTTTTTCTTTAGTAAATAAAAGAAAAGCATGATATTGAATTCAGCATAAAAAACCCAGCCCTTTTTAAATCGGCAACGAAGCCTTATCTGCTTAAATTGCTTGTCAACCAAGGGTTTTGAATATGGCAATAATCTTCCCACCAGCACCACATGATAGCCGGCTGCAGAAAGAGAACCGCAAATCCGGCGCATACGCTGGTCAAAACTTAAATCATTGGTAACCGTAAAATAAACTGTCTTCAATCCGGCCAATTGCAATTGTTTTTGAACCCTTTGAAAAGATCAAGGTTATTTTAAAGAATTTCAAATTTCAGATTATTTTCTTTACCTTCGCCGCCGAAATTAAAAGAATAAAAAAGAGTTTTTTAAAAAATTTGAGATGCCGTATTTGACAAAAGAAAAAAAGCAAAACGTATTTTCCGGCTTTGGCGAGAAAGCCGCTAACACTGGCTCAATCGAAGGGCAGATAGCATTGCTTACAGAACGTATTAACAGCATATCTGAGCACCTTCAGGCTAACAAAAAAGATTTTTCCACTCATCGCGGACTAATGCAACTGGTGGGCAAAAGAAAACGCCTGCTCACTTATCTGAGCAAACACAACCTGCAAGGTTATCGCGCTTTGATTGAAAAACTCGGCCTCAGAAAATAATTTATTATGTAGGATATAATATTTGATCCCAACTGCCGGCACGGTTGGGAATCATTTTTTTGTATCCAAGCTTCACTCTTGTTTATTGAATTATTAAACCCGGATTGTGGCCTATCGTTCCTGCCTGATGGCTGCCATCCAAAAAAGAAACGATATATGCTTTCGCAAACCAAAAGTGTTAAATTTGATATTGGCGGTGGCCGCGAGGTGATTATTGAAACCGGTAAACTTGCCCGCCAGGCAGATGGTTCTGTTACCGTACGCCAAGGTAATTCTATTTTATTAGCAACAGTAGTGGCCAATAAAGAACCAAGGGAAGGCCAGGATTTTTTTCCGCTGTCCGTAGATTACCAGGAAAAATTTGCATCAGCCGGGCGCATACCCGGATCTTTCTTTAAAAGGGAAGGCAAACTAAGTGATTATGAAGTACTCACCAGCCGGCTCGTTGACCGTGCTTTAAGGCCTTTGTTTCCCGAAGATTATTTTTGTGATGTACAGGTACTCATTACCCTTGTTTCAAGCGACAATGAAGTAATGCCCGATGCACTGGCATGTTTGGCCGCATCTGCAGCACTTGCTGTATCAGATATCCCCATCAAAGAAATTATCAGCGAAGTAAGAATAGGAAGAATTGAAGGTGAATTTATAGTGAATCCCAGCCGCTCGCAGCTCGAAAATGCAGATATGGATTTTATTATCGCAGCTACCGGAAAAAACCTGATGATGGTGGAAGGCGAATCAAAAGAATGCAGCGAGGAGGATTTGGTAAAGGCGCTTGAACTGGCACATGAAGCCATACGCATTCAGATTAAGGCACAGGAAGAATTAAGGGCACAAGTAGGTATTTCAGGAAAACGCGATTATAAAAAGCCTGACCTGAATGAAGAATTGCATAATAAAGTGACCGCTTTTGCCAAGCAGAAAATATATGAGATATCAAAAAAAGGCAGCAGCAAAAATGAACGCAGCGAAGCTTATGATCAATTAAAGGAAGATCTGGTAACAAGCCTAGGGGAAGAAGCTGAAGATGATGTAAAAAAATTGGCAAAGAAATATTTTGAAGACCTTAAATGGGAAGTAGTACGTAATATGATCCTGGATGATCGTATACGCCTTGATGGCCGCAATCTCGAAACTGTTAGGCCCCTTGCAATGGAAGTTGACCCATTACCCACCCCCCATGGATCTGCATTGTTTACTCGTGGCGAAACCCAATCACTTACCACAGTTACATTAGGCACTCCATTAGATGAATTACTGGTAGAAAGCGCTGCAAAATCAGATTACAGCAAGTTCATCCTTCATTATAATTTCCCGCCGTTCTCAACAGGTGAAGTGAAAATGATGAGAGGCCCAGGACGCAGAGAAGTTGGTCATGGAAACTTGGCTATGCGGTCCTTAAAACAAATGATGCCCGGAAACGATTATCCTTACACAGTTAGAGTGGTAAGCGATATATTGGAATCAAACGGTTCATCATCCATGGCTACCGTGTGTGCAGGTTCATTAGCCCTGATGGATGCGGGTGTTCCGATTCCAAAACATGTTAGCGGTGTGGCCATGGGTTTAATTACACGTTCAAATGATGGTAAATATGCTATCCTCACTGATATTCTCGGCGATGAAGACCATCTTGGCGATATGGATTTTAAAGTAACTGGAACACGCGATGGTATATGCGGGGTTCAAATGGATATTAAAGTAGACGGGTTGAGCATGAACACCATGCGGGAAGCCCTTGAACAGGCACGCAAAGGCCGTATGCATATTTTAGATGCCATGTATGAGTGTATTCCTTCTGCAAGAGAAGATGTGAAGCCTCATGCCCCAAGAATGGTAAAACTGTTTATAGACAAAGAATTTATTGGTGCAGTAATCGGGCCGCAGGGAAAGATTATACAGGAAATACAGAGAGAAACCGGCACCACTATTAATCTGGAAGAGGTGGGCAACTTTGGAGAAGTGAGTATATTCAGCCCGGCGAAAGAAGGATTAGATAAGGCTGTGGCCTGGGTTAAGGGCATTGTTGCCGTACCTGAAGTGGGAAGTGTTTATGAAGGAACTGTAAAAGGAATTAAAGAATTTGGCGCCTTTGTTGAATTCCTGCCCGGTAAACAGGGGTTGTTGCATATCAGTGAAATTTCCTGGAAAAGATTGGAAAGTATGGAAGGAGTTTTAAAAGAAGGCGACACTGTAAAAGTAAAATTGGTTGGAATTGATGAAAGAACGGGTAAATTCAAATTAAGCCGCAAAGCGCTTATGCCAAAACCTGAACAAAGGCCCAGGGAAAATCAGCCACCGAATCAATAAGAGCTTGACAGAAGACAATCCGATCAAAAAATAAAATGCTGTAATTAAGGAGAACCCTATGGTTCTCTTTTTCATTTATATTGCTCCATCTTCTATAAAAATGAAGAATTATTATCAAATACAAATAGCTTTAAAAAATAAACCCAGTTCAGATATCCTGGTTGCACAATTAACTAATTGTGGTTTTGAAGGTTTTGAAGAAAGTGATGAGTTTCTCTACGCTTTTATCAGTGAAAAGGAATTCGACGCCTCCTCTTTTGAAGAGATAATAACTGTTAACAAACTGGAGTATACGAAACACATTATTGAAGAAAAAAACTGGAATGAAATATGGGAAAAAAGTTTTGATCCGGTGGTTGTAGAAGATTTTTGTGCTATTAGGGCGTCTTTTCATAAACCTATCCAAAATACACTTCATGAGATTATCATCACCCCAAAAATGAGTTTCGGGACAGGTCATCATGCAACAACTTTTTTAATGCTGAAAGCGATCAGCACACTGGATTGCAAAGAAAAATCAATACTTGATTTCGGCACCGGGACAGCCGTACTTGCCATTATCGCCGAAAAATGTGGTGCAAAAAATATTGTTGCTATAGATAATGACGACTGGAGTATTTCAAACGCCAAAGAAAATATTATTGAAAATCAATGCCAATATATTTCTCTTTATAAAGCTGAATCTCTTGAAAAAACAGGCGTGTTTCATATTATCCTCGCTAACATAAACAAGAATATAATAACCAGGCATTTCGGCCGATTTCAACAACATTTAAAGCAAGAGGGCGTTTTAATAATAAGTGGATTACTAGCCGCTGATTACAGCGAAATGGAAAGGCTTGCTAATAAAAACGGATTCTCGGTTAAATCTGTTTTGGAAAAAGAAGACTGGATTTGTTTGATCTTATGTCTTGCCCATTAAATTCAATAAAATATTAAACAAATTTTTGAGTATATTTGTAAACCAGCTTTAACCCCAGTTTAATGTCAGAAGTACTACTTATAGTATTGGCTTATTTTATTGGCTCAATTCCTACTGCAGTTTGGATAAGCAAATATTTTTTTGATATTGATATACGGGAATATGGCAGCGGAAATGCCGGCGCTACTAATACATTTCGCGTATTGGGTTCAAAATGGGGTACGGTTGTAATGGCAGTAGATATCTTAAAAGGCGTTATCGCCACCAGTCTTTACATACTCATTCCTTATTATCTCCACGATGAATTTGACCGTACTAATTTTATGCTTGGTCTTGGCCTTGCAGCCGTTGTAGGTCATATTTTCCCTGTTTGGGCTGATTTCAGAGGAGGCAAAGGCGTAGCTACCCTGTTCGGAATGATTCTGGCTATACAACCGGTAGTTGCAGTATGTTGTGTTGGAGTTTTTTTGCTGGTACTATACCTAACTCGCTTTGTTTCACTTAGTTCAATTTTGGCGGGGGTTGCGTTTGCGATATTAATCCTTTTCATTTTCAATGAAAAGGAGCCTCTATACAGAGGATTTGCCATAGCTGTTGCTTTACTGGTAATGCTAACCCATCAAAAAAATATTAGCCGCCTGATCCGGGGCAGCGAAAGCAAAATCCCGATTTTAAAATACAGGGACAAAAGAAGAATCCGCAGGCGTGAAAGTCAACCCAAATAAGGTTTTCCAGAACCATACCTGAATCACTCAAAACCTTTTCTGTTTCCTTCTCTATGTAAACATTTATGAAGATTTTTCTTTAAAATGTTAAAAGACGATTGATTTTTTTTAACTTTGCAGGCCGTTAGTTAGCATTTATTTGTTTAAATAAAAACTACATAGGATGTTACATAATCTATTGGAAAAGTTTCAGCTAAGGGACGAAAAGAACTTGCTGATCCAAGGTCTCCCCTCTTCGATAGAAAAGCAATTTGCAAAACTCACCTTCGCCAAAAACATAACTCCTCTGCTTCGCACTAAAAAAATTGATTTTGCATTGATTTTTGCTGTCAATGAAACTCAACTTAACAATATCATTAACGATATATTGCCTGCAATGCACAAAGAAGCAAAGCTATGGGTAGCATACCCCAAACTGGCTTCAAAAATTGCAACTACGCTTAACCGTGACTGTAACTGGAAATGCATTACGTGTGAAGGGTATGAAAGTGTCGATGAAATCACCATCGATCATGTGTGGACAGCTATGAAATTCCAGAAACCAAGATTACTAACAAAACCGCAAAAAAGAAAATACGAAGAAAGCGCCGTTGCTTAATAATAACCTTTATTATAAAATTGATATTACAAAATAGCCAGCAGATGGCTATTTTTGTTTTAATAAGGTTCGTCAGCCATTTTTATTTTTTATAACCAATCAAAATGATCCAACCGCTCAAAATAGGCATAGCAGGCTTTGGCCAGGCTGCTAAAGTAATGCATGCACCCTTTTTAAGCAGCATGGAAGAATACAAATTGGTTAGTGTTCTGGAAAGACATAATAACGATTCTCAACAGCGATATCCATATGTGAAAATGGTAAGAACTTTCGATGAATTGATTGAACTGCCGGATATAGAAATAATAGTAATCACCACGCCCAACAATACTCATTTTGATTATGCAAAAAGAGGGTTACTTGCCGGCAAACATATAGTTCTTGAAAAGCCCTTCACCATAACATCAGATGATGCAAAAAACTTAATTGAGGTTTCACAAAAAGCGAATCGTGTACTTAGTGTTTTTCAAAACAGGCGTTATGTATGCGATTTCCTGACCATCAGGAAAATACTGGCAGAAAACCTTTTAGGCCCTGTAGTAGAATTTGAGGCTCATTACGACCGTTATCGGCCGGGCCCCAAACCCAATGCATGGCGCGAAAGAAATGAACCAGGAAGCGGCATTTTATACGATCTTGGATCACACCTGATTGATCAGGCATTATTCCTCTTCGGTATTCCCAAAACAATTAATGCTGATGTCAGGAAACAAAGGCCTCACGCCAAAATTGACGACTATTTTGACCTCAGTTTGGATTATGGTTTTACAAAAGTGATACTAAAATCAGGTATGCTTGTACGTGAACCTGGGCCGAGGTATATGGTACATGGAACAATCGGCTCCTACATAAAATCAGGCGAAGATCCGCAGGAGGAATTGCTAAAAGCCGGAGCTATTCCCAATAGCCCCGACTGGGGAAAAGAAGCTGAAGAAAACTGGGGCGTTTTACATACTGAAATTAATAATAAAATCATCAGGGAAAGGTATCCATCATTGCATGGCAATTTTGGCCTTTATTATAAAAACCTGTATGAAACGATCAGGAATAATCAACCACTTAAAGAAAAAGCGGAACATGGCTACAATACCATCAGAATGATTGAACTTGCTTTGGAAAGCCATCAAAAAAAGTGCACTGTCGAGTGCTCGGGATTTATATCTTTAAACTACGAGTAAACTACAACCTCTTATATCGCTGTTATCGACCCTTCCTGCAACTTCAAATCTGCCATCTTTCCAGACAGTGCCCACATCGTCAGTCGCAATAAAAGAACAGGAATAAATATTTGCCAGATCAATAACATTAATAATCCCGGAACCTGCCTTTTCCACAAAAAGGGGGTCATCTTCATTGCGTACCAGCACCTTCATCCAAGGAACCGGTTTGAAAATGCCTTTACCTTTTGAATAAGCCTGTGATAACAGCTCAGTCATACCATACTCTGAATGAACCACACTTATGCCTAACCGATTTTCTAAAAAAGAATGCACTTCTTCCCTGGTTATTTCATAGCGCCGGCCCTTCATGCCGCCTGTTTCCATTAAAGTAGTATATCTTAACTGTTGCGGGTATTTTTCTGCAAAATCTAATAGTGCAAAAGTAACACCGATCAGCATTACCCGATGCTTAGCCCTTTCGAGTTGAGCAAGAATATCATTTAATATATCATATTCATAAAGGTAAAACCCGCTTAATTCGTGACCACTCGCTTTAATCAGCTCACTTACCATCATTACCAACGAAGAATGTTGCCTTTCGATATATGAAGGAAGCAGACCGATAATACACCAGTCATTGACAGGTCCGTAAAACCTTTGAAACCCTTTTATAAAACTTGAATTATATATGGAAAGGTCTTTTACGTGATGCCTGCTGTAAACAGTTTGAGTAGTGCCGCTGCTCTCAAAAATGGCTTCAGCGTCAAAAGCTGTTGTTTTAACCTCATGTGTTTTGAAAAAGCTGATGGGCAGAAAAGGAATCTTATTTAATGAATAAATCTTGTTGATATCAACACATAATTTGTCAACAAAGTATCTATACAACTGGTTATGCCCATACTGAAACCTGAAAACATTCAATGCAAGTTCATCGAAATTCCCGTCAGTCACAGTAAATATGCTTTCGCTAAAATCGTGCATAAGAAAAATGAATTGCTAAAAGCAACGCAATAGTAAACCTTTTCGTTAAAAATAACGTAGGTTTGTATAACTTAATAAAGCATTATGCCTTTGAGATATTTTTTTATATTATTCATGCTCGTTGTTATAGGTTCATGCAAAAAAACCGGAACGGCAAAACCAGGGTTAAAGCTGATATCCATATCTCCTACAGAATATTCAAGAAATGATCTTTTCCAAATTGATTTGCAGTTTACAAATGGAGATAATGACGTAAACGACACATTGTATATGCTAAGACATGTACTTAACCTCAATCAGCAAGGTTTATCTACTGAGTTCACCGTCGATTCTTTTCCAATCCCTACTTATCCGGGCACTCATAAAGGTGATCTGCAACTGAATTTCATTCGCCAGCTAACCGGAACTTACACTTATTACTACGATCCGGCAACCAACCAGAATGACACTGCAGTTTTCAGTTTTGTTATTAAAAACAGCCATGGCCTGGCAAGCGATACAGTACGTTCAGGTCAAATTGTTATTTTAGCAGATTAAAATTTCTGCAGGAAATTTTAATCATGAAGGTTTTTCAATTTTTTATTTTCAGCAGTTTGTACATTTCTTTATGTGCAGTGTTAATGGTGTATCAAACCACCCATCTGCTGTTTCATGAAGTTCCGCCGGTATCGCTTCTCATTTTTGTACTATCTTCTACAATGTGCAGCTATAATTTTCACTGGTACCTGACCCCTCATTCTGTTACTTCCTCTATTCGCGCCAACTGGACGCAGCAACACAAACTTCTTCATCTTGTTTTGTATATAACCGGGCTTGCGGTTTCTGTGATTTATTTTTTTATATTACGCCAACATTGGATGGCACTTACCTTTGCAGCATTTGTTACTTTTTTATATTCGGCACCGAAAATCCCCCAGCATTTTTTCAAACAATTAAAAGATATCGCTTTTGGCAAAACTATTTTTCTGGCATTTGTATGGATGTATGTAACTACCATGTTGCCTGTTTTCATCTCCGGCAAACAGCTGCAACCGGTTTACATCATATTTGCATGCAGCCGTTTTTTCCTGATCTATTCCATATGTATCATCTTTGACTATCGCGACCGTGATGATGACAAAAAAGACGGAATAAGAAGCATGATAACCTATTTCAACGAAAAAGGCATCAACAATTTATTTGCAGCTTCGATAATATTATTCATAATTTTTACATCGTTTTTGTATTTTTTCAATTACTCCTTAATAACCATATTTACTTTACTGATTCCCGGAGTGATTGTTTCGGCGTTATTCAACTATTCAAAAAAGAATTTTTCAGATTATCTGTACTACTTTGTACTCGACGGCCTGATGATGTTTTCAGGTTTATTAATGATAATCTTTAAGTTTTAGCTAATTTTGGATTTTAATTATATCAAAATGGCAAAAAGCAAAAAGGCACAACCGAAGAAATCATCGGTACTCACAGATGTTTCAATAAATTTTCTGAAGAACTATATCAATAATGCTTCACCCGTAGGCTTTGAAACCAGCGGACAAAAAATATGGCTCGAATACCTGAAACCCTATGTTGACAGTTATTTTACCGATCCTTATGGAACAGCTGTCGGAGTTATTAACCCGAAAGCTCCTTTTAAAATTGTGATTGAAGCACATGCTGATGAAATAAGCTGGTTTGTAAATTATATAACCCCCGAGGGATTAATTTACCTGAAACGTAACGGAGGTGTCGATCACCAGATTGCACCCAGCATGCGCGTTTTCATTCATGGAAAAAAAGGGCCGGTGAAAGCGGTTTTTGGCTGGCCTGCCATTCATACACGGCTCAGCAATAATGATTCCAAAGAACCTCAGCCCAAAGTTGATAATCTTTTTCTGGACTGCGGTGCCAGGTCAAGAAAAGAAGTTGAAGATTTAGGCATACATATCGGCGCAGTAGTTACTTACCAGGAAGGATTTGATGAGCTTGCATTCAACTACTTCATTGGTCGTGCTTTTGATAACAGGATCGGCGGATTCATGATTGCAGAAGTAGCAAGGCTACTAAGGCAAAATAAAAAACAGTTGCCTTATGGGCTGTATATTGTAAATGCAGTACAGGAAGAAATCGGCTTAAGAGGGGCTGAAATGATAGCCAGAAGAATAAAACCTGATATTGCCATCATTACCGATGTTACTCACGATACAGCCACACCAATGGTAAACAAGATTATTGAAGGCGATATTGTTTGTGGCAAAGGCCCTTCACTGGCTTATGCCCCGGCTGTACACAACAAACTTTTATCATTAGTACAGGAGGCGGCTGAAAAAAAGCATATCCCAGTTCAGCTCAGAACGCTTTCACGCAGCACCGGAACAGATACAGATTCTTTCGCATATGCAAATGACGGGTGCCCGTCCATACTAATTTCGATTCCTCTTCGTTATATGCATACAACTGTGGAAATGTTGCACAGAACAGACATTGAACAGACCATACAATTAATGTATGAAACCCTCCTTATCTTAAACCCTAAAACAAACCTTAGTTATTTGTAATGACTACAGTGTTACTTTATATTGACCCCGGCAGCGGCAGCTATCTTGTTCAAATGATTATTGCCGGTGTATTGGCAGGTTTGTTTTATTTTAAAAACCTTTGGCTGAAAATAAAATCTTTTTTTTCCGGAAAGAAAAAAGAAAACATTACAGAAAATGACGATTGAAACAATTGTTCATTAAAATGTTTTTGATTTTATTGTAAAATATTCGCAGGTAAAAATTGGCGCATAGGGCAAGTGTCTTTTTTTATCAATAACTCCTATACTGATCCTGTCCATCTAAGTAATTCGACTATCAAATGAAGAAGCCAACAGCACTGGCAGGGTTATTATTATTGCCGGTTTTTTTTCTGCTGCATAACTATAATGAACTTTTCGGGTTTATTCCCGCAAAGGAAATCGTTTTTTATGCCATATTAATTTACATTTTGCTGGCTGTTACTTATGTCATCATTCGGGCAATGAGATTGGACCCGCAAAAAGCATCGCTCATCCTTTTCCTGATTGCTATTTTTATACTTTTCTTTGATCCTATTCATAAGGCGTACGTGGCTATCTCTTTTAAAAGCTTCTTCAGTCATTATTGGATAATGCTTCCATTATTTTGCCTGCTCATATGGCTGTTGGCAAGAAAAATAGTGCGGACACAGGAGATACCAGCCAAAACTTTCAATTTTCTGAACCTTGCAGTTACCATCCTTGTCATTATTGAACTGGTCAACATGTTTCAGAAAAATACGGCAATCAAAAAAAATCATAATCTCATTTACCCGCAAAAACCTCTTTCGTCTAAATATAACCCCGTCTCAAATATTGCAGACAGCAATAAGCCGGATATTTATTTTTTTGTATTTGATGAATACACCAATAACAATACTTTAAAAAAAATGTGGGGATATGATAACAGTGGCATTACCAACTGGCTTTCTTCTGAAGGATTTCGGGTGTTACCCTCTACCAAAGCCAACTACTCATTCACTGTTTTTTCTGTCAGTTCCACTTTCAACATGGATTATCTCGATAAAAAAGTGGGCGGCGACGGAACAGTTACTGCAAATCTCCTTAAAGCAAATCAGTCATTAAGCGACAATGAAACTTTCAGCATATTAAGAAAAGAAAATTATTCCATTCATTTTATAGCCCCATTCAATAACAGTATACAGGAAAATGGGCTTAAACATTTTTTCGATTACCTTATTGATGGGCAGATACCGGGGCAAACATTACCCGCAAGCCTCATGAAAACAATTTTTTCAGACATCCGAACTACGAAATATTATTATAAAAGAGACAGCTTGTCTTTTGAAGAAGAACTCCGGGAAAAATGCGAACAGATAAAAAAAACAGTTGACCTGATCAAAAAAACTGCAGACAGTGCCCGGAACAGAAAACCACATTTCGTATATGGCCATATATTAGTGCCTCATGTGCCACATATTTTTGATTCAACAGAAAGGTTTCTTACCTACTCTGAGTCAAGAAAGCCATTATACGACACTTATACGGCCCAGGTTAAATACGCAAATACCCTTATAAAGGATATAGTCGGTTACATAAAATTGCATAACAGAACCAATACGATCATTATTGTTGAAGGCGATCATGGTTTCAGGCGTTTTCCTGAGTCGGAAAAAGAATTCTGGTTACCGAATTTCGATGCTATTTATTTTCCTGATCATGATTATTCCCTGTTATACGATACCATGACCCCTATCAACACATTCAGAATTGTTTTTGACAAATTTTTCCATCAAAATTATCCGTTATTAAAAGACTCTTCTGTTTGTGTAAAAGATTACTTTTATTGATTTTGCCAATCAGCTCATAATTTTAAAAAAAAACTTTATCTTACTATCATTATATTAATAACCCCAAAAGCTCCCCCAATGAAAATTTTATTTCTCTATATTGATCCGGGCAGCGGCAGCTACCTCGTTCAAATGATAATTGCAGGCGTTTTAGCTGGTTTATTTTATTTCAAAAATTTATGGCTCAGAATTAAATCTTTCTTTGTAAAGAATAGAAAAGACGAAACTACTGACAATGATTAATGAACCGATAGTCCCTCAACATCACCCCGCTTCTTTTAAAGACCCTTCAGGTTTTATATTCAAAGCCAATGGGAAATTGTACAGGCAAATCAATACATGTTACGCTGATGACTATGATTTACTGATGTCTTCAGGCCTGTACAAAGCACTTATTGAAAAAAAATTATTGATACCGCACACAGAAATCAATGAAAATTTCTATCAATCTCCCGACTGGTTTAAAACCATCTTGCCTGAACAGCTGACGTTTATAAGTTATCCTTATGAATGGAGCTTTGATGAACTCAAAGATGCGGCACTTACTACACTTCGCATTTTGAAAATTTCGGTAAAGCATGGAATGATACTAAAAGACGGAACTTCATTTAATATTCAATTTCATGAAGGGCGTGCAGTTTTTATTGACACCCTTTCATTTGAAAAATACGACGAAAACAAACCATGGATTGCATACAGGCAATTTTGTGAATGTTTTTTATTTCCGCTGCTGATCGAACATTATCATAAAATCGATGTTCAGAAATTGTTATCAGTATACCTGGAAGGAATACCGGCGGGCACTACTGCAAAATTGTTGCCCTTGAAGAGCAGGTTTAAACTTGGTATATGGCTGCATGTTTATCTTCAGGCTTCCGTAAATGCAAAAAACAAACCTACCAGTAAAACTGCCACAGCTTCATTCAGCAAAAACAAATTGTTGAATCTTATTGACAGCCTGCAGAATATTATAAAGCCGCTGAAAGTAGAAACCACTATTCAATCAACCTGGAATAATTATTATGAAGAAACCATTTTAAGTAAAAACTACCTTCAGGAAAAAGAAAAAATATTCCGCGAATTGATCGGCGATATTAATAATGGGCGAACAATGGATGTGGGATGCAATGACGGCTATTTTTCAAAAATCCTTGCAGAAAACAACCCCGATGTAATAGCTGTGGATTTTGACAGCCAGTGCGTGAATAAATTATATCTCGATGTCAAAGCAGGCATCACCAAAAACATTCTGCCTTTTTGTATCGATCTCACCAATCCCTCTCCGGCATTAGGGTTCAATCATGCGGAAAGGCAATCTTTTGCAGAAAGAGCGAAATCCGATACAATCACAGCGCTTGCACTGATTCATCATATTGTACTAAGCAAAAACGTGCCATTTGCAGATGTTGCAAAAATGTTTTCTGATATTACATTAAACCATCTCATTATTGAATTTGTGCCGATAACTGATGAGAAATCACAACAACTCATTGCCAATAAAACAACCTATCATAAACCTTATGATCCGGAAGCCTTTGAAAAAAATTTTACCGTTTATTTCCAAATCGAAAGAAAAGAAATTATTCCCGGAACAGAGCGTATATTATACCGTATGAAAAAACTATTGTAAAGCATGAAAAGAGTATATGAAAAGTTTGCATTCTATCTCTTTTTAATACCTCTTTTTTTTGTACTTCACGGTAGTGTGGAAAACTTCGGGCTCATCGGTATACGCGATTGTTTATTCCTGGTATTTGTTTACGTTGCAGCAACAATTTTTTTGTATTTCATTTTTTCCTTACTTCTCAAAAATCACAGAAAAACCGCTTTAATTACTTCTTACAGCATTGGCTTCTACCTGTTTTTCGGTGCTATTTATGATTTTTTTAAGAATAATAACACTACGCTCTACAACTACATCATTAGCATCAGCTTATTTTTTATTTTACTAATAACCGGACTTATTTATTTAAAAAGGGCAAAAAAAAAATTTGCACGGATTACTCTCTTTTTAAACCTGCTGTTAACAATTTTTACATTAACTGATTTAGCCATTCTTACAGGTAACTTACTGCATAATAGCAATAATATTCATTCAAAAAATATTTCAGTAAATAAAAGCGCTTACCAACCCTGCACCAATTGCCCTAAACCCGATATTTATTTGTTGCTATTCGACGAATATGCCAGCAGTATTTCACTCAAAGAAAGATTTAATTATAACAACAGCGGATTTGACAGTTTTTTATTAAGCAGAAAATTTCATATTATAACCAACAGTACCAGCAATTATGACTTCACCCCATTTTCAATGGCTTCTATCCTTAACATGTCATATTTACCCGACTTGAACAATCCAAAATCTCTTACTGCAAAAGAGTATGCCGGTTGCGATGCACTGATACAAAACAACGAAATAGTTAAATATTTATCTGCCCAGGGCTATGATTTTATTAATTACTCTGTATTTGACATCTCTGATAAATATTCAGCAATAGAACAAACACTACTGCCAATAAAAACGAAACTAATTACCAGTCGCACATTATGGGGGTATTTACAGAAAGACATGAACTGGGTTCTGTATGCAATAAAAGTAAAATTGAAAAAAATAGCGGAGCATGTTATTTTTAAACAAGCGGAGGATAATGAAAATATTATTTTGTTGACAGAAAAAGAAAGCATGTCCCTTTCCGGCAAACCTAAATTTGTTTATGCACATCTTTACATGCCGCATCCACCGTATTTTTTTGACAAAGAGGAGAAAAAAAGAGATATCAAAACTGTAACTGAAGAAAATAATGAAAGTTCTTACCAGTCATACCTGAATTACCTGTCTTATACTAACCGTAAAGCAAAAGAACTAATTGACACTATCCTGTCAAATACCAATAAATCTGCCGTAATCATTTTTCTTAGTGATCATGGATTTCGGCATATTACCAATATCGCCGATCGCAATAATTTTTTTCAGAACCAAAATGCCATTTATTTTCCTGACCAGGATTACATTTCGCTAAATGATTCCCTTTCGGCTGTCAATGAATTCAGGGTTGTTTTTAATAAATTGTTCAATGCACAATTCCCTCTTTTAAGAGATTCTGTAATATTCCTGGAAAACAAACCAAAAAATTAAAATATCAATTAAAATAAAGATATTGCAACTGCATCCGTAAAATATCAAAATTCGGATAATTGTGTAACAGATAAATAATCGAAATGAATAAAGTGCTTCAGAAAGCAGTTATTTATCCTTTGCTGATTCCTGTTTTTTTTGTGCTGCACGGTTATAATGAAAATTTCGGTCTAATCAGTATTCAAGATGTATTACTGCTGCTTATTATTTATTCCGTCTCCTCATTGATAATATTTTTAATTTCTTACCTTTTTTTTAAAGACAATTCCAAAGCAGGCCTGACATGTGCGTACATCATGGGCTTTTATCTTTTTTTTGGCGCCCTTCATGATTTTTTGACCGAACACCAAATCATATTGCATAAGTACAGCATTATCCTTTCATTATTTCTTTTTCTGCTCATCCTTTCAGCGTTATATTTAAAGCTAACGAAAAGAAAGTTTAACAGGTTAACATTGTTCTTTAATACTTTGCTTCTTATTTTTTTGGCACTTGACCTTTCACAGATAGGCTGGAAAATAATCCACCCGAATACCGACAGGTTAGCGGTATATAAATTTGCCCGTGATAATAATTACAAACCATGCGATAAATGTAAAAAGCCAGACATCTATTTATTACTCTTTGATGAATATGCCAGCTCAATATCATTAAAAAAGCGGTTTCATTTTGACAACAGCAGTATGGACAGTTTTCTGCGATCAAGTGGTTTCAGGGTTCTTTCCGGTAGCCACAGCAATTATAATATTACTGTTTTTTCAATGGCATCCATCCTTAATATGGCATACATTAATGGGATCAGGAACCCAAAAGCATGCACCATCGAAGATTTCGCATATTGTCAAAATCTGATCCGTGATGATGAAGTAATAAAATTGCTTTCAGCACAAGGCTACGATATCATCAATCATTCTGTTTTTAACCTAGCGGGCAATCCTTCCGAAGTGGATCAATCATTCCTGCCGTTAAAAACAAAATTAATTTCAGATCGCACACTTTGGAAATATCTTCGCAACGATATCGGCTGGGAACTTTATACGGGAAAGTTTAAAATAAAATCGCTTGCAGAAAAACTTCTGCTGAGAGACTATAATAACAATATTTTTTTGATGGAACAGGTAAAAAAAGAAAGTAATTTACATAGCAATACACCTCGGTTCATTTATGGACATTTTTATTTGCCCCACCCTCCTTTTTTTTGTGATAGCAGCGGCAGGTTAAAAACAATAACCGAATTAAAAAAAATGTCGGCAGAAAGTTATACAGAAAACTACCTGCAATATGTGAAATACACTAATAAAAAAGCGCAGGAACTAATACAGACTATTAAGCGCAACTCGCAAGACTCCGCTGTAATTATTTTTATGAGCGACCATGGATTCAGGCAAATTGCAGACTCAAATGATCTTTCCAATTATTTTCAAAACCAAAACGCCATTTATTTTCCCGATCATGATTATTCATCTTTACCAGACAGTATTTGTACCGTAAATGAGTTCAGGCTATTATTTAATAAATTATTTAAATTGAAGCTCCCTATGCTAAAAGACTCCAGTTTCTTTTTAATAAACACTTATAAATTTGCAAACACAAAAAATCAATAATGCAAAGAAATAACTGGCTTTTACAGGAAGTAGAAAATATTTACAATACACCATTATTGGAGCTGGTTTATAAAGCAGCTACCGTTCATCGCGAATATCATGACACCGCAGAAGTACAGGTTTGCACGCTGCTGTCAGTAAAAACCGGTGGTTGCCCGGAAGATTGCGCTTATTGCCCCCAGGCAGCAAGATATAACACCGGTGTAGATGTTCAGCCGTTAATGCAAAAAGAAGAAGTGCTGAAATATGCTCAAAAGGCCAGGGATGCAGGTTCAACCAGGTTTTGCATGGGTGCAGCATGGAGGGAAGTACGCGATAATAAAGATTTTGACCGAGTGCTCGAAATGGTAAAAGGCGTTAATGAATTAGGCATGGAAGTTTGCTGTACGCTTGGAATGTTGTCAGAAAGCCAGGCACAAAAACTGGCCGATGCCGGATTATATGCTTACAACCATAACCTTGACACTTCAGATACGCATTACCGTGAAATTATATCCACCAGGACATACGAAGACCGGCTGAACACACTGGAACATGTGCGGAAAGCCGGGGTAACCGTTTGTTGTGGTGGTATTATAGGCTTAGGAGAAACCCATAACGACAGGGTGAAAATGCTGCATACGCTTGCCACAATGCCCACACATCCTGAAAGCGTGCCCATTAATGCATTGGTAAGAGTAAAGGGAACACCGCTTGAAAATAACCCTAAAGTAGACGTTTGGGATATGATAAAAATGATTGCCACTGCAAGAATTTTAATGCCGGCAACAATGGTAAGGTTGAGCGCCGGAAGAACAGCAATGAATGTAGCGGAGCAGGCGCTTTGTTTCATGGCAGGAGCCAATTCAATTTTTGCAGGCGACAAGTTATTGACCACACCCAACCCTTCATTTGAAGAAGATAATTTAATGTTTCAGTTACTTGGATTAAAACCAAGGGAAGCATTTAAAGAGGCAAAAGCAGCTTCTATGGTTTAGCCGGCAAACTGTATACAAAAACCTGATAGCAGTGCCGGAGATGAAAGGGGTATGACGCGACGATGCTGAAAATAAAATACTGTTGCCCGTATCATTATTCTTTTTTTTATCTTTCCTTTTAAATACGATTGCAGCCAATGAGGAATTCTTCGATTGTTATAGTCGGCAGCTCAAACACAGATATGGTGATTAAAGCGGCACGTTTGCCGGCACCCGGAGAAACGATACTCGGCGGTAATTTTTTTATGAATGCGGGGGGAAAAGGCGCGAATCAGGCTGTTGCTGCTGCAAGGCTCGGTGGAAAGGTTTTATTTATCGCAAAAACAGGAAGTGATATTTTTGGAAAACAGGCAATCCTGATTCTGAGAAAAGAAGGCATAGATGTATCTGCTATTTTGCAGGATAAAAAAATTCCCTCAGGTATTGCGCTGATTACGGTTGATGATAAAGGGGAAAATTCAATAGTTGTTGCATCAGGTGCAAATGCAGCATTGTTACCAGCTGACATCAAAAAAGTTAAGCTCAGCATTGAATCGGCATCCATACTACTGATGCAACTGGAAACACCGCTGAATACGATTTCTTATTCCGCATCTGTTGCCACGGCAAAAAAAATCAAAACTATACTGAATCCGGCACCTGCATGTGAATTGCCTGATGAATTATTGAAAAATACTTCCATCATCACGCCCAACGAAAAAGAAGCTGAGCTGCTTACAGGCATTCCTGTCAATAACATTTCATCTGCCAAACAAGCTGCGCTGGTCTTACATCAAAAAGGCATCCCTACCGTAATCATCACATTAGGTGCAAAAGGAGCTTTGTTGTATCATGAAAACAAGTTTTCAGAAATCAATACGGCAAAAGTAAAAGCAGTGGATACTACAGCTGCCGGAGACGTGTTTAACGGTGCACTTGCTGTGGCATTAGCTGAAAATACGCCAATGCAGAATGCGGTGAATTTTGCCTGTAAAGCAGCATCGATATCAGTAACAAGGCTTGGCGCACAAACTTCCATACCTTTTAGAAAAGAAATCAAATAAATAAAAACTGAACAATAACAACCATGAAAAAAGTTATCCTTTTAATTTTTATTTCCGGCATAGCAACTATTTGCTTTTCCCAGCAAGAAATAATAATCCTGACTAAGGAAAAATTAAAAGATAAAATAATGGGGGGATGGGCCGGTCAAACCATCGGCGTTACTTTCGGAGGGCCTTATGAATTCAGGTTCCAGGGAACGTTTATCGGGGATTACCAGCCATTAAAGTGGTATAATGGATATTTAAAACACGAAATGATCAACAACCCGGGGCTATACGACGATTTGTACATGGACCTGACTTTTGTTGATGTGTTTGAAAAATACGGGCTCGATGCACCGGTAGATGCTTTTGCCGATGCATTTGCACATGCCGGTTATATGTTGTGGCATGCCAACCAGGCCGGGCGATATAATATTCTGCATGGAATAAAAGCGCCACAAAGCGGTTACTGGAAAAATAATCCGCACGCTGATTGCATCGATTATCAAATCGAAAGTGATTTTGCCGGATTAATGAGCCCCGGCATGCCCAATACCGCCTCTGCCATAAGCGACAAAATAGGCCACATTATGAACTACGGTGATGGGTGGTATGGAGGAGTTTTCGTTGGCGCCATGTATACGCTTGCGTTCACATCGAGCGATATCAACTATATAGTGAGCAATGCTTTAAAAACAGTTCCTGAGAAAAGTAGCTTTTATCAATGTATTCATGATGTGATCAGCTGGCATGCAAAATATCCGAATGACTGGAAGCGGACATGGCTTGAAGTGCAACGAAAATGGGCCGATGATATTGGATGTCCCGATGGTGTATTTGCCCCTTTTAACATTGATGCAAAAGTAAATGCAGCTTATGTGGTAATGGGCTTATTATACGGTGGAGGCGATTTTTCCCGGACACTCGAGATTGCAACAAGGTGCGGACAGGATGCAGATTGCAATCCATCCACAGCAGGAGGGATTTTAGGCGCAGTTCTTGGTTATGGCAAAATTCCGGCTTATTGGAAGATGGGGTTGACAGAAGCGGAAAATATCGATTTCAAATACACTACCATGTCTCTTCACAAAGTGTATGAAACAGGAATGAAACATGCACTGGAAAATATTAAAAGAAACGGGGGGAGAGTTACCGACAGCAATGTAACCATAAAATTACAGACACCTGTTCCCGTTAAATTCGAGCAAAGTTTTTCCGGTTTGTACCCTGTTGACAAAATACCGGTAAGCTGGAATGACCAGAAAGATGAAATCAGCTTTGACTTTGAAGGAACGGGCTTTGTATTGAAAGGCGAGTCGGCAGAATGGGGAAGCAATTCGGATTTTGTACTCAATACAGCATTGTATGTTGATGGCAATAAAATAGAAACGCCACAACTTCCTGCCAGCTATACCACACGCCGGTATGAACTCTGTTGGAAATATGATTTACCCAACGGCAAGCACCAGGTGAAAATGAAAATCCTGAATCCTTCAAAAGAATATAAGATTACGGCCCCGGAAGCTATTATCTATTCCGATAAACCGGTTAAAGCATTAATGGTTAACATGAAAAAATGAAAACCTGGTAAAATCACTTCATTAATCAAAAACGGTTGCTTATGTTTATTGTGGAGAATTATACTACTGCAGTTATCTTTTGTATCATCACCATGCTATGCTGGGGTTCGTGGGCCAATACACAAAAGCTTGCTGGTAAAACCTGGCGCTTTGAACTATTCTATTGGGATTATGTGATAGGCATTTTGCTATTCTCAGTCATTGCTGCATTAACACTTGGCAGCATTGGTGAAAAGGGAAGAGGCTTTTTTTCCGATATTCAACAGGCAAATCCTTCAAACATCGGCAGCGCTTTCCTTGGCGGAGTTGTTTTCAATGCAGCAAATATCCTGTTCTCTGCAGCTATTGCTATTGCAGGTATGGCAGTGGCATTCCCTGTAGGAATTGGACTGGCACTGGTTCTGGGCACACTGGTAAATTATTTTGGTGCACAAAAAGGCAACCCCGTATTGTTATTTTCGGGTGTTGCATTAGTAGCCCTGGCTATTATTACTAATGCCCTGGCTTATAAAAAATCAACCGGCACCGACCAGAAAGTTTCTACAAAAGGAATAATAATATCACTTATTGCAGGTTTATTAATGTCTTTTTTTTACCGTTTTATCGCAGCTTCAATGGATCTTGAAGATTTTGAAAATCCGTCAGCCGGTAAAATGACCCCATATACTGCAGTATTTATTTTTTCAACAGGCATATTTGCCAGCAATTTTGTTTTTAATACTATTCTGATGAAAAAACCGGTTGTAGGCGCCCCTCTCTCCTATGCGAGCTATTTCAAAGGCAGATTTTCTACTCATTTAGTAGGGATATTCGGTGGCCTGATCTGGGGGCTTGGTAATTCTTTCAACCTTATAGCTGCAGGGAAAGCCGGTCCCGCAATTTCCTACGGACTTGGGCAGGGGGCTACATTAATTGCTGCCCTATGGGGGGTTTTCATATGGAAGGAATTTAAAAATTCACCCAAAGGCACAAACGTTTTTATAGCCGTGATGTTTATTTTCTTTATTGCCGGTCTGGGGCTGCTTGTTTATGCAGGGAAGTAATATGATTAATATAGCATTGATTTAATACTGCTACCCCGTTCATCAAGCCAAAAAATATTCCATCACTATCCCAATGCATATATCCATAATAATGTTACATTCGTGAAAACTACTTCCTCATGCATTCTTACAAAAAAATTATCATCATTTTTTCCGTAGCAGCCCTTGTATTTACGGGCATTGCGGCAACAAAAGCGCCGGAACCGGAAAAACCAAAAAATTTAAAAATTTTACCGAAAGACATCAGCCATGAAGACCTTGAAAAAGTTATGCATGGCTTTAATGATGCACTTGGTGTTCACTGTGATTTCTGCCATGCCAAATCAAAAGACCCTAATCAGCGCTGGCCTGATTTTGCCAGTGATGAAAAGCCGGAAAAAAACATTGCCAGGAAGATGATGAAAATGACAGCCAAGATCAACAAAAAATATTTTTCGTTTGAGAAGGATGAACAAGGCAATATGAAAAATGTGGTTAGCTGCGGCATTTGCCATCATGGAACCCCGCATCCCGAATTTAAAGCGCCGCCGCATGAAGAACACCAGCCCCCCCCGCCTCCACCACCTGCTAACAATTAAATAAATAATAATTCATTCAAGAAAAAGAACAACTATTATGAAGTTGTTCTTTTTTGCTTTCAGGGTTTTTCTGTTCGGGGTTTTAAAAATTGATCGGCAAAAGAAAATCAGAAAACGAGTATGTTTGTTATTATTTGATGAAACCCGGCTCAGCCAGGGTTTCTTGAAGGTTAAAAAAGGTAACCGAAATTATTAGCATGGATATTGACTTCATATCATACATAAACCGCCTGGAGCTGATGGCTTTTTTTTCAGGTTATCCGGTTTTGTATGCATTTTTACTCGCCTTAAATGAATCAAAAAAAATAAAGTCAGGTTTTTACAGTAACCTGATCAGGCTTTTACCATTTGCATATGCTCTTTCCGGAACTTTATTTTTCGGATTAATCTTAAAAGTTGTATACCCTGATTTTTCCGCCCGTAATATTTCAAAACAACTTCAGCCTGCTTTTCTAAATATATGGGCAATATTATCTCTTTTGTTTTGGATTCCGCTTTTACATAAAAAACCAGTTTTCAGTTTAATTCACAGCCTTGTATTCTTTTCCCTGGTATTTAAAGATATTTTATTGAATATAGGTTCTTCAATAAGCAACGACTTTATTAAGAATGATATGAAAATGTATACGATAAGTATACTGTTGAATATAATTACTCTCGCTGTTTTATCAGTTCTTTCCTTTATTTTTTCTTTGATGAGGAAAAAATCATAACAACTTTTACAGAATAAACATTCACGGCCAGGGCTGCCGGTAAGAAATAATTATTCTTCCTAATAAAAATAACAGCTAACCGAGATCAGCACAATAACTGATTACAATTTCCCTGAAAATTGATAACAGTCTTTTCCATGATTGATTGTTGTCATGGGGGTAGCGCGATTTGTGAAGTTGCTTTGTATTCGTTTTAGAACAATTCTTCACTTTAAAATTTTTTTATGAAACTGCTTAACAATAAACTCTTGCTAATAGTTCTTGTTTTCATTAGCATTTACGGATATGTGGCCAGTTGTACGCATAAAGACGAGGTGCTTCCTGCAGCTGCAACAGATACGGTATCCATTACTCGTGGCAACGGCGTTTTTTTACCGGGTACCCTCACTGCCGGTGATACTTCCCAATGGAAATTTGACCAGGTGCACTCAAGCGTACTTTGGTCAGGAGGTTACCTCGAAGCAGGAGGATTATTAACAGGGCGTTTCAACAATTTTGGCATTAACCACATTACCAGCAATTCCAAACAAGTATATAATGTAGCCAAAGGTCAACCCTTGCCTGATACATCCTGGGCTTTTTATGAAAATGATCCGACAAAAACTTATTTCTACGGTTATGTGCAGATGAATTCTTCAAACACCGGTCAACCGGGAAGAGATGGCGGATGTTATCTTGGATATGTTAGCGCTCCGAAAATTATAACTGGTCAGCAGAATCTCACAGACTCCAATATTGCATTGCTCAGAACTACCAATGTTCAATTTGATCCGAAAAGTGCCAACTATATAGTAACGATGGTGATGACCTGGCAAGGCGGACTTGCAGCACCACATGATACAACCATTAACGGAACGCTTTCTTATTTAAAGAGAACCACTATTGGTGAAGGAACTTCATCCACTTATGATGTGTTTGGCTTACAACTGAATTTCCAATTCAATTGCAGGTCATTTGGTATCACCACCAGTGAAATTTCAGATGTTGTCTCTGTACAATGCAATATGAATTTTAATAACAAATAAGGCTCACATCTAAAATCAATTACAATGAAACGATTATTAAAAAATATCGGATTGCTGACGTTGTTAAGCTTGAGTCTTAGCAGTTGTTATAAAGACGTGATTTTACCGGCCGTAACTACTGAGCAACCCCCAAAATATGTAAGTTTCAGCAAAGATCTGCAACCCATATTTACAGCAAATTGTGCGCTGTCCGGTTGTCATGTAGCAGGATCACAGCAGCCATATCTTACAGCTGATGTTTCCTACACGCAGTTAACAGGAGGATTTGTAAATACTGTTTTACCGACTCAGAGTACACTTTATATAGAAATAAACGGAGAGATGGAAGTTCATATCCCCTCTGCTACCGACAGGCAAAAAATTTTCGACTGGATAAGAAACGGGGCACCTAATAATTAAATGATCTTAAAAATTAATTACAATGAAAAGCTTTATATATAAAACATCTCATCAGCCAACGCTCTTCATGTGCTGCTTTCTTATCATGTTGATGATGTATGAACGCATACATGCACAAAGCGACAGCGTTTCAGCAAATACCGTTGTTGTAAAACCTCTAAAACAAAAACCGGTAAAAAATACTTTTGAAAGCACATGGCTGATAGATGATCAGACAGTAATGGTTCCGGTAAAGGGTACTTTTGAAGCAGACATACAGCACAGGTTCGGAACAGTTCAAAATGGCTATAAAGACTTATGGGGCATTTATAGCTCATCAAACATCAGGATTGGGTTTTCATATGTCCCCATTAAAAATTTATACCTCGGAATCGGTCTGTCAAAAGGCAGTATGCTTTGGGATGGAAGTGCAAAATATGCTATAATCAGACAAACACCCGGATTATATCCGGTGAGTGTTACCTATTATGGAAATATGGCTTATAAATCATTGCAGGATCCCGGCAATTACCTATTCAAATACAGTACTCAACGCCTGTCATTTTTCAATGAAATAATAGTAGCAAGAAAAGTATCAGATAAACTGTCAGTTCAGGTAGCCGCCAGTATATCACATCAAAACTCAGTACCCGGTTATTATGCGCAAAAAGATACTACCAGCTATGTTTTCAAAAAAGAAAAGTTTGATATGTTCACCGCGTCGGTTGCTGCAAGATACCGGCTTACCAAGGGCACTTCCGTTATTCTGGATTATGATCAGCCATTAACCAGGTTTGCATCCAACAATCCTCATCCTAATTTTGCATTTGGTTTCGAGTTTAACACAAGCGGACATGCATTCCAGTTATTTGTTGGAAACTATACAATGCTTAACCCGCAGCTGAATAGTTTATACAATGCAAATAACCCGTTCGGTTTCACACAAACCGGAGGAACAAAAGTAGGTGGCGGTCAATTTTGTATCGGATTTAATATTACACGGCTCTGGAATTTTTAAAGTAAAGGATATTTCCTGATCCTCTTATACACGAATCTATAAAGAACCCTAAATTGAGATTCAATGCAGGGTTCTTTAATTTAAGAGCAATTTTATAGCTAAGAAAATTTTACCGGCATGCATGCTCATCTGCTTTTAAAACCATATTATATAATTCAGTGCATTATTATATTCATTATGCCTTCTGTCATTTACTCATGCCACCCTTCACCTAAAAATGCACAACATGAAAAGGAAAAAGAAAATAAAATATCAGCTAAAAAAAAGATTATACCTAAACCACCTTCGAGCTTTAACGATACCATGGTAATCAAAAACAATTCGGCAGTTTTTTACAGTCCTGATTCATTGCAGCTAGAAAAAATAAAAGCAGTAAATAAGAAACCCATTTATGATATGCTGGAACATGACTGTTATTATCAGATGCGTAATGCCAGGTCGGTCATAAAGCAATATTGGCCTAAAATAAAAATTATTGAAGCTACAGAAGCAAGATACCTGCTATTTATTAAAGCCGATAACAGCAAAATATGTATTGATCTGAACAACAAAAATGATATATGCGGGCTTCTCTTGTTCGACGGAAAGAAAGACCCCATCCTCACCGATATGCCCAATATTGATACTCAGCTTCAATATTATTTTAAATAATATCTTTTAGAACACAGGCAAGAAAACAAATACGAAATACGCTGATTACTAATCCTGTTTTATAAAAACATGATCAGAATCATAACAACAGATGAGCGTAGACGTAAACAGGAAAAAATTGCCGGGTAAACTTTGCCGGGTAATTTTTGAATTTATTTCTTTAAAATTTATCATTATGAAAGCATATGTTATCACTGCATTTTTCGCTGTTACCACAATAGTATTCATGTATTGCACAAAACGTGATCAGGTAATTGGAGGCGATAGTTCATCTACAACCAACTCAACTGTATTAACATCCTACAAAACAACAACAGCTCCAACCATCGATGGCACTATTGATGCAATTTGGAGTAAAGCCACAAAACTTAATATCACTCCGACAGTTCCTGATCCGGGCAACGGCCTTTTTACAGGGTATAATGGAGATCAGTATTCTGTACAACTCCGTTCCATGTACGATGCACAAAATATTTATTTTTTAGCGGAAGTAACAGATGCCAATCAAAGTGTAAATGTTGCCCCATGGTATTTTGATCCTAATTCAAACGTTACCGGCAAAACCGGATGGCAAAAAGAACCTACAAGCAGAACATTTGATGTAAACGGAAATGTGCTGAGGGAAGGATGGGGCGAAGATAAATTGGCTATGCTATGGAACATTGATTTTTCTACTCCTTTATTCATCGGACAAACATGTTATGCCAGTTGCCATGTATTTGCACCTTATATGGATTATTCTAAAAACCCGGCAGTTTATACATCCAATGCCAATAACGGTAACCACTATACGAATGGCGCTTATGAAAAAATTGATATGTGGTGGGCACGCTTAGGTTATGTAAGCAAAGACAAATCTTTGAATTTAATGGATGACAATTACCAGGATTGGGCAGGCGGCCCCTCAATTACCAATTTAACAGGAGGTAATGCAAACGGAAGGCATGTGGATGGAATAGTTCCGGATGGCACGGCCTCTACTACCTGGCCATATCGCCCGAATTATACAGTTTCACCTACACAGGGTGAGGTAAGCAATTCCCAGAGCTTAAAACTGGATGGCACTGGTGCAACTGTTTCTGTTCCGCTTTGGGTAATACCAGGATCAAATACCAACTTTATTATGGTATCTGACACTGCAAGCGGAACTGCAAAAAAAGTTATCGGCGTCAGCTCCTCAGGAGTACTTATATTAAGTGACAGCTCAACGATTGACCCCACTGTTGGAACAGACTACCAAAGATCCGGAGATCCTGTTACCGGGCCAACAGCTGCTAAATCTATCGCGGCCTACTTGGCAGTGCCTTTAATCGGAGGGAGGGCAGACATCACATGTTCGGCAGTATATACAGGAACCGGATGGATCATTGAATACAAACGTGCACTCAAAACCGGAGACACTTTGAAACAGGATGTAGATTTCTCAAGTCTGGCCGACCAGCAGTTTGGCTTAGCTTACTGGAATCAATCAAACAACCAACATGGTATTCAACCTAATCTGACACTGACATTCCAGAAATAATATTTGGCTGTTCTTCAATAATTATTCAATTAAAAAAAAGATCATGTCAAAATACAGAATTATAGCTTTTTTATCTGCGGTAATGTTCTTTTTTATTACGGGCTGTTATAAAACAGTTACCGTTTTGGAAGACACCACCCCTGCAGTTACTAAACCGGTAAGTTTCAGCAAAGACATCGTGCCAATACTTACCTCAAGCTGTGCAAAAAGCGGATGTCATAATGGAAGTGTTGCCCCAAACTTAAATGCAAGTGTTGCATACACATCATTAATAAATGGCAGTTATACCAATACTGCAGCTCCTGAAAAAAGTGAAGTGTATTTATGGCTTACCGGAAAAGAATCAGCTACCATGCCTTTGGGTGCAGCTAATAATCCATCTAACATAAACGGATTGATGTTAGCATGGATTAAACAAGGTGCCAAAAACAATTAAAATCATTAAAATGAAAAATTTAGCTTTAAAAATATCTTTTTTCTTTAAATGCATCAGCATACTCGGTGTAATAACCTTGTTTGTTGGCGGCCATGCATGGGCACAAGATTCTGCCACCACTGCAGAGAAACCTGTGGTAAAGAAAAAATCTTATACGAAAAATACTTTCGAAGGGAATTATTTAATAGAGAACCAGACGGTGATGGTGCCTATAAAAGGAACTTTGGAATTTGATATTCAACACCGCTTCGGCGATGTAAATAACGGCATTTCCTCCTTGTACGGAATTTTTTCCAGTGCTATCATGAGATTGGGTTTTAGTTATGTTCCGTTAAAAAACCTGCAGGTTGGCTTCGGGGCCTGCAGCGACAGGACACAAGTTGACCTGAATCTTAAATATGCATTATTAAAACAAACGAGAGATGGTTCCATTCCAGTAAGCATTACCTACTTCGGCAATATATTGATGGATACCCGCAAAAAAGACGCTACAACATTATTTGTAACTGCTTCAGATCGCTTTTCCTTTTTTAACCAGATAAGTGTTGCAAGAAAAATAACCGAAAAATTTTCTGCCCAGGTAAGCATATCGCTTTCCCATATTAACAATGTTGCCGGATATCTTGATTCAACAGGAAAAGTAATGCCGCAACTTAAAAACGACAATTTCACTTTTTCAGCTATCGGCCGATATAAGATAACTCCGAAAACAGCTATAATTGTTGACTATGATCAGCCTTTAACTCAGAACCCGATGAATAACCCTCATCCTAACCTTAGTTTCGGTTTAGAGATGAGTACGAGCGGGCACACTTTCCAGATATTTGCAGGAAATTATAACTACTTATTGCCTCAAAATAATAGCGTGTATAACCAAAACGATTACAAAAAAGGGCAATACTTTATAGGCTTTAATATTTCAAGACTCTGGAATTTCTGATATTAGTTAACTTTAGCTAAGCAATTTATTCACCATTTATAAAATAAAATCAGCATGAAAATTTTATTAAGCGCTGTAGTTGCTTTGATATTTTTAATGACTGCAGCTTTTAGAGTTGAACAAACCAAAAAGCCATGGGCTGTGCCCGATGCTGCAAAAAGTAAAAAGAACCCGGTGGCTTCAAACGCAGCCTCTATTGCTGCCGGAAAAGAATTATGGAATACTCACTGCAAATCCTGCCACGGTGCAAAAGGTTTGGGCGACGGCAGCAAAGCAGCACAATTAAAAACAGAGCCGGGCGATTTCTCAAATGCAGATACACAGGCGCAGACAGACGGGTCATTGTTTTACAAAATTTCTGAGGGAAGGGATGACATGCCAAGTTTCAAAAAGAAAATTCCCGATGCTGAAGACATCTGGAACCTGGTAAACTTCGTCCGCACATTAAAAAAATAAATTACAATAACTGGGTTTTACAATAAAAGCTTCGGTAATACCGAAGCTTTTTTATTGCATTTAAATATATCCGGGCAAATCAATTATTATACACATTTTTAATAACATGGCATCAATCATATTATTAATTGACATTCATCATGAACAAATACCCGTTTCAAAAATATCTTCAATTATTCTTTCACACATAAAAGTCATTACTTCATGAATAACGAAAGGAGCCTGGAAATTACCCCATCCTCATCTTCATCGAGAAGAAAATTTGTTTTTCGCATCGGTGCATTGTCTGTTTTAACAGCTATGGTTGCAGCTATAAAATTTCCTGCACCACTTAAAAAAAATGTTATTGCATGTAAGCCTGAAACAAATCCCCATAAAATGAAATTACTCACACAGGATGGCAAGCTGGTTGAAATTGATGAATCATTGGTTTCTGCCAACAAAAGAAAAATTACTGATGAAGAATTGCAACACTGGGTTAAAAATAAAAAATCATCTCACTAATGAAACAGGAAAATAATTCGAGAAGGGAATTCCTTTTGGCCGGTTTACTTGCAGCCGGTGCAGTAGCAGGGTGCTCTTCCAACAAGAAAAATATTTTTGAAGAAGCAGCGGATGATCATATTGCCCCATCCGGAGAGAAAGTAAAATTGCTTTCGGTAGACGGTGAAGTGATTGAAGTGGATAAAGCATTCCTGAAACCGGTACCGGATTTACCACCCGTTTCCAATAGCGAAGCAAGAAAAGGCATGGCAGGAAAAAAATTCGTAATGGTCATCGATCTTTCCAGGTGCAAAAGCTTAAAAAAATGCCAGTCTGCATGTAACCATATGCATCATATTCATCCCGGTCAGAACTGGATTAAAGTATATCCCATGCAGGATGCACAGCATACCGCCCCTTACTGGCAACCCACCACCTGCATGCATTGTGATGAGCCCCCTTGCGTAAAAGTTTGCCCGGTTGATGCCACTTTTAAACGGCAGGACGGAATCGTGCTGATCGACAGCGATCGTTGCATCGGCTGCAGGTTTTGCATGGCCGCATGTCCCTACTCAACAAGAGTTTTTAACTGGGAAGACCCCGGCGTTCCAAAAGAAATTGCAGATCAACCATATTCCTGCGAAAGCAGTGTTCCGCAAAAGAAAGGCACTGTCGGAAAATGTGATTTTTGTCCTGATATGGTCAGGGAAGGAAAACTTCCTCATTGTGTATCCGCATGTCCTAATGGTGTTTTCTTTTTTGGAAATATGCTGGAAGATTCGGTAACGAACGGTTCAGAAACATTCCGCTTCAGCGATTTAATCAGGGATAAAGCAGGATACAGGTTACTGGAAGATTTAGGGACAAAACCCAGTGTGTATTACCTGCCGCCGGTTAACAGGAATTTCCCTTTTGAAAACAACGATTCAACATCAGAAAACAGTAAAAGCTAACGCAAAAATTATTCATCGTGGATATATTAGCACAACAAAAAATAATTAACGACCTATCTCCAAAAAAATTTGGAAAAACAGGCAAATTATGGGTTACCGGTTTATCACTGATTTGTGTGGTTGGATTAGCCGCTTATATACATCAATTACAAAAAGGACTGGTGATTACTGCAATGCGTGATTACGCATCATGGGGCATTTATATTTCCAATTTTGTTTTTTTTGTAGCAATAAGCCTGGTAGGTTCTTTGATTTCAGCAGTATTAAAATTAAGCAATGTGAAATGGAGTATTCCATTAACAAGAATTGCCGAAATGATTGCCATTGCCGCCATTACTTTTGCCGGGCTTATTATTATAGTAGATATGGGTAGGCCCGAACGGTTTTACAACCTGTTCATTCATGGCAGGATGCAATCGCCCATTATATGGGATGTTATTGTAATCAGCACTTATCTTCTTATCAGCATCTTATTCCTGTATTTCCCCTTATTGCCTGACCTGAATTTAATGTTACGTTTCGGCAAAAAAGAAAATGCCGTTTTCAATAAGCTATATCAATTCCTTGGCGGCTTCTGGAAAAACACCAATAAGCAAATTAAAATAAACAGGCGGGCCATTAACCTGATGGCAATAACAATAATACCAGTTGCTTTTGCTATTCACACGGTAACTTCATGGTTGTTTGCAACCACCTATCGCCCGGGGTGGGATAGCACCAACTTTGGGGCTTACTTTATTTCCGGAGCTTTCCTGGTGGGCGCAGGTGGCGTTTTAATTGCCATGTTCATTGTACAAAAGGCCTATCATCTTGATCATTATATCACTTACTATCATTTTGACAGAATGGGAAAAATAGTGGTCATGCTCGCATTATTGTATCTGTATTTTAACGTAAATGAATTCCTGGTCCCGGCTTTTAAAATGAAAAAAGATGAAGAAGAGCACCTGATGGGATTATTTACCGGGGAGTTCTCAGTACCGTTCTGGTTTGCCATCAGCACATCTATGTTCCTTCCTATTTTTATTTTAATGTTTAGAAAAGGACGAAGGCCTTTACCGGCTTTTATTGCAGGGCTATTTGTGGTTATAGGGTCGTGGTTTAAAAGATACCTGATTGTAACCCCTACTCTTTTACATCCATTTCTTCCGATGAGAGATGTTCCTGCAAACTATAAGCATTATTTTCCAACCTGGGAAGAATGGGCGATAGCTATGGGGTCTCTCGCAGGCGCCATGCTCATCATTACCATACTTGCCAGAATATTCCCTATTATCCCCATTCAGGAAACCATTGATGAATTTGAACAACATGAAAAAGCTTAATCACATCACCACACTTGCATTTTGTATTGCGTTCTCGCTTTCTTTGTCAGCACAGGAAAAAAACAAACTACTGCTGAACCTGAGCTACCATAACGTTAATAACTATACGCAGTACCTCCAGGCCCAGGCCAAATCAAAAGTGAATGGCAAATTAACATTGGTACCAGGGCTGGAAGTAAAGTTTTATATCAATACTGATTCAGCCTCTGGCTTTTTGGGTAAAGCCATTACCGATGAACAGGGCAATGCCGGCATTCAGGTACCGGCGTCAGCAAAAGCCGAGTGGGACAAGTTGCCAAAACCAAGTTTCCTGGCAGAAATAGCTGAATCAAAATTGTATAATGCAGGCAGTGCGAGTTTTGACCTCGTCAAAGCAAAATTGCAAATTGACACTGGGGCTGATAAGAAGATAACTGCAACATTTATGGAATTGAAAGACAGCAGTTGGGTTCCTGTAAAAGGTGTTGATATGAAGATTGGAATAAAACGTCAGGGAAGTATTTTAAATGTAGCGGAGACAGACTCATACACTACCGACTCGTTGGGAATAGTTAGTACCAGTTTCAATAGACCAGGATTGCCAGGAGATTCAAAAGGAAACCTGGTTATTGTTGCAAAAATTGAAGATAATGACACCTATGGAAATTTAACAGCAGAAAAAGTTGTGCCCTGGGGAGTGCCTGTGCAATATCAATCGAATTACGATGTGAGGACTTTATTTGCAAGAAGGGGGAAAGCCCCGATATGGCTGTATTTTATTTCCTTCTCCATCATTATATCAGTATGGGGTGTGCTGATTTATTTGTTGCAACAGATTAGAAAACTGAAAAAACTAAGTACTGAAAACAGTTAACTCAATATCTTTCTCATTACTATTGCAGATGAAGGGCAGAGATTTTTGAATTCCTTTGTTTCCCTGATCACACCAGGAACATCGGGCCTTTCTATTTTTTTAAATCCAAATTTTTCAAAATATTTTTCCGCTGTCGTGGTGAGAAGATATACAGATTTTATGTTTCCTTTTTTACAAAGCGATAAGAGATAATTGATCATTTGCGAAGCAATATGCATATTCCTGAATGCGGCCTTCACAGCCAGGGAGCGTAATAATATATCCTGATCGTAGCTTTCTCTGCCAATTGTGGCCACTACCCCGCCGTTTAGGACTCCAAAAAACAATTCCACCATTGGCTCAGAAATATCAGTCGCAGGCAGATTATTTTCCATAAGGAAATCCTCTGCTACTGACAGCGCTTTTTTCTGCACTGGAATTATTTTTAGCTCCACAAATTTTTGTAAATAATTAAAAAGGAATGAAGAAGAAATCAGAATCTTCTTCCGGACCCGGGCGGCCTGTTAAACGGACGGCCACCGGATGGCCCTCTTGAACCTGATGAGTTTTGCTGGTCATCTGCCGGCTTTACAGAAAGTTGTTTGCCCCGGTTTAATTTTGCTCCGTCCAAAGCAAGTATAGCTTCTTTAGCTTCTAACTCCTTCGGCATTTCAAGAAAACCGAAACCACGGCTTCTCCTGGTTTGCCTGTCTATTGCAATTTTTGCAGAAGTCACTTCTCCATAGAGTTCAAACATCTCTTTTAAATCCGTATCATCAAAATCGGGAGGTAAGCCCGCAACAAAAAGTTTCATGGTAGTTATTTAAACAATAAATGTAAGATGAAAAACACTAAATGCAAACAAATCAAAAGGTATTTAGAAAATGTTATTAGAAATTCATACCCGGAAGAATCAAGCTTCAACCGTTTTCAACCTCATCTTCTTGCTTCGCAAATATTTCTCCCGGATCACAGTGGACAGAGGTTTGTCATATAGTTTGCTTTCTACCCAGGATATAATATCAAGATAGGCAAACGCTCTTGTTTCAAACCTGCTTTTTTCAAATTGTTTAATTTTGTCGAGGAACTTTTCCAGCTCAGGCTTTAATTTTTGTCTGGATATCCGGAATGAATTGCGTAAAAATGCAAACATTTCCTCTTCAATAACCGTAAGGTTTTGCATTTTCGACATGAAACGGTATACTGATCTTATCAGCGACTCAATGATCTCAAAATTGCCCAGTTCGTAATGTGCCAGCAAATGCAGCACACGGGCATAACATTGCAGGTCGCCACGCATATCGGTGTTGTAATTAATTATTTTCTGCAGATAATCAATGGATGTATTATAATCACCGCTGCCAAAATAAAGGGAAGCTATTTTATAATTGAAAACAAGAATCCGGTGCTCATCAATAAAAGGAGCATATTCTTCAAGCTTTTCTTCAATATACGACACAAGTGATAACCCCTCCTTAAATGTACCCTGCATCAGATGTTGATTAATTTTTGCACTATTAATATAGATAAATGCCTGTATACGAAAATTGTCATGATCTTTTACTCGGTCAGTTTGTGCAAATTCTTCGAACTTTCTTAGTGTTGCCTCAAAACGGGCGTGGTTCCGAAGATCAAAATGAGCATTCAGCAAATTATGCACTCCCTTAATGTAATGACTGGTTTCCACACGTATCATTAACGGCTGTTCATCAAAAAGGTCTACCCATTTTTGTGAATACCGGTAATACATAATGAAATCCTGCCTTATAAATGCATACCAGCAATAGCTTTGATAGAGATAAAGACGTTCGTAAAATCCTGTTTGGTTGTGTGCATTGGCAGGCAAATGATCTTTCAAAAATTTTTTCACTCCGGTTTCATCTCTTTCGTTCCTTGCATGGCCATGCTTGATATACCATCCATACAATTGCAATGCAAGATTGGAAAGTTTGGACAGGATGCCAATACGATCGCTGATTTCATTTGCTTCATTTGCTAACATCTCTGCGCGGCTTTCCATGCTGCGGTTAATATGCAGCATCTCGATTCTCTTTTCAAGTGCATTTACCTGAGTCAGATAATTATATTTCTGATTAGCTTTTGCTGTTTCCTTTGCCCTTTCTAAAATTTTAAGGCTTTGAACAAACAAGCCCTTTTTGTATAAAATATGTGCATAATCGAACTGTTCGTTCAACTGGAGGTCTATGCTGTCAGAGCTTTTCAACAGACGAAGGCTCGCCAGGATTTGTTTGTAAAGATGCGTTCGCAGGTTGTACAACTGGGGTTTTTCCGTACCCTTGAGTTTTTTCAATAAAATTCTTTCATCATAATCGTTCATTTTATCCAACGCATCAAAAAGCTGAACGATTTTAAGGTTTTCATTTGAAGAACTTCTCTTTATATAAAGCTTAAAATGCCTTTTTTCAGATTTTTCCAGCGAATGAATCAGCTGAAATAAGGCATCTGTATATCTGTTGGACATAGTGTGCTAATTGTTCTAAAACGCAGTCTGATAAAGGGTTTTAGAAAATAAAACCAATTTTGACATAATTAAAACCGCGTTAAGTTGGCAAAAATCGTTTCAGTTTGCATCTTACATTTGTATAAGAAATGAGTTAAGCAAGCAACCGATAAAGCAGCAATAGTTAGAGGCTCATTTTAAAAGAAGCTGTGGATCAGCAAAAAATTTGAATTAGCTCTTTTTTCATATGGCAAGCAATCGTTAGAGGCCGGTCCGTTTCTACGGAAAGGCCTTTTTTATTTAGGCAATGCAAATTACAATTGTTTTTCTGAAAAATCCGAACTTGTTTCCACATTTTTCTTTGAGGCTGTTTTTGCGCACACTTAATCTTGAATTATATTAACGCTTCACCTATTGCACTTTTTTTACCCCTGGAACATTTATCAAAAAATAAAAAACAACCAGAACAGTAATACTGCCGGTGAGAAGAAATGCTGAAGATTGGCCAAAGCTGTACCACACAAAACCCGTTAACCAGCTGGCAAGCAGCGTACATATACTTTGAAAACCGGAATATGTTCCGATTGCAGTTGCAATATCTTTTTTATCAGCAATATTGCTGATCCAGGCCTTGGAAATTCCATCAGTTGCTGCGGCATAAATTCCATAGAGAGAATACAATATCAGGTAAACAGATAAGTGTATGTTTGATGACATCCCGAAATACACCAAAGCAAATAATATAAGCCCAAGAAGAAAAATAGTTTTAAGCCCGATTTTGTCAGCAATAATGCCAAGTGGAAAAGAAGACAAAGCATACACCAGATTGTATGCTATGTAAACCCATATCACCGTTTCATCTCCCAATCCAGCCTGCTTGCCTTTCAACAATAAAAAAACATCAGAACTGTTAAAAAGAGCAAAGACAAGTAAACCCACTACCAGTTTCCGATACATTGGCGGGCTCGTTCTCCAATAACTGATTGATGAAAAAAAAGAGGCTGTTTTTTTTATGATAACTGGTGCTTTATCTTTTTTATGAAGTAACCGGGAAACGATAATCGCAATAATTCCCGGGAAAAAAGCAATTATAAATAATTGCCTGTAATGACCCGGGAAAAAATATAAATATAAAATGGCTAATGCAGGTCCAAGTACCGCCCCTAATGTATCCATCGAACGGTGAAACCCAAAAATTTTTCCTTTTGTTTCCGGGGTTGCTTCATCTGATAATATCGCATCCCTTGCACCGGTACGAATACCCTTGCCGAGCCTGTCGAGCGTTCTTGCAAGAAAAATCCATAAAGGGGTAATAAAAACAGTCATCATCGGCTTTGATATAGCACTTAATGCGTAGCCTGCCTGCACAAAAGGAATGCGCTTGCCGGAGTTGTCAGATAATTTCCCAAAATATCCTTTACTCAGGCCGGCAGTGGCCTCAGCTATGCCTTCAAGAATACCAATAAGAAGAACAGAAAACCCGATGCTTTTGAGATAAACCGGCATAACCGGATACAACATTTCACTAGCCACATCAGTGAATAAACTTATGAGAGATAGTATCCAGACGGTTCTCGTAATATAACGCATGCTTAAAAGTAGAGCAGTTATCCGATTACTGAATAAGTAGTTTCCCTTTGCACTTTTCCTTTTTCATAAAAATCTCATTCACCGATTTTATATTTCACCGTTTCAGTAATTCCTTTCCAGGAATCAGTCCTGAATGGCGATGCTGGAAAACCATCCTTATTGAAAAGATTTGCTTCAAGTGCGTCATCGGCCCAGCCATAATGGACAGCAACAGGATTAGTCACTTCATCAGCATTCACAATTATGTTATCTCCGCTAATATATGCCTTTGCCCAATGAAACTGTCTGTCATTACCTGCAATTTCAAAGCCTTTCAGATATCCATATTTGTCTTTTGCCATCAAGCCGCTACCTACATGTGTAAAAGAAAGTATGATTTTACTCCCATCGATCTTCATATTTGAATACATAGGCCCGCTGAATTCTTTCGGTTGTGCATAAGTGTTAGCTAATGCAATGGCAGCAAGTCGCTTTCCTACATCCTGTTTGTTTTTTGGATGTATATCATGAGATTCCCCGATATCTGTAGTTACTGCCATTCCTGTATTTGGCAGGGCCAGAGTCATAGTTTGTGCCTCCCTCAGTTCAGCCCACCCGCTTCCTTTTTCGCTATTGCCGCCGCCTGCATCAAAACTGGAAAGCTGTACAAAATAGAAAGGAAAATCACCCTCCCCCCAATGCTGCCGCCAATCTTTGATCATCAGCGGAAATGAGCTCCGGTATTCATATGAGCGCCCTGCATTGGTTTCCCCCTGGTACCAAATAGCACCTTGCATAGCGTAAGGGATTATCGGGTTAATCATAGCATTGAATAATAAAGTGGGATAGCTGTTAGGGCCCGTGTTACCTCCATCGCCGTAAATAGTTTCAACCCTGAACGACCAGTTGCCGTCAAGCGGAACCGATTTGTTCCCAATAGTCAGCTGCAAATCTGAAGCTTCACCAAAAATGCCGCCGCCGCCGCCAGTATCTTCAACTCTTATTGCAATTACATTTTTTCCTGCCTTTAAAACCCCGGCAGGAATATTATAAGAACGCAAATCATTATATTTATTCCGTGTCTCCCCTATTTTCATTCCGTTCAGGTACGAATCATCAGAATCATCAATCCGTCCGAGATTAATTAATGCAGGCTTTCCTGCATCTACATCATCAATCGTTATTGTTTTGCGGAACCAAACCAATCCATCCAGGTTTTCCAGCCCCATTTTTTGTGATTCCCAAAGTCCCGGCAATTTCATTTTTGGCCAATGACTATCATCAAAATCTATTTCATTCCATGTTGTCGTATTGGGGTGTGCTTCGTAATTTACCTGTAAATCCGAGATTTTCTTTTCCAGCTCTGCTGCTTTTTGTTTTGCCAGTGCCGCCAGATCGATTGCCGGCATAGCGTTCATCATGTTCTTGAATTCATCACTGTTCTCAAAAGCACCACGGCTGATCCAGGTCTCCACCATCGTTCCTCCCCAGGAAGAATTAATCAAACCAACAGGCACATGAAGTTTTTGGTACAATTCTCTTGCGAAGAAATAGCCTACTGCAGTAAAATCACCAGCAGTAGCAGGGCTACAGGGCTTCCAGTCACCTCCACCGACATCATCTTTCGGTGTTGTACTGACTACTTTTTTCACAAGAAATTGCCTGATCTCGGGGTAATCAGCTGCTGCAATTTCCTGTTTGTAATTATTTACTTTCCCCCAGCCTTCAACCGGCATTTCCATATTCGATTGCCCGGAACAAAGCCACACCTCTCCCACCAAAACATTATCAATAGTTAATACATTTTTCCCCTTTACAATTAACTGATATGGGCCACCTTCTTTTTCAGCATCCAGCCTCACCATCCATTTGCCATCCTTTCCGGCAACCACTTTTTTAACCTGTTTATCAAACTGAACAGTAACCTTTTCTTTCGGCGCAGCCCAGCCCCATACCGGGATCTGGCGGTTGCGTTGCAATACCATATTATCGCTGAAAATCTTTGGCAGGTTTACACTTGCAGATGCACTGAAATATAATAAGGCCGCTAACAGTAATACATATCCTTTTTTCATATTGAAGCTTTTTTAAAAACGCTTGATGAACGTAGACTGCGAATGTAAAATTTTATTTAAAAAGATATTGCAAAGAAATGATTTGAGCAGGGATTTATGCAAACCGGTAAAATTGTATCAAAACCGGACAATATTGTATCATTAACGAACCGCTTCGCAGAAATGCAATATTTTAAACAATTGTCCTTCAGCTACAAAACGAATGGCATATTACTGGATATAAAAATTGATTATTAACCAGTATAAACACCTGCCGGTGAAAAACGGATAATCCAAAACTGCATAAAAATATAAGTTCATGCTCAGAAATTATTTCATCATTGCATTAAGAAACTTTATGCGCAATAAAGTTTTTTCACTCATTAACGTGCTTGGTCTTTCCATCGGCATCAGCGCTTCATTGGTCATTTTTTTAATCGTACATTATGAATTGAGCTATGATAAATTTGAACCCCAGCGCAACCTGATCTATCGGATCGTAATGGATTTCAGATTTAACAAAGACCAGGGACATGGGCATGCAGTACCCGCCCCGCTGGGTAAAGCTATTTCCGAAGAAATAACCGGTGTCGATCAAACCGTTCCTCTTTTCCAATTTCAGGGTGACGCAACGGCGAAAGTGGCTGTTGTTAATAATAATCCTGGTAAACCCATTGTGTATAAGAAGCAGGCCAACACCATTTTTACAAACAACGATTATTTCAAAATGATTTCTTATGATTGGCTTGCTGGCTCTCCGCAAATAGCCTTGCAAAAGCCTTTCCAGGTCATACTAACAGAAAGCAGGGCAAAACAATATTTTCCTTCGCTACCTATTTCTTCAATCCTGGGCAAAGAAATTATTTATAATGATTCCGTGAAAACCTATGTGACAGGAATCGTAAAAGACATTCCTTACAACACTTATTTTGATTTTAAAGAATTCATCTCTCTTCCTACTGTGTTGCAGCTTGGGTTAAAAGATGATTTTATGATGGACAAATGGACAGACTGGATGGGTTACTCGCAGCTTTTTGTAAAACTTTCACCAAACAGCAGCCCTGCAAGAATTGAACCGCAACTAAAAAAATTACTCGCTAAATATAATCCAGATGCCCTCAAAGACTCCACCCGCTTGATGAGCTTCAAACTGCAAGCTTTGAGTAATGTGCATTTCAATAGTGATTATGGCGGAGGTGTTGGTCATCGCATCGCTCATTTGCCTACGCTCTATGGACTTCTTGCTATCTCGGGTTTTTTGTTGCTGTTGGGCTGTATCAATTTTATAAATCTCACTACTGCACAAGCCTCGCAAAGAGCAAAAGAAATTGGTATCCGAAAGACAATGGGCAGTTCAAAAAAGCAATTGGTCATACAATTTTTGGGAGAGACATTATTAATGACAACGGTTGCAACTGTTCTTTCGGTAATCATAACGCCTATATTATTAAAAATATTTGCATATTATGTTCCTGAAGGGCTTCACTACGATTTGTTTCATCAGCCTTTTATCCTGCTATTCCTCATCGTCTTGATATTTGCAGTAAGCTTTTTTGCCGGGTTATATCCTTCCCTGATTTTATCCGGTTTCAAACCAGCAATGGTGTTGAAGAAACAGGCCTTTGCCAATAGCAGCCAAACAAGAAATGCATGGCTCAGGAAAACACTTACTGTCTCACAGTTTGTGATTGCCCAGTTTTTTGTTATTGCTACTTTTATCGCTGTCAAACAAATCCATTATTCTATTAATAAGGATATGGGCTTTAAAAAAGACGCTATTATTTTTTTTCATGTGCCGTTTGATACGACGATGAGCAGGCGCTATGCGTTGCTAAACGAGCTAAAATACATTCCTGAAATCCAAATAGCAAGCATTGGGTTCTTACCCCCCGCCATTGAGGGCGCTGCTTTCTCCGATATCAAATACATTGACGGAAAAAAAGAAATTCAAGCGAATGTGCAGGTAAGGTGGGGGGATAGCAATTACCTGAAATTATATCAGATAAAATTAGTTGCCGGTAGATATGTTCAGCAGAGCGATACATTGAAGGAAATAATGATTAATGAAGCCTATGCCAAACAACTGGGCTTTCAAAACCCGGAAGATGTGGCAGGCAAACAACTGAACATGAACCATAAAAATGTGCCCATAGTAGGTGTGCTCCACGATTTTAATGAGGGTTCATTGCACGCCCCTATCGGGCCACTTGCCTTTTATTCTTTTAATTTAAGAAGTTTTAATTTTCATATTGCCTTAAAACCTCAAAACGCTGATGGCACACTTTGGCAGGATGCAATCAAAAAAATAGAGAACAGTTACAAAAAAATTTATCCGGATAATGATTTCAATTATAGTTTTTTTGACGAAAGCATTGCCAAATTTTATGAAAGTGAGCAACGCATTTCTGCCCTGCTGAAATGGGCGGCAGCATTGGCTATTTTCATCAGTTGCTTAGGGCTTTTGGGCTTGGTCATGTACACTACAAATGTCCGCACAAAAGAAATAGGGATCAGGAAAATACTTGGCGCATCAGTATCACAGATTGTCTCAATGCTATCCAAGGATTTTCTTTCGCTTGTTGTCATTGCATTTCTAATTGCCGCACCGATTGCCTGGTGGGCAGGATCAACATGGCTGGACAATTTCGCCTACCGTACAAATATGAATTGGTGGGTATTTGCATTAAGCGGGGCCGGGATGATTATCATCGCATTATTGACATTAAGCATCAGGACCATCCAGGCCGCCATCGCCAATCCTGTTGATGCATTGGTGAATGAATAAGCAAATATCATTATACCTTAACCATCACAGTTGCCACGCGCCTGTTAACAAACAGGCGCTTTTTTTATTCGTGCAATACAAAGATATTTGCAGATGCTAAAGAGAAATGCATTAATCATCTGCGTTATTTTATTTTCATTTTATTCTGCATTTTCACAGGATAATTACGAAATACAGGTTTACGGGTCCCAAACGGTAGCAAAAAATTCAACGATGCTCGAACTGCACAGCAACTATACTTTTGACGGACAGAAGCAGGTCGAAAATGGGGTACTGCCAACAAATCACGTACTTCATGAAACTATCGAGATAACGCATGGCTGGAATGATTTTTTTGAGACCGGTTTTTATTTTTTTAATACAATAGGAAACGACCATCGCACCACTTATGTTGGCAGCCATATCAGACCCAGGGTAATGGTTCCCGCAAAATGGAACTGGCCTGTCGGGGCAAGTTTGTCCGTCGAATTTGGTTATCAAAAATTTGAGTATAGTGAAGATGACTGGAGCCTCGAGATAAGGCCTATTATAGATAAACAAATAGGAAACCTGTACCTGTCATTAAATCCCACTTTCGACAAATCTTTTCATGGTCTTAATAAGAACGAAGGATACGTTTTTTCCCCGAATATAAAGGCCGCTTACAATGTAACTAAAATAATTGCAGCAGGTTTTGAATATTACGGCGGAATCGGGCCGTTGAATAATATTCCTTCTTCAAACAACCAGCAGCATCAATTATTTCTGGCTATCGACCTGGATTGGTCGCCCGACTGGGAATTCAATTGCGGTTATGGTTGGGGATTTACCCCAAGCACCGATAACGGAATATTTAAAGTGATACTTGGTTACAGGCTGCATAAGCATTAGAATGAGATGAAATTACTTTTGGTGCAGGCGCTGATTATATTCTTTGAAAAGGCATTCGCTTGTAAATTAATTTTTTTCGCCACTTCCCTGAGATTATCCGCCTCTTTATGAATCATATTCCCTGTTGCTATGGCATTATGAAGATTTTTACCCACCACATCATAATCATGCCATTTCCCGATAAGTTCAGTTAAAAAATCAATTCTGGAACTTGTACTTCGTTCTGGGAAAAACAACTTCCACATATATCTAAAGTCTTTTATTAATTTCCTCAGCTTATGTATTTCTGCCGGAGTAAGATTCTTTTTCCCGGAAACCGCGTTGATCTTTTTTCTTTGTTTAATAAAAAAACCTTCGATACAATCTTTATTCAACTGCTTCAAAAAAGAAGTTATCTGATTCTTATTTCTCCGGAGTTTTGTTGCTTTCCTATACTTGACTAACGCAAAAAATTTTGCAGATTCAGCTTTTTGCAACTGTTTACCTTCCAGGATAAAACCTTTCAGGGTCTTATATAATTTGAACTTTTTTAAAACAGATTCCTGCATTTGCATTTCCCTGATTTTACCGGCCTGCTTAAAAATATCCCGGTAAAGCTTATCATACTTTTTTCGATTAAATTTTTTTGCACAGTATGAAATCAACTTAAACGCAGCATTCATCTTCTTTATTTCCACCCGCAATCTGTGATAATCCTCTGCAACAAATTTTTGTTTTGGCTTACTAAAAAAAGAATCAATCAAAGAGTACCTTTTTTCAATATATTTTTTCAGTTTATTTCCCGCTTTCAAAACAACAATTTTAAAAAGGCTTTTGAAATCGTTTATCGCACATTTAATTACTAAAAAGGCCCGGCAATGCCGGGCTGCTTGCAAATCCATGAATCTAAATATATTCCTTACTTTAATTTCATATCCTTTATTATACTGTCAATCCTTGCCTCTAGGCCGGCTTTTGTTTTTTCATATTCAGCAACGCTGCCCAATTGGGTATTCACACTAAAATAGAACTTTATTTTAGGCTCAGTTCCCGATGGCCTGGCGGAAATTTTACTGCCATCTTCCAAAATAAATTGGAGCACATTCGATTTTGGCAATTTTATTTCCCAGCTTTCGCCTGTTTGCAGATTTTTACCCACTTTTAACTCATAATCCAATAACTGAACAACTGGGGAGCCATTAATAGTTTTAGGCGGATTGCTTCTGTAGCTTTCCATCATTTCTGCAATTTCTTTTTGACCATTCATTCCTTTTTTAGTGATGGAAATCAGGTCTTCTTTATAGAAACCATATTCAACATACAAGTCAAGCAGTTTGTCATATAATGTCCTTCTTTTATTCTTTTCGTAAGCTGCCATTTCACATAACATCGCGACGGCGCTCACGGCATCTTTATCACGCAGCTTTGAACCTATCATCAATCCATAGCTTTCTTCGCCACCGATTATGTATTCTTCTGTTGCTTCTTTTTCTTTGATAAGTTCTGCAATCCATTTAAAACCGGTCAGCACATTATAGCAAGTTACATTATTCTTTTTCGCTACCTGATCAATCATATCAGTGGTAACAATCGTTTTTACCACCATATCATTCGTTTTGGCCACACCCTTTGCTCTTCTTGCTTCGATCATATAATTAAAAGCAAGCACGGCAGTTTGGTTACCATTCATTAAAACCCATTTTCCGGATTTGTCTTTAATTCCAATACCAACCCTGTCTGCATCGGGATCAGTTCCCAATAAAATATCTGCATCCAGTTCAGCGGCCTTTTTAAGCCCGATACTCATTGCTTCACTTTCTTCAGGGTTTGGGTAAATTACTGTAGGGAAATTTCCATCAGGTTCTGCCTGTTCATTAACCACATGCACATTGGTAAAACCAAAACGCTGCAACACCTGCGGCACAAGTTTAATGCCTGTTCCATGTATTGGCGTATATACAATACAGAGATTGTGTTGTTTTTCTATGATTTCAGGGTATACTGACAGTGCGCTTACCATATTGATGTAGGCTTCATCGATATCCCTGCCGATAATAGAAATATTTGATTCTCCTCCCGCCCATTTCACCTCATCTACTGATGCAATTTTTTCTACCTCTTTAATTACATTTTTATCGTGAGGGGGAACTAACTGCCCACCATCGTTCCAATATGCTTTATACCCATTATACTCTTTAGGATTATGTGAAGCTGTACAAACCACACCGCCCTGACACCCCAGGTGCCTTATCGTAAAGCTCAATTCCGGCGTGGGGCGAAGTGATTGAAACAAATAAACCTTAATCCCGTTTGCTGCGAAAACATTTGCTGCAGTTTCAGCAAAAAAACGGCTGTTATTACGGCTATCATGTGCAATGGCGACCTTAACCGTTTTTCCGGGATAAGCCTGCTTAAGATAATTGGCATAACCCTGTGTTGCCATGCCAACCGTATATTTATTCATCCTGTTAGTACCAACGCCCATAATACCACGAAGCCCTCCGGTACCAAATTCAAGGTTTCTGTAAAAACTTTCAATAAGTTCATTCGGGTTTTCTTTCTGCAACCTAATAATCTCTTCTTTCGTTGCAGTATCATAATTACCATCCAGCCATGCATTGATTTTTTCCTGGATTGCAGGTTCCATATTTAATTATTTGTGTTTTTATAATATGAGTGGACTAATATCGTTAAGATTGCAGAATTGAGCAAATTTCCGTATTTCAATATTTGTTTTACTAAAATGGTAAAAGAAATTGTAAGTCAGGGTTTGGTTATTTTAGGCAGTTATTCCTTAAATTTGATGACACCCTTAACACAACCCATTAAATTTATAACGAACTGTTCACATAATCCGGTGAAAAAAATCAATACTTTTGATTCGTCCCTTTGTAATAATCTATAGTCTATTTCTACCTCTTAAACGGAACAGATGTCTACTTATTTATTACTCCGCGACAATAAACAATCGGGGCCTTATTCCCTTGATGAAATTACAACAAAAGGGTTTAAGAAGTACGACCTTGTTTGGGTAGAAGGCAGAAGTGCAGCCTGGCGTTATCCCGGGGAAATAGAAGAACTGAAACCTTATGCCCCAATTATAGAGGAACAGCCATTCGACAGGTTTTTCAAAAAACCTTCGCAGGAAAAAAAGGAGCCTAAAGCAGAACAGGTACTATCAGAATCAACTAAACAGGAAACAGCAAATAGAGCTGCTGCTAACCAGATCGTCGTTGAAGTCGGAAGTAAAAAGGTCTACACAACAATTCCCGCAAGAAATTACAACACAACCCAACAAACAGAAATAAATATTGCCAAACCTTCAGCTAATGAGGTGACAAAAAATACGGCAAAGGAACCCTATAATACAACAGCATATAATAACCCGGATAATTATGCCTCCAAACAAGAGCATGAACCTTCCGTTCAAAGTGATCCGAAAAAAAAGTCCATTAATGACAGCCGGTTTGCTTATCGCCGGTACCTTCAACCCGGTATATTGGCAGTTTGCGTGATCGCATTATTAGGAGCCGGAATATTTATCGGAATATCCATCGGCAAAAATTCTTCTGCAACTGTACCGAATTTGGGAAATGAAAATAATGAAATGGCAAAAAGAAATAATCAGGACCCATCAAACAATTCCATACCGGTTTCCACATCAATTCCTGTTACAGACAATCATTCATCTTTATCCATCAGGGATAACCAATCCCTTACCGATATGAATAACAGCACTGATACAAAAGCAGGTGAAACAAAACCGTTGCCAACAAACGAAAACAAGAAATCAGATAAAAGAAAAAATACAGGAATTACTGATGCGCCGAAAATAACTCCCAAAGAAACGATTATTCCGGACAGCAGCATATCAGGTTCATTCGCTTCCAGGAAATCTGCGCATAGAACAGATATTATCAATGACAAAGATTTCGTAAAAAGGAATATTAATGAATTAGTTTCGGTATCAGCTAATAATTACGATGTAGGAACTTTCGGCGGAATTTCAGAATTGCAATTAACACTCAATAACAGATCCATATACCCGCTTGACCTTGTTATGGTTGAAGTGCAATATGTTCAGGCAAATAAAAAAGTGTATAAAACAGAAAACTTATATTATCATAATGTACGCCCGGGTGAGTCAATAATGCAGGAGGCGCCTAGAAGCCCGCGTGGAGTAAAAGTAAATTACAAAGTAGCTCTTATTAATTCAAAAGAACCTTCTGTTTCTTACTCAGGCATATAATTTCATTTGATTTTAGTTATAAAAAATAAAATTTATTCACTATCAGATTTTATTGAGCTGGCTGGCGTATATTTGTTCCTCTTAATACTCACGCTCTGACTGTATCTGCAATTCAATATTTATAAAAACTACTTATCCCCTCCCACTAATTAATGTTCGTAGGATGCATGGGTTGTATGGATTGATTATTTGCACTTTAAAAAAATCAGCGTAATTACAAGTGTATGAAAAATGCTTTTGTGCAGTTGTGCCTTATTCTTTTGGTAATAACAGGTGTTCATGCTATGAAACTGATCAGATCCAATACGATAAGCGGCAAAGTAAATGCCCCGAATGCCCTGCAGTTTGCCTGGGCCATTCAAGATAAAGACTCAGTCATAGTCGCATGTCCGAAAGGAGCTTTTACTTTAAAAGTAAAACCCGGAGTCTGGAGAGTTTTACTTCACACGAAATTTCCCTATAAAAACCAGGTCATTGATAATGTAGTGGTGAATGCCGGCCGTTCCACAGACCTGGGAGAAATTATATTAGCGCAATAGTCCGGACAATAATCAAAAAAGTCAGGACTGGAATTTTTCCGTCGCTTCATATTGACTGCTTTCTTAATTCCAGTTGGGTTAACTTGATTATATTGCCTTCATGAAAAATATCCTGCTTTTTGGTGCAGGCAAGTCAGCAACTTGTCTTATTGATTACCTGATTACAGAAAGCCAGGTACATAATTGGTTTTTGACCGTAGTTGACAATAATCTTGAATTAGCAAAATCCAAAACAAAACAGGCTCCCCATACTTCTGCTATTTCAATAAATGTGGAAGATGATATTACACGTAAAAAACTGATCAGCAATTCGGATATTGTAATTTCGCTTTTGCCACCTGCACTTCATTTCCTGGTTGCCTACGATTGCGTGGAATTAAATAAAAACCTGCTGACAGCATCTTATGTTGATGAGAAAATAAAAAATATAGAAAAAAAAATAACTGAAAATAAATTACTTTTTCTGTGTGAAATGGGTCTTGATCCCGGCATTGACCACATGAGTGCCATGGAGCTTATTCACAGGATAAAACATGAAGGTGGCGAAATTACTTCTTTCAAATCCCATACTGGTGGTTTGGTAGCTCCTGAAAGCGATGATAATCCCTGGCATTATAAAATAAGCTGGAACCCAAGAAATGTAGTGTTGGCTGGCGCAGCTGGTGCAGTTTATAAAGAAGCCGGGAAAATCATTAATAAACCTTATCCATCACTTTTTGAGGGTTGCATCGAAATAAATGTAAAAAAAATCGGGAACCTGGCGTATTACCCTAACCGCGATTCATTAAGTTATATACCAGTTTATGAGCTGGAATCCGCCAGTACTTTCATTCGCACCACACTTCGTTATCCTGCATTCTGCAAGGCATGGAAGGCCGTGGTAGCAGCTGGCTTAACTGACGATAAAAAATTCATCGATGCCGATAAACTTTCTTTCAAAAAATGGGCATCTCCTGTAGTGCCATATATCACGGAGGATATCAGTATACCCATGCAGTTCCTAGGCCTGTTCGATGAGCGGCCTGTTCCTTTATCTGCAAAAACTTCAGCAGATGTTCTTCAATATCTGCTGGAAACAAAACTGGCTATGCAACCACAAGACAAAGACATGATCGTGATGGTGCATGAACTGGAGTATATCCTGCAAAATAAAAGAAACTATTTGCGGAGCAGCCTGGTTACACAAGGAGAAGATAATATCAGGACCGCCATGGCAAAAACAGTAGGGCTACCATTGGGAATAGCTGCGAAATTAATTTTGCTTGGGAAAATAACCCTGACGGGACTGCACATTCCTATTTTACCCGAAATTTATAATCCGGTGCTTGCCGAATTAAAAAAACATCATATTCACTTTGAAGAAGAACTCAATTAACCTCTATACTCAATTTCCCGATCAGGTGATAGCCGATATCCCTGAATACTACTAAATATTTTCCTTTTTGTAAATACAACAGATAACTGTCTTTATTGGAAACAATGTAAGATTGGTCAGCTGGTATAGTCTGACCAGGGCCGCTCAATTTTGTTTCATATTCATAATATGCCTGAACAAGAAAGGTGTTTTTGACTGTAGGCTTTATGTATACAGCCTGTCTCCGTCCATTTAATGTAAGCCATGTCGGACGGTTATCTCTATAGATTGTCCTCGGGTGTATTACACAAATATCATAGCCTTCATCGTTGGTAATATTCAATGCTTGCCCATCAATCATTGCAACAGATGGGACAGTTATTGAAAATTTGTCAGTATAGGCTTCGTATAACGCTTTGCCGTAAGGAAACTCACCCTCATCACACATATTCACCTGGTCAATACACAATGGATCGATGCCTGATAATTTTTTAAATGCCAGCCCCATGGGTATATAATTTTTATCAGGCGATTTTTTTGCAATATGCCCGTAACCGCCAACTACCAGTATCTTTGCTGAATGATCGTGCAGCAATATTTTAAAAATGTTCGCCGCCTGGATTGAATCGCGGCGGTTTAACTTTTCTGCAGAAGAAGTATCATCGTAAGGAACGAGCGTGAAACCGAGTTCAGTAGCTCTTCTCACTAATTCCCCGCCTACCGGTTCACTGGTTAAATATCCTGTTGCCTCAGTAAGGCTACGTATTGCTTTTTTTGAATAATTATTTAATGTTTCCATTGCCAGGTAGCGAAACCCTTTACGGTATAATTCATCAAGCAATGATATAATAAAAGCACGGTGAAGCGGCTTGTTGTAAGACTCATTAATCATGATTACATCATAACTTTTGGAAGCAAACGAAATGTATCTAGCCGCATCTGCATGTTGAACGGCTTTAATTTCATCAATCGCTTTCTCAATCTGTTTTTCAGAAGCATGGTCAATGGCAGTATAATTTTTAAGCTGATATTCCAAAGCAGTCTGATAATCTTCCAAAAAAGATGCGGCTTTGCTAATTTCATTATTATAGCCATTATCTGTTTCCATTTGCCTGAATTTGTTTTCCTGTTTAAACAATTCATAAAAAGGATATAAATAATTCAGTCTGCCGCCGGGCGTGATGGTTATATAACCGATAGAAGAATCGTAAGACCGTAACATTGCTTTCAATACAAACTGCCTGACCTGCTGTAGCTGGGAGTTGCTTTGACAGAAACAAATTGCTACACTAAGAATGGAGATAATAACAAAAAAAAATTTCTTCAATATCATTTGGCTGCAATGTTAATAAAGCCATTGTTAGCAAAAACCTAAAGATGTTTTTCTCTTAAAATACTTACCATTTCAACAACCCCTTCTGTAGCCGGCTTTTCAATTTCAGTAAGATTCTTAACTGAAGAAGTATATGGTATTTTTTTATCTACAATGAATTTAGGGATGTCGGACTTTGCATAGTTAATCAGTCCTGCCGCAGGGTATACGACCAATGAAGTTCCAATCACTGCAAAAATATCAGCAGACCGGACTATTTCGATTGCAGGTTCTATCATCGGCACTGGTTCTTCAAACCAAACAATATGAGGCCGGAGTTGGGCACCGTCTTCTGCCCTATCGCCGTATTTTATATCGCCATGAATGTCATACACCAGTCTTGTATTTTTTTCGCTGCGCATTTTTAAAATTTCTCCATGTAAATGAAGCACATTGTGCGATCCGCCCCGCTCATGCAAATCATCAATATTCTGCGTAACGATATGAACATCGAAATCTTCCTCCAGCAAGGCAAGCCTTGTATGGGCCTCATTCGGTTTTGCATCCATCACATTCCTGCGGCGCATGTTATAAAAATCGAGCACCAATTGCGGATTCCTGTACCACGCACCTGGTGTGGCAACTTCTGTAACCTGGTAACCTTCCCATAAACCATCACTATCTCGAAATGTTTTTAACCCGCTTTCGGCGCTGATCCCCGCGCCTGTAAGGACCACCAGTTTCTTTCTTTTCATGTAATGAAATTACATTAAATAAAAAATGCCCGTTAATAAAATCATAATAGTCAAAATTATGAATTGTGTAAATCACGATCTATTTCGTAGATTTATTTTTAATCCGGCATGAGAAAGCTTCATTCACAATTATAAAATGAAGCATCATGAAACTATTCTTTTCCGCTTTGATTGCTATTGCATCCATTCCTGACTTGTCATTTATGCTTTCAGTTGACCAGGTCAACCCTACCGGCACTTATCTGCTTAAAGGGTCTATTAAGAAAAACATTATTGAAGGGCATAATGGTGAAATACGCGTAAAGTTATTGGACGAAAACAAACTCGCCATGTCATTGTATATTAATAAAGGAGCTCCCAACTTCGAATCAGCATTTTTTTCTGATACACTCCAATATTTCGACAACCAGGCTAATTATAATTCACCTATAGATTCAGATTGCACTATTAATGTTGTTTTCGGGCCGACAACCGCAGAAATTTTTTTTGTACACAGCAATCCTGATTGCACATGCGGTTTTGCCAAAGGTGTAATCATTACGGCAGTTTTTGAAAAAATTTCAGCAGAAACTCCGGTTATAAAAAAGTTCAGATAAAAAACAGCTCAACAACAAGCTTTGCCAAACAGTATAATCCTGCTAAATTTGTAGTTTATATCCCGAATAAAGCAGCCCTGTACATGGATATTTTCATTCGTTCGGCAAGCAGCATATCTCCGCAAAAAACTTTTGGCACTTCCTCATTTCTTAGCGAGGTAGTTGTGCATAGGGGTAACCGCATGAATTGTATAGAGCCAGATTATAAAGAATTCATCGACCCGAAACTAACCCGAAGAATGAGCCGGATTATCAGGATGGGTGTAGCCGCCTCATCGCAATGCTTAAAAGATGCGGCATTACAAAACCCCGATGCGATCATTACAGGAACTGCTTATGGTTGCCTGGAAGATACCGGAATATTTCTCACCAAGATGGTGGAGCAAAAAGAAGAACTGCTCACTCCTACTGCATTTATACAATCAACACATAATACCGTTGCAGCACAGATTGCATTAATGCTGCATTGCCATAATTATAATAATACTTTTGTACATCGCGGTTTTTCATTTGAAAGTGCATTGCTTGATGCAATCATGTTACTAAATGAAGGTGAAGCAAAAAATGTGCTTGCGGGAGGAGTTGATGAAATAACTAAAATTAGTCATACCATATTGTCCAGGTTCGGCTTGTACAAACAAGAAGAAAATTTCCCTGCTGAAAACCTGTTTTTGGGAAAAACGAAGGGAACTGTTGCCGGAGAAGGAGCTACTTTTTTTGTATTATCTGATCAAAACAATCCAAACAACCTTGCCAAATTGCGGGCCTTGAAAACTTTTTACAAACCAGCAAATAATCATGAAACCGAAAATGAAATCATTTCATTTTTAAAAGAACAGGCAATCAACCCCGGCGATATTGACTTGCTTATAACAGGAAGAAACGGCGACCCCGGCAATGATAAAATTTACGAAGAGCTAAGCAACTCGCTGTTCCAGCACACCAACAGCATCCACTTTAAACAACTCTGCGGAGAATATCCAACGGCAGTGGCATTTGCATTATGGTTAGCAGCCCATATTATCAAAGAAAATAAATTACCGGCTGCATTGACTCCTGAAAAAACAACGGAACACTTCAAAAAAATCCTGATTTACAACCACTACCAGAACATTCATCATTCCATATTATTTATTTCTGCATGCTAACTTTCAGGAATACCAATATTTTTTTTGCATCGCTGTTAATCTTCTTGATTGCAATTAATTTTCATGCGCACATCTCTGTCTGGCTGTACATCATTTCCGTGTTCATATATTCATTGGTGCTTTTCTACGGAAGTTATTTTATAGAGGCAGGTTTTTATATCAGGTCGGTTTGTTCCGCGAAGATTAATAAAAAAGCAATTGCGATCACATTTGATGACGGCCCGTCCGAAAAATTTACCTCAAAAATCCTGGAAGTATTAAAAGAGAATAATGTGCAGGCCTCATTTTTCTGTATTGGCAACAGGATAAAAGAAAATGAAAATTTACTAAAAAAGATACATCATGAAGGACATATTATTGGAAACCACAGCTACTCACACCATTTCTGGTTCGATCTTTTTTCTGCGAAAAAAATGCTGGATGATATGCAGTCTACAGACATTGAGGTGAAAAAAAACATTGGACTGTCTCCAAAATTATTTCGCCCGCCTTACGGAGTTACCAACCCAAACGTAAAAAAAGCTATACTCAAAGGTGAGTATAGCTCTGTAGGTTGGAACGTCCGCTCGATGGATACCGTTGCAAAAGACAAAAACAAGCTGTTGCAAAAACTTAAAACATCCATCAAACCGGGAGCCATCATTTTATTTCATGACACCTGTAACATTACACTTGACATATTACCGGAATTTATTCAATTTGTTAAAGCGGAAGGTTATGAAATAACGAGGTTAGATAAAATGTGTAATTTACAGGCCTATGCGTAAACTGTTTTTTTCTTTGTCCTGCGTTTTATGTTTCATTATTGCATCGGCGCAGCATGCGGGCTATTCCTTAACTACAGATATTTCCAAATTTAAGCAGGAGTTTTCTTCTGCATCTCAAAAAATGCAAAGCATAAAAAGTGATTTCGTGCAGGAAAAAAACCTGAGTATGCTTTCAGAGAAAATCATTTCAAAAGGAAAATTCTGGTTCAAGAAAGACAATATGGTAAGGATGGAATACTACTCGCCTTTTCAATATCTCATGATCATGAACAGGAATAATGTGTATTTAAAAGACGCAAGTAAAGAAAGCAAGGTTTCAACTTCATCTAACAAATTATTTCAACAGATTAATAAAATAACTGTCGACTGTGTCCGCGGTACTGCACTTGCGAATACTGATTTTAATTTTAAAATTTTCGAGAGTGAAAGAAATTACCTCGTCGAACTTTCACCGGTTGCTAAAAACCTGAAAGAATATTTCAGGAATATCAATATTGTTGTAGATAAAAAGGATTATTCTGTGAACAGGATTGATATGATCGAAATTTCCGGCGATAACACGATCATCAATTTCACCAATAAAGAGCTGAATGCAACCATCCCCGATGCGATATTTATTATTCATTAGTTGTTTTTGTTTTTTGCAGGCCTGCTCTTCACTATACAGCAATTTGCAAAAAACAGAAACTGATAAAAACTGTCTTCAGAAATTTAAACCTTCATTTACTTCGGTATTATACAGCGCCAAAGCAGACGTGATTGGCAAACACTTAAGCGGTTTACTCATCATTAAAAAAATGCCCGACAGCAGCATCCGCATCGTTTTCTCCAGCGAAATGGGCTTTACTTTTTTTGATTTTGAATTTCGCAACGACGGCAGTTTTGAAGTACATAATATTACCAAACAAATGGATAAAAAATCCGTAATCAGAACCCTGAAAAAGGATTTTGAATTAATATTAATGGAGAATCTTAAAAACAAACTTTCTTACTCTTTTAAAGATAGTGCATTTGTGTACACTGCTTTTCCGCAAACAAAAGGAGTTTATTATTATATTACTGACCTGAATTGTACACAACTCATCAAAATGCAACGTGCCTCAAAATCAAAAATAGCTGTCGAAGCTGTTATGCAGAATTACATTAATGGTATCCCGGATACCATCGGGTTTTCACATAACATCAAAATCTCTAATTTTGATATCGGATTAAAACGCATCGAAAGATAATGTTGCAGGAAAATTTCTTTACCATCAAGTATATTCATCAGGATGAAAATGCAGTGAAAGCCTCGCTGGGATTAAATGCTGGACACAAAATTTTTGATGGCCATTTCCCGCAAACCCCTGTTGTTCCCGGCGTTTGCATGATGCAAATGGCAAAAGAAGTATTGGAAGATGCCATTGGAAAAGGCACGAGAGTGGTAGCTGCATCGCACATGAAATTTCTTACCGTGATCAATCCCGTTGAAACAAAAACAGTTCAACTGGATTTGAAATTCTTTCCGAGAGAAAATAAAGAAATTGAAATCGTTGCTTCGCTGTTTAATGAAGGAGTGATTTATTTTAAGTTTAAAGGGTTGCTGAAAATTTTGTGAATCGGCAATAGTGAATATTCAAATTATCAAAATGCTTTAAAACCGGCAGGCGGCTCTGAACTATTAACTCTCAACTCCGAACTATTCATCGAGTTTCAGCACCGCCAAAAAAGCTTCCTGCGGAACTTCCACATTCCCGATCTGCCTCATGCGCTTCTTTCCTTCTTTCTGTTTCTCTAACAATTTTCTTTTACGGCTGATATCACCTCCATAACATTTTGCAGTTACATCTTTGCGTAATGCGCTGATCGTTTCACGGGCAATCACTTTCGCTCCTATGGCCGCTTGTATTGCGATCTGAAATTGTTGCCTTGGCAATAATTCTTTCAATTTCTCACAAAGTTTTCTTCCAAAATCCTGTGCACGGCTGCGATGTATCAATGCACTCAATGCATCCACCTGGTCGCCGTTCAATAAAATATCCATCTTCACAATATCACTGTCGCGATAACCGATCGGGTGATAATCGAACGATGCATAGCCGCGGGTCTGGCTTTTTAATTTATCATAAAAATCAAAAACGATTTCAGTCAAAGGCATTTCAAATTGCAACTCAACACGACTAGTTGTAAGATAACTTTGATTCAACAGTATCCCCCGTTTGCCCAAACACAAAGTCATAATGTTGCCAATATATTCTGGCTTGGTGATGATCTGCGCTTTGATATAAGGTTCTTCAATTCTTTCTATCCGGACAGGGTCAGGCATTTCTGTCGGGTTGTTCACGATTATTTTTTCTCCACGTGTAGTATATGCAACAAAGCTCACGTTCGGAACAGTGGTAATAACAGTTTGGTCGAACTCTCTTTCCAAACGCTCCTGGATAATTTCCATGTGAAGCATTCCCAGGAAACCGCAACGGAAGCCGAAACCCAATGCCTGTGAGGTTTCCAGCTCGTAAGTTAATGATGCATCATTCAACTGCAGTTTGTCCATGCATTCACGCAGTTCACCAAAATCGTCTGTGTTCACCGGGAAAATGCCGGCGAAAACCATCGGCTTCACTTCTTCAAAACCCTGTATCATCTGGGGGTTCTCGTTGCTCGTAAGAGTAATTGTATCCCCCACTTTCACTTCTTTCGCATTCTTGATGCCTGTGATGATATATCCAACATCGCCTGTTTTTACTTCGTTCTTTGGCTCCAGCGACAATTTCAAAATGCCCACTTCATCGGCTTCGTATTCTATACCTGTTGAAACAAATTTTACTTTATCTCCTTTTTTAATACTGCCATTTAAAATTCTGTAATACACAATAATGCCACGGAAGGAATTGAACACGCTGTCAAAGATCAATGCCTGCAAAGGCGCAGCAGGATCGCCTTTTGGCGCAGGTATTCTTTCAACAATGGCATGCAGAATTTCTTCAACGCCCAAACCTGTTCTTGCGCTTGCCAGTAAAATATCATCGGGTTTGCAGCCGATCAGTTCAATAATCTGGTCGCGTACTTCATCGATCATCGCGCCGTCCATATCGATCTTGTTAATGACAGGAATGATCTCCAGGTCATTTTCAATAGCGAGGTATAAATTGGAAATAGTTTGCGCCTGTATGCCCTGTGTTGCATCCACTAATAATAATGCGCCTTCACAAGCGGCAAGCGCACGGCTCACTTCATAACTGAAATCCACATGGCCCGGGGTATCGATCAGGTTCAGCGTATATGCTTCACCGTTAAACTGGTAATTGATTTGTATGGCGTGGCTTTTGATAGTGATCCCTTTTTCACGTTCAAGGTCCATATCATCCAGCACCTGGTCCATCATCTCACGTTCGCTGATGGTGTTGGTGGCCTGCAAAAGCCTGTCTGCAAGGGTGGATTTGCCATGATCAATATGTGCTATAATGCAAAAATTCCTGATATTCTTCATTCCTGTTCTTTCCTTTTAAAATTGAGCTGCAAAAGTAATGAAAAGAGTTGGCAGTTTATGGTTTGTGGTTTATGGTCCTTACTAACAAAATTTTTCTGAATTTTCACCTTGTTTTGGTTATGAGCGAAGGAATTCTATTCAGCATTGTTGCGTCGCATTCCGTTCATCGGTTGTGCTATTATTGAGCTTCGGCCTATGGGTGCGTTTTCAAACCAATTTTATAATCGCAGTTGCAAAGCCTGTCGGGTTTTAAAAACCTGGCAGGTCTCTAAAGCCGGATGATTTTTTGAGATATTCCTGTCGAGCTTTTCCAAAGCTTAATTATGCTTTTATAACATTTATCAGGATTTGAAGCTTTGGAAAAGCTTCGCAGCTAATTCAAAATAATATCGGTTGGTGAAGACTCCAACCGATAAAAATATTGTTGGTCGCCTGAACATTACACTGCTTCAAACCGCGACACGCTAAAACCGCTCAATAGCATTATTGCAGTCAAGTGAGCCCTTCTTCCAATGGAAAAATCGAAGACAAGGATGCTTAACAAATATTCAACCGCCGGTTACCAAAAAATTATTTATTGTTCCGGATCGTCAGCAATTCTTCATCGGCTTTGCGGTGGCGAAGTATATTCATATATGTAGCCCGAGCCTGGTGCAGTAATTTCCATAAGATTTTTGTGCCCGCAACAGCCGGGGTTTGCATCTGTGCCGGCATATTTACAAATCTGCCTATTTTAGCAAAACACAATTTGCGGAACATATTCCGAAGCATCTGTATTAAACAATATATAATGGTTAAAAGCATTCTGAGTTTTTGGCGGATAAAATTGCTGATGATTATTTCAATGGCAATTTGTGTTTATGCATACAGAACTACGATATTGTCGATTGATGAACCCAAACTGGTTCAGCTTATTTTTGAAAGGATACTTTTACTCGCCCCATCGAGCCAGCAATGGAGCGGCGAGTTCATCGTGAATCTTTTCAGCCTTCCCTTGAATAGCATCGCGGTATTACATCCATTAACATTCAGCCATATCGTAACCATATGGCTTGACCAGACTTATTCATCAATAGCAGCTTTCAGAATTGCATATTATTCTTTGACAGCAGCCGTTATTTTGTTTTTCGACAGCAAAGAAGGGTTATGGTCGGCGCTGATTGGTACAGTGTTGATGGAATATTTCAAGGTAATACCTGAATTCAGGTTAGATGTGCTGATGTTTTATGTTCTGCTGCTGTCAATCGAGAAAAAAAACATTGTTTTGTTTGCGCTGGCAACAGGTATCAAATCTCTTTCTATTATTTTTCTTCCGTTGGTAGTCCTTCTGATCGATCAAAATACCGTAAAAAAAAATATCAGGGTTTTTATCTTATACTTCTTTTTATTCAATTGCTCAATCATCTTGTTCCCTGTGCTTACAGTAAAAGCTTTTTTAGGGGATATTTTTATCAAACTGTTTAGCAAAAGCACTGCTGATTTCAGACTTTTTTCCTACGGCCTTTATCCGCTTCTTTTCTTTTTGATTTTATTGTTCCTGTACAGGAAGGAAATTTTCAGCAAAAAACAATACGCCAACATAAACAAGAAACAAGTTTCCTTATTGCTGGTTCTTTTTTATTGCCTCGTTTTTATCAAATTAACAGGTTATCTGCGTTTTATTTTTTTGCCAATGCCGTTCGTGCTTACATTTATTATACCCAAAATAAAACTTAACAATGTTGTTTATTATTCTCCGTTCCTGCTTCTTTATGCCAACCTTTTTTTGACTAAGCCGGAACCATACCCATCGAAATTTAAAGAAAGAAATATGCTTCAATTTATATATGACCACCCTAACCCAAGGGTAGATAAATTCAAAAATACTTTCAAAGGCATACCGACTGAAAATTTTTATTACCAGCAAATTTTAGAAGAAGAAAAAAAGAATGCCAAGATTTTTCTGGACAATTACTGATTAACTTTATCATTTGGTACAACAATACCCTAAAACGATAACAATGAAATTTCTTTCGCTTGAGCCATTTGTTCCGTCAGGTAAAAATTTCGAAGCATCAAAACAGTTTTTTACCGAGCTTGGCTTCGAAATAAAATGGGATGCCGGCAACTATGTGGGTTTTGAAAAAGACGGCCAGAAATTCGTTCTTCAGAATTATTATCAACCCGGCTTCGCCGAAAATTTTATGCTGAGTGTTAAAATAGAAAACGCAGAAACGTTTTGGAAATATGTTACTGATAAAAAATTGCCGGAGAAATTTGGTATCCGCATTTCCAAGCCTATAAAGCAGCCTTACGGCATTGAAGTAAATATTATTGATGTAGCCGGTGTTTGCTGGCATTTCGTAGAATAAAAAATTATGACACCCAAAGAAGTTCTGGAAAAGTGGATCGAAGCTTTTAACAAAGCTGATGCAAAACTCATTGCCCAGTTGTATCATGACGAAGCCATCAATCACCAGGTAGCTAATGATGCAGTGATCGGCAAAAAAGCTATTGAAGAAATGTTCGCGAATGAATTTGCCCACGCGGAAATGGTTTGCATACCTGAAAATATTTTCCAGGATGGTGAGTGGGCTATTCTTGAATGGAAGGACCCGAAGGGCTTACGTGGTTGCGGTTTTTTTCAGATTAAGAATGAAAAAATTATTTTCCAGCGCGGATATTGGGATAAATTATCGTTTTACAAACTGCACAATATCGGTTTACCCGCTAACCGTTAATTTATCTAAGCCATTAACTTATTACAATACGTCTTCATCTTTATAATCGAATTGCTGCCTGATATTTTTAACAAGTGCATCCATTGATGCCTTCCGGTTGTCGCTTACTGATCCGCCATTTTCCCAGCGGTCAAATGCTTCTTTGATATGTTTCTGCTGTGAAGTTTTTACCTGTTGCATCAATTCATCACTCGTTTCTTTTTTGTTTTTATAAATCGCATCCAGCTTATCAAATTTCAGATGTTTGTCCCGACGCATTTCATTTTCCGATTCCGCCATTTGCATCAATTCTGTTTTGGCAAGTGCTACGTCGTAAGGACCAACACTCATTATGAGTTTTGACAGTATCGGGCCGATCTCGATCAGAATAATGAGCAGAGAAATGAATAATTCAGCCCAGAAAACACTTGGCTCTTCTGAAGAAAGATCGGACAAAGCTTTATTTTTTTCCAGGAAACCGACTTTTGAAGCAACTGTTGCCTCATATTGTTTATGCCGGGCCTCAAGGTTTGCTTTGGCATTATTCAGAATGCTATCCTGATAATTTATTTTATCATCAATGGCTTTTAGTTCCGGTGAAAACTGCACCAGTACCTTATTATAAGCATCTTGCTTCAATCGTGTAAGTTTATCGATGCCACGTTGAAAAGAACCTCCCGTGCCATCAGCTTCCTGCACATAGGCTTGTTGCATTTTATGCAATGTATCTTCAATAGCCGATTTTCTTTTCATCAAATTCATTTTTTCCATAACAGCATTTTGCATAGACACATTGCTTTCCAATTGTAAAAGGCTGTCGTTCAGCAAAACCTTTTTATGAAGGTTCTCAGCCACTTTAGTATCTACTTCTTTTTCAAAAATCTTTAATTCAAGCGGCCTAGCAATGGTAATACCTATCAACAATGCCAGCGCAATTCTCGGAATAGCCATCCACAACTGCTTACCCCTGCTCACTCCATATTTCCTCATGGTAGAAACCAGAAACCTGTCGAAATTAAAAATGATGAGCCCCCATAAAACCGCAAAACCTGCTGCCCACATCCAGTTGTTGAACACACTGTAAATGGCATAACCTGCAGAAAGGGACGCCAATGCAAACGTGGCAAGTATTACTCCACCCAGCCCTGCATATTTTGTATGTTCAGAAGGATATTCTTTTAATAATTGCTGATGCGCCCCGGCACACCACCATAAAAAATGAGAGTCGTTTTTTTTAGTGTTCCCGGAAAATGAATCGTAGGAGTACAAGCCGTTGAGCTTGCCATTGTTATTAGCAGCCATAAATGTTTAATTGCGTAAATAATAATCAAATATGGGTTGAAGCGGGAACAAGAGAAAAACGGAATAATTGCGGGGAAATTGCAAAAGAAAACTTAAAAGAATTTTTACAGCTCTGCACTTATCCTGATATCATTTGATTTTAATACCGAATAAATGGTTTTGGCAAATTCAACAGCGTGGATACTGTCGCCATGGATGCATACCGTATCTGGCCGAATAGGAACTTCACGTCCTGATAAAGATGTTACCGTTTTATGCTTAATCATTTGTATAACCTGTGCTGCAACGCGATTGGTATCGCGCATCAGTGCGTTCGCTGCTGTCCTTGGTGTCAGGCTCCCATCGTCCTGATAAGTTCTGTCGGCAAATACCTCGCTGTAGTTTTTAAGTTTATTTTCTGCTGCTGCAGTAATCAACTCACTGCCCGACAAGCCATATAAAATAATTGAAGCATCAATATCATGTACTGCTTTACAAATGGCGTTTGCAATAATCCTGTCCTTCGAGGCCATATTATAGAGGGCCCCATGCGGTTTAACATGGTGCATTTTACCATCCTGGCGTTTTACTATCTCATTTAATATTATTATTTGTTCTTTTACTATTTCGTATATACGCTGCCGTGAAAGCTCCATATTTGTCCGGCCGAAATTAACTTTATCGGGAAAAGAAGGGTGAGCGCCGATGGCCACTTTATTTTTTATAGCAATTCCTGTTAAAAGCTGCATGGTATCTGAATCTCCTGCATGAAAACCGCATGCAATATTAATGGAGCTAACATAATTCAATAGTTCAATATCCTTGTTGATATCATAATGCCAGAGACCAGTACTTTCTCCCATATCACAATTCAAATCAACACCTAACATACAACAGCATTTAAATGATCGTTACAGGCGCGTTCCAATATCTGTAAGTCCTTTTGCTGCTGGCAAAACATTTCTTCAGCAATTTCAATATCTACTAACCGGAATGTAACGCAATCGCTTGGGCGTAATTGGGAAAGTTTGGGCAAATGCGCAGCAATCGCATGCCCGATCCGCGGGTAACCGCCCGTTGTCTGATGATCAGCCATTAGAACGATCAATTGCCCGTCCGGCAATAACTGAATAGTGCCGAAATTTACCCCAGATGAAATCATCTCGAACTTATTATTCAGTTGCAAGGGCACACCTCGCAATTGATAACCCATACGGTCTGATGAAGGATGAATGGTAAAATTATTTTCAATAAAATCATATTGAGAATTGCCTGTTAACTGCTCCCATTCATTTCCTTTTATTATGAAAATTTCATGCGGAAAATCATAAGTCTTTCGTACATCTGCACGCCAGGGCAACACTTGTAGATTAGTATTTTCCTTTAACAAACCGGCAAAATAAATAGCGCTTTCTTTAAAAAATATTTCATCGTTCCTTTTAAATGGCCTTCCGGAAAGCCCGCCAGCTGATGCCTTCAGGTTAGTACTATAACTATTCAGCCACTTATCGGCACAAATACCACCATGAATGCTGAGATAACAGACCGATCCTGATACCAATTTCGGAAATTGGAGAACAGTATTCTTTCTGACTACTACCGGTTGCCATATCGGTATTGCCTGCTCGTTTATTGATGGCGAGAAGTCTGCACCGGTAATAGCAATCAGTGCATTCTGATTAAATAAAATCTGTGCACCGGGAAAATGAATTTCAATGACAGCTTCATTAATATTATTACAGACCAACATATTACCTACCTGGGCTGCATAACGATCCATTACACCGCCGGGGTTTATTCCCCAATGGCTATAGCCATACCTGCCCATATCCTGTATAGTATCAAGCAAGCCAGGTTTAATAACAGAAAAAGACATTAATATTTGTGATTTGTAATATTATAAAGTTGTTGAGGTATGAATTGAAACTACTTAGTTATCAATTTCTACCTTCACATAGTTGTTATTCAAAAGCTCATTAAATTCATCTTTGCCTATTTCATAAAATTGCACATAATCCCCAATATGTAATCGCGTTGGAACAGCCGTACCTGGCTCAAAAAATTTCACCGGTGTTCGTCCAATGATTTGCCAACCACCCGGACATGCAAATGGGTAAACACCTGTCTGCATACCGGCAATGCCAACACTTCCCGGCGGTATGGGAACAGGTTTGGGTTTTCTCGCAATTTCAAGTTGCTCATCAATTTTTCCGAGATAAGAAAACCCGGGAAGAAAACCAATCATGTAAACCCTGTAAATTTTAGACGTATGCAAGTGAATAATTTCTTCTTTCGAAATGTTTTTTTTGTTGCTTAAAAATTCGATATCGATACCATAATCACTTGAATAACAAACGGGGATATTTATGATGTTTTTATGGGATTGTTCTTCGATATGAGATTGATGAAACGCGGCTTCAAGTTTATCTGCAATAAAATCAAAAACCGTTCTTGATACTGCGCTATTTTTTCTTACCAGCACCGGATCATAATACAACGAAACAGAACTATACGCCACAATAATATCTTTAAGCCCTTCAAATGGATTTTTATTTAACCAATCACGTATCGAAATGGTTTTTTTGTTGATAGCTTCATCAATAAGATTACCAAGTTCAATACATGCCCCAGAATCCCCAAGAGAATAAATTTTATAATTCAACGCAGTGCTTTATAAGATGAACTTGTAAGATAAAATATATTTTGAATTAAAATTTAAATTTAATAATCAAATAAAATTGATAATTCATTTAAAAATAGACTATAAAGATGTTTTATTAATGCTTCGCCCTCAAGTCAGCATTCACTTAAACTAATGGGAATGTGAACAGCAAGCCCTCCATCTGAAGTTTCTTTGTATTTACTATTCATATCAAGCGCAGTATCCCACATGGTTTTAATGACTGCATCCAGCGATACCTTTGCAAAATCAGGAGTGCTTTGTAAAGCAAGCTGGCTGGCAGTAATCGCTTTGATAGCGCCCATAGTATTTCGTTCTATACAAGGCACCTGAACAAGCCCGCCGATCGGATCACAGGTTAATCCCAGATGATGCTCCATAGCAATTTCAGCAGCCATCAGGGTTTGTTTTTGAGTGCCCCCCATGCATTCAGTTAATGCAGCAGCAGCCATAGCTGAAGAAACTCCAATCTCAGCCTGGCAGCCACCCATAGCTGCCGAAATGGTAGCGCCTTTTTTAAAAATACTTCCAATTTCTGCTGCGGTAAGCATGAATTGAATTATTGAATCTTCTTTGTGGCCATCGCAAAATGCAACGAAATACTGAAGCACGGCCGGAATAACACCTGCGGCTCCGTTGGTAGGCGCAGTAACTACACGCCCGAATGAAGCATTTTCTTCATTTACGGCTAAAGCAAAGCAACTAACCCAATCCAATATGTACTTAAAATCAGCCCCGCCTTCACGGATAGCAGCAATCCACGAATTATAGTCATTATATTTCCTTCCTTTTAGTAATTTATTGTTCAGATCTGCAGCTCTTCTCTTCACACTCAACCCCCCCGGCAACATTCCCTGCACATGACAACCCCTAAATATGCACTCGTACATAATTTGCCAGATATTCAATATGCCGATTTTTACATCAGGCTCATTACGCCATGCTGTTTCATTTTCCATTACTACTTCACTTATACTCATGCCTGTTTTTATACACCAATGCAATAAGCCATGCGCATCATCGACCGGAAATGGAAGCTGTACTGAAAATCCAATTGTATCATCCTCAGCTTCTTTTTTTACAAAACCTCCCCCTATTGAATAATAAGTTTCAGCTATTTTTTCATCATTTTGATATTCAGCTAAAAATGTAACAGCATTCGGGTGGTATGGAAGCGTCTCGGTAAATAAAAAATGAATTTCTGTTTCAGGATCAAACTTTATCTCATGTTCGGCATTGAGCAATAGTTTTTTTTCTTTTTTAATGGCTTCAATCTTTTCAGCAATTCTGCTCACATCAAATGTAACCGGGTCATCTCCGCTCAACCCCAATTGAATGGCAATATCCGTTCCATGCCCTTTACCCGTTTTGGCAAGAGACCCGTATAGTAATACCTCTATACGTTTTACATCAGTAATTGCGCTGTTTTTTTTCAGAGAATCCAGGAAACGCTGCGCAGCACGCCATGGACCTAATGTGTGCGAGCTCGATGGACCAATACCAATCTTGAAAATATCAAAAACAGAAATCGCTTCGTGTGGCAAGAAATAGATTTTAAATCAAAATTACGAAACTATTTTTCAGCCACAGATCAGCTGATTAAGCAGACATTAATCGCCTCATAAGTACGATTAACCTGTAATTACGGGTAATATTAAAAAAAATGCCCCGAAAAGAAGAACGGGGCCTAAGTAGCAGGTAGTTAATAGTTACGGTTACTGAACGTCGATTAAATTGATATCAAAGATTAAAATTGAATACGCCGGGATTATAACATTGCCGCTTTTGTCTGTTTGCGGCACTCCTGCATATCCAAAAGATGGCGGAAGGTATAGTTTAATTTCGCCGCCTTTTGAAATAAGAGGTAAGCCTTGTTTCCATCCGGGGATTAACCCGCCTAACGTAAACAGGGCATCGGTTTGCTGGTCAAATACATATCCGTTTGTAAGTTGCCCGGTATAACTTACCATCACCCTTGAACAAACCCCGGGAATGGTACCGGAACCTTTGGTTATTACTTGATAATAAAATCCATTTGAATCCAACATTGCGCTGATTCCCAATGAATCAAGATACTTTTTTAAAACACTTTGTTCGCTTGAGGTAGCTACTGTATTATCGGTTTGATAATTACAACCACTGTCTTTCTTAAAACACGAAAACCAAGCTAAGGACACGCAAATGCACAAACATAACAATACAATTTTCCGCATGCAACAAGTTTCTGCAAAAATACAAGTTGAAACAATAGACAAGAAGGTATCCGATTATGCTGCAAAGACAAATTATTTTATTTCAACAATTATTCAAATTTCTTCCTTGTCCCGCTTTGACAATAATTCTCGATACTTTTGATCGTGCATTTCCCATTGATGCCGTTTGGAAAAGATGGCTATAAACGCGGTAATAACAAGTATTGCTATAATTAAAACAAGCGGATTGAATTCTCCGGTGTTCATGACCATATCGGCACGTTTATACCACCCGGCAAAAAAATTAATACAAATCGGTATGACAAATATCAACCCAATCGGGATCCCGATCAGGAATTGCCTGAACGCTTTTTTTTGTTTATCGCGGTTACGTTCCCAGTAGTCGATAAAATTTTTTTCTTCCGGCGTAAGCATATCATCTTTTCACAAAGATAAATAGCGGGAAATTTAAATAAGTAAACTAAAAGAAAGTTACTTCAGGAGATTTTCCTCTTCCGGTGAAGAAAGGCAATCGAAGCGCTTCATATCATTTCAATTTCCGGAATTCATGTTTTTCTTTACCACTGATGATCATCATTTTCTCTATTTTACCATTAGCATCTCTGGCAAATTGAAACTGTATAGCCGCCGTTTCCAGGGAAAACAGATCTGGTTTATCCCTGTTCATCGTGGTTTTTTGAAGCCCGCCTTTATCAAGTGCAATTTTCAATCTGCCATTTTCCAATGTAACCACTGCGTTTACCGTGTCCGCAGCATAAGTTCCTGTATACTGGTTCAAGGAAGTGTCAACAGCTATTGGTATGTTGTTTATAACTGGCAACCCTGAGGGTTTATATGGCTGATAATTTTCCCAATCCCAAGGCGTATAAACATCTCCAATTACCTTTTCCAGAACCTCTTTAAAAATACTTTCAGCAACAACGCTGTTGGACATCATGATCAGGGATATTTTTTTTCCCGGGAAATTTACATTGTAATGCGCCCACCCATCGTCATGGCCTTCCTTGAAAAAAGCGTTACCATAATCGCATTTAAAAACTCCCCAACCAAGTCCGTAGGACAGGTTAATATTTTTGTAAGGATATTCTGCTGTATCTGTATTGAGCGAAGGAAACTGATGCTTTGTTTTAATTGCTATCTGCGGGGATATCATTTTTTTTCGCCAAATATCATTCAAGCCTTTCCCTTGCATTACGGCTTCAATAAACCTGGAATAATCAGCTATAGTCGTCTCCATCGAACCTGCCGCATTTGCTTTGGATCTCATTTTTCTTTTCAGTTTTTCCCCATTTTGATCATATCCAAAAGCACAATCATTAACAAATTCAGGTTGCCATACATAACTTGTTCTTATCATACCCAGTGGCTTGAACACTTTCTCTTTTGCCAGATCTTCCAGCTTTTTCCCCGTTATTTCTTCCACAGCCAATTGCAACAAAACAATTCCTTCGCCGGAATAAGCATACATATCCCCAGGATTAAAAAAAATCTGGAGTTCATTATTACCTCTCGGGTTAAACCAGCGCCAATTAGGAAATCCGGTACTATGTCTTAAACAATCGCGAACGGTAATCAGCTTCCACCTGGGGTCGTCAGCAAGATCATTATACCCCTCATATAAAGGCAATGGTTTATTCAAGTAAGCCCAAACAGGTTTATTGAGATCGATAATGCCTTCCTGAACCATTTGCATTACTATATAGGCAAAAACTGCTTTGCTAAAAGAAGCTGCATATATCAGGGTTGATGTATCGAGCATTTCATTTTTCTCTTTGTCCCTATAACCATATGCCCTGGTATAAACAATTTTATTATCATTAATGATACTGATGCAAAATCCCGGCACATTTGCTCCGGCCATGAGTTGTGTTATCGTACTATCAATAAATCCTGATGAAATGGTGGTACTGTCGAGCTTCCTGATAAAAACAGAAGTGAGGTTATCATTCGCCTGAGCAAAGGAATTTTGTACAAAAAGAAATAAAAAAGTTAATATCAATAGTCGTTTTTGCATGATTCACTTTCGCCGAAGGTTATTGCAAGACTTATTATAACGTTAAAACAAAAAAAAGATTTTGCTAATAAGGGCATTCTATCTCAGCTGTATCAATATTATCCGAATTATCGCGAAAACAGTTATTATGACGAGATATAAAAATACATTAAATTGAAGTTTTTGCTCGGATCACCTTTTCATTTCATAGTTATCTTTATCACAGCCCCTCCACCCCTTGCCAATTTTACAAGAATGTGATCATTTTTTTTCATCTCTTTTTTTTCTTTTATCAGATGGTTTGGTTGAGTACTTACATCTGTAGCATCAGTATAAATTTCAGCACTATAACTCCCTTCATCTAAAAAATACAATGGAATGTTGATAGTCCTTGATTCAAGATTGTTAATAACACCCACATACCAATCGTTACCGCTTCTTCTTGCAATAGCTATATATTCCTGAACTTTGGCAATGGGCACTTTTGTTTCATCCCAGGTAGTGGGCACTTCCCTGATAAACTCAAAACCAGGCTGTCCTTCGTAGGCGGCCGGGTAATCACAAACCATCCCCAAATAATTTTCCAGAACAACATACATTGCCAACATGTGACATCTTGTACCAAGCATTAATGGTCGCGTGTATTGGGCAACATAAAGTGAATCGGGAACGGCACGAAAACCACCAAGATGATAATCGGTTGAACCGGCAAGCATTCTTGTAAATGGCATATAAATATCATGATCAGGGCTAAGTCCGGGCCCCCATTTATTCACTTCATAATTCCGTGTTCCTTCACGTGTATATTCATTTGGATAAGTACGGTTTAGCCCTGTTGGTTTATAGGCCCCGTGAAACTGGATGTGCAGGTGATGTGCAGCTGCTTTTTCCAGTATTTCATTTTGTATATTGACCATCTCCTGGTCATCCCGGTCCATGAAATCGACCATCATCCCTTTGATGCCCCATTTTTCAAATTGAGCAAACGCGGAATCCAGCTTTTTATACAAAGCAGACCAATACACCCAAACCCGGATACCGACTCCTTTAGACTTTGCATAATCACAAACTTCCTGCATGTCCAGACCTGGAACAGGCTTAGTAACATCGGCATGAGGCCCCGGAACAAATCCGGCCCCATCATTAGTATACCATTCATGCAAGCCATATTCAACTACAGAATGATATGGGATGTTATTTCTGGAACAGAAATCGATATAGTATTTATTGGTAACAAAATTATTTCCAGGAGCATTAATAGTATCATGAACCACATTGCCATTCCACCAGGGAAAAGTTGTTTTGCCTGGCTTAATCCAACTCAAATCTTTTATTTTGCAGGGCTCAGCCAAATTGGTAATCAGGTTAGATTCTATGAGGGTTCCTATCCTGTCGCTGATTATCATTACACGCCATGGGCTTTGATGTGGCAATAACGCCTTTACCTTTATGTCTGTTTGACCGGGTAATGGCGAAAGCATACTTCTGATTATCCCATCATGCTTCACTAAATACATCCCTGCATAATCCATCAGGTCCGCTTCAGTAACGCCTACAAAAATATGGTCTGGCGTTTCAAAAAGTGCAGGCATGTCAATCAAGGTATCTTCCTTAATCTGGTTAATAGCCAGTGTTTGATAAGTTCCTTCATGCGATGTTGTATAGCCGGGCAGAAACAACCCCCGTAAAACCGTATTTCCGTCAAAATTGAAATTATCGTTCTCATCGGTGAGAATAAGACGGTGTACACTTTTATCATCAGGAAATTCATAACGAAATGCAACTCCATCATTAAACAGCCTTACTGCAAAAATTAGTTTACGTTTAGGCATCGACGTTTGAATAACCGGTATTAATGCTTCTTTATAATGCTCATTTACCTTTTTTGTTTTACCTACAATTAATTCGTATGCTTCATCGCCTTCATGAAAATAAGGGGTGAGCATGTGAAGATTATCGGAAAAATCAGCATCTGCAAATTTTAATGAAAGCCTGCTTTCATGAATTATGCTTTTATCTTTATAGGAAATACTATAGCTGGCTGAATGAGCTGTTACCTGGAAATTGAAAACGATATTGTCATCTGGAGAAGAAAGTTTAACCTTGTTTTGAGCAAAGATCGAAACAGATATCAAAGTGCAAAAAGCCAACAGCAAATCAGAAATTGGTTTCATATGCATACATTAATCGTTTAAAACTTTGAGTTGAAAACCGTAAAACTGATGCTGGTTAATATTTATCAGCTTATATCAAGCAATTCCACTTCAAAAATAAGGGTGCTGTTGGGGCTAATATATGAGCCTACCTGCCTGTCTCCATAACCTAAATGAGGGGGAATAAAGAACCGCCATTTGCTGCCTGCAGGCATTAGTTGCAGTCCTTCAGTCCATCCTTTAATAACCATATTCAGCGGAAATGTTGCCGGACGGCCCCGTTTTACCGAGCTATCGAATACTGTCCCGTCAATTAAAGTTCCGTGGTAGTGACAAGTAACTTTATCAGTGACTAATGGCTTAGGGCCATTCCCTGTAGTCATCACTTCATACTGGAGGCCACTGGCCAATACGACAACACCATCCTTTTGCTTGTTTTTTTCAAGAAAGTCCCCACCCGCTTTCAGATTCGCCGCTGCTTTTTCATTTTTCAGCTGGAATAATTTATCTGCTATGCCCATAATTTTTTACGAATGTACTTTCAAAATCTAATATGATGTTGGATTTAATATATTAATATTGCACAGGAACTATACTGCTATGAAAACATCCGGGAGACAGGTCCTATTGATATTGAACACAATCCTGACTGTGATTGGCTGTTTTTATTATGGCACCCTTCATTCGCAAACCTGCAGCGGGCCAACAGTAAAACCCACTATCAGCATATTTACCAAATCAACTGCTATTTGCCCAGGCAGTCTTGTAATTTTTATTGCCACAGCAACCAATTGCGGAGCTAACCCGACATATCAATGGAAAATAAATGGCATTAAAACAGGAAACAACAGTGACACATTCAGAACATCGCAAATAAACAATGGAGATGTAGTAAGTTGTACGCTTACAACAGACCCTGCCTTCGCTTGCGCTTCTCCGAATAAGGTTTCATCATATGGCATTGTAATGACTGTTTCAGCATCACAAGCTCCTTCAATGACTATTTCCGCTTCAGCTAATGATATTTGTCCTGGCACGTTGGTAACATTTAATTCAACCACAGAAAGTACATCAACGTATTTGTCTTTTCAATGGATGTTAAACCAAAAAGAAGTAAGTAACAAACCTTACTATGCAACAAACAGCCTTGAGGACGGAGATGAGATTTACTGTATATTAGTAGATAGCGGAGGTTGTTCTACCGACCCTGTTAATTCTAATATCATCAGTATTATAGTGAAAAAGCTTCCGTTAATTACCCTTACCCCTTCCGATACCAGTGTTGCAGCAGGAAGTATGGTGCAGCTAAAAGCCGTTATTTCAGGCAATCTGTTATCGTATAGCTGGGAGCCATCTTCCGGCCTCAGTAATGCATCATCCTTATCACCGGTTACAACAGCATTATTTTCTCCAATAGATTATTTTTTCAATGCCCAAACTATGGATGGATGTTCGGTCAGTAGGAAAATTTCCATTCACATCTTTCATGATATTATTATGCCCAATGCTTTCACGCCCAACGGCGATAGTCATAATGATATTTTCAAAATACCTGCAAATACCAATCTCCAGCTATCAGAGTTTTCAATTTTTGACAGAAATGGCAACAGGGTGTTCACTACATCCGACATCGGCAAGGGATGGGATGGAAACCTGAACGGTAAAAAACAGGTCGCCGGAGTATATGTATATGTCATCAGGGGTTCCGATTCAAAAGGTAAAATTATTTCAAAGGGCAGTTTTATACTGGTAAGATAATTTGTTATCGAATTTTCTGCTGTTGGTGCCAGTCATTATCATTTTTCATGGATATTTTAAAATATTCTTATCTGGTAAAAAATTTACTTAACTAAGTTATTCTTTTATTCACATTGCTCATTTTAAAAAAAGGAACACATACCCTGAAGATATATTTCAATAAAGAAGGTTGTTACTTCAGGCCGCTGATTTTTTAAAAAATCAATTCATAAACAGTTTCTGTATTTTTTGCCTGCCATCAATAGCGCTTCAAAGAAATATCTCTTCTTAATAAAACAGTAGCAAAGAAAAAAAGTGTATATGTTTCATCCCATATTTCCGTGGAAGGACAAACAAATGGTGCATGGATTTATTTGTGGCCTTATTCTTCATCTTCTTGCAAAAAAATAACTGTAACATTGACAACAACAAAGCTGATGGTAACCTTAGTGCCGATGGGGTTTGCTTTGCCCCGGAAAAAAAGCTACCCTTTTATCAATTCTGTTATTCCTGCAAATATTTTTTTTTGAAATTTAACGGGCTTTCTCCATTAATTTTTTTGAAAACTTTGCTGAAATGCGAAATACTGTCAAACCCGACGGCGTAGCCGGCATCAGAAATATTTTCCCCTTCCAACAGCAAAGTTTTTGCCTGATTGACCCGGTACTGGTTTACAAAATCAGTAAATGTCATTTTAGTTTGTTTTTTGAAATACCTGCAAAATGCCGGAGTGCTTAAATGAACATGTTTAGCCAGCTTATTGACATCAGGATTTTTATTATACTGAGCATGGATATATTCATAAATAGAAGCCATCCTGATTTTATCGTTAAAAAAAATCCGTATACTGGTGTCAATATCGTTCAGCACCATTACTTCGTCTGATTTAGCAAGCAGCTGCAAAATTTCCAGCAGGCAAAGCAACTGTTGAAAATGATTCAGCTTTTGCATTCTTTTTAATTTTTCTATAGCCAGCTTTTTGGTTTTGCCGCCGAATGATAATCCATAAACTGATTTGTGAAATAATTTCTGTACGGCATCAAGTTCGGGCGTAGTTTCCAATGCCGGGCCTAAAAAATTTTCCTTTAGCTGAACAACGATTTGTTTATATTCAGTCTTCAGTCCATAATCAAAATTCAGGTGAGGGATATTTGAACCAATGAACACCAGATCACTTTCCATATAGCTGGAAACATGCTGGCCAACATGCCTGATGCCTGTTGCAGCTTCCACATATACCAGTTCGTATTCAGGATGATGATGCCAGTAAAAATAATTCCGCAGGCTGGGCATAAACAGGCGAAATGATTTTCCTCTTTCAAACGGTACTTTTTCCAATTGAATCTTCACCAAGTAAAATTTCCTGTAAAGTTATTTTTTTGATTGGAATATTTACAAATTAGTCAATAGAGAACAAAAAATTGTCATTTCAGATAACGGTCACAATGCCCATCATGTGCAATTTTGTATCATCATTCAATCAAAAAATTTGCTGTATGAACCAACAAACAATGGCCCCGACAATGGTATCTAACAATGCCCATAAAGATATTCCCGGCAATCCTTCTACTGCAAAAAGCAGTTCAATAAAATTAAATGACAGGAGTAATGGCAGGCCATTGCGTGTGCTTAGTGAAGAAGACTGGAAATTCTGGATACACAATGGTTACATCGTTATTAAAAATGCCATATCAAAAGAACAGGCAAAAAAAACTGCTGATTTTTTATGGGAATTTGAAGAGAAGGATCCCAATGATCCTTCAACATGGTACTCAGCCCCGCGAGCTGAAATCAAAATGAAGGAGCTTACAAATACAGGAATGGTGGAAGTATACAATCATCAGTATCTCTGGGACAACAGGCAAAGCCCCAGGATACATGCTGCATTCGCTGATATTTGGGGAACAGAAAAATTGTGGTGTACCATTGATCGTGCCAATCTGAATTTCCCCCTGCGGCCCGGATTTGAATACAAAGCTTTTATTCACTGGGATTATGATCCTGAAACCAAGCCCCAGCAGGTACAGGGTGTATTGGCTTTAGCAGACCAGACTGATGAGAACATGGGAGGGTTTCAATGCATACCTGAATTATTCAGGAGTTATGATACATGGAAGCTTACACAACCCGAAGACCGCGATCATTTTAAACCGGATACAGCCGGGTTCACTCCAACAAAAGTGAAAATGGAAGCAGGCGACCTGCTGATATTTAACAGCCTTCAGCCTCATGGCATTCGTGCCAATATGAGTGGCAACAAAGTTCGTATTGCCCAGTACATTTCCATGATGCCGGCTGAAGAAGATAATGAACCTTTGCGTGAATGGAGGATCAATTCATGGAAGAGCCGGATTGCTCCCGAAGGCTATGCATTTCCCGGCGACCCGCGTAACTGGGAACAAACAAAATACACAACTGCAGCGCTTTCAGCATTAGGAAGAAAATTGTTAGGATTGGATAAATGGTAACATTTTCAAAAGCTTTGCTCTGCAAATAAAAAAGCCGCATCATGCGGCTTTCAATTTTATTATTACAAATTATCCATTTTCTATTTCTTTTTCTGCGGCTTGGGTGCCCAAATAGCAAGCATCCTTTTGCCTTCCATTTTCGGCAGGCCTTCCAAGACCCCCGTTTCATTAAGCCTTTCAGCAAACTTCAATAATAACAATTCACCTCTTTCCTTAAACTGTATGGCACGCCCTTTGAATTGCACATAAGCTTTTACCTTATTGCCTTCTTTCAAAAATTTTTCTGCATGTTTCGCCTTAAAATCAAAGTCGTGATCGTCAGTATTCGGTGTAAAGCGGATTTCTTTTACCTCGCTGGCCTTGCTTTTGGCCTTCATTTCCTTCTCTTTCTTCTTCTTCTCGTATAAAAATTTATTATAGTCGATTACTCTACAAACAGGGGGGTCGGCATTGGGAGAAATTTCCACAAGGTCAAGCCCCTGTTCCTGAGCTATTTTCAACGCTTCCTGAACAGAGTAAACCCCAACTGTAACATTATCGCCTACTAACCGCACTTGCGGCACACGGATCATGTGGTTGGTACGGTGCTCCTGTTGTTGCTCTTTTCTGAATCTCGGGTTAAAATTGCCTCTTGGCGGTCTTTGTTGAAATGTCATTTATGTTTTTTAAGTGAAGCTCCATCCCTAAAAGAAGCTATCCATTTTTTGTTTTCCATATATCAACCTCATGTAGGGAAAGAGGTTCTTAGTTTTCAGATATAGTTGAATACTTCAACGTCGTATTTTAATTTTTAGCTTTTATTTTTAAAAGTTTTTTGGGTATCCGGCATTCTTTTCCATGCAGCATCATTTCATCGCATATTTCAACGGCATCCATTCTACACAGCTATTACCACCCCAATCCTGTATCCCATAGCTTTTACTTAACTACTAACTATTTCTATTCACAATTTCCTTTTTTATTTCTGTTAAAAACTCATCTACATTTTTTGTTCCCAGGTCTCCTTTGCCATGCTTACGAACAGAAACTTTTCCGTCATTCATTTCCTTCTCGCCTATCACCAGCATGTATGGCACTTTGGCTAATTCTGTATCACGGATCTTTTTACCGATTTTCTCGCTGCGATCGTCAATCTCACTACGAATATCAGCATTTTTCAGCGATTGCAAAACAGTTTGTGCATAATCTAAAAACTTGTCGCTAATAGGCAAAATTTTTACTTGTAAAGGCGAAAGCCAGGTGGGGAAATTACCGGCATAATGCTCCAGCAAAAAGCCTATAAACCGCTCGTGTGTGCCAAGTGGCGCACGGTGAATAATCAATGGTGTGTCAGTACGGTTGTCTTTTGTTGTATATTCCAGATGGAAGCGGCGTCCTTGTGCAAAGTCCACCTGGTTTGTAGCCAGTGTAAACTCTCTTCCGATAGCGCTCCATATCTGCACATCAATCTTTGGTCCGTAAAACGCACCTTCTCCTTTTACTTCTACAAAAGGCACTTTATTTTCAATCATCACCTGGCGAACGAGGTTTTCTGTTTCCACCCATAGCTCCGGTTCATTAATATATTTCTGACCAAGCTTATCAGGGTCATGCAACGACAAACGCATTACATATTTTTCAATCCCGAAAATTTTAAAATATTTCAGGTACATTTCATTCACTGCCTTGAATTCCTGAGCAAACTGTTCTTTTGTACAGTAAATATGCGCATCATTCATGTGCAGGCAGCGTACCCTCATTAAACCAAACAGTTCGCCGCTTTGCTCATAACGGTAACAGGTACCGTATTCAGCGAGGCGCAAAGGCAAGTCTTTATAGCTTTTGGGCTCGGCAGCAAAAATTTTGTGGTGATGCGGGCAGTTCATCGCTTTCAGGTAATACTTTACACCTTCCAGTTCCATCGGCGGGTACATGCTGTCCTGGTAATAAGGTAAATGCCCGCTGGTGATATATAAATTTTCTTTGGCTATATGCGGAGTTACTACACGTTTATAGCCTGCCGCCAATTCTGTTTCTTTGGCCAGTTTTTCCAATTCCTCGATAATAACAGTGCCATTGGGCATCCACAAGGCAAGGCCCGGACCAATATCATCGTCCATGGTAAATATGCCCAGTTCTTTACCCAATTTTCTATGGTCACGTTTCTTTGCTTCTTCCAGCATAGCGAGGTATTCGTCCAATTCTTTTTGAGAAGGGAAAGTAACCCCGTAAATGCGCGTTAGTTGTTTATTTTTTTCATCTCCTTTCCAATAAGCGCCGGCGATGTTGGTTAGTTTAATGGCTTTAACAAATCCCGTGTTTGGAATATGCGGGCCACGACAGAGATCAGTGAAACTGCCCTGTGTATAAAAAGTAATTTCACCGTCGTTCAGATTCTGTAACAGGTCCAGTTTATATTCGTCACCTTTTTCTGTAAAATATTTTACAGCTTCAGCTTTAGGCATTTCTTTTCGCAGGTATACTTCATTTTTTTTAGCAAGCTCAGCCATTTTGGCTTCCAGCTTTTTCAAATCTTCATCGTTGATTTGCCTGCCGCCAAGATCCATGTCATAATAAAACCCGGGAGGGTTTTGTGTTGGCGGGCCTACCCAGAATTTTACGCCCGGAAATAAAGATTCTACCGCTTCCGCCATTAAGTGTGCCGAAGAATGCCAGAATGTTGCTTTGCCTTCATCATCAGTCCATGAAAGCAACTTTAAGGAAGCATCGTTATACAAAGGGCGTGTAGCATCCTGCACCTGCCCGTTTACATTTGCTGCGAGAATTTTTCTTGCCAGTCCTTCACTGATCGACTTTGCAATTTCGAGCGGGGTAATGCCTTCCGCATATTCCCTGACTGCACCATCGGGAAAAGTAATTTTAATCATTGTAAATGTATACAAACGTGATACGAGATATAAGATTCGGATATATGAGATGCCGGACAAAATTCGAAACATGCATATCTTGCATCTTATATTTCCTCATCCTTCTTAAAAATCCTGCAAATTTAACAAACTCTTGCCAGATAACATGTATGAATGGATTCAGCAGGAAAATTTTTTGTTCTAAATTGCAAAATTGAAAAATGCTGTAATGAAAAAACTCTTTTTCTTCTTTTGTGTAGCGATTATTTGGCAGGGTTTGTACGCCCAGGATTTGACAGGCATCTGGCGTGGACATTTTCAGAGCAACAGTAGTTTTCAAAAAATGCCGATATATGATGATCGCTACAAAATTGAAGTGCAAATAGCTCAAAAAGGAAACAGATTTGATGGCGTTACTTATTCTTACAAAAGCACCGTTTTTTACGCCAAGGCAAGCGCCGAGGGAACAATAAATTCATCATCTCAAAAAGTTTTCTTTCGTGAATTGAAATTATTGGAAGTGAGAATGACTGATGGCGGCCAGGTATATGCGATGGATTATTTTTTAAAATACTCAAAATTAGGCAACGAAGAGTTTTTGGAGGGTACTTATATAAGTTATAACATTAAAGATTCAAGCAGAGGCGAAAAGGGAACCGTATTCCTGCATCGAGTAGTTACTTCGGATTTTTATAAAGAGCCTTTTGTCAAAAAACGTGAAGAAGAAATTGCAAGGGAAAAGCACAGTGCCCCTGCCACACGAACAGATTCATCAGTTGCAAAAAAAAGTATTAGCACCAAAACCTCATCCAAAAAGACAATTCCTGCAAACAAGTCAGATAATAGTGTTGCCAAAAAAAATATTGTTCCCCAAAAAAACAATCCGGGCCATAACCTGCCCAAACCTGCACCAAAGCCTGTAATTGTAAAAGCAGATGTGGCTAAACAAAACACAACAACGGTTATGGTCGATTCTTCACATAAAATTGAAAGGAAGACTGCTCCTGACCTGGTACTCCCGAAAGTATTAACCAGCAGAAAAAATGAATTGGTAAAAACCATAAGCGTAACCACCAACGAAGTGGAGCTTCGAGTGTATGATGATGGCACCATCGACCATGACACTGTATCGATTTTTGTGGATAACAGAAATGTCATCAATCACGCTATGCTTACTGATAAACCGATCATCGTAAAACTTCATCTTGATGATGATAATAATTATCATGAAGTAGTTATGGTTGCTGAAAATGAAGGGGAAATTCCTCCTAATACTTCACTAATGGTAGTGAAAGCCGGGGATAAAGAATACGAGGTCCGCATTGTTTCTACAGAGCAGAAAAATGCTACTGTGGTGTTTAAGTTTGAGAAGAAGTAAATATTATACCGTGGAGTCAGTGATCCGGAAAAACAAAATGAGGGAGATAGTGGATGACAGCGCCAACCATTTGTTCGTATTGTAATCTCAAAATTTTTAATGCAGCTTTTTAAAAAATTATTCCCCTTCTCCCACTTCCCGGATTTTCTACCGCTTAAATAAATTTTGCCAACACATATTTCTAACTCCTTCCTTACCTTTAAATTTACAAATGCGTTTTTGGTTATTGCTCATCATAGTATGTCCAGGGCTTGTTTTCAGCGAAGACCTTAACGGTATCTGGAAAGGAACATTAACACAGGAACCTGGCGGTTGCTACCCAAAGTATTTTTTAGAAATCCAGATCAATTTTGCTGATAATAATATTACCGGCAAAGTATACGATTATTATGACACTTCAAAATTTGTGAAACTTGGTTTTACCGGCAAATACAATCCGTTAAACCACCGGCTGGTGCTGATAGAAAACAAAGTATTGCATTCACAAATACCTGCCGACTGTGTGCCTTGTATCAAAACTTACAGTCTCACCTATTCAAATAAAAATGGCGAAGAAACTTTAGAAGGTGATTGGAAAGGGTATACTTCTGAAAAGAAAATTGCCTGCCCGCCCGGAAAACTGATATTGAAAAAATCCCTCTATTCTGATTTCCCTGTTGATATAGAACAGAACGATGAATTGGCCGAAATCCAGAAAAAAATACACCTCGAAAAAAGGACAGTTGATCTGAAAAAAACAATTGTTGTGGATTCACCGAAAATTAAACTGGCTTTTTATGATGATGCAACCATCGATAATGACACCATTACTGTTTTTGTCAACAACAAATTATTGCTTTACCGTCAATGCCTAACCGAAAAACCGCTGAATATAAATTTCAACGCTTTTGCGGGAACGCCATACGAGCTCATCATGTATGCAGATAACCTGGGCTCTATTCCACCCAATACCGCGTTGATGGTAGTGACGACAGGAAATCAGAAGTTCGAAATATATCTTTCATCAACCGAGCAGAAAAGCGCTGCAGTGAGGTTTATCTATAAACCAAAATAAATTATTCAAGTTACATGGCATTTCCGCTTATCAAAACCAGCCATGATTATTTTCATTTATCATTATCTTTCAATTTCAAATTAATCTTTATGAAGAAAATTTATGTATCCTTTCTTGTATTGGCGTGGGCCTTTAGCGTGGGTGCACAACAACTTTATATGCCGCGCAATATCCGGGAAGCATATAAAAAAGGAACACGGTCAATGGATGGTAACCCCGGACCAAAATACTGGCAGAACCATGGCATTTACGATATTACAATAACGGCAATGCCGCCAGACAGAACCATAAAAGGGAGTGAAAAAATAACTTACTTCAATAACAGCCCTGACACCATCAATCATCCTGTAATCAAACTGATTTTAAATATTCACCAACCCGGTGCAGTAAGGCTTTTTGATGCATCTGCCGATTATATTACCCCTGGCGTGCATATAACGAAGTTTACCATTGACGGGCAGTCGGCTACCTGGCATGAACCCCGGGTTCACAGCACTTGGCAAAGTATTACCCTCCCAAAACCTCTATTGCCGCATGATTCGGTACAATTCACATTCGATTGGAACTATGAGATATCGTTACAAAGTAACCGTGAAGGAATGCTCGATTCCACATCATATTTCCTTGCTTATTTTTATCCAAGGGTTGCTGTGTTTGACGATTATTATGGCTGGGACAGAATGGACTTCAACGATGCGCTTGAATTCTATAATGATTTTAATGATTATACTTTGAGGGTAAATGTTCCGAAAAACTATATCGTGTGGGCAACGGGTACTTTACTTAACCCAAATGTACTTCAGCCAACTTATAAAGACCGCTTAGAAAAATCAATGAATTCTGACGAAGTCATTCATGTTGCCGCAAAAGAAGACCTGGCTGCACAAAATGTTACTGCACAAAATGAGGTTAATACCTGGGTGTGGGCCGCCAGTAATATTACGGATGTGGCATGTGCACTTAGTGATCATTATATCTGGGATGCGTCAAGTGTTATTGTTGACGACGCTGATCATCGGCGTGCAAGTGTACAGGCTGCATTTCTTGATAATGCACAGGATTATCATCATATGGTTGAATTCGGACGACATGCACTGGACTGGTTGTCGCATAACTGGCCCGGTGTTCCTTATCCGTTTCCAAAAACTACCATTGTACAAGGGTTTGCAGATATGGAATATCCCATGATGGTCAATGACAACACTACTCCCGATCTCGACTTTTCGCGTTTTGTGGTGGAGCATGAAATTGCACATACATGGTTTCCGTTTTACATGGGCATTAATGAAACAAAATATGGTTTCATGGATGAAGGCTGGGCAACTACTTTTGAACTGCTGATTGGCCGGGCAGATGTAGGGGAAGAAAAGGCCGACAAACTATACAAACAGTTTCGTGTGAATGGCTGGATCAAAGACGCTTCTGCAGAAGAAGATTTACCGATCATTACACCCGGCAATGCCATGAATGGTATCGGTCTTGGCAATAATGAATACGGTAAGCCTTCACTGGGTTATCTTGCCATGAAAGATTTATTAGGTGACGAAGTGTTCAAAAAATGCCTACATGAATACATCAGCCGCTGGCATGGAAAGCATCCGACGCCATGGGATTTCTTTTATACCTTCAATGATGAATCGGGACAGAACCTGAACTGGTTCTGGTCTAACTGGTATTTCTCAAATAATTATATTGATCTTGCCGTTGACAAAGTCACAAAAACGGCCTCAGGCTATACTGTTGATATTAAAAATATCGGCGGTTATGCATCACCGGTAGATGTAGTGGCTACTTATGCCGATGGAAGTACAGAAAACTTCCATCAAACCCCAGCCATCTGGAAAAAAAACCAAAAGCAAACTTCTGTAACCATCCCGTCGAAAAAGAAAATAATACAGGTTGAGTTAAAAGGAAGCATCTGGATGGATGCAGATGAGAGCAATAATGTGTGGAAACAATAATGCCGTTTAGCGTTTTGAGCCGGGAGGTAAATTAAAGGCAACAGCGTTTTGTTTTGTCTCCCGGTTCTTTATGCTGGGCAATATGAATCCGGCCTGAAAGCTGTGCCAGCCGAAACATCCCAATACATTCTTTATTCTTCAATTCACGCATCTCTACACTTTTACATCGGCAAATTATTTATTCTTCTCCGGGATGATATTTTTTTTCTACATGTTTCATTACATCTTCCGTATAGAAAAAAATATCTTTAAACTTCCCTTCCGCAAACAATTCTGCCTGGTCGGTGAAATGCCGTGAATGAGGATCAAAAGATTCCCCGCCGGTGGATATTGTTTTTGCCTTTATTTTTTTCCCGAATTCAACTGCCGCAATAAAACTGTTGCCTGAAACCCCGTACATCTTTCTTGTTCCGTTAAAAGACCTGCTCGTAAATGCAGGCAGGCTGCCCCAAACGGATGAGGTCATGGCAACAGGCAGGCTTGGCAAATCATCACTGAATGTTTCCTTCAGTTTGCCCGTGTTTCTTTGAAAACGGTTAATATCACCCCAGGCAATTTTCCATGTTCCGTATTTTGATTGCAGGCTGCGAATGGCCATTGATAATAAATGCAATTGTTCTTCTGCGGGTATTTTTTTGGCGAGTAACCTAAACAATTCAACCTGGTCATCCACACTTTCTTCTTCGCGAAGTTGCTGGATTTTAAGTACCATTAAATTCCCCCATTCCACAGCAATTGTTGTGGCCACAGAATTCACAGACGAATAATAATCCCATGACTGCATCACCTGCATAGGTTCCGAAATTTGTTTTTTTACAGAATCATTTTCGTCAGTTTTTTTATATGCATCAACAAGTGGAGGTATCAGAATAGCAAATATGGAAAGATAATGGTCATAGCCCGCCTCCATCACTTTTTCCAGAGAAAATTTTTGATCATTATCGAAAAGTCTTAAAGCATTTAACCCCCTGCCATTTTGCCCATCCATAGCCATATATGCGGGGTAATTATTTTTTTTTGGACTGCTTTTCCCGGAAGCCGAAAATGGTGTGGAATTGCAGTTTTGTATAAAACCGCTTTCGGGATTATAAATATGGATTGTTTCATCAAGTGCATGGATGCCGTTCCAATTAGTTGCAGCAACCGAACCGTCTAACGGTAACGCATAGTTGAATTTAGGGTTTCTTTTCGGCATAAAATTTCCATGCCAGTAAGCAATATTCCCTTTGTCATCTGCAAACACTGTATTATTTGAGTTATTGGCACGCAAGTCCATAATTTTTTTAAACGCTTCAAACCCGTTTGCTTTGGTCCGCAGCCAGGATTGCAATAATGAAGCATAAGAACGATTGTGCTCTTTTAAAGCAAGCCATTTACCATTGCGGCTGCCCATTACAGGCCCATGATGAGTATAATACACGGTTACCGGTATTGCTGCAATGCTATCTCCTTTTTTATACCGAAGCATAATTGCTTTTACCTGTACAGGAACCAGTGTGTTATCATATTCCGTAAACAGGGAATCTCCTTTTGATACTATTTTCTCTTCAAATAAATCTGCTACATCGGCATAACTTGTAGTATGCATCCAACCGCAGTGTTCATTAAATCCCTGGTAAATAAAAAACTGCCCCCAGGTTGCAGCGCCATAAGCATTCAATCCTTCATCGCTGGACATTTGCGCCTCAATCCTGAAATAAAAGGTAACGTGGGGATTTATATACAAAATCGCATTACCGGATTGTGTTCTTGAAGGCGCAAATGCGAAACCATTGGAACCGGTCAGACATTCTATTTCACCCTCCTCGTCTTTCCGGTTGTGCATGACTGTTGCCGGAACATCTCCAAGCTGATAGAGGTTTTTCATGTCTTGCGTAGTTAACCCGCCCGTTTCGGTTGCCGAGATACTCCCATCAGTATACATCAATGCAAACCATGGCTCAAAATGTTTCAGTACCTGTGCATGGACACCAGGATGTTTGTAGATATAATAATTTACGCCATCTGCAAAAGCGTTCAATAACTTTTTGAACCCATCCGATGCATTGGTGTAATCATTTTTCGCAGCCGCTGAATCATAAATCAGTTGCATTTGCAAATCATCATACAATTTCGAAGGGCCATCTACTTCAGCCAATCTTCCCATCACTTCGAGGTAGTTTCTTTCCACCCTTTCAAAATTTTCTTCGCATTCTGCATACATTAAACCGAAAACCGCATCTGCATCTGTCTTGCCATAAATATGCGGAATGCCCCAGGTATCGCGAACGATAGTTACCTGTTCAGCTTCCAGTTGCCATGCACTAATTTGCTGCGGGCTTACATATTGACCAAATGAAATAACGGGAACTAATAAAAATAAAAGCAGTCGGTTCATTATTAAAATTAGAATTAAAAATAAGAAGAAGCAAGGAGAAAAAAGCAGGGAGGTAGATTTCTGTCAAAGCAGGGTCTTCGCTGCGGGTTGAGTGCAGTTTCGGGATGCTGCGTGATGAAGTTGATGCGTATGCAAGGGCTGCTGCGCCAAACCCGCTCGGACAAGAATTTTTCTGGTTTAGAAAACCCTCATGCTAAGTTTTATATTTTTTCTTCTGTCATCTCCCCTCACATCCTAAAATTCCACGTCACTGAAGGAATGATCGGGAATAATGAAACCTGCCTTGCTTCCACTTTCAATGTTCCGTCATAAGGGCTGCCGGTTTGATTGAAATAAATAAAATAAGGATTAAGCCTGCTGTACACATTATAAATGCTGAACACCCAGCTGCCATGAATTTTTTTATCAGGCTTATAAGCAGGTGTATAAATTGCAGAAAAGTCAAGCCGGTGATAGGCCGGCATACGATATTGATTGATCTTGCTGTATTCCTGCGTCAGCACACCATTAATAATATAAAACTGCGTAGGCAAAGTAGTTGCATTACCACTTCCATATACAAATACAGCAGAGAGTTTCCAGTGTTTGTTCAGTTCATAAGTAGCCACTACAGAAAGGTCGTGCCTTCGGTCGTATTTCGCATAATATTTTTCTCCCTTATTCAGGTCAGGGAATTTTCTCCAGGTCCACGATAATGTATAACCGACCCAACCGGTGAGCCTCCCCCTTGATTTATTAATATACAATTCTGAACCGTAGCTCCAGCCTTTTCCAAAAACAAATTGAGTTTCGGGGTCAGCTAACGAAGGCGTATAACCGTCTTTATATTCTATCTGGTTCTGCATTACCTTGTAGTACAATTCCAGGGAGGTTTCAAACATATTATCCTTGAAATTTTTAAATACGCCGGCGGAATACTGCCAGCTGATCTGCGGTTTCACCCGAAAGGTGCTGGGCACCCATAAGTCTGTCGGCAATGTGGTGCCGGCATTACTTACCAGATGTATATATTGGTAATTGTGAGTTATTGCCGCTTTGATGGACGTTTCATCGTTTAATGCATAACGGACCATCAGCCTTGGTTCGAGACCACCATAGGTTTTTAAAGATTTTCCCCGGCCATAATAAGTGCTGTCCAATTTATTGCCATTGGAATCAGTCTGATAAATAGTATAAGGCCCGATCTGCGAAAACCCGCTCCATCGCAAACCGGCATTTATTTTCAGTTTATCACTGATCTCCCATTCGTCCTGAACATATAAAGCCATTTCATTGGCATATTTTTTATTGCTGTTATTTGGTGCAAACACGGTAGTATCCTGCTGACCGGATAAAATATTCGGTGTAAACGTATGATAAGTATACAAACCGCCGAATTTGATTTTATGTTTCGGGCTTGCATAAAAATCAAAATCAGTTTTTGCATTAAGGTCATGTATACCCGAAGAAAGCCGTAATGAAAAATTCTGTTGAGTGGCCCCGAATGCAAAATTATATTTATTGTAAACCAGAGTGGTATTTGCAAATAATTTTTTATTAAATACATGGTTCCATCTTAAAGTTGCTGTTGCATTACCCCAGGGGATATTGGCGCTGAACGACTGTTGGGAATTCCTGAAATTAAAAACATCCTGCCCGAAATAGCCGCTGAGATATAACCTGTCTTTCTCTGAAAAAATATAATTCACTTTCATGTTCAGGTCATAAAAATAATATCCTGAACCATAAAAATTACTTGACTTCGGAATAAATGGCTTAATAAGCACATCCAGGTAAGTGCGCCTGGCAGAAACAATAAACGACGCTTTATTTTTTTTGATCGGCCCCTGAATGGATAACCTCGATGCGATCAGGCCAATACCACCTTCTGCCTGGAATTTATTAATATTTCCTTCTTTCATTGTTACATCCACAACAGATGAAATGCGGCCGCCATATTGCGCAGGCATATCGCCTTTAATAAGCGTGATATTTTTTATAGCATCCGAATTAAAAATTGAAAAAAAACCAAACAGGTGCCCAGTATTATATACAATCGCGTCGTCGAGCATAATCAGGTTTTGATCAGGGCCGCCTCCCCGAACATATAAACCGGTATTCCCTTCACCAGCATTACGCACACCGGGCATCAGCTGTAACGATTTCATGATATCGACTTCCCCGAATAAAACAGGCAATGTTTTTACCCGGTCGGCAGAGATGGAAATCTGGCCCATTTGCGTATTCTTTACATTGGCATCACGTTTCCTGGAATACACAATTACTGCCTGACTGGTAGAAATTTTTGGAGGCAGCAGAAAATAATAGATCACATTCTTAGTAAGTTCCACCTGCACACGCTGCGACTGGTAACCTACATAACTGCAGGTTATCACATAATTTCCTGCAGGAAGCGTTATGGAATAAAACCCGTATTGATTACTGTTAACCCCTGTGTTTTTACCGTCAATTGCCAAAGCAGCACCAATCATGGTTTCACCGGAAAGCGAATCTTTTACATAACCGGAAAGTGTGAATTTATTTTGGGCAAAGCTTATCTGTACAATCAGTAAAACAATAAGTGAACAAAATATTTTTTTCATCCTCATAGCTGATTTCCGTTCGATAAATATTACCAATACCCTGCATTATTTCCGAAGTCAAACTCCAGGAGGACCTAGGCACTTAGCCTTTTCAAAATTGCTTACACATATGTATCCGAAACCTGAAGCTCTGTGGCGGCACAACGGTTGAATGGAGCGTCGCAACGAGTTTCAACCGGAGTTACTCCTGCTTGCAACCAATTTACTTCTTTGAAAAATCAAGCGAGTCAACCATTTCCCCACAACCTATCATCTTATCCTGGTAAGCAGGGTGCTTGTCACCAAGATACGGGTTTACCACCTTGTTTACAGCAGAAAGCCAATAACCTTCAGTAGAATCACTGAAAGCCATGGGGCAGCGCATATGATAAATAATACTGCCGCCGTATTGCACCGTGCGTATAATATTATACATTTCATCGGTAAGCATATTGAATGCACGCCTTTTTTGTTCAATATTTGCTTCACCAACAAAACCTTTCATCTCACTGCTAATGCTGGTGGCAAAACTCTTCGCAGTAAGTATAACCGTCGAATCTCCTTTCAGATCGGTGAAAGGGAGACTGTCGGCTTTTAACTGTAATGCATATGCGGCTTTATCGGCCCGGGCCGTATCCCAGTTTACCAGCGCATCATGTACAGCATAATAATCATTCATGAGTTTTGAAAAGGCCCTGTCGAAAGCAGAAGAATTTTTTCCGATTGCCAGAGGCTCATCCTTCTTTTCTTCAATGGGCTTATCTTGTCTACGCGGAAAAAATTGCCAGGCAACGAAACCGGCCAAAGCAACCACAATAATAATCAGCAGCAGTTTTTTCATACATACTTTTTAACTGTTTCATGCCGAAGGAAGAGTGCAATAACATCATGTCGTCCTTACATGAAATGCCCCACGAAGTTAACCCTTAAAATTTATCCCGGTTCTTTGCATTAAATTTGCGGCTTCATTTAACAAAAATTTTTTAACAGCGATGCTGGCAGGCTTACAAAACATAACATTTGAATTTGGTGCAAGAGTGATATTACAAGATGCGACCTGGCATATTCAACCCAATGAACGTATCGGGCTTATTGGTTATAATGGAACGGGAAAATCAACTTTATTGAAATTACTGGCGGGTGAATATCAGCCATCAGCCGGAGCGGTGGAAAGAAGCCGGAGTACTACTATCGGTTACCTTCATCAGGACTTGCTGAGCTTTGACACCAATGGCTCCATTCTCGAAGTAGCTATGGGTGCTTTTGAAAAAGTATTATGGCTGGAAAAAGAAATTGAACGGCTTGGGCACGAACTTGAAAAAAATGCAGATGACGAGAACCTTCTTCTTCAATATACCGATGCGCTGCATGAAATGGATGTGCTGGGCGGCTATAATATCCATCACCAGACGGAAGAAGTGTTGCAGGGCCTCGGGTTTTCGAACACCGATTTGCAGAGGCCTTTCAGGGAATTCAGCGGAGGATGGCGCATGCGTGTGTTGCTTGCCAAAATGATTCTGCAGAAACCCGATTTGTTATTACTCGACGAGCCAACGAACCATATGGACCTTCCATCGATTGAATGGCTGGAAAAATACCTGGTGCATTACCAGGGCTCCGTAGTTATTGTAAGCCATGATAAATATTTTTTAAACAGGATGGTGACCAAGATAATAGAACTGTACCAAAAAGAACTGCACATCTATAATGGCAATTACGCATTTTATGAGAAAGAAAAAGAATTGCGCATAGAATTACAGCAACGCGCATTTGAAAACCAGCAGGATTATATTCGCCAGCAGGAAAGGTTCATCGAACGCTTTAAAGCCAAGGCAAGTAAAGCTGCTGCTGCACAAAGCGCCATGAAACGTTTGGATAAACTAGAAAGAATAGAAGATGTCGAGATTGAAAGGCCGAATATCAAAATAAATTTCCGGGTGGATAAAACACCCGGGAAGGTACTTGTTACACTGAAGGATGTGAGCAAGAGCTTTGGCAATATTAAAATAGTTGAACATGCATCTGCTGAGATAGAACGCGGGGATAAAATCGCACTAATAGGCGCTAACGGAAAAGGAAAATCCACTTTATTAAGAATGATTGCCGGAACAGAAAGTTTTACTGGTGAAAGAAGCTGGGGACATAATGTAGAAGAAAGTTTTTATGCACAGCACCAACTTGAAGCATTAGATGTAAACAATACACTTCTTGATGAAATGAAATCATGTGGCAGCCAGAAAAATGAACTCGAACTGAGAACATTACTGGGCTGTTTTTTGTTCAGCGGCGAAGATGTTGATAAAAAAATCAAGGTGCTCAGCGGAGGCGAAAAAGCCAGGGTGGCACTGGCCAAAACCATTGTGAGCCGTGCCAATTTTTTAATGCTCGATGAACCAACCAATCACCTCGATATGCATTCCTGCGACTTGTTGATTGAAGCATTGAATAAATATGAAGGCAGCTTTATTCTGGTTAGCCACGACCGTTATTTTATTTCTAAAACTGCCAATAAAATCTGGGAGATCGAAAATTACCAGGTCAAGGAATTTAAAGGCAGTTATGAAGAATGGGTGGATTGGAAAGCAAGAATGGGCAATGCTGAAGTAAAAGTTCACAGCCTGGAGCCGGAAACGAAACCCGACAAAGACCAACGCACGGAAACCCCTGCACAAAAAACAACAAATAATGCCCCGATCAGTAAAGAGGCAAAAAAAGAACTGCAAAAACAACAACGGTTATTTCAACAGGTGGAAGAAAAAATAGCACAGCTCAATAATCGGAAAACAGAATTGGAAAAACTGCTCACTGATGCCAATGTGTATTCAGATAAAAATAAATTTCTTGAAACCGAAAAAAAACTCTCCAATACTGTGAAAGAACTTGAGTCAGCAAACAAACAATATGAAGAAGTATTTGAAAAGATGATGCAGATGGAAGCCAATCAGTAAGCGCCTGGCTATTCATACTACGCCAAAAGAACTCAAAAATAATTTATTAGCCCTCATTTTATTTTTACCCATTAACCGCCAATTATTTCAAAAACTTTTTACGACATAATTGGTGGTTGTTTTTTACTCTAACTTTTCGCCCTATTTCTAAACAAAAATATTTATTATGAACAAAAAACCATTAAAGCGGGCTGCGATTTTACTGAGCATATTTTTTTTGCTCGCAAGCATCACCTCCTGTGGAGTAAAAGATTCAACCATTCAGGAAAAAATTTCTGAAGCCACAAAAACAACACCTGAATTAAGCAGCATCACATCTGCGGTAAAAGATGGTGTGGTAACACTATCAGGTGAAGTAAAAGATGATGCAGCGAAAGCCACCTGCGAAACTGTAATAAAAGCAATTAAAGGAGTTAAAAGTGTTGCCAGCAACATTACCATCGCCCCGCCGCCACCCGTTCAGGCAATTACCGATAGCACTGATGATGCATTGAAAAAAGGGGTTACTGATGCAACCAAAGACTTTCCTTCTGTAAAGGCTGATGTAGCCGACGGCATGATCACCTTAACCGGTGATTTAAAAAGAAACAGCTTGCCTAAACTGCTACAAAGCCTAAGTACACTCAAACCAAAAAAGATTGACAATAAGTTAACGCTTAAATAAAAACCTATGGCATTACAAGATAAATACAAAGAACTTATTGATGTGGCAAATGCATCAGGAGTAACTAGCTTACAGGTGCAGGAGCAAGACAATGTGCTGCATATTGACGGAGAGGCGCCAACCGGGGCAATAAAAGATAAATTATGGGAAGTATATAACAAAATTGATCCGGATTACCGCTCGGGCGACCTGCTTTTAAATGTAAATGTTTCTGCAAACCCGGGAACAAAAGCAAAAGTTATTACGGAAAGCAGCAACCTGAATATCAGAAAAGGCCCGGGCACTGACCAACCCGTTATCGGCAAAGCTGCACACAATGAAATGATAACATTAGTCAGTAAGACCAATGACCAGTGGTGGCTTATCAAGACAGATAGCGGAGTGGAAGGTTACGCTTATTCACAATATTTAAGTCCGCAATCTTAGCATATCAGGATTTAAATAACAAGCATATGAAAGCTGTGGAAATTTCCACAGCTTTTATTTTCTTATAACTGTTACAAAGATCCGGCAAAACACTATTCATCATCGCTGCCAAAAAAATCTATCCTGCATAAAAAGGTTCGTTGTGCTGCGCTCTTAAAGATTTAATCTAGCAAATTTTATTTCATAGGGCCGGATTAAAGAAGATCACCTAACTTCGTTTTCCTAACCATGCCGGATTTGTTCCGGATTGCATTTCATGAAATCTTTTCTTTTTGTTTTTGTTTCATATTTTTTATTCACTTATCTGAATGCACAGGATTCTGTTGTTCATCAAAGGCCCAAGATAGGGCTGACGCTGAGCGGCGGCGGCGCAAAAGGACTTGCACATATCGGCATATTGAAAGCGATCGATTCCGCAGGGCTTAAAATTGACTATGTAACGGGAACCAGTATGGGCAGCATAATTGGCGTATTGTATGCTGCCGGATATTCTGCTGATTCGATTGAGAAAATCGGACGCAAGATTGACTGGGACCTGCTATTATCCAATCAAATGTCATTACGAAGCATTATCATGGAAGAAAAGAGTGAATATTATAAGTACGATGTAGAACTGCCCTGGGTGAACAATTGGTTTCGTATCTCTACCGGTGTCCTCGAAGGACAGGAGTTGTGGCTGAGGTTATCCGAGTTCCTTTTTCCTCTGCATAAGATCAAAAATTTTAATGATTTCCCAATCCCTTTCAGGTGCATTGCTACCGATATCTCAACTGGAAAAGCTGTTGTACTCGATTCCGGAGAAATTGTTTCGGCAATCAGGAGCAGTATGGCCATTCCATCATTATTCACTGCTGTTGAATATAACGGGAAAAAATTGGTAGATGGCGGAGTGGTACGGAATTTCCCGGTAAAGGATGTAAAAGATATGGGCGCAGATATCGTAGTCGGAAGCAATGTTTCGAGTGCACTGCTGGCCCCTGATAAAGTAGTCAATGCGATACAGGTATTGATGCAGGTGGCTTTTTTCAGGGAAGCTGAAGATACGAGGGAAGAGGTGCCGCTTTGTAACATCTATGTTGGTATGCCGCTTGAGAAATACAGCATGTTGAGTTTCGGCAACTCCGACGAGATTATTGATTACGGTATCGTGGAAGGAAGAAAATTATACCCCGTATTCAAACACCTCGCTGATTCTCTGAATGCCATTTACGGGAACACGGATACTATACAAAAGAAACTTCCCGATGAAAACCGTATTAAAATAGTTACTTATGAAGTAAAAGGCCTGCAGCATACTTCAAAAGAATTTTTTATTCATCAGCTCAACCTATACACCAATCATTTTTATACTGCAGCAGATATATCGCATATGGTACGGCGTGCCTCCGGCACAAGATATTACAGCAAAGTGATCTATTCGCTGCAATCCATTGATGACAGCACATGCAATGCCATTTTTGAAGTGGAAGAAAATCCTTTGACTTTTGCAAAAATAGGTCTGAACTATAACCAATTCAGCGGCATCAGCGCCATATTAAATATTACCTCACGGGATTTTTTTACACCGAATTCAAGGAGCCTGGTAACATTAAATATTGGTCAGAATTTCAGGGCACGTGCCGAACATTTACAATACCTGGGAAGGATCAGTAATTTTGCACTGAACCTCGGGGCACAATTCGATCAGTTCAATATAACTTCATACAGTAATTACAAAGAAGAAGGTATTTACAACCAGGGGTATTTCAGGGGGGATGCCAGGCTCGGTTATTCCACAAGCAGAAATATTTTAACAGGAGTTGGAACCAGGTTCGAATGGATAAAATATAATCCTTCCATCAGCTCTTCCCTGGAATTCCAGGGAAGGAATAATTTCTTCACAAGCTATGCTTTCCTGAAACATAATACCCTCGACCGTGTATTGTTCCCAAAAAAAGGCTTAAAAATTGATGCAGAAATTGACTGGGTTTATACACAGCACCCCGATGTAGAAACACATTCCACAGGCTCGTTCCATGACACCCTTTTTGCATCCGGCGCCTATGCAAGGGCGCTGTTTAATCTTGAAAACTATATTCCTTTCAGTACTAAATCTGTTTTGTTATTGAATATTCAATCCGGACTGAATTTTAATTATGAAAATAATATTATGAATGAATTTTCAATTGGCGGCCTAATAAACCAATTTCATAATCAAATCACTTTTGCAGGATTAAGAGAAGGAAGCTTTTATTCTCCAAGTGTTGCCGAATTGCAAATGGGCTTCCGGCAACAAATTTTCAGCAGTGCATATTTAACCGCAAAGGCGAATGTGCTTTTTAATAACTTCATCAGCACAAGCAGTTTTTTTTCCAATCCTGATTTCTTGTCTGGTTATTCCCTCACCTTCGCTTATAATTTTGCATTAGGGCCTCTCGAAATAAGTGCCATGTATTGTGATCAGTCGAAAAGAGTGTTGGGATATGTTAATATCGGGATACCGTTTTAAAGAATAAGCGGTAAAGTGATCATGTACTTAAGAATATGAATTTTGAGTTAACATCCGAAATTGCAATTACCCGTTTCATGTGAGCCCTGTACAAAAAGCTTTATCGGCAGCACTGTAATAACTGGATTAAAGAAACATAAAAACAATTAGATATAGCACCTCAAGTCCCCGAACAAAGCCCTCTGCTGTAGAATAGCGCACAAAATGAATATATGTAACACAGGTTGCTTCGTCAAGCTGCACAAACCAGCAACTACTTTGACTAATTGACTTGTGCGGAATTTACATACGCCCGGTATTTTTTGCTATTACTCTCTGGCCTTAACAAAATCACTTACCAAATAGCATATAAGCTTACCTGTAGTTTCATCTCTTCTGCCATCTTTTAATTGTGCCGCCCCTTCACAAATATGGAAGTATGCAATTTTTGAATCCGTTGCGGCAAATGTAACATATTGCCTTGCATGCAACACTGTAATGCCTGAAGGTGTAATTGCACTCGCCAAAGTATTTTCAATGCAATCCATATCGAGTTCGAGGCCAATATAATTATCTTCAGTAAAACCTGTTGCATGTGCCACAGCCTGGGTAAAATTCTTTTTCTCAAGAAGAAAAATATCTTCATAGGAAATGATATCAACAAAGGGGTTATTTACAATATCGAGCCACACATTCTGCTGGATATAATTTTCATGCACACCAATCACACAATATTTCTGAAGGAACCCATCCTCTTCGGCATAACGGAATGCATTACCGCTATGCCTTCCTTCTGCCGGCCGGTAATCGGTGTGCGCATCCAGGTTTACAGCATTAATCTGCGCCAGCTGTATTAAGCCAGCTTTATACAAACCTTTTGCAGATCCTTTAATTAACGGATAGGCATTATTGTGACCACCGCCAATGACGATAGGGATTTTTTGTAATGAAGTGATTGTTCTGATCACATCTTCCACTTCTGCATCAATGGTATTCACTGCATGACGATACGCCTCCAGTTTTTCTGAACCTCCATGTGCATTGGTTTCAATAAGGTACTGGATATCGCCGAAATCAAAATGCCCAAGTAATAATATTTCGCTGCCTTCCAAAAAGTCATTGCTTTGAATATTCAAAAATGCCTGCAGGAAAGGCAGCCAGGCAGTATCAGCCCCGCCGCTTTGTCCATTTGCTTTGATTCCGATATCTTCCGGTATACCGATCAAAACATATTCCGCCGTTGTTTCTTTCAACGATTGCTCAATATCTTTTGCATTATTGACTACTAAAATACGTTCCCCTAATTTCGTTTCGAAACGGCGGATTTGTGTAACCGACAGGACATCCTGTTTGTTGTAAATTTTTAGATGTTGCATATTGATATTGTTATCACAAAGAACCTCCTGAGATTATTGAGTGCCTCCGGGTTCTTTGTAAATCAAAACTTAAATTCCAATCTTTGTATTCACAATTTCCAAAATCTCTCGCTCTGCCGCTATCGTTTTATTCTCTATTTCCCTGCCCTGAGATATGATATCCTCTGTAAACTTCGTATCATCAAAATCTTTGGCGTTAATGCGTACATTCATGAACGCCCCCATCACGGCGCTGCGTGCACAAAGCGCCGCAACACCTGCATCAGAAACCGAATTGGGGTTGCCTGCTTCAGCCATTGCTTTGATCACTTCCAAACTTGCATAAGCCGTTTGCATTACTTTAAACGGAATCTCAATAGCAAACTTTGTAGCATCCTGTATCGCTTTTGCACGGACCGATTTTTCATCTGCTGTTACTTTCGGCAATGCAAAGGCATTCATTATCTGGTTAAATGCTTTTGTATCTGCATCAACTAATTTTATTAATGCAGATTTATATTGCTCTCCTTTTTCAGCCCAATTGCTGAATTCTTCCCACCGTTCGTCCCATCCTTTTTTATGTGATGAAAGATTGGCAACCATTGTGGCAAGTGATGCACCTAATGCCCCTATGTATGCGGAAATAGAACCGCCCCCGGGCGCCGGGCTTTCACTTGCAGTTTCATCAGCAAAATCCGAGAGTCCCATGCTTACCAACCTCCTGTCTGCTTTATTCGCCAGCATGTATTCAATTATTCTTTCTTCTGGTCTGAACGGAGCAAGTTCTTCCAACCCCATCGATTTCACGGCAATTTTAATCAGTTCTTTTTCGGATACGCCTGCTGAACGTTTTTGTTTTCTCAGAAAATACTTTCCTGCGTCAAGCATTGCTTTCAGAGGGATCAGCCCCACCAATTCACTACCGGTAACACGAATACCCCTTGCATCAGCTTTTTTACAGACTTCATCAAATGCAATATGCAACGGTGTTATATTAATATTAGTAAGGTTCATGGATATTTGGGCAATACCATATTCTTCGATAAACCACCCTATTGCTTTTACATTTTTCAGGCTGCCGGGCACAGTAACGGGTTTTCCATGGTCATCAAGAACTGTTTTGTTATTTATTTTTTTCACACGCCCTGCCTCACGTACATCGAAAGCTATTGCGTTTGCACGGCGAACAGACGTAGTGTTGAGGTTTACATTATAAGCAACTAAGAAATCCCTTGCGCCGATTACTGTTGCGCCCCGTTTGGCATCAAACTCGGCAGGGCCGAAATCGGGTTTCCATTCAGGTAATTTTATTTTTTTAAAAAAGCCTTCATATTCACCGGCACGTATAACCGAAAGATTGCTTCTTGTTGTTTTTGATTGTGCAGCTTCGTACAAATAAACCGGCAAGTGTAATTCCTCCCCTACCCGCTTTGCCAACAGTTGTGCATATTTCGCCGTTTCTTCCATGGAAATATCAGCAATAGGTACCAGGGGGCAAACATCAGTAGCGCCCATACGCGGGTGTTCACCCTTGTGTTTGCTCATATCAATGAGTTCCCCGGCTTTTTTAATTGCCCTGAAAGCAGCTTCCACCACGGATCCCGGCGAGCCAACAAACGTTACAACAGTTCTGTTGGTCGCTTTTCCCGGATCAACATTTAATAACTTCGCTCCTTCTACCAATTCAATTTCACCGGTAATTTGTTTGATGATGCCGAGATCATTTCCTTCGCTGAAATTGGGTACGCATTCGATAATTGGTTGCATAATAAAGTTTGATTTGAAATACGGGGTGCAGGATACGAAATTCGGATAGCTGAAGAGCATAGTTGCCGTACAAGTGTGCGACGCAACAATGCCCGATAGTATTCATTAGCCGGTACACAAAAAATAAAGCACCAATTTAAGGAAAGTAAGTTATTCTTCCGCAACTGATCGCCGTGGCGGCCGGACAAAATCGAGCGGGTTTTTTCTGAAATAACGCCACAAAATGCCGATAAATTCGGGGTAATCTTTCATCCGGACACCACGCGATTTAACGGCAACAATAAATGCCAGTGAAAAGCTGACCAGAAAATTCAGAAAGCCGATACACAGCACTCCAAAAATTACCGTGAGCAGGTATAAAAGAGGGATATTACTGATGCCGATTCCATAAACCCCGATAGCTACATTACCTGCAGAAATGGTAATGTGCCGTATATCAAAGGGAACACCAAATAATTTTCCGGCTATGCTCGACATGCCCAACATAACACCAAGTGCAATATTGCCTATAAGCGCACCGGCATGCTTTTCGGCATAAACGGAAATTTTATGTAGTTTTTGCACGGGGATGGATATGCGTAATAGAGGATGTGTCCGCAACCGCTCGGATATGCGGCCAAAATGAATTTTATTCTGCACATACCCTGCAATAATACCGCTCAGGAAAAGAAAAACGCCGGTATTACATGCATATAACAATGCAAAACTATGCCATGGATGCTGACCGTCAAGCAGTGCCAGCGCTGCTTTACCTTCAGTGATTTTCGTTTTTGTGAAAATATCATAAAGCCATGCCAGCAAAAAAGTGCCGGGAAAAACAGTAATAAGGTTCCCCGCAAACGATGCGATCTGGCTGCGTGAAACTTTGGCTACAGTTATGGCAAGGTTGTATAAATTGGGCTGACGGGTGTTTTTTCTTGTATCGAGAGAGCCCGCCACAGCACTTGCAGTGAAAGCTGGTTGCTTTGTAGCAAGAGTTGAATGGCTTTCTTCAATAATAACAAATCCTGCACTGTAATTCATACTGTAGAGAAACCCATGCCAGAAGATAGGCATTTCAAGATTGGTAAGTATATTTTTGATAACAGCAATAAAGCAAATAATCCCTCCGCCATTCATTGCACTAATCATCATTTTTCTATACTCTGAACGGGAGCTGGTAATGTATTTATTTCCTTTTGAACCTTTGTGTTCAGCAATCTGGTAAGCTATATATCCCAGGCATTGTGATAGGAATTCACGTAAACTGTTTTTCCGGTTTTCATTTCTTACCAGTATTTTAAAAAAAAATACAAACTTCGAAGTATCAAAATAACGGTCGTTGTCAAGTACATCTGCAAGCAAAACAATACGGTCAATTTTGTTTTCAAGAACAACTACAGTAAACGTTTGATGCAGGCTCGTACCATATTGCGGGTGGTTTCCCCGTATGTAATTAATACAATCATAACATTGCTGCATTGTTGATTTTAGTTGCGCTGACACCTCCAGTAATTCCGGAGAATGGTTTTCCTCAATAATTAACCTTTCAAGTTCGTGGAAAAGATAGTTTTGTTGTATAAACGGGTTTTTGTTCCTGCTTTCCTGAGGAAGGTAATTGAACACTTCTTTTTCAAGGCTGAGCTGCGAAACCTGGAACACCAGTATTTTCATAGCGTGCAGAAGCTGAATCAATATTCCTTTATCATCAGTCTGAGATGAAAGGCCAATGGTTTCAAAAAAAAGCACCCAGGTTTCATAAGGAATATTTTCGACCCACTCATAATCATTTTTCTTAAAAAAAATACGGTTGACTACATATAAAAAATCATTTTCAGATTGTAAGGGGGGCAATAGTTTATGACGTATGCGGCCGAACAGCTCCTGCCAGAAACCTTTCGCCAGAGGAATTCCGCTTTCCGTTAAGGCCGCAGACAAATCTGCATCAATTAACTGAGATATTATTGCATGCTGCAGGTTTTTCAGCAATATAGGGTGATGATGCAACTCGCGAATGACAAACTGCATATTCACCGCAGGGTTTCTTTTATTTTTTGAGGGGCGGATAGAAGAAAAAAAAGACAGGAGGAAATGTAAACCGGCTTGTTTGTCATCTATATTAATAACAGAACTGCGTTGGGCCGCTGTTGCAATAAAATCAGTTTTTTCTTGCCTGTTAAAAAAAAGCATTGTCATATTTATGTCAAGTTCTATGCCAGTTTGAAAACAATTTACATTCAAACAGGTGAATGCCGATGATTATACAAGGTATACTGATATTGCGCCTGCCATGTAGTCTCAGATTATCAGAAGCTTTCTATATAAATTTGCCCCTGATCATTACTTTATCTACCAGGTTTGTGCCAAATGAATAAGGCAGGTAAGCTAAAGATGGAATCAGTTTTGTAAAAATAAGGTTCGCTTTTTTGCCAACAGCAATGCTCCCGAATTTATCACCGAGCCCCATGGCATATGCTCCGTTAACTGTTGCAGCATTGATCGCTTCTTCAGGCAGCATTTTCATTTGAATACAACTCAGCGCAACCACAAAATTCATATTACCGCTTGGAGATGAACCCGGGTTAAAATCTGATGCAAGCGCTACTGCAGCCCCTGCATTAATCAATTCCCGGGCAGGCTGTAAGTGCATCCGTAAAAAGAAAGCAGCTGTGGGTAATAGTGTGGCTATCGCATCAGATTTGCCCAGCATACTAACCTCCTGCTCATTCATAGTTTCCAAATGATCCAGAGAAACTGCACCAAGAGCAATGCCTGTTTCAATACCTCCGATACTGTTCAATTGGTTTACATGTAATTTGGGCTTTAATCCATACCTGCTTCCTGCCTGGCAGATGGCCCTCATTTCTTCAGCAGAAAAAAATCCTTTTTCGCAAAACACATCAATATAATCAGCTAATTTTTCCCGGGCAATAACCGGAAGCATTTTATTAACAAGCAAGTCGATGTAGCCTTGGTGATTATCCCGGTATGCTATCGGGTAAGTATGCGCCCCGAGAAATGTTGATTTGATTCCGAGACCGGATTTTTCTTTCAGCTTTTTTATTACCCTCAACATTTTTAATTCCCCTTCTAACGTTAATCCATAACCGCTTTTTATTTCAACAGCGCCTGTACCAAGCCTGGCAATTTCTTCCAGTCTCTTCCACGCCTGGTTAAAAAGTTGGTCTTCCGAAGTTTCATTTAATTTTTCAGCCGAATTCAGTATTCCCCCGCCTTTTGCATTAATTTCAGCATAACTTAATCCTTTTAATTTATCAACAAATTCCGTTTCCCGGCTGCCTGCAAAAACCAGGTGCGTATGGCTGTCGCACCAGGCGGGCAAAATGAATTGACCGGAAGCATCTACAGTTTCCAATTGATGGGTTTTTGTTCCGAGTGCTTCCATACTGCCATAAGCGGCAATCTCGTCATCTTCAATAATAAGATAGGCATTTGCGATGCAAGGAAGTTCGGCCAGCTCTTCGCCCCGAAGTATATGGCTTTTGACCCTTACTCCTGCAAGCTGATGTATATTTTGAATAAGCAGGGAAGACATGCCGGAAAGTTAAGCCAAATTTAATTGCTTTACTTCTCTGAGATAATCGTATTGAAGATCCTCATGCATCGTTTTAACGGCTTTGTTGATTTTCTCAATCTGGCGTCCATACAGGTTAACGAGCGCTGTGCTTTTTTGGAATTCAATATCAGCATCTTTCAACAAGCGGCAATAACAAATCAACAATTCAGCTTCCACGGTTTTAGCTCCGGAATAACGGATGTATTTGTTTGTTATCCTTAATATTTTCCGGATTGTCTTTTTAGCGAAATAAATATTACTGCTGTTGATGTTTGCAAACTGTCCTTCCATTTCTTTCTTCACACTTTGAACATAAGAACGCTCGTCATGTGCTTCGAAAAGAATATACGTGAGCAATTCCTTATTTTCTTTTTTAAACCTTGACAAACGAAGGCAAATTTCCGTTAATTGCGAAACAGACAAATGCCGCAACTCCTGCTTCAGTTCATTTACCGTTGAAGCTTTCATGCTTTATAGTTTTATTAGACATCTGCAACCCTGAAAGGCAAAACCTGAATATGTTCCCAGACTTTACCGGTAACATAAGGATCCATGTTTATCCATTCATGCACTTCTTTTTCATTGTCGAATTGCACGATCAGCATAGAACCAATCATTTTATTATCTGCGCTTAGCTTTGCCCCGCCAATAATAAATTTTCCTTTCGTTTTATCCGTACGGACACGCTTTAAATGCTCATCACGAACAGTAAGCCTGCGGTTCAAAGCAGCTGCATCTTTATAATCGTCAGCAAGAATAAGAAATTGAGGCATGATGAAGATTTTATTTTGTGATTGACTGATACGGTGTGATCAGGGAATAAATATAAGAATCGAGAAACTTTCCGTTAAAGAAATAATTTTCCTTAAAATGCGCTTCGCGGATGAAATGGTTTCTTTCAAGCAATTTAATTGACGCCTCATTGCCGGGGTTAACATGTGCTTCGACAGAATGAAGCATTATATTTTTAAATCCGTAATCCAGCACAGCTTCCATTGCTTCCTGCATAATGCCTTTTCCCTGCAATAATGGATCAAGCAGATAACCTATTTCAGCGCGGTAATGTTCCCTGACGATTCTCCATAACCCTATCGTACCTAATAATTGGTCTTTTTCTTTTAATGAAATAGCCCAGGTAATGCCATTGTTCTTAGCTAAAAGGTCATCAATAACATCAATCAGTTGTATAACATCATCGAGATGTAAAGTGATGGGCCTTCCTATGTATTGCATAACTCTTTTATCAGAACGAAGCCGGAACAGATCTGCTACATCAGATTTCCTCACCCGCCTCAGCACAAGCCGCGCTGTATACAATTCCGGGAAAGGGTCAAAATTTACGGAAAGCATGGAAGGGTATTAATAAAATTATTTTAAAGATAGCAAAGAGTTGCAGTGCCTGACATCTGGCAAAAGCCTAATCATTCGGGTTACCTCCAACCAGGCCAACAGGAATACCTATCCGTAAACCCATCAGCGATTGTTTTCCTTCTTCATAACCCCACACAAAATCCACTCGGAATAATTTCACTATATTTTCCAATCCCACAAAACCTTCAATATAGTGGGTAAAGGGGTCGATGTAAAACCCATTGGCGCCGGTAACAAGGTGCCAGTTAAGGTTACGTAAAAAAGGAATTTTATTAGTAAGAAACCCGTTCAGATGATATTCCACATGCCCCTCGGCATAAATAGGCGCTTTATTACTGTACTTATAATAAGGCAGCAACTGAAAACTGGTTAAATAATCAGACGCAATAATGACCTGGTTTCCGTTGAAATGATAATAATCAGGTACATACAATTTATTGGCGTATATAAATCCTCCCATGGAAATATTATAATCCAGCGAACCTGCCAATTTCAGGTTTACGTTTTGACTGATTAAAAATTTCCATTTTGAATAATCAATACCGCTTCCGAAAATATCAGGAATTCCCTGTGAATAATTCAGCTGAAAATGCGGATAATTTGAACGGACCATCATCTTCCTGTCGGGAAACTCAATATATTGAGCACCCGGCCTCCAGCTAATTTCGCCGCTGGCAATAAATGCCTGGTGGCGTGGAATATTTTGAGATAATAATTCTACCGGATAATTTGCTGTAAAACTTCTTGTACTCCAGTTTTTCCAGGTATAGCTCGTGGTGTTTTCAAGAGGCATCCTGTCCTGATATTGCAGCCCGATGCCTATCGTCAATCCATCGCCAATTGATTTATTGAATTTGATCCGCCCAAACAATGCCTCATATAATTTCATATAATTGCTTTCCCAGACCAAAGTTGACAACGTATTATAAATCGGGGCAATCGGATTGGCATTATTGAACTGATAAACACGTTTGCCACCGGCAATAGTAAATGAAGTAAAATATTTCTTCCCATAAACATAATTTACTACGGCATAGGCGTTAAAATGATGATTGCTGAAGCCGTAGCGCAGATCAGGGGTTACAGATATACTTCTGCGTGAAAATGCCGGGGTGTCTAAACGCATATTGTATGTACCTCGCCAATTTAGCGTATACCCCTCAACTGTGTTGTAACTGTTTAATACGGAAATCAGGCTGGGAAAGGTAAATTGAGACCTTGTTTTCTCTTTATTTATGGTTTGTCCGGTTAACAGGATACCCATCACCGTTAATTTATTTCTGATGCGGTCGATAGAATCCAGATAGTGCGGATCCTGCCTTACTTTTTCCAGGCTGTCCTTTTTATGATAATCTGCTATTTCATCTAACTGCAACGGAACCGGCCGGATGCTGTCCCAGTAATCTGCCGGCTTTTTGTTGGAACCTTCGTCGAACTTCAATACAGTATTGTTAAAAAATTTTTTTGGCAAAGCCGGATCGAGGTCAAACTTTGAATATACATTCACAAAACTTCCGTAAGCATCAAAACCAAGCAATTTTATGGAAGGATAGATAACCTGCGTTTTAATTACCCAAACATCTTTTTCAAAAGGAACGTACAATTGTTCCACCCGGAATGTATCAAGAAACTCCATTTGCGATTCCTTGGTAAGCATCAGGTCCACACTATGAATGCGCCAGTCTCCATCTACTATATTAATATAACCGCTGAAAAGTGGTTCAAACTTTCTTTTTGGGATAACTCTTATTCTATTGATCTCTTTACCATCTTCATAAAAAACACCTTCAAATTTATATTTATAATAATGCAGCGCGTTATCTGAAATAGGAGAGATAAAACCGCGGGGATTCAGGTTCCTCGCAATATCCATATTGTTCTGGTAAAAAGAAATGATTTGCGGGTTACTGAGAAAAGCAAAACCACTGCTCTGCCCGCTTACCCTGGTAGAGGACACCTCTACTTTTGATTTACCCGGTTTCTGAACGGAGTATTTGGCAAGAGTTTCATACAGGTAAACAATTTTTCTTTTGCTGGTGTCCCCATCCTCGAAATCTACTTTTTGTCCCATAAATGATTTGGGAAAATTGCGCAGGCGAAGCTGGCCTTTTATATAAACTTCGCACTGGAATTTTTCAAGTTGCTGCAGATAATATTCCCTTTTTTTGATAGCCTGTCGGATAATTTCGTAAGCAGGATCCTCACCACCCGGCTTCACCACCACTTCCGCTAAAGATAGCTGTTGCGGTGAAAGTTGAAAATCAAGAGTAATATTTTCATTTCCTATCGTTATTTTTTTCTCTTTTCTTTCATAACCTACATATTGTGCTGCGATAGTATATGTTCCGGGTTCCAGGTTCAAAAAATATTTCCCGTCATTATTTGCAGTAGTCCCTTTTGCAGTCCCTTTTACCAAAATAGATGCATAAGCAAGTAATTGTCCTTTGTCATCAGTAACGGTTCCAGATACTTTTCCGGCAAAAGAATAGAAAGAGAAAAGACTGGTTATTATGATGAATAAAAAATGTTTCATGGAAAGTTTCAAGCTGATACGAAAATAAGGTTAAAAGGCTTCCGATAGCTTTGGCCCATAGTATGCATGTGTTAAAATTTCAGCACCGGAGAATATTAACGCAATTGGTTAAGATACTTCTTCACATACTTTTTATTTGTGTAATCTTTTAATCAAAAAACATTTTATTCATTCCACAACAGGTGAAAGCATGTTAAAGAGCCAAAATGTTACACATTATTCGACTAATGCTAATTTTATCAGGTATTTTTCCGGACATAGCTGGCAGTCAGGCCTGCAAAACCACCTACCAATGCCCCTATAAAGGCTGTTACCAATATCAGCAGGAAATAAGAGCCGCCAAGAGGAAATATATGGGCTATTTTTTGAGAAAGGATATGGCTATTTTTTGAATCAATAACTGCAGCCAGCAAGGCCCACAAGATAAACACACCGGCAAATGCAGCTACAAAAGATTTCCATGGCTTCTCCGGTACCAGCAAAGCTGTTACAAAAGCAGAGAGCGCTACAGACCACCATGGCAAATATAATCCGGCAAAAAAGCTTAATAATGCAGTAAGGAATATGGATGAGACAAACTTCATGTGACAATCGTTTTTCGGTTATATGTTACTGTTATAAGTTAATGATGATTGGCTATTTTCCAAATACTATTTTAAATTTTACTTTCGCGTTTGTTTCATCCCCTTTTTTCATCATCCATAAAGGATAATATTTTCCCGCTGCCCATTCATCAACAAAATCATCATAATAAGGGCTTCCGGGGTTACCACTTTGTCCGCCGGGATAAACGCCATAAGCCTGCGTTACATCTGTTAGCGAAACAATCATCCTCCAGCTTGGGCCGTGGTCCTCGCTTGCTGCATTGATACAATGCTTGCCCCCACCGATCTGCAAATGTAACCTGCTGAATGGAATAAGCCTTGCCAGGTGGGTAACCCTGGTATCTTTTGCTTTTCCCCATTCTAGCCTGCCTACTGCATCGAGATGTTTTACAGAATCAGCCGCAAGCCTGAAGCCTTTCAGCATTTCATCCTGCAGGCTTTCCTTTTGCGGAGTATTAATATCATCAATAAATTTAAATGCAGAATCTTTTAAGAGTGCTTCCAGCAAAGTGCTTTCATGAGGCCGTGGAACAGGTAAATTTGTTTTTGAGATATCATCATACCAGATTTCTTTTTCAAAAAAATCCCAAACAAGACTAAAAACTGTTGCTCCTTTCTCCTGATAGTCATCCCTAAGGTTCCACGACTTCATTATGTCAAAATACTTCTTTTGCGTTTCATCTAATGAGTCAACAGTCATATACTTCAAAAAAAGCGGCCTTGCCATTTCTGCAAATACGTCATAATTTTCTGTTTGCAGTTGCATCATATCTGCCGGTTCAATATTATTCATCCCTGCGAGAAATCTATTCATGCTAATACCACGATAAGGCGGAAATGAGCCTCCAAGATAATAGGGATAACTGTTAGGATCAACAGGCAATTGATTTGCGCTGCTCACAAAACCTCTTTCAGGGTTTTTAATATGCGGGTTTTCATTTTGCGGAATATCAGCTTGCCACATGTAACTGCTGTCCGTTCCGGGCATAATAAATTGCCCCTGATGTTTCCATTTCGCCGGGAACTCACCCTGGCACCACATGGCAATATCTCCGTTCTTGCTGGCAAATACAAAATTTTGTCCCGGTGTGTGCATCCATTTTATTGCATTGAGGTAATCCTCATAATTCCCGGAATGATTGAGCCTGTTAAAAACCATCAATTCATTACTAGGGTCATGCGCTTTCCATCGCACGGCATAATATCCTCCGTCTGTTCTTCCGTCATCTTTCCCATCTCTTCTGCCGCCCCGGTAATGCATATCATACATCACAGGGCCGAAAACTGTGTAAGCAATCGTGTCAACTTCTTCAGGCTTATCTTTTATTTTGATGTGCTCATACCTGAAATCAGATTGCTTCCATTCACCGTTGAACCAGTACTCTTTCATGCTCCCATCCTTAAATTTTATTTTATAATAATCCCGTACATCGCGCTCCGAGTTGGTAACGCCCCACGCACAGCTGTCATTAAAACCGATTATGATTCCCGGCGCAGCGGGAAATGTTGCTCCATACACATTCATTCCCGGAACAGATATCTGCATCTCGAACCAAAGTGAGGGGAGGTTCAATCCAAGGTGAGGATCATTGCACAAAATCGGTTTACCGCTCTTTGTTTTTTTACCACTCACTGCCCAGTTATTGCTCCCGTTTTCCGGGTTGGGTTTATCATGAAGAATGTCGGACGAGTCATTCTTTGAAAAATATAATGAGTCGGCTGTAGGAGGGGTTTTCAACGAGAGCCCAGGTTTTAGATGTGTTGTATCTCTCGGTATAATCGGGTCAAGCGAATCCTGCGACAAAGGGTACATGATATCAAAATCTTTCAGCCCGAAAACATTTTTTGCATTTGTATTCTCAAAATCACTTTCATAACCGGCAAGCTCATACGACATATATTTCAGGAACAACGCGGTTTTCAGGTTACTCCATTTTTCAGGCTCGTAGTTCAGCAATTTATATTCTACCGGAAGTTCGCTCTCTTTCATACTGCTGATATACGCATTCACACCTGCCGTATATGCATCGCATTGTGCTTTGGTTATGGAATCTTTTTCCATTTCCTCTACCGCTTTTTCAGCAGCATATACCATGCCCAGCCTTCTGCGTTCACGATCGAAGTTGATCGCCTTCTCTCCAATCAGCTCGCTGATGCGGCCGGCTGCGGCATACGTTTCGAACTCCATCTGCCAGAGGCGGAATTTAGCATGCAGGTAGCCCTGGATAAAATATGCATCCGATTCATTTTCCGCAAACACATGCGGAACCATGCGCTCATCGAAATATACTTCAGATTTTCCTTTCAGGTAATCAGAAACCACCGACGCATTAAAATCTTTATTTACCGGTTCTGCATTTTGCCAGAAACCCTGTTGCGGGCTCATAAACTTTCCGACAGGAGGTAATGTATTATCACCCACCTGCCATTCTTTATTCAGGATAACAACAAGCGATACCGTTATAACCAGGCAAATTGAAAAAGGAAGAATTCTCATAATTTTCAAATAGGCATTAAAAGTAAATTTTTTTTGGATTATGTAACGGGCATGGGTAATCCTATTCAGCATTCCTGCGTCGCAGTACTTTCATCCATAATGCTCCTGTTAAGCTTAAGGCGGCTGACGCAATGGCAAATCAATTTTCATCATCAATGGCAGCCATACTGTTTTTGAAAATACAAGATAATGCTTTGTCAACAAACCCAGGTAAACACCATTAATAAAACCCGAGCTTTGCAAACTAAATACTATCTTTACCCCGATAATTTGAGTTTAACAGCTTCTGTAAGCGAATAATCAGTCTTATATCGCCAGGTATTTTTCTTTTACACCTGCTTTCTTCTCAAGTATATTTATTAAACAATAATTTCTTAACAATGAACATCTATGTTTCAAACCTGGGTTTCAACATCCAGGATGCTGACCTCAAAAACTTATTTTCTGAATACGGCACCGTTTCCTCTGCAAAAGTGATTATGGATCGTGAAACAGGTCAAAGCCGCGGTTTTGGGTTTGTAGAAATGCCGGATGAAGCGAATGCGCAGAAAGCATTAAGGGAGCTGAACGGAAAAATGACAGATGGCCGCCCCATTAAAGTAAGCGAAGCAAGGCCAAAAAATAATAATGGTTATTCTTCACGCCGCTATTAAATTCAAGTAAAGAGGGTTTGTGGACCCTCTTTACATTTCATCAATAAAAAAACAAGTATGACTATTGAAGGGATTGAAAAATTTATAAATAACCAAGGTAGAAAAGACACGGTTGTGAACATACATTTTAAAGAACGCAGCACTGTGCAGGGTGTTTTTATTTACGCCAACGATTATCATGAACTGAAATCAAAAAACCTGTGGCGTGTGGTTAGTAAAGCCAACGAAGAAAAATGGAGAATAGAAAAAGACATTAACCTGACCAGGATTTTCAATGGCCTGTCATTCACCAGGCTTTCTGATTAACGTTTAATAACAAACACCTCAAATCATACTATGCCCAGAGTGACTTTTGCTAACAGGGAAAAAAATTTTTACACTTCGCTCAAATTATCCGTTGACGAATATTTTCAAAAAAACAACCTGAAAAAAACAGGCAACGAAAAATTATTCGTCAAAACTTTTATACTGATCCCATCAGCGATTTTAATATATATTTCTCTACTGACTTTTAAATTACCTGCGATTGCAGGAATTTTTTTGAGCGGGCTTTTAGGTTTTGTGCTGGCCAGTATCGGCTTCAACATTATGCACGATGCCTGTCACGGAAGCTATTCAGACAACAGGCAACTTAACAATATTATGGGACTTACGCTGAACGCACTTGGCGGAAATGCCTTTATATGGAAATTCAAGCACAACATTATTCATCACACTTACCCGAATGTAGACGGAATGGATGATGACATTGCAAAAAGCCCTTTAATGCGGCAATGCCCTACACAGAAATGGCTGCCTTTTCACCGGCTGCAACATTTTTATGTAGTAATCATTTATGCCATTACTTCATTTGCCTGGGTATTCATCCTTGATTTTATCAAATATTTTAAAAGAAAAATTGTGGATACCCCAATGCAAAAAATGGATACACGGGAACACTTTATTTTTTGGCTTACAAAAATTTTATACATACTTTTTTATATAATCATCCCGGTAATAGCTGTGGGCTGGGCCAAATGGGCAATTGGCTTTGTATGCTTCCATATTGTAATGGGCTTTACGCTTGCTATTGTTTTCCAGTTAGCACATGTGGTAGAGCATACCGAATTTGAATATGTTCAGAAAAGTGACAGCATGAAAATTGAAAGTGAATGGGCGGTTTACCAGATAAAAGCTACTGCCAATTTTGCCACAAAAAACAAAATTGTTTCATGGTTTGTTGGCGGATTGAATTTCCAGGTTGAGCATCACTTGTTTCCACGCATTAGCCATGTGCATTACTATGCGCTTAACAAAATCGTAAAGCAGCAATGCAAACTGCATAACATCACTTATAATGAATTTCCAAGTATGGCTATGGCGGTATCTTCTCATTTCAGAATAATGAAGATGCTGGGGAAAAAACCAGCGTAATATATACTTTTCAACAAAACCAATAAATTGAATCGTTAACGGAGTAACATTTTATGTTAATTTCAACCCGGATTAAATAAAGTGCAAAAAAATATCTTCGCTATAGTTGGAAGCGCCAGTTCAGATTCTGCAAACCTGAAGCTCGTGAATCTTTTTGCAATATTAACCAAAGATGATTTTCATGTAAACATCTTCAGCCGGTTACAAAGCCTGCCACATTTTGATGCAGATATCACTATTAACCATGTCCCGGCGAACATCACTGAATTCAGGAGGTTAATAAATGATGCCGACGGGATATTAATATGCACACCTGAATATATTTTCAGCATTCCCAGCAGATTGAAAAACGCCATCGAATGGTGTGTGGCCACTACAATTTTTTCAAATAAACCGATTGGAATGATTACAGCATCTGCCAACGGGCAAAAAGGGCATGAAGAGTTACAGTTGATCATGAAAACTATCGATGCTAAATTCACTGCCGGTACCACATTGCTGATACAGGGAGTGAAAGGTAAAATAAATGATAATGGCATGATCAGTGATGAAAAAACAGAAAAAGATTTCAGACACTTTATACAATCATTCAAAGAACTAATCAGGAATTCCTGAAGCATTTTTTTATATCATGTATTACGTGCCCGCTTTCCGGAATTAATGTACTTTTATGAGCACGGCATTTCAATTCATCTTGCTTTAATCAAATTCATATTATGAAAGTTGTTTTATTCACTAAAAAGATATGGCTCATTACATGCATGTTCCTTATTATTTTCAATAGTTACGCCCAACAAAATGTAGTGCAGCAAATCAATCTGGCCAATCCCCCTGCCGTTGCTTTTTCGGCCCTCAGGTTTTTGGCTTCTGATGAATTAATGGGCCGAGGTAACACCCGAAGTGAAATACATATTGCGGCACGATATATCAGTGAAGAATTCAGGAGTGTCGGTGTAAAAGAATTCAAGGATGCGCCTGATTTTTTCCAGGCCTTCGATATCAAAATGGTGAAGCCCGGAAAAACGGGAACATTGAACATCCGCGACAAGACATATAAAATGGGTGACGATATCATACAGATTGGCGGGGAAAATATGAACGTGGATGCACCAATAGTATTTGCAGGTTTCGGTTCAAAAGAGGAGCTTGAAAAATTAGATATAAAAGGGAAAATTGTGGTTACCAGAATGGGCAGTAATGATTCTACCGGCCTGATGGAATCATTCGGCCTGATGAGAAAAAAAAGAAAAATGATTCAGGAACGAGGAGGTATTGCACTGATTGAAAAATTCAGGCCAGTGGGTTATCCCTGGGAGGCAGTAAAACAATTTTTTGTAAACGAACGCCCGCAAACAGATAAAAATAATTTCGGGACCTTTTTAATCAATGAAGATCTGCCGGCTGTAATTCAAAATCTATCCGGCAGCGTAAGCATTAATATCACTGATGATGAAGTAAAAACAAACCCTGCAAAAAATGTACTTGGCTGGGTAGAAGGCACTGATGCGAAATTGAAAAATCAATTTATCGTTTTATCAGCGCATTATGACCACCTCGGCGTTGCCAAAAAACCAAAAATGGAAGAAGGCAAACCGGACAGCATTTATAATGGAGCCAGGGATAACGCGATCGGTACCACAGCAGTAATTGATGCAGCCAGATATTTTGTTCAACACCCGGCGAAAAGGTCCATATTATTTATTGCTTACACCGCCGAAGAAATCGGCGAAATCGGGAGCAGATACTTTTCTGAAAATCCTGTTGTACCGTTAAAACAGCTTGTTTATAACCTGAATATTGATAATGCCAACTATAATGATACCAGTATTGTCACTGTAGTCGGGCTTGGCCGGACTTCATCTGATGATGATATCAAAAAAGCGTGTTCAGCTTATCATCTGACAGCAATGCCTGATCCCGCCCCTGAGCAGAATTTATTTGACAGGAGTGACAATGTTAATCTTGCAGATAAAGGAATTCCATCACCGACTTTCAGTCTGGGTATTAAAAAATTTGATGCGGAAATAAATAAGAGATACCATCAGCTAAGCGATGAAGTAGGCAATTTTAATTTGAATTACGGAATGAAATACATCAATTCCTTTATACTTGCTGCAAAATACATTGCCGACAATCCGATACAGCCCATGTGGGATAAAGGCGACAAATACGAACCGGCATGGAAAGATTTGTATGGAAAATAAACCCGGCCTTTACGATGGAGCTTATTAACGTATTCGTATAACCGAATATCAGGGTATTCCCAGACGACTAAATAAAAAATCACTGGGGAATAATTCAGCTAATGATTATAGTAGCTCCAAACCAAGGCAGAAAGCTTTCGCATAAGCACCCATGCTTCATTGCTGCTATCCCAGCTTTGATCTTTATTGTTTTTCGTAAATACGCTTAGTATATAAGGTTTTTTGCCGTTTACATACAAAACTTCATTCCTGTTAGCATCAAGCGCCCCGTTTTTGTCTGCTGTAAAAACACCTGCAGGTATAACTGACAACGCTTCTTCATCCCAATATTGACGGCTCAACAGGCGAAGCATTTTATCGCTCGCGGGTTTACTGAATATCTTCCCCTCAATAATGCTTTTCATGATTAAAGCTATTTCTTTTGGTGTAGTTTGCCCCCATCCATATAATTCATGGAAAGATTCCCTTCCGGGTGTTCTGCTATTCACCCTTGTGTTATAAAACCCAAGGGTATCGAGGATTTTATTAATAGTAGCCCCTCCACCGGCAATTCCCTGCAGCCATAAACTTGCGCAATTATCACTTATGGTTAACATAAGCATCATAACCTTACTCAATTCAATCGTGCTGCCGCCTTTGAAATCAGAAAGGATATCATCTCCTTCGTTAAAATACAAAGAATCCGTATAGGTCAGCCGCTGATGATATTGCAGTTCTCCGTTTTCCATTTTATTCATAATGCCCAGAAGGATGGGGATCTTAACAATACTGGCCGTTGAAAAAACAGTGTCCTCATGTATTGCAGCAACTTTGTCGCTGTTGAGATCAATCACATAAACCCCAATATCGCCGTTAAAACCTTTTATAAGATCTTTAATCTGTTTTTCAAGTTTTGCCTCTGTTTTCTGACCAATTGCATCAAAGCCAATCAGCAAAAGCAGAGATAAAAAAGAGGTAGAAAGACACCTGCCGATATTTTTTTTGAATTTTCGAAACGGACCAGACAGGCTGAATATTTTTTTATTGTTAATAACTGACATTTGTAAATTTTTGTCAAGTGATGAATTTCCATCTAAATTTATTTAAAAGATTTTAAAATACCGGGATTAACAAGAAGCATAGAACATAATGTATTGTTTTTTGCATTCAAAATAAACCCGATCCTGGTAAAAAAAGAATTAATGAAAATAGCAGTATTCAGCACCAAGAACTACGATCGGGAATTTTTTGAAAAATTCAATGATCCGGCGCAACATCAAATCACCTATTTCGATTCGCCATTAAACATTGACACTACCATACTGGCTAAGGGTTTTGAAGGTGTGTGTGTTTTTGTAAATGACATAATCAACAAAGATACCATTGCCAAAATTGCCTCTTATGATATAAAAATTATCGGTCTGCGATGCGCCGGATTTAATAACGTTGATATCAGGGCTGCAACAGAAAGAAAAATAAAAGTGGCAAGGGTACCTGCTTATTCCCCGCATGCGGTGGCAGAACATACTGTTGCCCTGATCCTGACGCTGAACAGGAAAACGCATAAGGCATTCAACAGGGTGCGTGAAAATAATTTTTCTCTTGAAAAATTAATGGGATTTAATCTTTATGAAAAAGCCATCGGCGTAATTGGTACAGGGCAAATCGGCGCAGCATTCTGTAAAATCATGTTAGGGTTCGGATGTAAGGTACTGGCATATGATATATTTGAATCGGAAGCCCTAAAAAAAGCGGGCGTAACTTATATATCGCTGGATGAACTGTTACAATCGTCCGATATTATATCGTTGCATTGTCCTTTATCACCCGAAACCAGGCATATTATTAATGCCGCTACGCTTTCAAAAATGAAACCAGGCGCCATGCTTATCAATACAGGGCGGGGGGCGCTCATAAATACTAAAGACGTGATTGATGCCCTGAAATCAGAAAAACTTGGGTACCTCGGTATTGACGTTTATGAACAGGAAGCTGAAATTTTTTTCAGGGATCTTTCCGAAAGTATTATACAGGATGATGTGCTCACTCATTTAATGACTTTTCCTAACGTACTCGTCACCGCTCATCAGGGTTTTTTTACTAAAGAGGCATTGGAGCAAATTGTAAAAACTACGCTCATGAACTTCTCTGATTTTGAAAAAGGATTGCTGTTGAAGAACGAAGTAACCGATTGAGTTCATTTTTTACAAATTACTAACATCAACGTATAACCGCAAAAGCATAAGACTTCTTTGATGCATAAATTCACAAAAGCTTCATAACAGTCCAGGCATTAAATGCATGCGTTTGCTGCGTTGCTCCATTCTTTTTGTACTTTATATCCACTTACTGTTTTAAAAGTCCAGGCGCAAATGTCACCGATTTCTCCATTGGCAGCATCGTACCAGCCTTTCCCGGGAATTGGGTCGGTTATGGCTTCACACAACTCATGTGAACTTGTTCCGGTAAGCGCATCAAAAACAGACAAGCCGCCAAGGCAACCGGAGCAGGAAGGGAATGGCATTACCGCATAAAATATTTTTTTGCTGATATCATTATGATATCCGCAGAAAGATGTACACGACCCCCCTCCTCCCATAATCACTTTCACGTTAATATCGGTATAAACAAAATACAAAGTATTTGAACCAGGCACAGGAATGGTGTGGGCGCTTATCCAGCTTTTAATCCTTGCTTTTATAGCCGTGTCTGTTATACTTGAGCCTGGCGCTGCTGCAGTAATCACTTTTGTGCCGATAAGGCTGCCATGACCAATTGTTTTGCCGGGAACACTGTATTCATGCAACTGATCTATTAAAGGACTCACAAGTATAGTCTTAAAAAAAGCGTTGATTTTATCTTTCAGCTTAATGTATGACGCTATACCTGCCCAATTCTTACCCCAGAAAATGGTATACACTTTCACATTGGTCAGCAGAGGCCCACCATAATATGTCAAATGTGCAGAAGACGGTATAGCATGCGGATGTCCCTGAAACAATTCACTGTCTTCAGTATCTTTTCCCAACTCGGACAACTGAACCTGTGGTTTCGGATAATGTAATGGCGCAATGCGAATATGTTCAGCACTTTCATTTATTTTTTTTGAAACGGTTTTTTTAGTAGCCATGGATGATAGTTTTTAAGTTAATGCTTACTCTGTTCCGGATTTTCAGCTTTCTCCGTTTTAATTTTATTTAGAAGAAGGAAAATATTTATGTGGTTGACATTTGACCAGTCTGTAAAACGACCTGCTGCTATTAATTCAATATGAAAAATTATGAAGCTTTTGATTAACACACAATACCCTTTATGAGGTAGTGTACCGGGGAAAGATGCAGAAATTTATTTTATAGAAGTGTTTTAGCCACTGTTTCAAAAATCTGCTGCCTGATTGGCCCAACATTATAATACTCACCTGTTTTAAGCAGCCCATTATTCTGCCTGTTGATCAAAAGGATAACAGACAGTTTCCGGGAAGGTATTACTGCAATACTTGTACCAGTAAATCCCGTATGACCGAAACTACCTTCAGGTCCGTTTTTTATAACCGGGTTGGCAGGGTCCATCATCCATCCAAGACCGTTTTTAAATTTATCCTGCTCTAAGAACCTCTGAATGGTTTTTCCAGAAATAAATTGACGCGATCCTGCCTTTCCATGATTCATCAGCATGTTTACCAGCTTCTGCAGATCCGTAACAGTGGAAAACAATCCTGCAGCACCAGATATACCTCCATTTGCATACCATGCGTTTCCATCATTCACTTCACCTCGCAAAGTATATTTTCTCCACCCGTTCCATGCATCCGGATTTATTTCTCTGATCGTAAACCCTAAGGCAGAATCATGCACCATTCTATATTCGTAAGGATTGCCATGCGAGGTAGCAGCAATTTTTGTAAACTTTTTTGTTCGAAGCGGATTATAGGTTGTATTGTTCATTTTTAAAGGGCCGAATATATTTTTCTGCATAAATTCCTGCAGTGCCAGCCCGGATATCTTTTCTATAATTTCACCAAGAATCACAAAACCAAGATCACTGTACCTGCGTTGTGCACCAACAGGAAACTTCAAAGGAAGTCCGCCAATCAGTTTATATGCCTCGTTTTTGTTTGTGCATCGATAATACAGCGGATACCATTCATATAAACCGGCAGTGTGTGTTAGCAAGTGACGGATGGTGATTGAATTTTTATCATTACTGTTAAATGCAGGTATGTATTTACCGACCGGGTCATCAACATCTAAAAGGCCCTTATCCTGCAATAACATAATTGAGGTGGTGGTACCCACAACCTTGGTTAATGAAGCCAGGTCAAAAAGATGGTCAACAGTCATCTTCTCAGAATGGTTCAGCAAGTGATGGTTGAAGTCATATTTTTGCGCATACCCATAAGCGTGAGCGTACACGACATTTCCGTCTTTTTCTATTTGTACCACTGCCCCTGGAATTTTGTCAGCATCCACTTCACCATTTAGGATACTGTCAATTTCAGTAATTAACCTCTGGTTATTTATTTTTTGGGCATTTAAAGCAATCGGGCAAATGAAAATGAAGAATAAACATATCAGGGTATTACGCATCAGCATATACAAATATTCTTAAGCTTTAACGTTACAAAAATTAAAATTTCGGTTATGTATTAGCGTTTACTATTATAACCGAAATATAAAAATATCACAGTACGGTATACCTAGCCTTCAAGCCCATGAATATAAGCGGCGCTGTCTTTAAATTTATCCAGATTCATTTCCACAAAAAAATTTTTGACTCCGCCGGTTTTTGCTGCAGCGAAAAATTCCTTCCAGTCAATTACCCCTTTTCCGATCGGCGTTTCTTTTTTTTCAGGAGTCCAATCAGATAAATGAGAAGAAATAAATCTTCCGGGATATTTTTTAAAATAATCAGCAGCTTTATACCCGAGATTGATTACCTCTGTCTGAAATTGCATTTTTACCAAATTTTGATCGAATCGGTTCATCAGCGCCTCATAAATCAGCTGATCTTCAAGTTTTGAAAATTCGAAGTCATGGTTATGAAAGCCTGCCTGCATTCCGGCTGCCTTTATTTTTTCTGCCGCTTTGTTTAATTTATCTGCAGCTTCCATATAATCTTTCAATACTGCTGATTTTGGAAGCCAGAAAGTTGAACATATCATTTGTGAAAGCCCCAACTGATGTGCAAATTCAATGCGATCATCAAGATGATCGGTAAGTTCTCCAAATCCAAAATGGCAACTCGGGCAACTCAGGCCAGAATCATTAATAATACTTTTCATATCGGATATTTTCATATTCACCAATGGACCAAAACCAATGGCCGCATAACCTTGAGGTGAACACATTTCGGTAAGCTGGTACCCCATGCCTGCCATCATTTTCAAAGTGCCCGCAAAATCTTTGGCCAGGATATCTCTTATAGGGAATGTCTGGAATCCGATCGGCATTCCGCTTATTTTTTTAAATGATTGTAAAAGCAATGCTATTTGCGGTGCAGCAATTCCACCCACAAGCCCTTTCGCAGTATTTCCAATGAATTTTCTTCTGTTCATATTTTTCATGACATGAAATTTTAAATAAAACAACTGTTATCAGATCGATGATATATCCCATCCTTGTCGGTACTCGCGGTCAAGGTATTTATTGGCATCAGCAAGGTTGGTAATTTTATAATTATCAGCATCGTATTTTAGTAGCTTCCCCGTTCTTAAAGCAACAGCATACAAATTGATTGCCTCAGTAATATCTTCTGCCTCTGAAAAATTTCCGGCATATTGCTTACCTGTTTTGCAGGCATTAATAAATAATGGCAACGCTGCCGAAGTCTGTTCCACCTGGTTTCTTTTATCAGCAGTTATCCCGGATGGTGCTTCCATTTTCTTACCGGAAATAATTTGTGGGTTTTGAACATTAAACCCGGCAAGTATCTTTCCCTTATCACCCACAAACATCATTCCTTCCGCAGGTAATTCTTTGTTATCAGCCATTAATTCTTCGGGGATAGGCGGACGCATACCTCCGTCATACCAACAGAGGTCAACAGCAGGCCTTGATCCATTGGCAGGATATTTAAATCTTACCGTGCTTGCCATCGGAAATGAAAAATTATTCTGAATCTGGAACGGTACAGGATCATGCATACCGCAAACATGGCTTAGGTTAGGTATTACTGTTGTTGGCTTTTTTAACTGCAGCGCGTTAAAAACCGTCCATAAACTATAATGACCCATATCAGCCATTGAGCCACCACCGAAATCGTACCATCCACGAAAAACCATATTGGTATAATTAGGGTGATACGGACGATTGGCTTCAGGACCAAGCCAAAGATCCCAATCAAGACCATTAGGAACAGGAGGCGTATCAGTTGGAATCGTAGAATACTGCGGCCATACAGGCCGATTGGTCCAATTATGCACCTCCATAAGCATACCGATTGCACCGGCGTTAATCCACGACATCACTGTTTCCATAGAACCATTGGAATCCCATGGGATCAGGTGCGTAATCGTTTTCGGGTTATTACGCGCAGCCTGTATCACTTTTTTTCCTTCAAGTAAGCGGTTCGAAAGTGGTTTATGCACCAGCACGTGCTTATTGCGCCTGATAGCAGCCATTGATATCAAGCCGTGCAAATGGTCGGGTGTCATAATTTTTACTGCATCAAGATCTTTTTCTTTTTCCAGAAGCTCCCGGAAATCAGCATAGGCCGAACAGCCTTTAAATTTCAATTCCGGATGCACATTAGCATAAAAATTATCTACTATGGATTTCCCGTTTTCTCTTCCACCGGGTATCATATTGTCTCCGCCTGGCTCCCAATCGGGTTTGTTGATCGCTTTCCTGATCTCGTTTTTTAACCAGTCTTTGGCCCAATCTTTATAGCCGATTGCTTCTTTGTTTGGGTCACAAACCGCTACAACCTGAAATTGCGTGTTCGCAAGAAGGGGTAATAATTCTCTGATTCCCTGCGTACCTATCCCTATATATGCCAGGGTCACCTTATCGCTTGGAGCTATATAACCTTTGCCACCAAGTACATGTCGAGGTACAATGGTAAACGCTAATGCTGATGTAGCCATGGTTCCTACAAATTTCCGCCTGCTCAGGCCGGCATGCGAATCAACAGATGAATGATTTGAATTATGTTTCTCCGGAGAGAGAAGTTCTTTTTTCATATGCAATATTTATTATCGTTTTGAGAAGACTAAATTTAATGTATTTACAGCAAACACAGTGATATATTTTATAAATAATTTATTATTCACTATGCCTAATATCAGATATGCATTGACGTTAACACAAATAATTACAAAAGATGCCGATGTTCATAATATAGAATTGATACAGGATCACCAATAAAAAATTAATCTGGAGGGCTATCGTAACCTATAATTGGCCCAAAAGTTTTGCGCAACAGTAATTCCGTTAGTCCTGGTTGCAAAAAATTATGTAATGAGCCAACAAATTCAAAACCTGTTTCTTCGTATAATTTTAGTGCCCCTTTATTAAATTCAGAAACACAAATAAAAATATTAGGTGAAACTTTCAGTATCCTTTCTTCGCAAAACCGTAACATTTTTTTCCCCAGTCCTCTACCTCTGAGTCCTTCATTAATACAAAGAGTCTGTATATACCCTTTGAAGGTACCCTGCATCTGGAGTATTGCGAAGCCTCCAATTTTATCATCTATTTCAAGCACATATATTTCCCTGAAATCTCCCTCAAATGCTTTCAGACAAAGTTCATAACCCATGCCATAAGTAATCCATGGTTCAGTTGCACTCATCATCTTTGCGCAAATCCCTATTTTATTATTATCAGTAGTTTGTGATATCTGCAACATATTTCCCTTTCAAATTACTTTTTCTGTCTGATTATGAATAAAAAAATAACTGTCAGCAAAGCATTTACGAATATATTCATGAATCCGAAATCAAATTGAAATACCCTGATAAAATATTCATTGGATAGAAAAGAAATAACAGCTGCAGCTATACAGGCAAGAGGAACCGACTTTTCCTTTAAGTTTATTTTAAAAAATAAACCTATGATAAACAATCCCAAAATAGGCCCGTAAGTATACCCTGCTATTTTAAAAATGGTATTAATAACAGCTCCCTGACTGTTCCAAAATGAGATTACGATCAAAAACATCACTGCATTAACCCCTAACAAAACAGTATTCTTGATGCGCTTTTTCTTTACGTGAGGCTGTGCTTCAATATTCATAAAATCATAACAAAATGCAGTGGTCAATGCAGTGATGCAGGCATCAATGCTTGCAAAAGTAGAAGCTACCACACCTATCAAAAATGCAATTGCACCTATTTTCCCAAAATAATGTAAGGTCAGCAGGGGATACAAACCATCGGTATTTTCAATTTGTCCATTATGCACAAGCAAGGGGATTTTATTTTTTTCTGCAAAAACATAAATCAGTACCCCCAGCCCAAGAAACATAGTTTGTGCTAAAGCTATAAAAAAGCTAAAACTGAGTACATTCTTTTTTGCGTCAATTGCGCTTTTTACAGTAAGTGTTTTTTGCATCATGCTTTGATCAAGCCCTACAAGCGCAACAGTAATAAGTAAGCCGGAAATAAATTGTTTAAAGAAATTAGAGCCGGAATGAATATCCCAGTCAAACAGCCTTGCATAAGGATGGCTGATTACGGCATTTATCATTTCATGAACGGAAAAATGCAACGAGTGCTTGATGGTCATAATGGAAATAACAATAACAGAAATTAAAAATAAAGATTGCAAAGCATCAGTCCAGACAATAGTTTTTATTCCGGATTTATTGGTATACAACCAGATTAATATTAATACCATCAGAATTGTGAGGTAATGAGGAATATGCAATGCGTCAAAAAAGGCATACTGAAGGATTTTTACAGAAATAAGCAACCTCAAAGCTGCGCCGAAAGATTGTGATACCAGAAAAAATAAAGAGCCTGTTTTATAAGTAGTATTTCCAAAACGGATTTTTAAATAAGTGTAAATCGAAACCAGTTGCATTTTATAATAAATTGGCGTGAGCACAAAAGCTATAAAAAGATAGCCAACAATTGTACCTAATATAAACTGGAAGTAATATAAATGATTGTTACCAACATTACCGGGAATGGAAACAAGCGATACTGCCGAGATGCCTGAACCTATCATACCGAATGCCACCAAAAACCAGGGAGACTGCCTGTTGCCGTCAAAGTAAGTAGTGTCGCCTATTTTCCGTGACGTAAATTTTGAAATCATCATCAACAGAAAAAAATAAATGATGATGATCAGAAATAATAATGAATGGCTCATGAATAATTAAATGAAGCAGTTTACTTCGACAAAAAGCATAATTTATAAATATACAAATCGAATTTTACCTGAAATTTTTTAAATCAGAAAATAAATCCGTGCTACATTTATGGATTTCCGGAAAATACGCATCCCATCGCATAAAATTTCCTATTCAGCATTAGGCATTTATTGTTGTTGCCGGTTGGCTTCCTCATCTTTATATACGGAAACAAACCAGTTGCAAATTCCACTTTCATGATCAGGGTTATACAACATGGCACAGCCACAAAACACAAAAAGCTGGCATCATCCAGGCTTACTCCTACCCTACGCCCGTTTGCAATCACCACTATTGTTGCCGCACTAACTCTGGCAGTTTTTGTAATTCCCTTCTTTTTCTTTCGATTCTCTGAATGATGCGGTATTGCCGCATTGAAAGAGCAATATCATACGATCAGCTTATCCAAATCATCGATTTCGCCATTAAAACAAAATAATTTGAGGCTCGGTTTTAATTTATCATCTCTTAAAAATAATGGTATGAAAAAAATATTTTTATTTATACTGTCAATACCTGTGATAGGTATTTATGCACAGAAATGGGAGAAGAATTATGATTTTGTAGACAATTGCATCTGCGGTCTTTCCAAGGTAAAAAAAGATGGAAAAATCGGCTATGTCAGTAATAAAGGCGTTGAAATCATCAAACCTCAATATGAAGACGGGCTGGCTTTTAATGAAGGATTTGCTGCCGTAAAAACGGGGGGGCGATGGAAATATCTCGACAGTACCGGCAAAGAAATTACGGAAGCTATCTTTGATGATGCCCTGAATTTCTACAATGGGTTAGCTGCTGTTTCTAAAAATGGCCTTTATGGATTTATCAATAAGTGGGGAGAAGTAGTAATTCCATGTCAATTTTCAAATGCACAAAGCTTTTCAGAAGGACTTGCAGCCGTTGCTAATTCCAAAAGTGCGTGGGGATATATTGATACAAAAGGTAATTGGGTTATTAAACCTTCCTATGTATTTGCCAATGCTTTTGAAAATGGAAAAGCAAGGGTGATGAAGGCAGATAAAATTTTTTACATTGACAAAGAAAATAAGGAAATAAATGAATAAGTACCGTTCAAAATATTAAAATGATATTCTTGAGCAAAAGAGTTGACAAACTGTCAACTCTTTTGCTCAAGAATAAATCCCAAAATCAAATCCATTCAACTAGGTTTTCATAATCCGTCTTCTAATCAAAAGTTAAATCTGTGCATCCCATTGTGGGGCAAAAAATTACCTTTTTGGGAAAAAGCCATCTACTTTCAATGCTGTAAATAAATGAAGTATAAGGTGTTGATATAATGGCAAATATTTAGCAGAGTAGTATCGTCCCATCTCCATATCACGTGAAAGGCTGAAGCATTCTATATTGAGGAATCTAAACCCTTTGAAATGAAAACTATTATCCTTGGTTTATGTTTCAGTGTATCTGTATTATTAATTTCTTCCAGGTCGGAAGCCCAATCTTCTTGTACTTTAACAGCAACAGCTTCGACTACAGCTTCAGCGTGTAAAGCAACTGGGGTTATTACTGTTACTGCCCAAAACGGATCAGGAAATTATAACTATACAATTACAGGCACCAACTATAATTCAACCACATCCAGTAATGTTATTAGCGGCCTTCAGGCAGGAATTTATACAGTAGTTGTGCAAGATATTGTCAATAACTGTTCAGTACAACTGAATAACATTACTGTGGGAGGAAATTACCAGGATCCGCGTTTTATACTTACCGAAACAAATGTAACATGCAATGGCGCAGCCAATGGAACAATAACGGTGGGAAACGTTCAATACGGCAAATCTCCATTTAGTTATTCTATAGTTGCTCCTTCTGCTTCAAATGTCGGCACGACAAACTCTACCGGAGTTTTTACCAATTTATTACCCGGAAATTATACCGTTCAGCTAACCGATTCCTGCGGAGGATTACAAACAAGAATTATTACCATATCCAATTACACCTGGTCAATTACAGGCACCAGTGTTACAAAGTTAAACTGCGATAGTGCTACAGTCACATTAACCGTTACTGATAATTACGGCAATGTAAATACATCGGGTACTAATTTCGCAGGCTACCAATATGGATATATCAGGAGTAATGGTGACACTTTGTGGTCGTCAAACTATGTTTTTACTTTTTATAAAGGCACGGCACGCACAGCTGCTTTTGTTATTAAGGATCCGTGCAATAATATAGCTGTTTCCGGTTGGGTTGATAATTCCGTTCCAAAAGTAAACAGTACCGTTTCCATTAGCAATCAAACATGTAACAGTTTTACAGCAACATTATCAGGTCAAACAAATCTCACTAACCCACAGTTTTGTTTATATGACGCATCCAATACGCTGATTACATGCAATACTACTGGTACTTTCAATTCATTAGCTTATGGTTCTTACTGTATTAATATAACTGACAATTGTTACGACACTACATTTACGAGGTGTTTTACAGCTATTCAACCTATTCCAAAAATAGGAAGTATCAATTTTTCAAACAAGACCTGTTCTGACCTCTCTGTATCTGTTGCAACGAGTAATGTCACCAATGGTCAGTATTGCCTGTACGATACCAGCGGAAACGTGATTGCCTGTAATACCACCGGAGTATTTAACAATATTGCTTATAGCTCTTATTGTGTACACGTACAGAATGACGCCAGTTGCTACGACACTTTAATGATTAAGTGCTTTACGGTATCACAATCTGTTCCGTCTGTAAACAGCAGTGTTTCTATAACATATACCTGCAATACATTTACTGCAAATCTAGGTGGGCAAAGTAATCTTACAAATCCGCAATTCTGTTTGTATGATAGCGCCAATAACCAAATTACATGCAATGCAACGGGACAATTCACGAATCTCGCATACGGTTCTTATTGCATCAAAATGACAAACGATTCTACCTGTTATGACACAACCATCACCCGTTGTTTTACAGCAAGCGCCATACCTGCCTCACTAAATGTTACCGCCGGCCCTTCGTGTACGATAGGTGCCACAAATGTAAACGTCAAAATTACCAACGGCAATTCGCCTTATATTATTTCAATTTATGACGACCAGGGGAATTTACTAAGCACATATTATACTTCAAACAATTCATCCAATGCAAATGCACTACCGGTTACCGGCAGTGGCATCAATTATAAGGTAGTAGTTGCAGGCAGTTGCGGCTCCCTCGATTCAACTACTTTCACAGCCAAAGCTTCCACCGTTACCAAATCGATTACCTCTGTTTCAAAATGCCCGGGAGCCAGTTCACAAAACGGACTCGGAGATCTTTTTGTAACCTGTGTTTATAATGGAGGAACTATTATGCCGAAAATTATCTCACAAGATGGTTCTGCTGTGAATATCAATTACAGTAGTGTAAGCAGCAGCACTTATACATTTGTTAACCTTAGCCCGGCAATATATATTGTTCAATATAGCTTGCAGGGATGCTCCAATTATCTTTATGATACTTTTACATTAAAGCCCTATATATTCCCTTCATTAGATAAATCGGCAGTATACCAGTGCAATAATAACAGCTTTAGCGTTAGTGCGGCAGTTACCGGAGGTATCACACCATATACATATGCGATAATCGGTAGTTTACCCAGTTTGCCAAGTATTATCCAGGGGCCACAAGCTTCACCTGTGTTTACCATCAATAACGGCAATGCCTATTCGGTTGTCCGACTCAGGGCCATTGATGCCTGTGGAAACGCGACCATCAACGATGCAAGTATCCTGCCTCTTGCCAATATTATTATAAAAGCCACATCGAATTGCATACACACCAATACAGTGCTGGCAGTTGATAGTATCGCTAATGCAACTTATACCTGGTACAAAAAAACCAGCCCAACCGATAGTGTAATGGTAGGCACTGGTGCGACTTACAACATACCTTATTTATCAGTTTCGGACACAGGAACCTATGTAAATGTTGAATCGGTGAATGCAGGTTGCCTTACTCAAATTTCAACATACTATGTTGATGGAATATGCATGACAACGCTTGCCATAACCGGCATCAACTTCACCGGAGCGCTGGAGCATGGCCATGTTAACCTGAACTGGAAGGTAGCCCCATCATTCAAAGCAGATAAGTTTTTTATCGAAAGAAGTGCTGATGGATTAAATTTTGAAACTATTGGAAACGTTGCTGCTTCCAGTGATAATCTCACATCAAGCCAATACTTATTCAGCGATGCAAGCCCAGAGCCAGGGAAAGATTTCTATCGCCTCCGCATTGTCAAGGCAAATTCTTTACCAACCTATACCAATATTATTGAGATCAATTATAAAGGGGCCAATGCCAATGCCTCCGTAACACCCAATCCTGTCGAAAATGCATTTAATGTCAGGTTTAGCCAATCGGCCTCAGGAAATTATATCCTAAATCTGATAAACCCGGAAGGCAAGATTGTGATGACTGGCAGTTATTCAATTAGCCCGGGCGAGACAAAAACAATTCAACGAAAATCAGGCTTAACAACAGGCATTTATTTCCTTGTTGTTCAAAACATGCTGAACAATGACAAGGAGATAATAAAAATATTTTTTAAATAGAAATTTATGTGTGATGAAGCCTTACACCACCGGTAAATGCCGGTGGTTTTTCGTTCAGACAGTTTGCCTAAAAAATATTACCTGCAAAAAAATACTATTACAGGTACTATAATCTAACATTACAATCACTAAAAGCATTAAATATGAAATCCATGCAGCATTTTAAAATGATTAAAAGTCTTATATAATGTTTCTAATATAAATTGCTTTAGCCTACATGGAATAAACCTTTTATTTTTTTAAAAAACAACTATGTCAGCTACACAATTGATGCAGGAATTTGAGCAGGCTGCTGAAGAAAGCAAGAATCTGGGTATAAGACCAAGTAATGAGACTTTATTACAATTATATTCTCTGTATAAGCAAGCCACTGTTGGAGATATTAATATTGACCCTCCTTCCAACCCATTCGACTTTGTTGCTAAAGCCAAATACGATGCATGGTCATCGCTCAGAGGAAAGTCAAAAGATCTTATGATGCATGAATATATTAATCTGGTAAACAAATTAAAATCCTGAAATAAGTTTGCTAAAAGGGAGTCAGTTTAATTTCCGGTACTCTGAATTATTAATATTTATTTGTTCGAATATCCTGTTTATAGCTTCTCTCAGAAAACTCCCACTGGCAATTTTTTTAGCCAGGAATTTTGTATTTATAATCATGTCCTGGTATTCTTTTTCAGTAACCGAACTTATTTTTTGTTCAATTTCATCCAAACTGTTAATGGTAAACCCGATTTTATATTGTGTAATTAGCGCGGCAGAACCCGCATTTGCATAAATAATGATGGGCATACCACTTAAAATGTATAATGATACTTTATGGTGTGTAATGAAATGCATATAATACCCGATGCTTCCGCAGGGTTCATCGACGCAATTACCATCCCAGACTAATCCAAAGGATCCTTCAATTTTTTGTGGTAACTTGTACGGCGGAAATACACCTTTATAATAAACGTTCTTCTGGCTTTTCATAGTCTCGGTAACACCAGGGCCATATAAAAGAAATTGTAAATTCTGAGAATTAATTTTGTCAAGCTTTTCCAGAAAAAGGCTTTTAGAAAGATTGCCGGCGAATGCAACAGTTGAGGTTTTCGTTTTAATACTGGTGCTAACAGGGGCAGGAAAATCAAAAAAATAAAGCAGTGAACATTTGGCTGAAAAAATATGTTTCTTTAACCATAGATGCATATTTTCATTATGCAGAATAAAATAAGAGCAACGACCCATTTCTTTTAGTTCTTCTGAAAGCAACAGGTCATTGCCATCCTTCAGGCCATTAATATCCGCAATTATATAAATAACCGAGATACTTTTTCTTTTGCTGATCAGGCAAAGCAAAAGTTTGTTCATTTTTGCATATAAAGGAAACTGCGCAATAACCACTGATCCTTTCCTTAAAGAGAGCAATAATTTTATCAGGAAAATAAGTCTGGCACATTTGGCCCGGATGGAAAAACTGAAATGATACGGGAATGATATAGGAGTAAAACCTTCCTTCAACAAAATTTTTTCTATATCAACATTACCAATACCTCCATGATAAAATTCACTGTAGCTATGCTCGCTAACAAAAAAAATATCATGCCTGTTTTCCACTAATTTATTACTAAACTTCACTGATGGGTTCGTTTATTCAAAAAATACTTTCCAACATCGGTTTTGACCTGCAACAAAAATTTGTTCCTGAAAACAAAAGCCAGGAAAAATATATAAACTATGAAACAAGATAAAATCGACAAGATAATTATGTATATATATGACACCAGTATTTTGTTAATTATATAAATGATTGGGATAAATAATAAGGTGCCTGCTAATGCCTGGAAAAAATAATACCAGCTAAACACTTTTAGCTGCACATTGATTTTTTTTACATAAAAATAGTTAATGAGCAAGCCGATTATTTCAACAATAATAACGGCGAAGCAAATACCTACATGAGCAAAATAATATGAAAGGATCAGTGCCAAAAAAACGAATGTTATGGAGCTTATTACAGTACTTTTCAGGAAAAGTTTTTCATTACCATGGGATATAAGTATCTGCTTGCTTAAAAAAAGGCTATAAGATTTAATAAACGGATATATTGACAGAATTTTGAGATCAGCGACTGCAGGAGAAAAATTTTTTCCCAGGAAAACGTTAATAATTTTATCCGATAAAAAAAATATACCGCAAGAAACCGGAACTGAAAAAAGTATAATAAGCTGTATATTCTGCAATATGGTTTCCTGCAACTGCTTTTGATTCTCACTTTTGATCAGCGCTACAATTCTGGGAAAGAAGACAATCAATGTATCTGTTATCAGTACTGAAGAAAGCTTTGCCATTTTGATTGAAAGTGCATAAAATCCCACAGCAGCATCTGTACTCATCAATCTCAAAAAAAGGTTATCCAGCATAAGTGGAATACTATAAAAGATATCTAACAGATAGATTATCCACATATACCTAATATGTCTTTGCCAGTTAATTCCGGCAAACGATATCCCAACTTTTTTAAAAAGCAGGATATTATTCCAGATGCTATTTGCAATAGCACTGATTACAATAATGGCATAATAAATGTAATAGTCAGCCGGAGATTTAATAAGTAAAAAAATAGAAACGAGCCCGGCCATCCGGGTTGTCAGGGAACGCAAAGTGATATACCTGAATTCCTCCATTCCCAGAAAGTACCATTCACATGAAAAAAAATTCACCAGCAGAAATGAAAGTGAAAAAAAGAGAAGCCTGATATCCTGTATCTTATCCCATACAAGAAAAATGGCAACAATATATAGGAGTAACGAACATAAAGAAGTAATAACATGAAGCGCTAATAATTCTGAAACCAGCTTTTGTTTTTTTTCAGCATTATCTCTTACTCTCGCCACTTCACGCATCCCATATACCACGACTCCAAATTCAGCCACTGAAATAAAATAATAAGTAAATGAATCAATAAAACTGACCTTCCCAATTCCTTCTGGTCGCAGAATCCTCGACACATAAGGAATTGAAACCAATGGCAACAAAAGCTGACTGGCTGACAAAATGAAATTATAAAACAGGTTTTTCTTTAAACTCGGCAAAGGCTGTTAATTTTGAAAGCTTTTCTGACTACACACAAACATAACTATATTTAGCACAACTTTATAACCGAAAGCTTTGCAACAAATGAATATAGGCGTTTTCGAAACCATACACTTTGAAGGAGCATATCCAATAATAAAATTATTCGACAACGGGAAAAACAAAATTACCGTCTTCACCTATGAAAATTGCTTCCACCAGTTTAAGTTCCTATTCGCCCATGATCTTGTAAAATATGAATGGCTTATAAAGAATGAAGCGGCAAACAAAAATGCGTTCATCTATAAAATACTCAGTGAAGTTAAAAAAAGAAAAATCGAATTATTATATCTCAATACGGTGTCAAACAACTATCACTCCTATTCATTATTGATAAAAATACTGAAAGGTGTTCGCGTTATAATTACCTTGCATAGCATCAATAGTTATTTCATCCCACCCCCGGCCTGGAGCATTAAAAAAATAATAAGAAGTAACGGGAAAAAATGGCTAATAAAATCTGCAAATGAATTTAATGTGGTCGGGCTTGATATGACTGATATCCTCCGAGCAAAGATCCCGTTACACAAAAAAATCCATTGTCTTCCAGGTGCAGTATTCGAAAAAGAAAAAATCTCCACAAAAAGGAATCTGGAAAAGAAAGAAATAAAAATAGTAGTACCGGGCTCTGTGGATATCCGTAGAAGAAATTACGAACAGGTATTTGATTTACTAAAAAAAATCAATGCTTCGAATTTACCAGTTACTGTAACAATATTAGGGGGTGCATATTTTGCAGAAGGGAAGCAGGTTATTCAAAGATGCAAAGAATATGCAAAACAATACGACAACCTCAAATATTATGACACTGAAGTTGTTGATCAGCCTGAGTTCGACAGGATAATGAATGCTTCGCATTTTGTGTGGTCACCTCTACTACAGCAAACATTTTTGGAAGATGGTATAATGGAAGAATACGGGTCTACGGTTTGTTCAGGAAACATCTTTGACATTATCAAACATGCCGTTCCTTTTATCATTCCGCGAAAATTAAGGACTGATAAATTTCTCGAATCGAGTGCATTTCGCTATGAAACCGTTGATAACATTATTAATTATTTAAAAAGCTTTTTAGTTTACCCCCAACTTTATCTTGACCTGCAGAATAAAGCAATTGAAAATTCGAATAATTATACGATAGAATGCATTAGAGATAGAAATCCAGGTGTTTTCAGGATATAGGTTGAGACAAAACCAATGTTTCAAAAGCTGATTCCACTTCATCAATACCAATAGCAGTTATCGCTTCATAATTGAATGTAGTTTTATAAAATACATCCCGAAGCAGAGGGCTGGTCACTTTCTTCAAAATGCCATAATCGTAAATTTCAGCAGGGCTTGTACAATTGAATATGGCCACACAGGGAATATGATAAGCAAGCGCCACATGCATAGCTAAAGTATCCCCGGAAATAATAAAGCCACATTCTGCAATGTCATCAAAATAATCCCGGATGTTTTCACGGAGACCCAATATTTTTATAGCAAACCCTTTTGATTTCAATTTAATTGACAACTCATCATATCCATACCAGGATTTATTTGGCCATTGATCCCCAACCCTTTTTTCAATACCGATCAATCGTTTTTGCCTGACAATCTTTTCATTTCTATAAATACGATATTGCTCCCCATAAAATGAAACATCTAACATTTTGAATAACCAGTATTGAAAGGGGTAAATATTTGCAAATTTTAAATTATCGGCTTTGCCGGTGCCCGCCGACGATAGCAAACTCATATCAAACCATCCGGCAGCTTCCTGTGAATAAACAATCTGATTGCCAGAACTGAAAACACCAATGATCTTTTTAGATTGTATGCTGCCGGCCAATTGCGCACATTCCATATTTTCTTCCAATGAAAGTGTCAGATCAAATACATCATTATGCAATATCTTTTCAGCATCATGCAGTGAAATTATTTTGAAAAGCTGGGGGTGATTTCCGGGAAGGATATCCTTATACTGATCTTTAAGTACCCATGTAATTTTTATATCCGGCAGATTTAATAACACAGTAGTCCGGACGATGTCTCCGGCCGCACCAGTTTTTATCAGCAAAATATTTCTCATTCACCAACAAAATTTTCGCAAATAAGCCAAGCAAAATCATCGGTTTATTTCAGAGTTTTAATGATTTCGATAAAATCCTTTGCCACGAGTGATGCTCCGCCTACCAGTCCTCCATCCACATCAGTACAGGCGAATAATTCTTTTGCATTATTTGCTTTTACGCTTCCTCCGTATAATATAGAAATATTGGAAGCGACAGCCTGCCCATATTGCTTTGCCAGTACGGCCCTTATATGTGCATGCATTTCCTGTGCCTGTTCCGTCGTCGCAGTCTTACCCGTTCCGATTGCCCAGATAGGTTCGTAGGCAATTACAATTTTTTGCAACTGATCTGCATTAAAACTATAAAGTGATTCTTTGAGTTGAATTCCCACAAATTCATTTTGATTGCCCGCTTCACGAATATGTAAAGGTTCACCGCAACAGAAAATGGGTGTTATCCCTACTTCAAGGCATAATGCTATTTTTTCAGCAAGCATCTGGTTGCTTTCATTAAAATATTCCCTTCTCTCACTATGGCCAAGCACACAATATTTAATTCCTATTGAATTCAGCATTTCGGCCGAAACTTCGCCGGTAAATGCGCCGGATTTTTTGCTGTAACAATTTTGGGCTGATGCAGCATAATTTTTGAATGAAGCGATTTTTTGGTTTGCCATAACCAGGTAAGGAAATGGTACGGCAAAAACGACCTTTTGGTATTCTTTCAATTGTATTCCTGCATGTATAATATCTTCCAGTAATTGTTCGCCTTGCTCAAAAGTAAGATTCATTTTCCAGTTTGCTGCAGCTATTTGGTTCCGCATTGTATTTTGATTTATGAGTTCTCAAAAATATGTCTCAAATTTTGTATTTCCATATCGGTTAATGCTTCGTTTTTCAGCCTTTTCCAGTTTGCTATATCGATAATCGCCTTATCGAATGCATATCTGCTTCCGTCTCCTTTTCCCCATGAAAAATCTGGAATAAATTTAGAAGTAAGTCCTTCTGAAAAAATATTACAGCAAACGCCGACAACCGTTCCTGTGTTAAAAGAAGAGTTTATGGCAGATCTTGTATAATCCCCCATCAGCAAACCGCATTTGGAACCTACATTTATAAATTGTTTTGTACGTTGGCTCCAAACACCAATGTCCGAAGCGGTGTTTTTTAAGTTGGAATTGCAAGTACCTGCACCCAAATTACACCAGGATCCTATAACTGAATCGCCAATATAACCATCATGCGCTTTGTTGGAGTAATCAAAGAAAACCGAATTTTTGATTTCTCCGCCAACCACACATTTTTTCCCTATTGAAGTAGCCCCGTAAATTTTAGCTCCCATTTTAACCACGCTTTCCTCCCCCAAAAAAAACGGCCCACGGATCATACTTCCCTCCATGATCTCCGCATTTTTTGAAATGTATATCGGACCGGCTGATGCATTTAAAATCGAGTGCTCAATCTTCGCCCCGGGTTCCACAAAAATATTTTCGGGAGAAATAACCCTATTTGTAGCAGACAACTGGGCGCTTTTTTTATTTTGGGTAAGAAATAAAAAATCATTTCGGATACCCTCATCCGTGAACTGAAATATTTGCCAGGGATATTCAATTAGTATAGCACCAGACAAATCAGGATTTCCTTTTTTAATGCAACTGGCAACAGAAGATGACGGAATCATATTAACCGGGATAGGTTCCCCCTTGTCAACCACAGCAACAACCGGAACTCCAAGCAACTCCCATTTTTGCCGAATAGTTAATATACCAATCCTTATATCAAGAACTGAACGCGTCAATGTGAAAGGATAGAGATAATTTGCAGGTAAGTCCTTTAATACAATTGTATCCATTGGCTAAATCTACAATAAAATACATTTGCCGGTTTAACAAAAATCCCCTCCGGCCGGAAGGGATACTTGTACTATAAAATAATTCTTACAATTATTTGGTCCTTTTTTCGTAACGCTTTTTGAATTTATCGATACGACCGGCAGTATCCACAAGCACATTTTTACCTGTAAAGAAAGGATGTGAAGTGTTAGAAATTTCAAGTTTGATTAAAGGATATTCCTTGCCATCTTCCCATTTGACATTTTCTTTTGAAGGTGCGGAAGAGCGGCTCAAAAATGAATATCCATTACTCATATCTTTAAACACAACAAAACGGTAACTTGCCGGATGAATCCCCTTTTTCATAATATTTTCTGATTTAAAGCTGCACGGATTTGGCCGTACAGGTTATAAAAATAGAGCGCAAAATTAAGTTTTATAATTCTTGTTTCCAAATCTAATTAATCCTAACCTCCTTAACTAGCACTGCAATCAGTTACGCATATTCTGATATTGCAAAGGCACCCCCGTATTTCCATTCTTGCAAAGTTGTATAACAGCCTGCAGGTCATCAATTTTTTTTCCGGTAACACGAACCAGGTCATCCATAATCTGGGCCTGCACTTTTAAACCAGAGTCTTTGATCAGTTTGATTACTTTTTTGGCGTCTTCCTGTGTCAGGCCATTTCTAACCTGTACTTCTTGCTTAACGACTTTTCCACTTGGGTAAGGTTGCTTTGTAAAATCAAAAGCCAGTGCATCTATGCCCTGTTTCATTGACCGGCTGATCAGTACATCAATTATCTGTTTTAACTTCATCTCACTTTCTGCTTCAAGGTCAATTTTCATATCTTTTTTATTTAATTCAACCTGAACAGGCGAATCCCTGAAATCAAAGCGATTGGTAATTTCTTTTTTTGTAATGTTAACTGCATTATCAAGTGTCTGCAATTCCACTTTGCTAACGATATCAAAAGATGGCATAAAATTAAAATTATATGAACACAAATGTAACATCTAAGAACGTTCATTAAACCTAATAAAAAAAGAAACCCCTTAGAAAAGGGGCTTCGAGGCCAAAACTAACTACTACAGATCGTTTAATGAATTGAATTAATTATTTCCACCCGCTTTTACACGGCTCTGTTCGTCCACTGCCCCGCCTGCATTTCTCCTCGGTTGCGGGCCTTTAATAGGTTTCCCAAAACGATAACTGAATGTGAGGCTGACCTGTCTGCTATCGCGAATGTTATGGAAAGTTGCCTGGGTTTCCTGGAAGTTGATATATCCTTTCACCGCACCTGTATAAAATATATCCCGGATTGCCAGTTTCAAGCTTGCTTTTTCCTTTAATAATTGCTTGGAAACTGCTGCTGAAGCCTGCCCCATTGGTTCAACCACAACCTGGCCTTCCACACCTTTTGTACGGTACCATCCTGAAATCTCGCCGCTCCATCCTTTGCTAAACCTGAACTGGTTATTGAGATTGGCCAAAAATGTAGTTGAATTGACATCAATATTTTCACCATATAAAGGGCCTTTGAATTCACTATAATTAACATTTGCGTAAACTATTGCAGTCCACCACTTTCTTATATGCAATTGCGCACTTACAGATATTCCTGCATTTTGCCGCCTGCCAATATTCCCGTTACGGACAATTGTTGCAAACGCAGTATCTCCTTGTTTTACAACAGGTACCTGTTCAAATGTTTCAGTGAAAAAGTTTTTGGTATTACTATAATTAAATGTAGTTGTTAAAAAATTATTGTACGTGTGGGATAACTCGATATTATGCGTGTATTGAGGTTGCAAATAAGGATTACCGGCCTGGTAAGTATACTGATCAAGGAAAAACATAAATGGGTTTAAATCCTGGTAAGCTGGACGATCAATACGTCTGCCATAGTTAATTGAAAAACTATTTTTTGGATTAGCCTGATAGCTAATATATATTGTAGGAAACAAGTTTACGTAGCCTTTATTGAAGGTAGAATCATTATTGATCACAGTAAATGGATTACCAAACTGATGTCCCGAATAGTTTGTGTTTTCCAACCTTAGGCCTGCCTGCAAACTGAATTTTTTAATCTGCTTATTGAAGTTGATATAAGCAGCATTTATATTCTCCCTATAGGCAAACCTGTTTGTCTTACCTGTATCTACATTATCTACATTGCTAATTACATTATAATAATTCGCTGTATTATCAGTAGTAACATAACTTGTTTTTACACCAGCCTCAAACTTTATTTTGCTTTTGAAAGTGTGAGAAAAATCAGATTTAAAACTATAAATATTAATGTCGCTTGGAAGGTTTCCTTTCAGGATGTTTGTATCAAGAGGGTTACCAAAGGCATCCTGGTCAATATTCGTAAAATATTGGTTGCTGCCTGATTTATACTTGATATAATCAGCATCTGCAGTAAGCTCGGTTCCGAGAGAATCAAATTGATGCCTGAAATTCAGGTTTACTCCGCCATTCTTCCAAAGGCCGTTATTGATGCCGGGTGAATATAATTTAGAATTGACCGAACCATCTGGGGCTTCAAGGTTGATATGACTTTGAGACCAGTCATCTTCTGTGTTTCTAAAACCATTTAAAACAATCCCCAAAGTAGTTCTTTGTGTTAGATAAAAATCTGCTCCTACTTTTAAATTCATTTCCGGATTTTTGAATTTCATGCTCGTTTGCTGGTCAAAAATGGAATTCAGATGTTTACCGTCCTGTTCAAAATACCTTCTATTAATATATAATTCCTGGAACCCTTCCCAATGTGTATAGCCTCCATTCAGAAAGAAATTAAATTTACCAGTCCTCAAATTCAGGTTAAGGCTGCCACTTGGCTTGGGATAAACACCCTGGGTATGCGTCAATGTTATATTACCATTAAAGCCTTTTGCTTTATTTTTTTTAGTTTTTATATTGATAATACCTGAATTTCCAGCAGCATCATATTTAGCTGATGGATTGGTCATAATCTCTAACAAATCAATTGCCGTAGCAGGCAAGCTTTTCAGATAGCTGGCCAACTGTGAAGCCGTCATATAAGTTGGCTTGTCATCGATCATAACAGTTACGCCTTGTTTGCCCTTAAGGCTAATGTTTCCGTCTTTATCAACAGTAACACCCGGAGATTTTTCAAGGATATCCATTGCCGAAGAACCAGCACTGCTGGGCGATGCATCAACGTTAACCACCGTCCGGTCGGCTTTTTGTTCAATAAAAGATTTTTTACCCACAACAGCTACTTCCTTTAATTCTTTCACTTCCGATATGAGTGTAACATTATTAAGTTTTATAGAAGGTTGAGCCAAGGATACTTCAAATATTTTCGAAACATATTTTACATGTCCTACAGAACTTATCTCAACATAATACTTGCCTTCTGCAATATTCTTAATTTCAAATCTCCCCTGTTTATCAGAAACTGATATTGTAATATCCGAAGAATCGGCAGCCCTGAAAACAGATATGGTTGCTGATTCAATTACTTTATTTTTTTCGTCAGTAACCGAACCTGATATCTTTCCGTTTATTTCCTGGGCAGGTGCGGTATATGTTATAAACATTAATCCAAAGACAATCAAATACTTAATCAATTTTTTCATATCAATTATTTTATTTGGTAGTTTTTATTATCTAATACAACACAAAATTTGGTACTTTGTATTACATAGTTCATTGTTTTATGATAGTAGGTTGTATTTAATGATAGCTGGCAATTAAAAATAATTACAGATATGACGGGCAGATTACTCTGAGGTTACAACAAAATCACACTATGGGATGAACGGGATTTTTTCCGTTATAACGGTAGGATGGCAGTTTAATAACTATTATTAATCAATAGATAGCTCAGGCGAAGTAGATGTTTTCTTTTTTAAAAATATAAGCAATAAAGAACCGGTAATAATTAGCAGGAAGGAAATTATCTCAGCCTGTGTGGGGTGAAAACCAAAAATATCATATTTTGTATTTACTCTTATCTTTTCAATAAAGAATCGTTCAATTCCATTTACCAATAGATAAAAACCAAACAGCTTACCAGGTACAGTAAACTTTTTCCGGATTGACCAAATCACAGCAAATAAGATTATACCAATAAGCATTTCATAAAAAGGCGTTGGGAAAACAGGAATAGGCAGCTGACTGCAATATTGTCCTCTACAGCCTGGAATTTGAAGCCCCTCATTAATCACATTATGAGGATAGGTGTAAGCAAATATCCAATCTGGCAAAAAAGATGGCGCTTTTATGCTAAAGTGTTGCACATTTTCAAGAGAGCCGAATTGGTTAAGATAGAAGCCTGCATTATCAATAAGATCTTTATGGAAATCATTTTTTGTGCTTAGCGCAACTTTTCCGGCTTCATTCAAATGATATGCGCTATTCAGTATTCCCCAATCGCCATCTCCTGCAACCTGGCAACCGATCCTTCCGACACCGTATGCAAGCATCAATCCAGGAGCGGCTGCATCATTCAAATGCCAAAAGCCTATATTATGCTTTTTGGCATAATACCAAATGGCTAAAGCAGCACAAATAAGTCCACCATAAAATGTTAGCCCACTAAATGAAATCAAAGATGCTACCGGGTCTTTAATAAAATCATTCCATGTTTCAAGACTATTAAAAATTTTAGCCCCGAGAAAGCCGAAAATCGCTGCATAAATGGTGAGGTCTCCTACCCGGTCATGAGGCCAAATTCTAATTTTTCTTTCTTCCGGTTGTGGCAGCTTATGTTTATTTTTTTCCCACCAGTTAAGACCAGCAAATAAAAAGGCCAGCAAGATACCTGCAGGCCAGCTACCTTCCGCTGAAAAAATGAAATCCTGGGGATTTGAGGCAAGAGGGCTATTCGAAAGAAAAAGTCCGACAAATTTATAACCCAACAAAAAACCGAAAATGAAATTTATAATCAAGGCTTGTACCGAGGCAGGGCTACCCACAATAATTTTATGTTCTTCTGGCTGAAGAAACCCCTGCCTTTCTTTCCGCTTTAGTTCCAATGACAGTGTATATGCAGCACATAAAAAAGAAATTGCAACAAAAAACCCAAACGAGTTGATAAAACGTAAAAATTTCCAGTCAACACCAAATAAATCCTTTACAGCATAATACAGATTGGGATACATATTGGATAATTTCCGAGTTTCAAGATTGGTCCAAAATTGAAAGATGCAAGTTTAGGCTAAAAATCCGGTTCAGCAATTTTGATTTATTCAGGATATAAAAAAACTCCTTCTTATAAAAGAAGGAGTTTTGTGTATATAAGTTTTTATTTTACCATTTAGCAATAAGCATTGAAAGCTGCTATAAGATTATGAGCGATCATTTGAGCAGATCTGCCTTCTATCTGATGCCGCTCAATCATATGCACTAATTCACCGTTTTTAAAAAGCGCTATAGCAGGTGAAGAGGGGGGATAAGGCAATAAATGTTCTCTCATTTTTTTTACTGCATCAATATCAAAGCCTGCAAATGTTGTAGTAAGATAATCAGGAGCTTTTTCACTGTTCGCAACAGCCATTAGCACACCAGGTCTTGCACTACCCGCTGAACAACCACAAACGGAGTTGATCATGACTAATGTAGTTCCTTCCTTCCTAAGCTGATCATCAACCTGTGCCGGCGTCAATAATTCGGCGAAGCCGTTATCAGTCAGCTCTTCCTTCATTGGTAAAACAATTTCTGCTGGATACATGTATATAATTTTTTTTATTAACGCAAAAGTAAATAAAAAGTTCACTCATAGTATGGCACATTGATAACATTAATTATTATATCTACAAATTAATTTTCAAAAAAAATAAAATGAGAATTTATGTCAGTTATTTTTTTGAAAGATGAAATTATGTCTCAAGAAAACAACTTGATATTGACGAAAATTCAGGCTTTCATGGCATGGTACATGCTTTGTTGCTACATTTCAAAAATCATTTAATAACACCAAATAAAATTTTGTATGCAAGTTTTAAAAGTAAACAACAACCCTGCACAAAGAAACATCAATAGCGTATTTGATCAATTCTTTAATGACTTCCCAGCATTAGTAAATAAAGAATGGAATAACTGGAATTTCCCTCCGGTAAATATCCATGAAACAAAGGATGCTTATCATCTTGAACTGAATGTTCCCGGACGCACAAAGGAAGATTTCAAGATCAATGTTGAAAACGGACTTCTTACTATTACCTATGAAAAGAAGGAAGAACCAAAACAGGAAGATTACAAAACAGTAAGGCGTGAATTTTCATTCCGCAGCTTTAAACGCAGCTTTAATCTGGATGACAGCGCAGATGCGAATAACATACAGGCTAAATATGAAAATGGTTTGTTAAAATTATTTGTGCCCAAAAAGGAACAAGAAAAGAATAGCAGCAGGCAAATCATTATTGAATAAAGGTTTGGCCGGCAAAAAAACTTTATTAGCAGTTGGTTTTGGTTTTTAATTTCCCTCTTAATTCTTTAAGAGGGTTTTTTATTGTATTTTATGGAAGCATTGTTTTAATTTTGCTGCTTTAAATTTTGCCAGCTTTAATAAATGTACTAATGACAGGAAAAAAAAGTATCGTACACCTTTTATTATTACTCTCATTTGTTGTTCCTGCAGGCTCGTGTTTTTCGCAAGACCCTTTTTTCCATATTCCTCCGGCAGCAAACCCAACTGATACTTCTGTAAAAACTGCTGATTCCGTTCTACGCATACGTAACCTTAATCCTTACTTTACAGTTCATGTTGATTCCACATTGAACTATCACCTGGAAATAAACAGAGACCAATCGCATTATTATTGGTATCTGAAAAATTCTCCTGTGGGGTTGAAAATCAATAAGGATAACGGAACGCTGACATTCAAAGCTGAAAAGGCATATTTCCTTTCGGGCAAATTAAAATACGATTACGATTATAAAGTAAATGTGGGGGTGCAAAGCCTTGATAACCCATCTGAAAAAATAGACACTTCATTTACCATTTTATTTTTTACTACTGAAATTGTTCATTCCAAGCTAAAAGCCAGTGTAAGCAATACTTTGTTTATAGAGGAAGGAGATACCATAAATTTTAAAGTTGAATGTGAAACAGGGACATTTCCAATCGAAAGCATCAGTTTTTATTCCAACGTATCCTTAAAGAATTATACTGAAGTAAAAAAATGCGATGATGAATTCAAATGGTCGCCCGGGTTTGATTTTGTAAAAGACGCCGATTCCGGCAAGCAGAAACTGCTGGTGTTAAACTTTGTTGGTAACGACAAATTCTTTAATAAAGATACCTGCACTGTCAAAATATATGTAAAAGATGCTTTGAATTACCCAGTTGCACTGGATGAATATCATAAAGTTTCAAAAAGGTTTTCCACTTATATTTTACAGTTAAAATATGCCTTTGTGCAGTTAGACAAAAAAGTCAAGAAAACAAAACACACCCGAACATCTTTTGATCTTACTACTGCAGGAAGTGCACTCGGCGGCACCATATTTTCTTCGGGGGCCAGTTCTTCTTCACAAACAGCAGGAAAAATTTTACCAAGCGCCGGAGTAGCATTAGTGCCGGTTAAAGAAACCGTATCACCACAAATGACTGCCGAACAGAATTCCGCTTCATTGGTCAGATCAGCTATTAAACGCCTGGAATACACACTTTCTGAAAATCTTCTGGTTGGGGACAAAGACATGGATGTTTTAAAAAAGACAACCAAACTGAAAGACGAAATGAAACAAACACAAATACAGCTGATTGATATTCCTGTTGATGAAAATACCAACATGTCGGAGGAACAGCTAAATGAATATTTTAATAGTCCGAAAGTGATGAAGAAATACCGCCTCAAAAACAAATAAAATTATTCGCAGTTGTTTTTTCTCCTCGTATCAATCAGATAATGAATTTTCCATTTCCCGTTGATGCAGATTAACTGAAAAGAATCAACTCCGCAATGACTGAATTTACCTTTGAAATAAAGTTTATAAGGTGCCCAAACAATAGCTAATGGTCCGTCAATTTTGACAATTTCGAACCGGATCCTCTCATCTGCATCGTTTTTATGCAGTTTGCTGACGGCCTCTGCAACATCATTCACTTTATCGTTCCTGATTTCAGTTTGATGTGCATTTGTATTTACAATAGTTTGCAGAATCGCGCTATCCGAAAAGCTTTCAACAAACATAGCTGAATCCGCATTTTTCAAAGCAGTGAATAATTGGGCCACACTCGCCTTCACTGAATCTTCTGCAGTTTGCGCATTAGCCATATTGAAGAACACTAAGCATATTATCGGAAAAAAATATTTCATCATTGAGCGTTTATAAAACCCCAGTTATGCAAAACTTATCAACTATTCAACATTTCAACTCCGAAATCTAGCGGTTACATATATCCTAAAATTTTGAGCATACTTTGTGCGCTCTGCTCTTTTGCATACACCCAGTCAACAAGTTTTCCTGTCTTATCATATCCGATTATTATATGTTTTGGGGAAGGGATAAGACAGTGCTTGATCCCGCCATATCCGCTGATCTGGTCCTGGTATGCTCCTGTATGAAAAAAGCCAAGATAAAGAGGTTCGCCATTATTCAACTTAGGAAGAAAAACTTCGTTGATATGTTCTTCTGAGTCGTAATAATCATGGCTGTCACAGGTTATGCCCCCAAGAACCACACGCTGATATTCCGAATCCCATTTATTTATGGGCAGCATTAAAAACCGTTCCCCTATACCCCATGTATCGGGCAAAGTGGTAATGAAAGAGGAATCGATCATATACCATATCTCACGGTCATTCTGCATCTTCTGCCCTATTACGCTGTAAATATGCGCCATGCTTTCACCAACGGTATAACTCCCGAATTCGGTGAATATATTTGGCATCGGCACATTACTTTTCTTGCATGCTTTTTTAATGTTACCTACAATTTCATTAATCATAAACTGGTAATTGTAATCGAATCCCAGCGAATGTTTAATAGGAAATCCCCCCCCGATATTAATGGAATCCAGTTCAGGGCAAATTTTTTTGAGCTGACAATACAGGTTAATTACTTTATTCAGCTCACTCCAATAATAAATATCATCCTTAATACCCTTGTTTAAAAAAATATGAAGCATTTTTAACTGAAACCGGTCTTCGTTGCCCTCAATCTTATCTACATAAAATTCCAAGACGTCTCTTGGCCTGAAACCCAGCCGACTCGTATAGAACGGGAATGTCGGCTCTTCTTCCGCAGCTACCCGAATACCTAATTTGAAAGGCACTTTTACCGACTTCTTATAATATTGCAATTCTTCTTTATTATCAAGAACAGGCACAACATTTTTAAACCCCGAATTCAGCAAAGAAGCAATCCGGCTTATATAAGATTTTTGCTTAAACCCATTGCAGATAATAAAAATATCTTTATTAATTTTTTTCCGCTCATATAATTTTTTAATAATGTCGATATCGTAAGCATAGGAAGTTTCCAGGTGAATATCGTGATTGAGCGCCTCTTCCACTACAAAAGAAAAATGCGAGCTTTTGGTACAATAGCAATAAAAATATTTCCCTTCATAACGGTGACGCTTGATGGCACTAGCAAACATTTTTTTGGCCTTCCTGATCTGGTTCCCTATTTTCGGCAGGTACGTGATCTTCATTGGCGTACCGTATTTGTCAATTAACGCCTTAATATCAACACCATTGAATTCGAGATAACTGTCTTTTACATCAAAATCTTCCTGGGGAAAATTAAAAGTTTGTTTCACCAGGTCGGTGTAAGTATTGTTCATTGATGGCTGTGGTTAGTAATTTTTATCAAGATGGAATTTTAAAACCGGTACAAATGTAATTTTTTGGAGAATTTTTCAAAATAAAAAAACCGAAAGTATTTGTTATTACTTCCGGTTAGATATAGTAAGCTTTCGCAGAGGCCCTATTTTACTGAAGCAACCAGTTGCTTGAATGTCTCCGGCTCGTTCATGGCAAGATCAGCAAGTACTTTCCTGTCGAGAGAAATTCCTTTGCTGTCCAACTTATGTATAAACTGAGAATAGGTAAGCCCTTCTGCTCTGACTGCGGCATTAATACGGGCAATCCATAATGTGCGGTATTCTCTCTTTTTCAGTTTACGGCCTACATAACGATAGGTAAGCCCTTTTTCAAAAACGTTTTTGGCTACTGTATATACGTTTTTGCGTTTGCCGTAAAAACCTTTTGCGCCTTTTAAAATACGCTTTCTTCGGGCTTTTGAAGCAACTGCATTTACTGAACGTGGCATATGTCAATAAGTTTTAAGTTGTAAGTGATAAGTTTGAAATTCCGGGTTATTTTAATCGCAATAATCTCTTCACAAAATCAGTATTTGGTCCGCTGACTATCCCTTTCTTCCGAAGATTGCGTTTGCGCTTTTTTGATTTTTTTGTGAGAATGTGGCGCTTAAAAGATTTCTGGTAAGTGATTTCTCCGGTGCCGGTTACTTTGAACCTTTTTTTAGCACTTGAATTGGTTTTAACCTTTGGCATGTCTTAATGCATTTCAATTACACCCTGCAGGCGTTCCCGAACAGTCAGGAAACTTATGGAGCCCTTTGGGCAATACAGCTTTCACCAAACGGGAAAGCAATTTTCCTTAAAGGAGCGCAAAGTTAGGTATTTTAAAGGAAATAACTCCTACTTTATCGAATTATTTAAGAGAAGTCGCCCGTTGCTAATTTCCGATTTTTAACAACCCTGCTTTCCGCAAATTCCGGCCTTATCAACCAGCTTTTTTTATTCTGATTTCTTATAAAAAGCCAGTAGAAAAAGAAAATGGCAGTAGAACTCACCATTACAAAAACAGCCCACTCCGGAATGATTCCCTTAAGGTCAATTAATAACCCATCATCAGCAAAATTGCCAAAACCTAACAGGCAAGGGATTCGGAACCAATAGTAACAGGAAACTGCCAGTGCAGCGAAAAAACCGATTAACTTTCGTTCAAATGCAGGTTTTAAAGTAAATAATAAAATGCAATAAGCTATAAATGTAATGACAGCACCGGCAACCGGCATTTCATACACCCCAAAAAAAGAGGATATCGAATTGATCCTGGCTTCATCAGAAACATGAAACCACCCCCAAATAAAACCAGGCAAACCTCCGATGATCAGCAACCCGCTTATACGATGCCAAATTGTTTTTGAAGATGCCCCCGGATGAATATTAGGGGTAGAATCAGGACATGGTTTCACGCAGTTTACACAAGCTAAACAATGTGCATTTGGAACAGTAACTAAGGCATTCTCTCCATATAATTTTTCTACGGGGTGAATGGGGCATAACCCGGAACACCATGCGCTTTTCCAGTCATAAATAAAGCCTAATCCAACTCCGGTTATGACCATCGAAAATATCAACAAAGCTGTTGCGGCCCCGCTGTTATTGAATAGAGGATGCCTGAGTGGTACAATCATATATAATATAATTACTGCAGTCAGATTAAGCTTTCCGGCCTGCGATGCCGAAAGCTTCTTTCTTTTGGACAGCCCTAAATGTCTTGGCAAAAGATTAGTAGTAGCTAAAGGGCAAATATTTCTCCAAACACCGGCCGCCACAACAAGTAATGCAGGAGCTACAGGTATCAGGATATTCCAGAACAATAAAATGCCAAGAGATGGTTTAAGCAAAAGGCATAAGAAAATGATCAACCCCACTATCCACAAAGCAATTTGAGCAATTCGCCAGAACAAGATGTTCCGTGCAGCCTGTTGCCTACCCGAACTAAAATCAAAATCATCGTTAAACATAAAACAATTAATAAGCCTGAATATAAAAAACCCACTAAGCTTTGGTGAGTGAAAATTAGAAGAAACTCCAGATATGAAATATGATTACCGTCATACCTGTAATAAATAGAAAAAGGCCTTCTACTCCCCTCATTTTGTTTTGATGATTTTGTAAAAATCCATACCTTAATAGAAAGCTTGCTGTATGGATACGACAAATATCGAAGAGTATATTTCAAAAATTTCATACCTGAAAAAACAAGGCTTCGGTTTTGACCAGATTTATAATGATTTGAAAAAACATCATATCTCTGATGAAGTAATAAATACTGCCATAGCCGAATGGAAAAAATCAAACACTTCCAGAAAAAGGAATCTTGGTTTTATTTACTGCGGAGCCGGAACGTGCTTGCTTGTTTTAAGCTTTTTATTATCAGTTATGCTTTTTTATTCTGAACATAACATTTCCTGGGCGCTATATGGCTTTACATTTATTGGCTTATGCCTCACGTTTAAGGGAATGATAACAATATTCGGATGGTAATATGTTTTTGATTACCGTCTTTTTCCATGATGAATTTTGCGATTAATACTTAATTTAAGGTTTGCTATCCATTTCAAGTTTAATATCAGGATAAAAATTGACCCGGTTTGTCCAATTATTTCCACTTCGATTGTTATCTCTTTACAGTTAAAACATTCAAAAATAAAATTTCATCAAAATGGAAGAATACGCTTTAATCATGAGACATGAAGATGGCCTGAAAGTAGCATCACCGGAACAAATACAGACCTGGATGAAACAAACGATGGATTGGATTGACCACATCAAGGCGCAAAACAAATTTGTAGGAGGAACTGGTTTGCCATTTGCAGATGCGAAAGTGGTTTGGTATAATAATGTAGTAACCAACGGTCCCTTCGGCGACATCAAGGAAACAATTGGCGGTTTTATTACAGTAAAGGCTGAATCGGTGGAAGAAGCTGTTGAATTTGCCAAAGGCAGCCCTGTTCTGCAAGGTGATGGTAATAGCGTGGAAGTAAGAAAAATTGCAAAGAATGACGGCGTTCACTGACCGTTATAATAGCCATTGTATTTTTGCAGGGGTTATTTTTCTATGAACCAACAAGAACTCATACCACATCTTTTCAGAACAGAATTCAGGAAAATAGCTGCCGTAATATGTAAGTTTTTGGGTATTGAACATATTGAACTGGCCGAAGATATTGCCAGTGAAACTTTTTTGTCTGCGCTTGAAATATGGTCGTATAAAGGTGTTCCTGAAAATCCCGTGGCATGGTTATATACCGTGGCAAAAAACAAAGCAAGGAATCAAATTACCCGCAATCAACTATTCTCAAAGAAAATTGCGCCGGAAATAAAACATTCCGCTTCAAAAAATACGGAAATAGAAATTGATTTGTCGGAAAAAAACATTACTGACAGCCAGTTACAAATGTTATTTGCACTTTGCCACCCCGCTATCCCGGTCGAAGGGCAAATTGGCCTTTCGCTTCGCATACTCTGCGGGTTTGGCATTGATGAAATAGCAAACGCTTTTCTTACTAATAAAGAAACTATTAATAAAAGGCTTTTCCGGGCGAAAGAAAAACTGAGAACAGAAAAAGTGCAAATAGCATTTCCACATACTTCAGAAATCAGCAACAGGCTAAAAACTGTACTCACCACCCTATACCTGCTTTTTAATGAAGGTTATTATTCAGAAACCCGGGACGATGTACTCCGCGAAGACCTTTGCTTGGAAGCTATGCGATTAACACATTTGCTGGTTGAAAATGGCCAGACCAATTCGCCGGAAGTAAACGCTTTACTTTCGCTGATGTGTTTTCATTCCTCTCGTTTTCCGGCAAGAAAAAATGAAAGGGGCGAAATTGTTTTATACCAGGACCAGGACGAAACTCTCTGGAACCAGGAACTCATTGCAAACGGTGTTTATTATCTTCACCAATCATCAAGAGGCAATAAAATTTCAAAATATCATATAGAAGCCAATATTGCTTACTGGCACACTATAAAAGCAGATACAAAGGAAAAATGGGAAAATATCTTACAGCTATATAACCATCTTCTGCAAATTGAATATTCACCGATTGCAGCGCTTAATCGCACTTATGCACTTTCAAAAGCCAACAGCAAAGAAGAAGCAATTACGGAGGCTGAGAAATTAAAACTTGAAGGCAATCATTTCTATTTTACTTTACTCGGCGAACTATATGCCGATATTGATATTAAAAAAGCCATTCACAATTTTGAAAGAGCAATTGACCTCGCAAAAACACAAACAGACAAACTGTTTATACAAAAAAAGATTAATAAGCTAAAAGAATATTGAAATTGAAATTTGGCGAATGTCTATAATACATTATTTTAGAGTATTACCATTTTAAACTCCCAAATCATAACTGTATGCGAACAATCCCTCAATTCAAAAACGACCCGATAGTAGTGCTTATACTTGGCATCATCACCTGTGGCTTATACCTTATTTACTGGAACATAAAAGCTGCAGAAGTCATTAATGCAGCTGCAGACAAGGAAGTCATTTCTCAGCCTGTTGCCATTTTTGCAGGTTGCTGCATGCCTGTGAATTTATATTTCTATTACCTGGCCGGTAAAGATGGCTTGCCGAAAATTCACGAACTTACCGGAGAGGCTCAGAAGGATCAGTCATTACTTTTGCTTATTCTTGGTTTCTTTTTCCCAATGGTTGCCGCAATGATTGTTCAAGGTGATATCAATAAACTCTATAACAAACAATAAAAACAGCATCAGGAAAATATATGGGATTGCCGGCGCCACATTAATGCTGGCTTTCCCTTATATCATTATGCTATCCAACTCCAGCAGTCATCTGGAAACAGCACAATCACTTTGCCCTTTCAAGATGCTGACAGGATTGCCTTGTCCGGGATGTGGCATTACCAAATCGATGGTTTTTTTATATGAAGGAAATTTGCATAAAAGTTTTTACTATCATCTTTTTGGTCCTTTCGTATGCAGCTTTTGTGTTATAGCCATTATCGTTTTAACAGCCGAATTACTTACAGGAAAAGAATTTTTCCGGAATATTTTATTTAATATACGAGTTGCTTATTTTTTAGGAGGCTGCCTGGCAGCATACCACCTGGCAAGATTAATTTATTTCATCTCAACAAACAGCTTTGATGAAATTTTAAGACAATCTATCTGGAAATAGATTTTCATGTACTCATTTTCGTAAATTTTCAGTCAAACCTTGCAACTCGTCCAGTGTATTAAAACTATGCATCACAACACGTAACCGTTCTCTGCCTTTAGGAACTGTAGGATAGACAATCGGCCGGACATCAAAATTATTTTCCAGTAACCGCTGCGATAATTTTTTAACCGCATCATTCCCCGGCACAATAACCGCCTGAATAGGCGTTTGGCTTGTTAATTTTTCGAAGCCAATCTCTGCATTTTGAAAATAATTTATGAGGCTTTGCAAATGTTTCCGTTCTTCTTCCATGGCTGGAAAAAGCCGGTATGCATTATTGATGGCAGCAATACTGCTTTCAGGCAACGCTGTTGTATAAATAAATGCTCTCGAAAAATTGATAAGATAATTTCGCAAAGCACGGCTTCCCAGAACAATAGCACCATGACAACCTGCCGCTTTCCCAAAAGTATGAACCCGTGCAAGGCATTTTTTTTGCAATTCCAAATGCTGAACAAGCCCCTCCCCTTTTTTGCCTACGACACCGGTAGCATGGGCCTCATCCACTATCAAATGTGCCTGGTATTTTTCACATAACGATGCTATTTCTGCCAGAGGCGAAAAATCTCCATCCATTGAAAACACTGACTCGGTCACTACAAAAATATTCCCTCTGGCAGTTTTCAGTTTTTTTTCCAGGTCATCTAACCGGTTATGCACAAACGAAAAAGAATCCCCTAAACTTAACCGAACACCGTCCCGAATGGAAGCATGGCTGAGATAATCGTAAAGAATGGTATCTCCGCGTTGGGGCAAACAGCTCATCAGGCCAATATTGGCATCATAACCTGAATTGTATATCAATCCTGTTGCTGCGCCATGAAAAGAAGCGATTGATTTTTCTGTTTCCTCTATCAGTTCATAATTACCCGATAATAATCTTGAACCGGTTGACCCTTGCCTGAATTGATACGCAGTCAATTCATTATTGCCCGTCAACCTTGAAATTCCCAGGTAATCGTTTGAACAGAAATCAATTTTACCATCAGGCAAGCGAAGGCTGCGGACGGCATTTTGCTGCTGCCTTTCATCAAGCCTTTTATACAGAAAATCTTCGTTCATATATTTGCGCTCCAAATATCATTTAATCTTATTAATATCGAAAATTACCATTTGCAAATGAATAAGAACATTCTCGGTTTACATCTTCCGACAGATCCGCGCTGGGTGGACCTGGCTAGTATTTCCCTCGAAGATATTTTAACCGATCATGCTTATTGCGAACAAAAAGCTGCTGCCAGTTGCATTTCGCTGATACAGCGCTATCCTTCGAAAGAAAAACTGGTGAATGAACTTTCGCCGATAGTTACTGAAGAATGGGGGCATTTCAGATTGGTCCTTGCCGAACTGCAGAAAAGAAATCTTAAGCTGGGCAGGCAGCGCAAAGACGAATATGTGAACAAACTATTGACATTTCAGAAAAAAGGCGGTAATGAAGAAGACAGGTTATTGGACCAACTGTTAACAATGGCTTTAATAGAAGCTCGAAGCTGTGAGCGTTTCAAAAGACTCAGCGATGGACTAAACGATGAATATCTTCAAAATTTTTATCGCCGGTTTATGGAAAGTGAAGCCGGGCATTACCACTTGTTTATTGAACTCTCGGAAAATTACATCGATAAGCAAAAAGTAAAAAAAAGGTGGAAAGAATGGCTGGAATATGAAGCACATATTATAAAAAATCTTGAGGTGCGAGGTGATAGAATGCATTAGAAACTTTCATTTTATAGTTTGGAATTGATTAACCTTTGCTATGGTAATGCTGAAAAACTGATCAATTATAGACCCGGAACCCAAACCGGAAACTTTAGACTTTCGCATACGTTTGCGCAAATCTCAAAAAACGGTTTAAATCTGCCTAAAAACATTTTACTTTGCTTTCCTCTTTTCACTAAAACAATAATCACATGAAGCGCAGGGATTTTGTAAAAAATTCAGCTATAGCTGCTGCAAGTTTCCATATACTTCCTTCGGGCAGTTTTAACAGCGATACTAAAAAAATAAGATTAGGCTTTATAGGAGTTGGCCTCCGTGGACAAAACCACCTGGATAATGCTCTTCGCAGAAGCGATGTTGACGTGGTTGCAATTTGTGATGTTGACGATCATATGCTGCAAATGGCAACCGACATTATTAAAAAATCGGGCAAGCCTATGCCGCAAATCTTTAAAGGGGATAACTATATTTATAGAAAATTATTAGAGCTGAAAAATCTGGATGGCGTTCTCATTGCCACCCCGTGGGAATGGCATGCACCAATGGTCATCGACAGCCTGCAGGCAGGCTTGAAATATGTAGCTACCGAAGTCATTCTGGGCATCACCCTGGAAGATCACTGGAACGTGGTTCGTGAAGCTGAAAAACAAAAAGCAAATGTAATGATGCTGGAAAATGTGTGTTACCGTCGCGATGTGGCTGCAGTGATGAACATGGTGAGACAAGGATTATTCGGTGAATTACTTCATTTGCAGGCCGGATACCAACACGACCTTCGCGATGTGAAATTTAACAACGGCATTGACGGTGGTGCAGGTGTTGAATTCAGTGACAAAGGTTTTTCCGAAGCAAAATGGCGAACTAATCATTCGGTGCATCGTAACGGTGACCTGTACCCTACACATGGTATTGGGCCGGTTGCACAAATGCTGGATATTAATCATGGCAACCGCTTTTTATCATTATCGTCGTTTGCTACCAAAACACGCGGGCTGCACAAGTATATTGTTGACCATGGCGGAGAACAGCATCCAAATGCCAAGGTGGAATTCAAACTGGGAGACATTGTTACCACACACCTTAAATGCGTAAACGGCGAAACGGTAATACTGCAACACGACACCAATAATCCACGGCCATATTCACTCGGCTTCCGTGTGCAAGGAACAAAAGGGATATGGATGGACGTGAATAAATCGCTTTATATAGAAGGTGTAAGTGCCAAAGAAGATGCCTGGGAAGATGCAAAACCCTATCTCGAAAAATATGACCATCCTTTATGGAAACGCTGGGGAAAAGATACAGAAGGTGCAGGACATGGCGGTATGGATTTTTTTGTGTTGCATGCATTTGTTGAATCCATCAAAAGAAAAGTGGCTACTCCAATGGATGTTTATGATGCTGCTGTTTGGAGCGCCATAACACCATTAAGTGAAGCCAGTATTGAACTGGGCAACCAAACCGTAGAGTTCCCTGACTTTACAAGCGGGCAATGGATGTACAGAAAAAATAATTTTGCCTTAACTGACGAATATTAATTTGTTCAGGTGAATTCAAGCGTGTTAATAAAAGCAGCGGAACATTTTATCGGCAATAACAGGGTCATCAGCATTGAACCAATCGGTAACGGGCTTATTCATCAAACTTATAAGGCAAAAAACGATGAAAAAAATATAGTGCTGCAGGCCATCAACACAACTGTTTTCAAAAAACCTGAAGACATAGTTTCCAATTATATTTTGTTATATGATTTTCTGCAACGGCATGAAAATGGCGTTATCCCGGCACCGGTCATTTCGACTGATGGCAGCTTTATATGGAAGGATGAAGAAAATCATTACTGGCGTGCCACACAATTCATCAACAACTCGTCTTCACGTACAATTGCCAATACTGAAAAAGATGCATTTACTGTTGCAAAAAGTTTTGCCGGGTTCACCCGGTCACTTATGCAATTAGATATCGGGAAATTAAAGGAGATTATTCCAAATTTTCATAACCTTTCTTTCAGGTATAAACAATTTGAAGACGCGATAAAAACTGCTTCACAGGAAAGGCTATTGAAATCAACCCACGTAATTGCCGAGTTAAGGCAGCGAAGAAAACTAGTTGAATTTTTTGAGCTTACGCAAAACTCTTCCAACTATCCTGACCGCGTAATGCATCACGACTGTAAAATCAGCAATATTTTATTCAGTAAAACAAATGAAGAAGTAATCTGCCCTGTCGATCTGGATACGGTAATGTCCGGGAAATTTTTCTCCGATCTTGGAGATATGATCAGGTCAATGGCTTGTACTGTTGATGAAAATAGCACAGAATGGGGAAAAATTGATATAAGGCCTGTTTTTTACAAATCGATCATTGCCGGTTACCGGGAAGGTATCGGAAATATTTTTACCGAAGAAGAAAAAAAGAATATTCACTATGCCGGCCTGATACTCGTATATATGCAGGCATTGCGTTTCGCGGCTGATTATCTGAATAATGATGTGTATTATAAAACAGAATATGCAGAACAAAATCTCAGCCGGGCAACCAACCAACTGATTTTATTGGAGAGACTTGAAGAGTTTTTAAAAAAAGAATATTTCTTTGACCCCTATTAAAAATGATTAAAATAAAGATGCATATCAGGAAGAAAAATAATCCCTTTTTAACAATTTCGCTAATCGTATTAACCGGGTGCAGCAGCCCGCATTCGATCATGCAATCCTGGGTTGGACATAAAGAGGCAGAGCTGTATCAAAGATGGGGGCAGCCTACAAAAATAATTGACAAAGGCAGCGATGGCAAAATAGTTATTTACATCAACGGAGCTGATAATCCGGCAGAATCAAAATATAGTTTCTGCGATTATACCTTCAAAACGAATTGTATTCCCCCGAATACCAAAGAATATAAAAAAGTGAAACTTTTGTACATTACTCCTATGGGGAATATATATGCATGGAAAATGCAGCCACCGGAAACCTTTCACCTGTAGTTTTACAGATGCATTTGAATTACTATAGTAAGAAGATGAGTATCCTGATCAGTTTACGAAACAACCAAACACCAATTGATTGTTTCGTGATTTTATTAACCTCTTAATGGTAATAAAAAAGTTTTATTTTTTTGTCATTGATACATAAGCTGGAAAGAATCATTTCGGTACAAGTGAGTGACATAACGATGCGCGATAGTAGCAATGCAGTTTTTACACAACAAGACTTTCCTTAATGAGGCGCAAGTACCGGTTAATCATCAAACTTCAGAAACGCAACTTTTAACTTCGGCTGTTCATTCACCTCACTTCCAGCAAATCTCTTTCCGGTAATTTCGGGAATGGGGTGTGCGGATCGGTCTGGTACCAGAATGCCACAGATGCAATATCGTCCTGCAAAGGCAGGTAACGCCCATCCCTTCTCCAGCCAATATCCTGTATCGTTACTTTTAAATTTTTATCGAACCTGATGGGGTCGGTAATATGCCAGCGGTACAAACCAAAACGTTGCATCACATTATAATGGCCATCTCCTTTTATTACCTGGGCCAGCCCTGAATAAGGTGTACAAAATTCAGTGTATGTAGAAATATCAACACCTGCAGCATTTTTTGTTTCGGTATCAAAATCATAGCTGCCGCAGAAATAATCTTCGGTACCCGTTCCGCAGATGGTCGGAAACTTCTGGTCTCCATCCATAAAGAATTTGATTTCCCCTTCACCCCACCAGCCATTATCTTTTGCACCATAGGCAATGTAAGTGCCTACATATTGACCGCGGCCTTTAATGCTGTCAATGATGGTGTAATCGGTTTTATAAGGCAGTGAATTCACCCGGCGGAATTGTGCATGAAAATAAGCCGCATCTGCAGGCACTTCGGTCAAAATATAATCTACCTGGTAATACAGCACCATGTCTTCATCAGCAATATTTTCCATCGTGATCCTGCATTTTTTTCTGAAAGGCATCGGCCAGTAACAATTGAAAGCACTTCCCGGGTTTACACAAACTGCCAATGAACGAAGCGGAGAATATTTTGTCCAACCCATACAAAAAAAATCCCCCACCGGCGCTTCAACGGAAGGATCTTTTTCATCATCCCAATACATGCGAATGATGGAATAACGCCAGTTGCCTGTAGGTGTCATCCAGATATGCTGCACTGAGCCGGGCCCTTCTATTTCAGCAATCGTATAGGTTGTGCCTTTTTTAATCGTAACACAAGGGCTTACTTTCCATGTCTGTCCAAGATCCCTTGCAGGCCTTTCCCCCATTCCGCTGGTAGCCATTCCGCCTTTACCTTTTTCACCATTGAAATTTTCAGGGCTGATGGAGCGGGTTTTCGCATCTGACAAACGGAAAATATTACCCATACCCGCATCAATGCCGTTGAATTTTTGTGCATTAACGTACATCATGCACAAACAAAATATCAATGTAACGTAGAGGAGCTTTTGCATATCAGTTGTTTTAAAGGTTAACTGTATTGTTTGTTTATATCAGGGAAATTTATTTCGTTTAAGCATTAACGCTAATATTTTGCGAGCCCATCCTTTTTCAAAACCAGGTTATGCTTATTGGCATTCCTTATCAATTTGAAACTTTGGAAAAGCTGTTCGCCCTCGTTATCTCACTCCCACTGTATTTGTCAAAGTGCCAATGCCATCAATCCTAATATTTACCACATCGCCTACCTGCAATGTAAAATCATCAGGCGGAACAATGCCAGTTCCCGTCATCAAAAAGCACCCTGCAGGAAAATCGCATTCACGGAAAAGGAAACCGGCAAGCTCAGTCAATTCTCTTTTCATCCTGTTCAACTGTATCGCTCCGGAAAACATTTCTGTATGATCTCTTTTAATTTGCAAATGCACATTGGTTTCTTTTGAAATCGGTTTATCCGGCACAAACAAACAAGGTCCAAGTGCAGCACAACGCTCATAACTTTTCGCCTGTGGCAGGTACAACGGATTCTCTCCCTCAATACTTCTTGAGCTCATATCGTTACCGACGGTATAAGCCTGTATCTGACCGAATGCATTAATATATAATGTCAGTTCCGGCTCAGGAACATTCCATGTAGAATCTTTACGGATGTTTACCTGCTGCCCCTGGCCTGATACCCGTTGAGGTAATGCCTTAAAAAAAAGCTCAGGCCTTTCTGCATCATACACTTTCTGATAAAAATCTCCCCCACCTGCATCTTTGGATTCTTCCATCCGTGCATCACGGCTACGTAAATAAGTAACTCCGGCAGCCCAAACTTCCTGATTGCCTATTGGTGCCAATATCCCTTCGAGATATTTTTCCTGTTCCCCGGCTGCAATGGCATTCGACTCATTTTTGAGCGAAGACAAATACTGAAAAAGATTTTTTTTGTTAATTAGTTGATCCCATTCTTCATGAATAAGAAATGATTTTTCCCCATCAACTAAAACATTTCCTTTGATTGTTTTGTATAAGTGCATATTTGTGAAATATCTAATAATGAGTCATGAATACCTAATTTCTAATTAAAAAAAACAGCGGCCACACTATTACGCTTATTACTTTTCTCTAACCTCTTTCAAATCCACTCCCAGTATTTGCCTGGCAATATTGTTCAATGCTTCAAAATCCCCCTGCAAATGGCAGGTTACCTGCTTATGTTCCTGTTTTTCGCCTTTCCTTAATTCTTTCACTGATGAAGAAGATTCAATTTCATAAAAGGGCCCCATCTGCGTACCATCGGCCAAAGGGCCATCGTTGTATGAATTCACCACATCTCCCTTAAATGGTTCTTTTTGCAGCTCCCACTTGGAATTTACATACAACCCACTTTTATCCACCGGAAAAAATATCAGGCTCAATATATTGTTTTTAAAATCAAAACTCGCCGCTATTGACCTTGCGATTACCGGCGACAAACCAATCTTACCTCTTGATTTTCCATCGCAGGTAAAAAACAAAATGCTATCCTTTACTTTTAGCCTTTCCGGAGAAATAGCGCCGAAATAATTATCAGTAATATACTCTTTAATATTTTTTTGGGGTGTGAAAGGAATGATCACTTTTGTTTCATCTGAGGGGGTCATCATTCCGAGCAGCCAGACAGATAATAAACCATTCTCTTTTTTCCAATCCGTGTTACCTGTATTGGTGATGCTATTATCTGTTTCAAACCCCACAAAATGAATGGAAGAAGGGAGAGAAAGTTTCAGTCTTTCTTCGAGTTGTTTTTTATCAAGCAGGGAAATCTTTCTTTCAATATTGAAATCAAAATTTGTTCCGCTGTAATTTACCAATGAAGCTTTTTTGGAAAATACCGCCTGAGATTTATCTGAAGACAGGACATCAAACATTTCCGTGTCAATAACAGCAGGCACCTGCCAGTGTGTAATATTAAATGAATCGCCTTTCTTGAAGTATATGGAATACTGGCCGCCTTCAGGACCTAACCAGAAACGCTCTTCACCGCCAACCGGGTTAAACTGCTTTTTCCTTTCTCCGCTTTCAATCAGTTTATAATTGATCCAGCCAAAACTGATCCCGCTGTCCCCGGTAGCGGAACTCGTCATTACTCTGCCCTGGTAGTCAGCACTCAGCAATACTTTTGCATTACCTTCGGGATTTTCAAGCTCTATAACCTGCCTGGTATGCTTCTTCAGGAAATCACGGTCATGTGCATACGTATTCGGAGTAGAAGAACTGTCACCGGAAGCAGCAGGCATTTTTGAATTATTTTCGTGGTTATTGCATGCAAAACACAATGTACATGCAATATAAAAGCAAACCTTTATTTTTCTCATATGGCAATAAGTTAATTCCTGTTATTTTTCCGCACCAGTTGTGCATGTAACCGTTATTTACACAAAAAGTTATAAAGAAATCCCCCGCTTCCAGGGAATGAAATCATCATGATGCCGGGCATCTGCTTTTGCTTTCACTTCACCACTGGCCACTTTGATAATATATTCTAAAATCCTTTCCCCAGCTTCCTGTATGGTTTCCTTTCCCGAGATAATATCACCGGTATCAATATCAATAATATCTTTCATTTTTTCAAACAAAGGCGTGTTGGTGGAGAGTTTTATAACAGGGGCAATTGGATTACCAGTTGGCGTACCTAAACCTGTGGTAAATAAAACAATATTGGCACCCGATCCAACTTCAGCTGTTGTTGATTCCACATCGCTGCCGGGGGTGCATAACAAATTCAATCCGGGTTTTTTAACTTTTTCAGGATAATCAAGCACGTCCGTTACCGGTGAGGTTCCGCCTTTTTTTGCAGCGCCTGCGCTTTTTATGGCGTCAGTAATCAAACCATCTTTAATATTTCCGGGAGAAGGGTTTGCATAAAAACCGGAACCAAGTAATTCCGCTTTCTGATTGTAAGTCTTCATTAGCTCCATAAACCTGTTGGCTGTTGTTTCATCAACACACCTGTCGCTCAATTCCTGCTCAACACCGCATAATTCAGGGAACTCCGAAAGTATTACAGAACCACCAAGTGCCACTAGAATATCTGAAGTGTAGCCTATTGCAGGATTTGCCGAGATACCAGAAAACCCATCACTGCCGCCGCATTCCAGTCCGATGCATATTTTGTGCAAAGGTGCAGGCATGCGAACATTCTTATCAGCAACCATCAGGCCGGCAAAAGTTTTTTTGATTGCCTCCTGCAGCATTTTTTGTTCATTGCCGATTTTCTGTTGCTCCAATACATACAGCGGTTTCGAAAAATTTTGATCGCGCTTTTTAATTTCGTCCATCAAAAGCGCCACTTGAGCATTCTGGCAACCCAGGCTTAAAATGGTTGCTCCTGCTGTGTTCGGATGCGTGATATATCCGGCAAGCAAACCACAAAGCGCCTGTGCATCCTGCCTGGTTCCCCCACAACCGAGCGTGTGGTTCAAAAACTTTATTCCGTCAATGTTTGAGAAAATCCTATGATCCTGTTCCACTTCTTCTTCCAGTGAAACATCAGACGATAAAATGTCCTCAGCATTTTTTGCTGAAGACTGCAGCTTAATCAGCTTCTCTACATAAGACTGATAGGGAGACTGTTTAGGCTTATACCCAAGAGCTTTTATAAAAGCCTCTTCCAGTACATCCACATTTTTATTTTCACAAAAAACCAATGGTATTACCAGCCAGTGATTTGCTGTTCCCACCGAACCATCCTGGCGATGAAACCCCATAAATGTCCTCCCTTTCCATTTTTCAATCTCTGGTTTGTGCCAGAAGGTCTTTCTTTCACCCAATGTAAAATTATTTGATGCGTGTTTCACATTAGCAGTACTGATAAGCCCTCCTTGCGGAATAAGTTTCACAGCCTTGCCCACCAGCACGCCATACATAATGATATCCCCTCCTTCAGGTATATCTACCGTAGCGAATTTATGTTTTGCAGCTATGCTATCTTTCAGCGAAAATTCAGCGCCTTTACTTTTTATCATTTCGTCTTTGTGCAGATTTGTCAAAGCCACTTCTATATTGTCAGATGGATGTATGAGCAGCGTCTTATTAGCCATTGAAATTATTTGAGGCAACAAATTTATTATTAATCATCATAAGATAACGGAGTTTTTTTAGGGCGCTATAAATGATATTGACATTATTGAACCGGCGTTTGTTAACTTGCACGCAAATATCATAATGAAGGTTTTCGGCTATATGTTACAGTTATTACTATATAAAATTTTCAACAATAGCAAAGTACATAACGAAATAGCCGTATTTCCGTTTGTGCCGAAATAAATGAAATATATCAATCCAGCCGGGATTTAGTACTTTCAATGAAACGCCAGCAGCTTTATGCCCACCATTAATACAGGCGATTTACATATTCCGGAGGAAATAAAACCTCTATTTGATCTGACTCATAATAATTTTTCCAGCCTGGAAGTGAGTAACATACTTGCCCAAATGCCCGGTTCAAAAAATGAAGTTTTGGAACGGCAACATTTACTTAAAGGCTTTATCGCTAATCATGAAATACTGAAGGATTATTCCTATTACCGGTTTAATCTTACCGACATTTATGCATTTCTGGATAATGTTTTTATTGGCTCGGTCTCGGCATGGAAACTGAAAATGAAGTTTATGTTTTCCGAGAAGGCCAGGGAACAAAAAAGAGGCAAACTTATTTTAATGGTTCGTCTTTTTTATGCCATCAATAAAAACTATTTGGCAAAACTTGACTTAGATGCTTTTCCAAAATCTTATTCGCAGGAACTAGAAGGGATGAAAAGCTTTTTCATGTCATTTAATTTGGAACGTTATGAAACTGCTTTCAACAAAAATAAATTCCGGGTTAACCATATCGTAGAGTTAATGATGATAGTAATGGAAAAAACAGCAAACGGAGAAATGGCAAAATTCTGGAAACGTTGGTTTTTATTCGAGGCTTATCTATCTATCAGCAACTATATATCTTCAAAAAACTTTGTATTTCCCGAGTTTGACGACAAACAGTTTGTTCTGGAGAATTTTTATCACCCCGTATTAAAAAACCCGGTGAAGAATGATTTCACTGCAGAAACTCCCGTTATACTCGTAACAGGCCCGAATATGTCGGGTAAATCCACTTTATTGAAAGCGGTAAGCCTTTGCGTTTATCTGGCACATGCCGGGCTAGCCGTGCCTGCATCAAAAGCAGTGATGCCATTTTATGAAAGTATTTCCGTGGCAATAAACCTTAGCGACAGCATTGTTAGCGGCTACAGCCATTTTATGTCGGAGGTAATGACCTTAAAAAATGTGCTGATTGATGCAAGAAAAGGCTACAAATGTTTCGCCGTTTTCGATGAGTTGTTCAGAGGCACCAATATTGAGGATGCCCTTGAAATCAGCACTACTACCATTAAGGGGCTTAATAAGTTTCCCGGATCGTTATTTTTAATTTCCACTCATCTGCACCAGTTAAGAGAAATAGATGAAATCAGGACCAATAAAGTAACTACCTGTTCAATCGATTGCATGTTGCGGAATGAAGTACCGGTATTTACCTATAAACTAAGAAATGGCTGGAACGATTTAAAACTCGGCCGGGTTCTGTTTGAAAAAGAAGGATTAGATAGAATTTTGAATGATAATAATGGCCAGTAAATATTTTAATTCAGGAAAAACTATTTCACCAGCACCTGTAAAACTGCCGACTGCAAGCCGGGTGATGTGGCAATAAACTGGAAGCTTCCTGATTTATCTTTTGACTGAACAACAGCAAGGCATAATCCATTAAAAGCCTGCCTGTGGCTCGCTTTGAACGATTCCATACTGGTTTCACTTCCATTATCCACGCCTGCAATAAATCCTTCACCATTCACTTTAAATTGTATTTCATTACCTGCATCAGGAACCAGGTTTCCCTGTGCATCTTCAATTCGAACGGTGATAAAACACATATCCTTACCGTCACTTTTTATGGCTGCCCGGTCAGCATGTAAGATAATTCTTGCGGGCTTACCTGCTGTTTTAATTTCTTTCGTTAACACCACTTTACCGTCCTTTTTAGAAACCGCTTTCAAAGTTCCGGGTGAAAAAGGAACACGCCATTTGACATGCAAATCGTCTCCTTCCTTTTTTTTCGTACCCAGCGATTGATTATTCAAAAACAATTCAACTTCATCTGCATGATTGTAATAAGCCCACACATCAACGGTGTCGCCTGTCTTCCAGTTCCAATGAGGGAAAACATGCAACACTGTCTTATCAGTCCATTCGCTTTGATACATGTAATAAATATCTTTGGGGAAACCCGCTATGTCAACAATTCCGAAATATGAACTGCGTGCCGGCCAGGGATAAGGGGTCGGCTCTCCTATATAGTCAAAACCAGTCCAGATAAACTGGCCAGATAGAAAATCATACTTTTTAAAAACCTTCCATGTTTCTTCATGTGTAGAACCCCAGGGAACGGATACCTGATCGTATGAAGAAACAGTCAAATCGGAATTGCCTTTATCGAATGGTTTATCCCAGAATGCAGGCC